>Ga0105054_10002293_pt1 | contig 30496 bp, 13 predicted proteins | sample BON02_FD_78091 | JGI IMG/M metagenome (GOLD analysis project Ga0105054, IMG submission 78091) | Freshwater microbial communities from Lake Bonney liftoff mats and glacier meltwater in Antarctica - BON-02 (megahit assembly) | ecosystem: Environmental > Aquatic > Freshwater > Ice > Glacier...
ATGTCGCTATCGCAACCAACGTCGTCGACAACGTTGTGACGTCGACCAACCACCCACCCCGGAGATACTCCACACACACCAAGACCAGCTTGGTTTCCCTGCAACCTCTCCCTCTTCTTTGACGCCTCTGTCTGCGAAAAAGGCATTCGCAAAAAAGCGCCCTCCTCCGCGTGGACATGCGGCGCGTGTCCACGGCCGCATCACTCGTGGTACATCGCCTCTCCTCGCTCGCCGCGTCGGCGTCGGCCGCGTCGCCGTCGGCCCATCTCCTCCTCCAGCAGCTCCCGTCCCCGCCCCCGACCCCCTCCTCGCTCTCCTCCCCTTTCGGCGGTTTGCTCCCTAGGGCGGCTTTCTCACGCGCGCTGCGCACCGCCGACCGCCCCGTCCAGCCCAGCGCACGCATGCTCGTCCACGCGAGCAGCGGCGGCCGCGCTGCCGCAGCGGGCGCCGGTTCTCGTTCCTCGTCCTCGTCGCCATCGTCGCCGCCGTTGCCGGGCGCGCGCGCCATCGGCGGCACCGGCACCCGAGCTGTCGGCGCCGGCGCTGGCATCGGCGCCGTCGGCGCCCGCCGCTTCGCGAGGATGGTGGCAGCGGGGGGGGCGCCATCGCGCGGCCCGAGCGTCCTCGCGCGCGCCGCCGTCGGCAGCAGCAGCAGCGGCGGCGGCGGCAGCACCGACCGCGGCGCCCTCCAGCCGCGCGGCGCCACCGCCGCGCCGGCCTCGTCCGCCCCCTCCTCGTCGTCGGCGGCGTCCTCCTCCTCGCCGCCGCCGCCCGCCTCTCCGTCTCCGGCCGGCGGCGCCGCCCGAGCCTTCCAGACGCGCAACGACGACGACGCCGCCGCCCAGCCGCAGCGCCGCCCCCCGCGCCTGCGCCTCCGCGCCGGCGCCTCCATGCTGCCGCACCCGGACAAGGCCCACCGCGGCGGCGAGGACGCCTTTTTCATCGCCGACGGCCCCTTGCTGCACGCGCGCTCGCGCGGCCGCGCGGCGCGCGTCCCGCCCACGGCACTGGACGCCGGCTCGACCACCTCGTGCGCCGCCGCGGCCGACGCCCACGCCGACGTGCACGACCGGGACGAGGAGGAAGAGCAGAGCGGCGCCCGGCGCGTGGTGCGCGACCCGCACCACCCGCACCACCACGCCGCCTTTGGCGTGGCCGACGGCGTGGGCGGGTGGGCCGAGGTGGGCGTGGACGCGGGCGCGTACGCGCGCATGCTGATGGACTGCGCGCGGGACGAGGCGGAGCGGGCGATGACGGCGGCGGCGGAGGCGTCGGCGGCGGCCAAGCGCCGGCGCTTGGGGTCGGCGACTGGCAGCGCCTCTGGCGACGCTGCCACGACGGCCGACGCCAATGCAGACGCGGGCGGCGCCGAAGAGGACGAGGAGGAGGAGCCCGCGCGCCTGAGCGCACAAGACATCCTCGAGCGCGCCTTCCACCGCACTGACGTCCAGGGCTCCTCCACCGCCTGCGTCCTTGTGCTCAACGGCGCCACGCTCGCCGCCAGCAACCTCGGCGACAGCGGGTTCAGCGTCGTGCGCGGCGGGCAGACGGCGTTCCAATCTCCGCAGCAGCAGCACAACTTCAACTTCCCCTACCAGCTGGGGTCGGCCGAGTCCATGTCGGACCAGCCGCAGGCGGCCATGCGCTTCGAGATGGAGGTGGCCCCGGGGGACATCGTCGTGGTCGGCAGCGACGGCCTGTGGGACAATGTTTTCGCGGAGGAGGCGGCGGCCGTCGTCACGCGGTGCTGGGCGGCGGGCCAGCCGCCGGATGAGGGCGCGGCGACGCTCGCCCGGTACGCGCGCATGCGGGCGGCGGACGCCAAGCACCACTCGCCGTTCAGCTACGCGGCCGTGGCCGCGGGGTACGTGTACGCCGGCGGCAAGATGGACGACATCTCGGTCGTCGTGGCGTACGTAGAGGCGGCGCAACCGGCGGCGGCGGACGCTCCGGCGGCGGCCGAGGCGAGCGGCGGCGAGGGGGACGCCGGCGGCGAGGAGCGGCCGCGCTCGCGCCTGTAAAGGGGGCGCGCCGTTGCGGCGGCCCTTTCCCCCGCCCGCCGAGCTCCGAAGCAAGGGCGCGGTCCACTCGCCCCTCTCCAGACAAGGCCTTGTGTTTCGCCTCTTCCGTGAACCCTACCGTTTCAAAAAGCAAGACGCAAAACTGGGGGGCGGCAATTTTGTGGTCGGGCGTTTTTTTCCCTTCCCCCCCGCCCAGCAAAAAGGCCCTTTCCCCGCCTTTTTTTGTCTATCTATAGACATCCGCCTGAACACCCGCTTGCACCCACTTAGCTCCAGCCGCGAGAGCCTCCTCGCATTTGTATCATTTCCCACACAGGCAAGAAGATCGTTCGAAGCACAAAGAACTGACGAGAGTCCGGCCGAGCGATCGCGGGGGCTCGACGAGCCGGGTGTCGACGAGCCACCGACGCTCGAGCGGCGCGCTTCGGCACCGTCGCGGCGCGCGTTCCACAGCCGACGGCATAAACGTTCCACCGCCGACGCCCGGCCTATCTCGGCGACAGCTTACCGACACACAAGGGGCCCTCTTTGTCCCTTACAATAAACGAGAGCGGCGCTACACTCTAGAGCCCAGCTCAGACGATTGCGATTGATTAGAGGAGAAACACACTCACCGCATCACAGAAAACCAAATCAATGCGCGCGCGCGGCCCCTGACGCCACACTTCTCCGCTGCGGCCGCTCGGTGGTGGTGGCGTCGTCGACACTCAATCAAAATGGCGCAGCCGCAACAATCCGCGCACGTGAGCGCCAGCGCCGCCGCCAGCGCCGCCGTCGCCCTAGGCGTGCCGCTGCGCGCCTCAATCCCGGGCGTCGCGGCCTCGGTCGATTGCTTCCGCTCGCCCCGGCCCTTCCTGCGCGCCTACTTTCTGACGCACGCCCACTCGGACCACTACGGGGGCCTCGACAAGCGCTGGAACCACGGCCCCATCTACTGCTCGGAGACCACGGCCAGGCTCGCGCCGCTGCTGACAGGCGTCGACGCGTCCTGGCTCCGGCCGCTACCGCTGCTGACGGGCGTCGACGCGTCCATCCCCGAGCTTCCCGGGGTGCGCGTGCAGCTGCTGGACGCCAACCACTGCCCGGGCGCCGTCCAGTTCTTGTTCTTCGTCGACGACGACGCGAGCGGCGGCGGCGGCGAAGGGGGCGGCGGCGGCGGCGGCGGCGGGCGGCGGTGCCGGCGCTACCTCCACTCGGGCGACATGCGTCTGGACGCGCGCTGGCTGGCGGCGGCGGGCTGTGAAGACCGACAGCAGCAGCAGCAACAACACCACCAACAAAAGCAGCAGCAGGCCCCGGTCGCCGACGGCGCCGCGCCCGCCGCCGTCGCGTCGGCCACGGCCGCCGCCCTGCGCGCTCTGGCGCGCGACGGCTGCGACGCGCTGTTCCTCGACACCACCTACGTCTCGACGTCGGGGGCCAGCCGCGCCTTCCCGCCGCAGGAGGAGGCGGCGGGGTTCGTCGCGCGGTCGGTGGCGGCCATGGCGCGCGAGGACGAGGAGGCGGTGGCGGCGGCGGGCGAGGCAGAAGGCGGCGGCGGCGACCCCGCGTTCCCGTCGCTGCCGCCCGAGCCGGAGGAGCAGGAGGAGCCGGACGACGGGGGGGACGGGCCGACGCAGCAGCGGCGCGGACAGCGGCGGCGGCAGCAGCAGGAGTATCAAGTAGAAGACGAGCGCGCTTACGAGGACGACGACGGGCTGGAGCAGGACGGCGGCGGCCGGCCGCGCGACGGCGGCGGCGGCGGCGGCCGCGATGAGCAGGCGGGGGAGGAGGACGAGGACGAGGAGGATGAGGACGCCGCGCCCGGGCTAGGCGGCTGCAATGGCGGGGGCAGCAGCGCCGAGACCTCTTCCTCTCCCCTGCACCGCCGCCTGTACCTCGTGTCGACCTACCTCATCGGAAAGGAGCGCCTGCTGCTGGCCGTCGCGCGCGCGTCAGGCCTGGCCATCTACGCGCCCCGCCGCAAGGCGCTGCTAATCGCCGCCGCACTCGGGCTCGAGCCGACGGCGGCGGTGCGTGCGAGCGGCGGCGGCGGCGGCGGCGAGGGCGGCGCGGGCGGGGGAGCGCGAGTGCTCGAGTGGCGCGCGCCGGCGGCCGCAGGAGAGGGCGAGCAGCAGCCGCAGCAGCAACAGGCGGGGGCCGACGCCGCCACCGCTTCTCCCGCCGCCGCCGCCCCCCTTTCTCGGCTGCCGTCCCCCCTGCTGACGACCGACCCACGCGCGACGCCGCTGCACGTGTGCGGGTGGGGCGTCCTCGGCGAGACCTGGCCCTTCTTCCGGCCCAACTTTGCCGCGCTGGAGCGCTACGCGCGGCGTCACGGGGCGCGGGCGGCCGTCGGCTTTGTTCCCACGGGCTGGAATATGCCGACGTCGGGCGGCGGCGGCGGCGGCGGCGGCGCTGGCGGCGGCAAGGGCGCGACGGCGGCAACGGCGGCGGCGACAGCGGAGGCGGCGGCGGCAACAGTGGCGGCTGCCCCCCCTCCACCGCCCTCGTCCTCGTCCTCGTTCGCGCGCGAGTACACCCCGCGCCGCTGCCTGCCGCCACCGCCGCCCGCCCGCGAGCGCTGGCGCGTGCTCGCCGTGCCCTACAGCGAGCACAGCTCGGCGCCCGAGCTGCGCGCGTTCGTGGCGCTCGTCCGCCCGCGGCGCGTCGTCCCGACCGTCGGCGGCGGCTCGGGCGCCGTGTTTGTCGGCCCTACGCTTCCGGCCGCGGGCGTCGTGGTCCCGGCGCTCGCGTCCGGGCTCGTGCGCGCCGCCGCCGCCGGCCAGCGCCCCACCGCCGCCTTGCCGCCGACCGAGGCGCAGGCGCGCGCGGCCGTCGAGCGCGAGCGCGACAAGGTGCTGGGCAGGCTGGGACCGCTGCCGGGCGCCGAGGGCAGCGCCAAGCGGCGCATGCTGGGCCTGCTGCTGCGCGGCGGGAACGGCGGCGGCGGCGGAGCAGGGGCGGCGGCGACGGCCGAGGACGATGCACAAAAGGGGGACGGCGACGGCGCCGCGCCCATGGAGCGCGAGGGGGAGGAGGAGCAGGAGGGCCAACGGGAGCAGCAGCAGCACCAAGGCAAAGAGGCGATGCTCGTCGACAGCGCCCGGCAGCCCAAGCAGCAAGAAGGGGAGGAGGAGAGGGGCGAGGGCGAGGGCGAGGCTGCGGAAGCAGCAGCAGCGGCGGCGGCGGCAGAGGCAGCAGCAGCAGCAGCAGCGCCGGCGGCGATGGAGGCGGACGAGCCAACGCCCCAGCAGCACCAGCAGCCAAAACAGGAGGGCAAAGATGCAGGGGACGACGACGGCGCCGTGGCCGCCGGCGCGTCCCCCCCAACCCCCGCCTCGAGCGCCGACGACCGGCTGCTCGCGCTGCTCGGCCCGGACGCTCTCGGGGACGCCGCCGCCCGCCGCCGCCTGCTCGGCTCGTGCTTTGGCTCCGTCGAGCTCGCGGCCGAGGTGTACCACGAGTTCCTGCTGCCGGGGCGCCGCCCGCAGGACGACGACGACGCGGCCGTCTCCGGCGGCGTGCGCGCGGCGCTGCGGGCGGGCAGGCGCGTCACGATGGGCAGCGGGGGCGCGCCGCCGCCGGCGCCGAGCGCGAGCGCGGGCGGCGGCAAACGCGGCGGCGGCGGGCGCGGCAACAACTTCCGCGCCGGCACGCCGACGACGGGGACGCCCGCGAAGAAGCGGGCGGCGCCGTCGCCCTTCTCGCCGGCCGTCGGGACTTTGGCGCCGAAGAAGAAGCAGAAGAAGAAGGAGGCCCCGGCCGACCCGCGCCAGATGAGCATCGCGGCCTTTTTCGCGGGCGGCGGCGGCGGCGGCTGGGGCGGCGGAGGCGGCAAGAAGAGCAACAAGGGCGGTGGGGCGGGCGGCAAGGGCAGCAAGGGCGCCGAGGTGGTGGTGGTGGAGGAGGAGGACGAGGCGGACGAGGAGCACGAGCGGGCACCCCGCAAGGGCCGCGGCGACGGCGGCGACGGCGGCGACGGCGGCAACGCGCCGATCGTGCTGTCGGGCGACAGCGGCGACGAGGAGGACGGGCGAGAGGAGGCGCCGCCTCCCAAGGCCCCGCCTGCCCCTCCCGCGCCGCCGCCCAAAGCGCCGCCTGCCCCTTCCCCGCCGCCGCCCAAGGCCCCGCCTGCCCTTCCTCCAGCCCCGCCCCCGCGCCTCCCGACGACCGCGCAGGTCGAGGCGCTGCGGCTGGCGCCCGAGGCCTTTGATCCCTACCGCCCGGGCGCCCTGCCTTGGTGGCCGCTCGGGAGCGCCGGCGCCGGCGCCGACCCTGCGTCGGCCGGCCGCCGCGGCTTCCGCCGCCGCCCGGGCCCCCCCCCTTACGCGCACGTCGCCGCCACGCTCGCCGCGACCGCGTCGACGACCGGGCGCCTGCTCAAGCAGAACGCCCTGGTCAACGGCGTGCGGGCCGCGCTGGCGCTTGCGCCGCGCGAGACGGCCGAGGCCGACGCGGCGGCGGTGCTGTGGCTGCTTCTTGGCAAGCTCGGGCCTGACCACGGCGGCGCGGGCGCCGGTGGTGGTGGGGACGGTGTCGTCGCGGCATCGGGCGGGGCAGCACCAGCAGCAGCATCAGGCGCAGCAGCAGCATCAGGCGCAGCAACAGCAGCAGGACCGGCAGCAGCAGCAGCAGCCGGGCCCGCTGCCTCTCCGGCCGCGCCCGCCGCCGCCCACCGCACCTCCGAGGCCGGCCACCGCGCCGTGACCAACGCCCTCCGCGCCGCCCACGGGTGCACCGCCGAGCGCATCCGGGAGCTCGCCTCGCGCACGGGCGACGTGGGCGACGCGGCGGCCGAGCTCCGCGGCGGGGGAGGAGGAGCGGGAGCGGGAGCGGGAGGCGGCGGCGGCGGCGGCGGCTCTGTCCAGCGCACGCTCCGCCCGCTGGAGCCTCTGACGGCGCCGGGCCTGCTGGCGGCGCTGCGCGCGGCCGCCGACGACCGCGGCGCGGGCGGCAACGCGCGGCGTGAGGAGCGCCTGGCGTCGCTGCTGCGCCGCTGCGCGTGGCGCGAGGAGTCTCGCTTCCTGGTGCGCACGCTGCTGGGCGGCCTGCGCGTCGGCGGAAACGTGCGCACGCTCACAGGCGTGGTCGGGCGCGCGGCGGCGCTGGCGGCGTGGGACGAGGCGGCGGCGGCGGCGGACGCAGCCTCGCAGGCGGCGGCGGCCGAAGCGGCGGCCGCGGCAGATTGGGGCGACGAGGAGGAGGAGGAGAAGGAAGAATGCTCGCCTCCTGCCGCCGCCGCCGCCGCCAACGCCGCCCGCCGACGCCCCTCGGTGTCCCCTCCTCCCCGCGTCACGGCCGCCGAGCTTGAGGCCGCGGCCAAGAGCGCCGCCGACGCCTTCCAGCTCTTCCCGGACGCCGAGCGCCTGCTCTCGGCCGCGCTCACGTTTGCGCGCGGCGCCTACGACCACAACGGCAGCGGCGGCTGCGGCAGCGCCTCTGCAAAAACAGCCGCCGCTGCCGCCGCCGCCGCCCCCCTTCCTCCCTTGTCTGCCGCGCGGCGCGCCGAGCGATGGACCCGCACTCCGCTTTTCGCCGTCTCGGCGGGGTCCCCCGTGCAGTGCATGCTGGCGGAGCAGGCCGCCTCGGCCGCCGGCGCCCTCAAGCTCTTGATGGGCGGCGGCGGGGGCAAGGCCGGGGTGCTCTCGGCCGCCGCCGCCGCCGCCGTCTCGAGCGCCGTCGCGCACGGAGAGACGGGATTGTTGGCCGAGCACAAGGTCGACGGCATGCGCGCCCAGCTGCACCTCTTCTCGCCCGCGGGCGCCCCCGGCCGCGGCGCCGCCGCCGCCGGCGCCCGCTGGCGCGTGTTCTCGCGCTCGGGCCTCGACTCGACGGCCACCTTTTCGCGCGCGCTGCTCGAGACGGCGCTCGCGGCGGCCGACCCGGCGGCGCTGCCGCTGGTGCTCGACTGCGAGGTGGCGATGGTCGAGCGCGGCGGGCCGGCGGCGGCGGCCGAAGAAGATGGAGGAGGAGGCGCCGGGGCGGGCGCGCTCGCGCGTCGGCGCCTGCTGCCGTTCCAGGACCTCGCGAGCAGGCCGCGCAAGAACGACGGCGCTGGTGGCGGTGGCGCGGCTGCGGCGGCGGCGGCGGCGGCGCCTCCCCCGCCTCTTTCGTCGGCCCCCGCCGCGGACGGCGTCTCCTCGGGAGAGTGCCTCTTTGCCTTTGACGTGCTCGTGTGCGCGGGCGAGTCGGTGATGCGCGCCCCCCTGCGCCAACGGCGCGACTTGCTGCGCGCGGCGCTGCCCCGCCTGAGGCCCGGCTTCCTCGAACTAATGCCGGCCCTGGAGATCCCGCTGTCGCCGCCGCCGGAAAAGCAGCAGCGGCAGCGGCGGCAGCGGCATGACGAAAACAACAAGGAGGAGGAGGACGAAGAGATTGAGCAAGACGAGGACGCCGAGCAGACGCAGACCCAGACGCAAGAGGACGAGGAGGAGGACGAGGCCAAGGAGGAAGACGGCCAGGAAAAGGGCCGCGCCGCCGCCGGCCGCGCGCCGCCCTCATCGGCCGCGCGGCCGCCGCCGCCGCGCCCCGCGATCGCGCGATTGGAGGCGGCCGTCTACTCCGCGTTGCGCGAGGCCGTGGCGGCCGGCGCCGAGGGCCTGATGCTGAAGCGCCTCGGGTCGAGCGCCGCGTCCGCCGCCGCCGCCGCCGCCGCCGCTGCTGCTGCGGCCGACGCCGAGGCCGACGCCGAGGCCGACCCAGCGGCCGACGGCGAGGCAGGTCCTCCCCGCATCTCGCTCCGCGCCGCGCTGGCCGCCGCCCGGGCCGCCGCCGCCCACGACGCCTCCGTCGAGGCCGCCGCCGCCGCCCACGACCCCGCCCCCACCGCGGCCGGCCGCTCCCCTCCCCCCTCTTCCTCCTCCCGCCGCCGCCCGGGCGCCGCCTCGTCTTTCCTCAGCAGCGCGCACATGCCCGGCGCCACCCGCCGCACCGCCTGGGTCAAGCTCAAGAAGGACTACGTCCACGGTGGCGACGAGGGCGCCGAGGGCCTGGCCGACTCGTTCGACCTGGTGCCGATCGGCGCGTGGCAGGGGTCGGGCCGCAAGCACCGGTGGCTGTCGCCCGTGCTGATGGCCGTGGTCGACCGGCGCCGCCTGCGCGAGGAGAGCGGCGAGCTGTCGTTCCAGTCGGTGTGCCGCCTGATGAGCGGCCTGAGCGACGACGCGTACGCGCGTCTGACCGAGCGCCTGACGCCGCGCATCGTGCGCGACAAGCCCGCCGCGTACGAGACGCGCGAGCGGCCGACCTTTTGGTTCGCGCCGCCGCCGCCGGGCGAGGTGTGGGAGGTGCGCGGGGCGGATCTGTCGGCGTCGCCGGTCCACTGCGGGGCCATGGGGCGCGTCGAGGGGGCGGGGCCGTCGCGCGGCGTCGCGCTGCGCTTCTCGCGCTTTGTGCGCCTCCGCGCGGACAAGGGCGCCGGCGACGCGACGACGTCGGACGACGTGCTGCGCATGTTTTCTCGGCAGGTGCAGCGCGGGGGGTTGGGTGGGGCGGGGGTTGCGGCCGCAGCGCGGGGGGAGGACGCGGGGCAGGAGGAGGACGAGGACTAGGAGGGGCGCCAGGGCGGCGGCGGCGGCGGGAGCAGCGAGGAGGGCGGCGGCGACGATGCCTGAGAGAGGGTGAGGAGCGGCGGTGGAGGCGCCGCGGCGAGGACGAGGAGGCGGTGGCGGGCGCAACGAGCGGCGACGGCAACGGCGACTGCCCCGGGGACGGCGAAGCCTCTTTCGCCCGCCCCCCCCCTCCTTTAATAGTTGCGCAAAAGCGATCGCGTGGATGCGATCGCAACGAGCACGCAACACAGAGCATTGCAACAAGCACAGAAGCTCCGCCATCACTCCGCTCAGACTTGCCTCCTCCTCGACCTAAACGCCCCCCCACCCCGAGTCAACCGAGATGAGCCACCGCGCGCGCACCTGCTGCCGCGCTCGCGCCGTCGCCGAAGAGCCGTGCGACGCTGCGGGCGGCGTCGGCGGCGATCCGGGAAGAGGGGGCGGGAACGGCAACGGTGACCGCCCCGCGCGCCGACAAAAGGTCAACCCGCTCCCCGCCGCCCAGGAGCAGTACACGTCGCAGATGCAGGCCGCCGCCGAGGCCGCCGCCGCGTCGGCGTCTCGATGCGACCTGTGTGGTCTCTCATTTGGGACGGCGGCGGCGCACCACCAGCACAGCGCGGGGCCCGTGCACGCCAAGGCGGTGGAGCGCGCGCGGCAGGAGGAGGAGCGAACGCGAAGGCTGGGGGCGTACGCGGGGGCGGCGGAGGCGGCGATGGGCGCGGCGGCGGCGGCCTGGGCAGGGGGAGCGGCGGTCGGCCTGGGCGGCGGCGCGAGGGCAGCAGGGGCGGCGCCCGCGAGAGCAGCAGCAGCAGCAATCAAGCGCCCGCCCAAGCCCGCGGACCCGGGCGTGGAGGCGGCCAAGGCCAGGCGCGCGGCGCAGGAGCGCTCGTCCCATGGGGCGTGGCTGGCGGCGGCGACGGCCGCGCGGGGGTCCGGCGGCGGCGGCGGGGCCGCGGGGGCCGCAGGGGGGTCCGTCGGCGGCGCCGCGGCCAGCAAGGCGGGCGCCGGCGGCGCGTGGGAGCCGCCCGAGCTCGAGATCGCGCCGCCGGCGTCGGCCAAGGCCACGAGGAAGGACAAGGGACTGCCGCCGCCGCCAGCTCCAGCCATCAAGCAGGGAAAGGGGGAGGGCGAGGGCGACAGAGGCGACGAGGCGGCTGTCGCGCCAACGAGCCCCGCCGCCGCTGGCAGCGCCGGCGGCGACGACGACAGACGGGGGGCGTCCCTGCCTGTGGCCAAGCCCCGCGGCGTCGCCGGCCTGATCGCCTACAGCAGCAGCAGCAGCGACGGGGACGGCGACGCCCCACCCCCGCCCGTGACGGGATCATTTTTCTAGCGAGAGAGAACAAACGACGACTACTGTGGGAAAGGCCCGCTTTAACAAACGAAGAAACAAAAAAAAACAAAGAAAACGCTCACTGCTGCGGCGGCGGCTCGCGCTTGGCAATCTGGATCGGGCCGCCCGACAGCATGGCGCGCAGCCCCGCCATCTTGGCCTCCTCCTCGAGGCGCGCGCGCCGCAGCCTCTCGTCGTCGCGCGGCGCCGGCGCCGGCGCCGGCCGCGGAGGCGGCGGGCCTTGCTGCTGCCCCTGCCGCTGCCGCTGCTGCTGCTGCTGTCGGCTCGCGCTCGCGGCCGCCGCCTCTGCCGCCGCCGCCGCCCCCGGTTTCAGCTTCCATTTGTGCGCCGTCCGCGCCTCCCGGGCCTTGAGCTCCACCGCGCGCTCGTCGTACAGCCACTCCTCCAACCGCCCGGCGTTCCAGTCGCCGCAAAACTCGGCGAACAGCCGCCTCGCCTCGTCCGAGGGAAGGCCGTCGAGCCTCCTGCCGCCGCGCGCGCCGGGCAGCCAGGCGGCAAACTCACTGGCGCGCCGGAAGTAGTCGTCCTCGGCGTCGAGCTCGGGCGCGTGCGGCGGGCGGGGCCGCGCCTTGCCGCCGCCGCCGCTGCTGCGATGCTGCGGCTGGGGCTGCGGCTGCGGCTGCCGCTGCGGCTGCTGCGACTGCTTTTGCTGCTGCTGCTGCTGCTGCTGCCTCTGGTGCTGCTCGAGGAACTTTTGGGCGATTGCGACTCGGCGAGCCGCCTCGTCGTCGCCGGCGTCGTCGTCGTTGCCGCCGCGGCGTTTCGGCGAGCGCGACCGCCTGGGCGAGCGCGACCGCCTGGGGGAGCGCGACCGCCGTCGGGCGTGGCGGTGCTCGTGGCGGTCCCTTTGGTGGCTGCTGCTGCGGTGGCCGCTGCTGCGGTGGCGCTCGCGCTCAGCGGGTGAGCGGGAGCGAGACCGCGAGACATTGCCGCCGCCGCCCCTGCGCTCTCCCCCCTTGGCCTGCTTGTCCATGATTGTCTGATGTTGATGGTGTCGGTTTTCGTGTGCCTGGTTGTCGTTTGTCCGCGCGCATCATCAAGGTCCGGCATCGGCGGCGGCGTCGAGCGCCCACGCTTGGCGTTGGGCGGTACACGGGCGCCGAGCTTCTTGCCGCGGCAAGAAAATGCTTCCCTCTCACCGCCCCTGCAACTCCAGTCTTCACGGGGCCGTCGCGATGCTCGAACACTGCAACATGCCGCAGCCGCGCGCAGACTCCAACCTGGGGCACCCAACCCCTGAGCACCCAACCCCCCCTCCTCTCGCCGTCCGACACCTCGCCCGCCGATGACTGGGCGCCCGGACGCGTGAGAGAGGGTGGGGAGCCCGAGCCCCCCATCGGCGTGCCAAGACAACCATGCCCCCACCGCTTGCCGATTGGCAGCGGCGCGTCACCCGCGCAGCAGCCGCGGCCGCCCCGGCGCCGGCGTCGCGCGCGCTCGCCGCATCGTGTCGGCAAGCCGCGGCGCCAGCGGCGGCGGCGGCGGCGGCGCCGCCGCCGCCCCGACGAGTGGGCGACGCCCTGCCCGCGGCCACGGCTGCGGCTGCGTTTGCCGCCCGCGCGCCCTCCCCGCCGCGACCCCCGGAGCAACAACGCCGCCGCCGCCGCCAGGTTCTCAGCGGCCACGCGCCGCTTTCCGCCAGCCGTCCGGCCGACGCTGCCGCGCCGCCCGCGCCCCCCGCGCCGGCCGCCGCCTCGGGCGCCGCCGCCTCCCCCGCCGCCGCGCCGTCTGCTGTCGGCGTGTGGGGCCTAGGCGAAACAACAACAGCAGCATCAACAACAGCAACAACAACCACGACAACGACAACATCTGCAGCCCCGACGGTTGCGTGCCCGGCGGCCCTGCTCGTCTCGCCGGCCGAGCTGGCGCGGCGCGCGGCCTTGCTGCGCCGCCTGCTGCCGGTCGACCCCGCGCGCGTAGCGCGCGCCGCCGCCGCCCGCCCCGCGCTGCTGCTGCTGCTGCCGCCGACTTCGCCGTCGCCGTCGCCGTCGCCGTCGCCGTCGCCGTCGCCGTCGCCGTCGCCGTCGCCGGGCCCGACAGGGACGCCGCGGGCGTCCGAGCTCGCGCTCACGCTGGCCGTCGCGCGGCGCGTGTGCGCTTCGGCCGCGGCGCTGGGCCTGCCCTCGGCGCGCCGGCTCGCGTCTGCCGTCGGCGCGGCCGCAGAGGCGGCAGAGCGCGGGGCGGGCGCCAACGGCGACCACGCCGCCGACGACGCCGCCGCCGCCGCCCGCCTGTTCGCGGCCCTCACCGCGGCCGTGCCCGACCCGGAGATGCGCTTCCGCCTGGCCGTCGCCGAGCCCCCCCTGGTCGCGCGCTCTCTGGACGCCTTGCTCGATCTCTTGCCCTCGCCGCCGCCCGCGCCCCCCGCTTTGCCGCCGCCCCCCCTGGGCACGAGCGCAGACGCATGCGGCGGCGGCAACGAGGACGAGGACGCCGCCGGTGCCGCCAGCAGAGCGCACCGCAGCCGCAGTGCGGCAGCCATGCGCGCGGCCCTGGTCCGGTGCCCGCGCCTCGTCGGCGCCAAGCGGGCGCGGCTGGCGGAGACGGTGGCCGCGCTCGAGGAGGCGACGGGAGCGCGGGGTCCTGCCCTTACCGCCCTGCTGCTGCTGCTGCCGCCTGCCCCCGCGCCCCCTGCCGCCCCTCTGCCGGCGTACTCTGGCCCGCCCGCCGCTCGAGCGAGGGGGCGGCGAGCCGAGGGCCTGGCGACCGACACCTTCGCGGAGGAGGAGGACGACGACGAGGGCGGCGGAGAGGGCGAGCTCGCAGAGGGCGGCGACGGCAGCGAGGACGAGGACGAGGACGAGGACGGTGGCGGCGACCGAGACGGTCGCAACGATGCCCCTCCCTCGTCGTCCGTCGCCGCCGCCGCCGCGCGGGCCGCCGCCGCCGCCGCCGCCCTCGGCCGCCCGCCGCCCTACTCGGCCTCCGACGCGGCCCGGCTGCTCGCCCTGCCGCCCGCGCGCCTGCGCGCGGCCGCCGACGACATGCGCGCCGCGCTGGGCCTGGGCGCGCGGTCCCTGCGCGCGCGCCTGCGGCGCGACCCGACGCCGCTGCTCGCGCCCCGCGGCACCGACAATGCGCGCCTGGTGGTGGCCGCCCTCGCGCGCCGCCTGCGCGTGCCCCCGGACGAGGCCGCCGCCCTGGCCCTCGACGCCCCCCCGGCCCTGCTCATGCGCGCGCCGGGCGCCGCCGTCGCCGTCCTCGACGCCGTCGGGGAGGCGTTTGGCCTCTCGCCGCGGGAGCTGGTCCAGGTCGCCGCCTTCGACCCTTCCCTGCTGGCGCGCAGCCCGGCGCCCCTGCGGGCGAGGCTGCGACGGCTGACGGACGCGGTGTACCTGCCGTCGGTGGCCGAGCGGCGCGCGCGCAAGAGGAGAGAGGCGCCGGGGGCGGCCGCCGGCGGCGCGGCCTCCTCGAGCGGCGGCGACCGCGGCGGCGGCGGCGGCAGCAGCAGCCGCTCTCCTTCCCGGCCCGCCCCTCGCTCGGCCCCCGAGGACGAGCGGGACGAGCCCCGCGGCAGGGCGCGCGGCGCGCGCCGCGACGACGACGACGACGGCGCCCGCTGGGCCCCGCCGCCCGCCACCACCGCGTGGGCCGTGCAGCTGCAGGCGCTCACGCGCGGCGGGCCGCAGAACGCGGCGCGGCTGGCGACGGCGGCGCTGGCGGGCGAGCGCGTCGACCGGCTGCACTTTCTGCGGGGCGGGCACGGGGGCGCGGGGGCCGCGGGGCGGGTGCGGCTTAAGGACGTGCTGGGGGCGAGCCCGCGGGCGTTCTCGCAGGCCTACCCGGCGTACGAGGCGTGGAGGACGAGCGGGGGCAAGGCCGGGCGCGGGGGCAGCGGCAAGGCGGGCAGCGGCGGAGACGCAGGCTCGCCCGCGCCCGCATCGCCGCTGGCGGGGCAGCCGCAGCAGCAGCAGCAGCGCCGCGCTCGGTCCAAATCGCGCGCGCGCTCGCGCTCGCGGCCGCGCGGCGCAGCGTTAGCGCAGCGGCCGCTCCCCCCGCGGCTTATGATCCCGCTGGGGCCGGGGGCGCTGCTCCGGCTGCCCGCGCAACCATTGCCGCCGCCGCCGCCGCGGCTTGCGCCTTCGCCGCCGCCTGTTTAGTGTAGACGCGACCGACATTGCCTGGAATGACAGCATTGTTTTTAAGATTCGTCACGCAATTCACTTTGTTTACAACCATTCTTCCCGCGACACCGACGCCTAGACTGCCGCCGGCTTGCGACCCGGGGCGCGCGCCCCGCGCTTCGGGGTCGAGGGCGCGACGGCAGAGGCAAGGGCGGCGGCGGCGGCGGCGGCTGCGGCACGCGGGCGCTTGCCTTTGGCGGGGGGCGCGGGCGCAGGCGCGGCAGCAGGGCGCTTGCCTTTGGGCGGGGCGGCCGCCGCCTGCCGCCCGGCGCCGGAAGGGCGCGCGGCCGGGGCCGCTTGCCGCTCCGCCGCACCGCCGTCGTCGTCCTCGTCGTCGTCGCCGCCGCCGCCGCTGCTCTCCTCCTCCTCGCCGCCGCTGCCGCCGCCGTCGCTCCCTCCCCCCGCGTCCGGCTGCTTCTCCTGCTCCTCCTCCGCTTCCTCGTCATCGTCGTCGTCCTCCTCGACGTCGTCCATATCGAGCGACAAGGACGGCGAGGCGGCGGCGGCGACGGTGAGGCGGCGGTGCCCGCGGCCGTTGGCCGCGAGCGCAGCAGAGGCGGAGACGGCCGCCGCCGCCCCGCCGCCCCCGTCCATGCCCTCCTCCCCCTCCTCCTCGTCCTCCTCCCGAGGCAGCAGCACGTTGGCCGCCTCGAGCGTGTAGTCGGCCAGAAAAGTTGCGCGCAGCAGGCGGTCGACGCGCGCAAAGTGGCGCTCGCTGTAGGCGAGGAGGCCGTCGACGAGCTCGCGCGCGGGGACGGGCGGGGGCGCGCGCCGCGCCGCCTTTTTGCCGCCGCCGCCGCCCTCGCCGCCGCCGCCGTCGTCGTCGCCGTCGCTGTCGTCGTCGCGCTGCGCGGCGGCCGCCGCCGCCGCCGCCGCCGCCGCCGCCGCGCCCCCGCCGAGCGCCTCGACCATGGCCGCGGGCGGGAGCTCGCGCAGGAGCTGCTGCATGAGCGCCTGCGCGGCGTGGCAGTTGCGCGCGTTGGTGTTCCACTCGCGCGCGTAGGACAGCAGCACGCGCAGGTCCGAGTCCTCCCCGGCGGCCAGGGCGGGCTGCTGCTCTTGCTGCTTGCTCGTCGGCTGCCGCCGCTGCTGCTGCTGCTTGCGCGCGCCGGCGGCCGCGCGCCGCGCTAGCGCGCCGAGCGCCGCGTCCGCGCGCCTCGACCCCGCGCGCCGCAGCACCGCAAGCAGGCGGCCCGGGTGCCGCAGCTCCAGCGCCAGGCGCGCCGCCTCGGTCAGCCGCCCGTCCGCCAGCGCGTTGCCCAGCGCCTGCTCCCGCTGGGACAGCAGCGCCGCGCCGGCCGCGTCGGCCGCCGCGCGCGCCTCTGTGCCGTCGCGCCACACCACCACGGCCGCGTCCGCGCCGCCGCTGGCCAGCAGGGCGTCGCGGCCCGGCCCCCCGGCGGCGCAGAGGGCCCACACGCGGTCGGTGTGGCCGTCCATCGTCGCCACGCACTCGCCCGCGCCCTTGTTGCTGCTTTTGCTGCTGCCGTTGATGCCGCCTCTCCCGCCGCCGCCACCGCCGCCGCCTCCCCCGCCGCGCACGTTCCACAGCTTCAGCAGGCCGTCGGCCCCGGCCGACACCACCTGCGTCCCGGCCGTCACGAACAGCGCGCGCAGCACCCCCGCCCCGTGCCCCTCGAACGTGCGCAGGCACGACGCCGCCACCATGCCGCTCGCCCCCCCGCCGGCCTGCTGGCCTGCCCCCGCCCCCCCGGCGCCGGCGATGCCCCACAGCTTTACGGTGCGGTCTCCGCTGCAGGTCAGCACGGCCTGGTCCACAGGACTAAATTGGACAGACCACACCCCGCGCTTGTGGCCTTTCAGGACGGCCACGGCACTCAGGGAGGGCAGGCGCCACACTTTAGCGGTGCGGTCCTGCGAGGCCGTGGCGACGAGGGCGCCGTTGGGCGAGACGGCGACGCTGTTGACGTCCTTGTCGTGCGCGGCGACGGCGGCCGTCGCGCGCAGCCGGCGCGACGCGGCGCCCCCGGCCGCCGCCGCCGAGCGAGAGGCCGACGACGTTTTCTTCGCCTTCTTGCCGCCTTCGCCCGCCCCTTGCTGCTGCCGCGCCTCCTCCTCCGCCTCTTCTCCTTCCTCGGCCGCCTGGCCCCCGCCGACGCGGTCCGACTGCCACGCCGGGCTGCCGAGCACGGGCGACAGGTCCCACACCTTCAGGAGGCGGTCCGCGCCCGCGCTCGCGAGGAACAGCGGCGGCGGCGCGGCCGAGGAGGAGGAGGAGCCGGCCGCGGCCGCCGGCCTGACGCGCGACAGCGCGACGGCGGCGACGGCGCCGATGTGCCCGCGCCCGACGCCGAGGCACCCGCCCGACTCGGCGTCCCACACGCGCACCTCGCAGTCGCGCCCGCCCGACGCGAGCAGGTCGCGCCCGTCCGGCAGGCGCGCGGCGTCGAGCGACAGCACCGCGCCAGAGTGGCCCACGCAGCGCGCGGCGGCGCCGCCGCCGCCGCCGCCGCCGCCGCCGCCGCCGCCGCCGCCGCCGCCGCCGCCGCCGCCGCCGCCGCCGCTGGCGCCGAGCGAAAAGGTGCGAAGCACGTCGCCGTTGGTCGCGACGGCCACGTGCGAGGGCGCGGCCGGGTCGCCGACGAAGCGCAGGTCGGTGACCTCGTCGTGGTTGCCGACGAGCTCGCGCGTGAGGTGGAGGCCGGGCGCGGCGTGCGGCCGGTGCTTTTTACTGCTGGCGGCCGCCACTGCCGCCGCCGCCGCCGACGCTTCTGTCGCCGCCGCCGCGCGCGGGCCGAGGAACAAGAGGCGGCAGTCGCCCGCGGCCGCGCACAGCTCGCGCCCTCCCGGCACCAGCATCAGCTCCGTGAGCTCGTGCCCGGCCGGCGCGGGGTTTTGCGGCGCCGTCTCGACCATGCCCTGCTCGGCGGCGGACGCGGCGGGAGAGGCGCCCGCAGAGGGGGCGTGGGCCGCCGCCGCCGCCGCCGCCGTTGCCGCCGCCGCCGTCCACGGCGGCTGCTGCGTCCCGACGCACTTGCCCGTGTCCGTGCGCCACAACCGCACGACGCCCTTCTCGCCGGCCGTCGCGAAAACCATCGGGCGCGCCAGGGACGACGCCGACGCGGCGGCCGCAGCGGCGCCGCCCGCCGCCGTAACCGCCGCCGGCGCCGAAAGCTCAACCTGCTGCCGCTGCGCGGCCGCGTCGGCGTCGGCGACGCCCGGGAAGGGCGACCCCGCGGGCAGCACGACGAGGCCCTCGACGGCCTCGAAGACGGGGATGGCCGACAGCTTGGTCACCATGTGCTGCTGCCCCTGCGGCTGGCCCGCCGGCTGCTGCCCCTTGCGCTTCTTGCCGCTGCCGCTGCCGTCGAGGCCGCCGTCTGCCCCCGCGCCCGCCGCCCCCCCTGTGGCCTCGAGCGCCGCCCGCAGGTCCCACACGTGCACCGTCTTGTCGCGGCTGCCCGTGAGCAGGCGCCACCCGTCGGGCGCCAGGGCCAGCGACGTGACCGCCGACAGGTGGTGCCCGGTCAGGGCGGCCAGGCACCGCCCGCCGCCCTTGACGCCCTTCGCGCTGCCGCCGCCGCCGCCCGCGCCGCCGCCGCCCGCGCCGCCGCCCGGGCGCAGCGACCAAACGCGCACCTCCCCCTGGTCGTCGCCGCTGAACAGCAGCGGCCTGCGCGGGTGAAACATCACGCGCAGCACCACGCCCGAGTGCCCCTCGAGGTGGTGCGTGGCCGCGCCCGTGTCCAGGTCCCACACCTTGACCGAGCGGTCGGCGCTGGCAGTCGCCAGGTATCCGCCAGACGCGTCGACGGCGGCGTCGGCAACAGGGGCGCGGTGCGGGCGCCACGCGCGGCGGAGCTGGCCCGTGCGGAGGTCGTGGACGCGCGCGGTGAGGGAGCGGGAGAAGGACGCCAGGGTGGCGTTGTCCGGGCTCGCGGCCACGCAGGTGATGGGCTCAGAGTCCTGTTTGTTTTTTTGTTTTTCGTTTTGCGGGAGGAGGAGGAGAGGGGTGAGGGCGGGCGAGCGGGCGGCAGAGCGGGCGCGGCGGGCGCGCGCGTCTCGCGTCGGCGGCGGCGGCGGCCCTCTTTCTTTTGCGCCCGACCGACTCTACTCACCCCCGCGAGCGTGCGCTCGACCATGCCCGACGCGAGGTCGACGATCTGTCGTGTTGTGATTTGTGTCGATCAGTATGGAGAGGATGCGTGAGACAGCGACGGGCCGGGAAATCGCGCCGCCCCCATCCTCCCCCTCCCCCCGCTCGAAACGCACCTTCACTTCGTCCGCGCAGGGGCACACAAGGCGCTGGCCGTCGCGTGTGATGCGCGCCGGGGCGCTACCCGTGTAGAACGCCTCCAGCCGCAGCTGGGGCTCGTAGCCCGTCTTGGCGACGAGCATCGCGGGATGAGAGTTGGGGGCGAGTCGGCGCAAGAGTGCTCTTCGCTGCTTGCCGGCGCGCGCGCAGATATGTCTGTCAATTCGTGGTCGTCATGTCTGCGTTGGCTGATTGATTGGCGTTGTTCAGAGTGCCTGTGTGAATAGATTGTGTGTTTTGCCGTGTAAGAGAGGTTTGCCCCTTTCACCGTCGGCTCGACGCGCGCCGCTTGCTCTTGACGGCGGCTAGGCGAGGAGAGAGCCGAGGGCTTGAGCGCCGGCCCTCGCAGTCACGACGCCGCACCCCCTCCATCACATCTCCAACAAACGCGCGCGCACACACTCCCAGTGTCGAACTTGCCTCTTCTAGTCCATCTTCTCCCACCAGCCTTGCTCCGCACCTGCTCAAGCAGCTTCACTTGCACAAGGCGCGCGATCACAAAAGCTCCCCGACCCCCAGTTCAAAAAAAAGAGCAGACCATCGAAACATGCCGCTCGCCAAGCCCAAGCTCGCGCAGGAGGACTGGGACGAGGCCGTGCGCACCAACGTCGACGAGTTTGACATGTCCGCCGAGGAGGCCGTGCAGGCGGCCACGGAGGAGTTTGAGGCGCGTTACGACCTGTCGGCCGTCCTGCGCGCGGCCGACGGCGCTGCCGCCGCCGCCGCCCACCCCGTCGCTCTCGCTGCGGCCGCGTTGCGCGCCGCTCTTGCTGCTGCTGCTGCTGGCAACGACGGCACCGCCGACACCACCGCGGCGGCCGTCGCCGCGCTCGCCGAGGCGTGCTTTCCGAGCGGCGAGGAGGCGCGCCAGCCGGCGCTGGCGGTCGCGACCAAGGAGGACGCGGCGGGCTTGCTGCTGCAGGCGGCGGCGGGCGGCGGCGGCGGCAGCGGCAGCGGCGACGGCGCCTCGCCCTCGTCGCCGTCTCCGTCCCCGCCGCCGCCGCCGCTCAGCCTCCCCGCGCTCCGCCTGCTGCGCCGCCTGCTCCTGCGCAGCGCCGACGCGCGCGCGGGCTTCCTGGCCGCGGGAGGGGTCGAGCGCTGCGCGGACATGCTCGCTCGGTCCCTTGCCGCTTCCCCCTGCCTCCCTCACGTGGCCGATGCCGCCGCCGATGCCGCCGCCGCCGATGTCGCCGCCGCCTCGACCCCCCCGGCGCCGCCGACGACGCAGCCCGACTGGCCCCGCGTCGCCGCGGTCGTCGGCTGCTGCGAGGCGGCGTGCGTCAAGTGCGAGGAGGCCAAGTGCCTGTTCGCCGCGCACGTGCCCGCCGGGGGCCTGCCCGCGCCGCTCGCGGCGGTGGCCGCCACCGCCGCGGCCCCCTGCCCGGACGAGGAGCAGGCCGGCGCCGTCGCCAGCGGCGGCTTTGTGGCCCTGCTGCTCGGCGCGGTGCTGTCGTCGGCGCGCGCGCCGCCGGCGGCCGCGGGCGCGGCGGCCGGCGTGCTCAGGGCTCTCACGTACGGCGACGACGACTCGGCCCTGGCGTCGCGCGCGTTCACGCACGCGCGGCTGCTGGCCAAGACGCACGGCGCGCTGCGCGGGCTCCTGCTTGCGCTGCAGCGGCTGTCCAAGGAGGAGGAGGGGGAGGAGGCGGGGGCGGGGGTGGAGCAGGGGCAGCGGCAGCAGCAGCAGAAGGACGAGAAGGCGGGCAAGGCGGCGGCGGCGGCCGGCGCCCGCGCCGGCGACGACGACGACGCCGACGGCTGCGCCCTGCCGAGCACGCGCGCCGAGGCGGTCGCCGCGGTGCTGGCCGCCGTGCGCTCCGTGGCCGCCAACGACGACGCCTGCCGCGGCTTCTCGGACGACGGCGGCGTGCGCGCGTGCCTCGAGCTGCTGCGGCGCGCGGTGGCGGCGCCGGGGCCCGGGGGGGCGGCAACAACCGCGGCCGCCTCGTCTACCGCCGCCGGATCGCCCGCCGCCCTCGCGCGCGCCTCGGCCGGCGCCCTGCGCCAGCTCGCCAACTCCGACCCGGTCAAGACCCTGCTGGCGGGCGACGGCGCGCTCGACGTCATCGTCGACGCCATCGCGCGCTTCTCCGGCGGCCGCGGCACCAAGGGCGGCGGAAAGGGCGGCGGCGGCGGCAAAGCGGCCGCGACGGCGTCCGCCGCCGTCGCCTCCGCCGACGACGTCGCCCCCTCGGCGGACGACGCCAAGCGCGAGCGCCACGACGACGAGAACGACGATGCGAACGACAACGAGAGCGACAGCGACGACGACGAAGACGGCCCGAGCCCCGCCTCGGCCTTGCCCGACGTCCTCGAGCCCGTCGCCGCGCTGCTGGCCGCCATGACGCTCCGCCAGCCCGAGATTGCGCTGGCCGCGGCCGACGCGGGCGCCGTGGCCGCCCTGTGCGGCGCGCTGGGCCGCCTCGCGCGGCCGGGCGGCGGCGCTCCCGCGGGCGGCGGCGCACCAGCCGCCGCGCCTGCCGCTGCCGCCGCCGCCCTTGCTGCTGCCGCGGCTCCCGGGACAAAAGCCTCCTCCGCCTCCTCTCCGCCCTCCCCGCCCCCCTCCGCCTCTGCCGCCGCCTGCCGCCAGCTGTGCCTGGCCGTGCGAAACATGGCGTGCCGCGGCGGCGACGGCCTCCGCGCGGCCTTCCTGGGCGCGGGCGCCGAGGCGCGGCTGCGGGCGGCCAAGGCGGCGCACCCGGGCGCCTGCCGGGACGTGGGGAGCGCGGCGCTGCGCGACCTGGGGCTGGACAACTACAACGCGTGAAGCTTGGGGGGGTGTTCTCGTTTCTTGCAAGGAGAGAGAGGAGGAGCTTTTTTTGGTTCAGCTCGGCGGACAAGGCCGGTGTTGTCGGCGACTGAACGGCGGACGGCGGACAGGACAGCAGGCGGCGCGCACTTGCGTCATCGGTCCTTCCGTGCAAACGGCTCCGCAACAACCGCTGTTTCGCATCCGAAACGAAGCATAACATCTATCTCGGTCCCCTCCTCTGCAAGCGCGTCCGGTCACGTCCGAAGCCACGCTGCGCGCGCGCGCGAATCAACACCTCTCCCCTTGCCTCTCGACGCGAGAAGAAGAGGAACCAAAATGAGGGGCGGCGCCCCGCCGCTCGACGGCTACGTCGGCTCGTCGCACGACGTCGAGACCGTGCGCCGCCAGCAGCAGGAGCGCGAGGCGCAGCGCAAGAAGTTCGAAGCGCAGCGCGAGGCCGCCGCCGTCGCCGCCGACCAGGCCGCCCTAAAGACGTTTGCCGGCGCTGCGAAGGCAGAGGCGGTCGAGGCCGCATTCAAGAGCGAGACCGTGGGCCTGGTCTCGCGCGCCGAGTTCCTGGCCAAGCGCGACACGCTCGCCGAGCGCATCGAGCAGGAGGGGCGCGAGCGCGTGCAGGCCGACGCGGCGGCGGCGGCGGGGCGGCGGACGGCGGCGCGCGCGGCGTCGTCGGCGGCGCAGCGGGCGGCCTCGAAAGGGCGCCCGAAGCTGTCGTTCCTGGACGCGGACGAGGACGAGGAGGACGAGGCGGACGACGACGAGGACGCAGACGAGGGGCCGAGCGTGCCGGCGCCCGCCGCCGCCGCTGCCCCTCCGGCGGCTGCGCGGCGCCCGGGAGGCGACGAGGCCGGCCCGGCCGCTAAAAAGCCGCGGCGGCAGGGCGAGCCCGCTGCCGCCCTCGCCGCCAACGGGGGGCCGCCACCCCCCACCAAAGGCAGCAGCGGCGCGTCGGCCCGCGCTACCGCCGCCCCCGCCCTCGCCCCCATCACGTCCGCCTCGGCAAGGACCCCTCGGCGCCCCACACCGCCTGCCTGCCGGACAGCGACCGCGAGCGCCGCGAGGCGCAGCTGCGGCGCGAGCTGGCGCACGAGTTTGCGCACGAGCAGGAGCGCCTGCGCGCCTCGCCCATGTCCGTCACCTACAGCTACTGGGACGGCCAGGGCCACCGCCGCAGGCTGACCGTGCGGCGCGGCGACTCGGTCGGCGCCTTTCTAAAGGCTGCCCGCGAGCAGCTCGCGCCGCAGTTCCGCGAGCTCCGCGCCGTCGGCGCCGACGCCCTGCTCTTCGTCAAGGAGGACGTCATCCTCCCGCCCCACCACACCTTCCACGAGCTCATCGCCTCGCGCGCGCGCGGCAAGTCGGGCCCTCTGCACGAGTTTGGCGTGCAGGAGGACCTGCGCGCCGAGGGCGACAGCCGCGTCGAGCGGCGCGACGTGCACGCCGGAAAAGTGGTCGAGCGGCACTGGTACGAGCGGCACCGGCACATCCACCCCTACTCGCGGTGGGAGGTGTGGGACCCGGAGAACGTCGACTACTCCAAGCCCTACCGGGTGGGCGGGTGAGGGGGCGAGGGAGAAAGACGTTTGGGGGGAGAGTGGACGGAGGATCGAGGTTCGATGCGAGGACGACGGCACGGGGGGCGGCCGGTTTCTCGCTCGGGCGGCGGCGGCGGCGGCGGTGGGCGTGTTCGTTGGCCGGCGGGCGGCTTTGTTCGTCGAGCGGGTTTGTAATGCGCGATCATCATTGTCTCAGCGACATACACCCATTCGAATCCCATTGACCTGTCTTGGATATGCACACACACGCTTCCCTTGATCGGGCGTGAGCCACGAACGACAAACTTGTGGAAGCATTGCTGAACGCATTGCTGAACGCCCAACCTTTGCGCGCCGTCGCCACGCTACATCTTCACCACTCGTCGTACACTAGTCCGTTTACACAGTCTGGGAGCTGATAGACCGCAGGCCCGCGCGCGCGAGAGCGTGACACGGGGTGAAGAGGGGCTGGTGGAAGCCCGCGCCTCCCTTTCCTCTCGAGGGCGTGACGCGACAGCATGTGGACTGCGGCCTACTCTGCGGTGGCGCGCAACGCGCCGTCCGAGGGGATCGGTGCTGCGCTGCTCCTGCGCCAAGTGCGCGGGTACGCTCGCCAGCGCGGCGGCAAGCCGCCGCCGTCGTCGGCCGCGGCGGCGTCGGCGGCGCCGATCGCCCTCTCACCCTCGCCCTCTCTGCCCAAAGCCCCTTTGGCATCATCAGCCCGCCCGCACGACCGCCCCCCGACGGTCGCCGCCAACGCCATCGCTGCCGCGGCCGCGGCGCGCGCCCGGGCCGCAGAGGCCGCGGCCGCGGCGGCGGGGGCAGCAGCAACAGCGGTGTCGTCGTCGTCGGCCGCCCCGCCGCCGCCGTTTGACGCCGCGCTGGCTGGCGCCGCGCCGCGCGCCCACCGCCTAATCGGCGACCCGCGCACGGGCATCGCCGACGACACCACCGAGCGCTGTCCCTCCACCGCCGCGGGCAACGACGTCTCCGTCGAGCTCATGTGGACGCAGGAGCGCCCGGGCGTCACCGAGTGGTACCGCTACTCGCCCTTTGTGCGGCAGCAGCCGCTGATGCGGCGTGACGCGCGGCTGTCGGACCACAGCCGCAACCTCGTTTATCTGCTGCGGTGCGCCGACCCGTCCCGGTGGACGGTGCAGGATCTGGCGCGCAAGTTCCGGGTGCGGCGGCAGCGGGTGCTGGCGGTGCTGGCGCTCAAGGAGATGGAGGCGCAGGCGCTCGAGGACGGGCGGCTGATGGGCGGCGGCGGCGGCGGCGGAGGAGGCGCTGTGGCCGCTGCCCCTGACGCCAGCGCCGTTGCCGCTGCTTCTGCCGGCGGCGCCGTCGCCCCGGCGAGCCTGGCGCGCGGCCTGCGCGCCTACTGCATGACGGTGGACCTGGCGGACGTGCGCCTGAGCGCCGGGTCGCGCGAGCCGCACGACCTGGCCGACGGGGCGATGGCGGCGGTGGGCGGCGGCGGCGCAGGGGCGGCTTCAGGGATCGCCTCTGAGGGGCAACGGTCTCGCAAGGGCGGCAAACAGCAGCAGCAGCAGCAGCAGGCGGAGGGCTGGGTGTGGGCGCGTTCCGGGCGCGACGGCAAGGGCGGCGGCGGCGCCTCCTCCCAGCAGCAGCAACAGCACCAGCACCAGCACCAGCACCAGGCGCCGTCGCTCGGGGCCGACCCGGCCGCCGACCTCGCGCGCGTCGCGCCGGCGCAGGCCGCCACCGCCCAGCGCCTGCACGTCGCGCTGCTGTCCCTGCTGCAGCAGCACGGGCACAGTCTCGACCGCCTGCTCAGGGCCCTGCTCGCGCAGGTGGACGCGGCCGAGGCGCACTACGTCGCGCGCGTGCGCGGCACCCCCGTCGAGCGGGCGCTCGAGCTCGGGTGGCGCGCGGCGGCGGCCGGGCGCGCGGCGGCAGCGGCCGAGCGCGCCCGGCGGGCGTCCATCGGCGGCGGTGCGCAGGAATCAGGGGCGGCAGCCGGAGCGGGAGCGGCAGCCGAGGAGGCGGCGGGAGAGGCGGGCGGAGGAGCGGGGGGGCCCGGCGGCGACGCCCCTCCCGCTGCCCCCCCTGCCCCCATGCCGCTCCTTTTTGACTTTGCCGCGCAGCGCAACGCCGTCCGCGCCGCCGTCGACGCCCTGCGCCCGCTGCTCGTCAACGCCGGACCGCGCGCCGAGCGCGAGGCGGCCGCCCTGGCCGCCGAGCTGTCGGCGCTGCTCGGCGCCGCCGCCCCTCCTCCTGACGGCGAGGACGACGCGCTCCGCGCGGCGGCCTCGGCCGCGCCGCCCGACACGCTCGCGCGCGCGTTTAACGCGCTGCCCCGCGACCAGCGGCAGGCGCTGCTGGACCGCGCGCCGTCGGCCGGCGCGGCGCTCGACCTGCGCGGCGCCGACCTGACGGCCGTCGTCAGCCCGTTCGCCGCCCCCACCTCCTCCTCTGGCGGCGGCGGCGGCGCCGCCGGGGGGCGCTACTCATCCCTCTCGTCCGCGTCTTCCTCCTCCTCCTCCTTCCTCGCCAACTCGCCGGGCGGCGGTGGCGGCGGCGACGCGGCGGCGTCGAGCTACGCCCTGGGCCGCTGGCCGGGTCAGGTGCGCCCGCTCGTGGACGTGTGGGGCTACGAAGAGGTCGGCGCGGACGGCGGCGGCGCGGGCGCAGGCCCGCCGCGCGACCCCGACGCCCTCTTTGCCGCGCTGCTGGCGCCGTCGGGCGCGCTGCCGCCGCTCGAGCGCGCGGTGGAGGACGTCGACGCGTGCGCGGCGGCGCTCGGCATCGACGCGGCCGCCGCCGCCTCGTCAGGAGACGACGCGCTGGGCTCGCTCGACGACTTTCTAGCGGGTGGCGGCGGGGCCGGCGGCGAGCAAAGCGGCAGCGGCAGCAGCAGCGAGGGCGGCGGCAAGGGCGCCTCCTCTCCCGCCTCTGCCGCACCCTCCCCCCTGCCCTCGTGCGCCGACGTGCTCGCGCTGCGCGAGGACGTCCACACCTACCAGCACCTGGACTGGATGTACGACCGCGCCGTGGACCACCAGGCCGCCGAGCTCGTCGCCGCGGCGGCCGCGCAGCGCGCGGCCTACCTGGCCGGCGGCGGCGCGGCGGGCCCCGGCGGCGGCGGCGCCGGAGGCCAGGCCGCCATCGCCGCGGCCGCCGCCAAGCTGCTGACGGCCCCTCCGCGGCGCGTGTCCGAGACGCCCGGGGCCTGGGACACGCCGCCCCTTCCCCCCAGGCAGCAGCAGCGCATGCTGCGCATCCTGCGCGCCCTCGATCCGTCCGCCGCCGAGCGCCTCATGTACGTCGAGGCCGCCTCGCGCGAGGACCGCGCGGCGGGCGCCGCCGCGTCGGCCGGCGGCGCGTCCGCCTCGGGCTCGGCGCGCCGCGCCGCCCGCATGCGCGCGCAGGTCTCGCGCGTCCTGCGGCACATGGACGCGCAGGTGAGCGGGGCCGGCGGTGCCGGCGAGGAGGACGCCGGCGGCGGTGCTGAGGACGACGACGACGAGGACGAGGAGGAGGAGCAGGCGGACGGGCAGAAGAGGGAGCGGGCGGCGGCGGCGGCGGCGGCGGCTTCGTCTGCCCACGGCGCCGCCGCCTTCGCGCTGCCGCCGCGCCCGGCCGACCTCGCCGCCGGCGCGCCGGCCTCGGAGCGCGCGCCCCTCGAGCTGGTTTCGGCCTTCATCGAGGCCGCGATCGTCGGCCGCCAGTTTCACCGCGGCTCGGGCGAGCGGCACGTCGCCCAGGTGCCCACCTACCCCTCGTTCGACGGCCGCCCGCTCGACGCCGCCTCGGCAGAGGGCGCCGAGTCGGAGCTGTCGGCGCTCGCGCGCGGTGCCGCGCGCCGCGAGGACGACGGCATGTGGCGCGACTTCCGCGAGCGCCTGCTGCACAACCTGGGGGTGTCGGGGCCCGGGCTGTGGGACGTGAGGGGACGGGCGCGGCCGCAGAGGCCCGCCGAGGGGTGGTCGATGGTCGTGCACCCGGTCGGCAAGGGCGCGCGGCGCGACGGGGTTGGAGGAGGAGGAGGAGGGGGGAGGGGGGCGGCGATCGAGCCTCGCGCGGGCGCCGGCGCGCCCGCGGGCGCCGGCGGCCTGCCGTACGTTAGCGAGCCGGGCGGCGCGCTCCGCCCGCTGCGCGGGGACGAGGCGCTCCTGGAGAAGCGGCGCACGCCCAAGCGCAGGCGCCGGTGGCCGCTGTAGACGTTGCGCGTGGGTTTTTAAGAAAGCGATCGATCTCTCTTCTCTGTGCCTAGGAAAAAGGGGGGCGACGACGCGAGCGCCGCCCGAGAAATTTTTTCGTTTTTGTCGTCTAAGAAAGGGCGTTGCGTCTCGCCACGACGACACATCCATTCTCACGCAACAACAGCACCCTCTCTCACACACGCCCAAACGCCTCACGACGTGCGCATGTCGTCCCGCTAGCTCTTCCCTTTTGTCCAAAAATCAGCGGCAAACTGCGCGCTCGCGTCGCTCCCTCTCTTTTTATCTTTGCTGCTTCGCCGACAGCAACACCAACAACAACAACAGCAAGATGAACAAGGGCAAGCACGAGGGGCCGACTGTCAAGGAGCGCCTCGAGGTGAGCGAGGAAGCGAGGGAGGCATTGCGTCTCACACAAAACACAAAACGTTTGCCGACGATGAAGCGCTGACACCCATGTCCCGCCATCGATTCCCGCTTCCCCTTCCCCACACACACACACAACAAAACAGACGGCCGGCTACGAGAAGGACGCGATCGACCACATGAGCAAGACGCAGATGGGCGTGGTGACGTACTTCCTCTCGCACGGGTCGGACATCCCGGACCCGGACGAGATCGACGACGCCTACCTGGCCGGCGGCAAGACGTCCGTCGACAAGCTGGCCACCTATTGGCGCACCACCAAGGGCGGCAAGAAGGAGGTCGACGGGGACGTGGACGAGGCCATCGCCGAGGCCAAGGCGACGGCGGAAGACATGGGGTCGCCGTCGGCCAAAAATGGCAAGAGCAAGTGAGCGGCGGCGCCCTGAAGTCCGTAATGTCCGAGCGTGCGCACATCACCCGTTGTCGAGCGCGCGTTGTTGTTTTTGCGTTCTCGCCGCGGCCGCTCCCTGAGCGCGAGCGCGCGCCTCGTGTCGCAAACGAATCCATCCGCCCCTTCCCGTTGTTTGTTTTTTTGCACGCCGACGCACAATCGATGCATTTGTAAGAGCAGATTCGCCATCATGTGGAGTCATCAAGTAAAGACAGGGCGCGGCGAGTGGAAGAGACAGAGTGGCGCGCCGACGGCAGCAGAGCAAATCGCCGGAAAAGTCGACACGACGCGCCGGGTCGGGCCGACCCACTCTCCTTTCCCTGTGTCGCGCGCGCACAGCAGCACACAGGTCGTGGGTACGACTGACCCAGGTGTGTATGGTTCACAAGCATTGAGGCGGACCTGTCGTTTCTCGAGTGTGCCGCGCTCTCTCGCCAGCCCAGCGCGCAGCAGCCGACGCTTGCTCGGTCGTCGTCGTCGCGGCGAGCGGTGGCAGCGGCGCAGCTCGACCGGTAACCGAAATCGTTTTGCTTCGCGCGTGGAAAGTGGGATTCGGCTCAGACCACAAGAGCACCCGCGTGATGAGGCGCTCGTCGCCTCTGGCCGCCAATACCGTCGTTATGAAGGCCGTTGCGAGCCTATCCAGTACGAATGCGAGGAAAATTGCCAGCAGCGGGCGACTGTCCGCCGCCCTCTCATTGCGGCGGCGCGGCCTCGCCGCAGCTTCTTCACAAAAACCAAAACCACACGAGAAAAAAAAGTACTTCACACGCGCAATTCCGCCCTCCCCTTCCACTTATTCTCTTGCAAGCACGAAAAGAGCAACGATGGTCTCCTACACGGCCGAGACGGGCGAGCACTTGGACGACTTCCTCGAGGTGAGGAGCACCCCCTCCGCGCTTTCTTTTTACCTCGACAAGGCGCGCGAGCAAACATCTGGGCCGCCGTCTCTCTCTCTCGCCTGCGCTCAAAAAGTAGACTTTTCGCTCCCCCCCTCTCCTTTTCCCATTTGATCGCAAACCAAACGCAGCGCTGCGGCTACACGCACGTGGACAAGCTGAAAAACGCCAACGGACGGCGCATGCTCCAGGCCAACTGCATCTCGCTCAAGAAGCTGACGCCCGACTACGACGACCTGGCCGAGGAGGTGAGATACGCCGCCCGCCGCCCGCCGCGCCGCGAGAGAGACGGAGAGAGATGGGGAGGCCAGCGAGCGAGCGAGCGAGCGAGCGAGCGAGCGAGCGAGAATCGAGCGCAGTGCCCCTGTCTCTCTCCAACTCACACTTCGACCCCTTTTCATCGATCGACCTCTCGTCCAAAACACAAAAACACGCCGCACAAAACAACGCAAAAAAAAGCCACAGTTCAAGCACGACAAGAAAAAGTCCGACGGCAAGAAGCCGGGCCACGTCGCGTTTCAGCACACGGCCCTGGTGCGCTACTTCAAGCACCAAACGGCCGAGCGCGCCAAGGAGCGCGCCGCCGCGCACAAGAAGCACGGCGCCTCGCCCCTGGCCGCCAAGGGCGGCGTCAAGAAATAAAAACGCCTTTGGAGATCCTCGGAAAAAAGACGTCATCTTGCCGCCTCGCACGAGAGTTAGCAAATTAGGATCCGAGCCGCCTCTCCCTTTTTCCCCGCTCGCTGACTGGGAGCCGAGTAGAGCACACGAAGCAGGTTTGTTGTAACACACGCATCAAAACTCAGTTGAACCAAGAGATTGCAGCGCTTTGAGAAAGGAAAGGGGAACGCCGAGCAGGGACGACGGCCGGACGAGCGGGCGTTTGTCTTTTCCGTCCTTTGTTTCGATCGTCGTAGTGTGGGTCCCGACAAACGGCGCGCAGGCGGTGAGACCGGGGCGGGTTCTGGCACGTCCATGTAG
>Ga0105054_10002297_pt1 | contig 30479 bp, 26 predicted proteins | sample BON02_FD_78091 | JGI IMG/M metagenome (GOLD analysis project Ga0105054, IMG submission 78091) | Freshwater microbial communities from Lake Bonney liftoff mats and glacier meltwater in Antarctica - BON-02 (megahit assembly) | ecosystem: Environmental > Aquatic > Freshwater > Ice > Glacier...
CATGGGTTTGTCGCTTTTCCATCTGGCTGGCATGGACAGAACAATACCAGAACGTTGCCGGTTGGCAAGCCGCATCGCACCACATCATGTGCCGCCGGACCGAAAGGGATAAGCCTTTCATCAGCAAATTGTACGAAACGATCAGTGTCATCCCTCTCGGGACATTGCGTTCCGCAATGCCCTGCCGGGCAGCGATCACGACCAACCTCGAGTTCGCAGAATGGGTCTCAGTCTTTGGCCCCTCTCGGCGTTTGCATGCAAACGCCTGCCGGGCCGTGGATGCCAAGATGACCACCGCGCTGCTTGACCGCGTCACACACCACCGCAGCATCATCGCGACCGGCAATACATCCTACCGTTTCGCCCAAAGCAGATCCCGCCAAATTCCCTGACACTGCGCCAGCAAAGCCCACAGACGAGCTCGCTATTTGGGGGCAGCTCGTCTGTGGGCTTTGCTACCTCCGGGGTGGGTCAGTTTTGAACGATCACACCGGGTCACTTTAGAATGCACATTGACAGCGTTGGTCAAAGCGGATCGCACGTGGACCCAAAAAACCGCTTGATCAAGACGGATACTCCCGGTTTCAGCCTGTCACGACATCATCGACGAACCCACGTTTGCAGATGCCATCCTCGAAGGCCCGGTTCACAATGAATGTCGGCTCGAACTCGACGGACACTCCAAGCGGCGATCAATTAGCCCCAACGAAAAAGTTGACAAAGGCCGCCCGGCCTGACACCACAAATCATGCCTACGCGGCAACGATCCTCAGTTGACCGGATACTCCGGAATGACTGACCGGATGTTCTCGTAACAGCTGACCGGATGCCTCGGAATGCGCAGGCCGATGGCCACGCCGAACGGCGCGCAGCACCGGACATGGTGTATCGTCATTCCCCCGGATCGACCCGACGCCTGAAACTTGGGGCAGACAAAGGGTATGACGCCGCCGAGTTTGTCTCCGACCGCCGGCAAGCCTGCGTCACCCCGCATGTCGCGCGGAAGTCGCGATATTCCGCCATCCCCTCTCGGCGAATGCACGCATTCGCCTGCTTGGCAATGGATGCCCGCACCACCCGGCACTAAAATTACGCGCTGTCCCCGAAACACCGCAAGCGGATCGAAGAGGCCTCCGGCTGGGCAAAAACCGTCGGTGGCATGGCCCAGACCGTCTATCGCGGCGTCGAGCGGGTGCGATCCCGGTTTACTCTGACGATGGCTGCCAACACCCTCGCCCGATTGCCCCGGTTGTCGGGCGCCTGAGGGAAAAGCGAAACCTCAGGCCCAGATAACAGTCTGACAATTCGGACGGTTGGCCAGTGAGTTCGGCCAACACCAAGAACAATGTCCCGCTTCGCTGACTATTTCAGCGGCCTGCTAGAGCAGTGACGGCAAAATCAGTGACAGGACCGGAAGCGCGATCAACAGCGCCAAACGGACAATGTCGGCACACCAGAACGGGGTGACCCCCCGAAATATGTCGCGAGTCGAGATCTCGGGCAGCATGGCCGACAGTGTGAACACGTTCATCCCGATGGGTGGTGTTATCAGGCTGATTTCGGTTACCACCACGACGATGATCCCGAACCAGATCAGCGTCTCCTGCGGCCCGAGGCCGAAATCCAGCGACGCCATCAGCCCGCTGAACACCGGGATCGTCAGCAACAGCATCGACATGCTTTCCAGCACGCAGCCCAGAACCAAGTAGACCAGAACGATCAGGAGAAGGACGACCATGGGTGACATGTCGCCTTGCTGGACCCATTCCGTAAGAGCGGCAGGCATCCCGGTACCGTTTATGAAATTGGCGAATATCAGCGCACCGACAAGCACCATGAACAAGGAGGCTGTCGTTACGGCGGTGTCCACGACGACATTCAGGAAACCGCGCAGATCCAGCCGTCGGCGCGCCACCGCAAAAAGCAAGGCACCGAAGGCCCCGATCCCGGCGGATTCCGTGGGGGTGAAGATGCCCACATAGATGCCGCCGATCACGATGACGAAGAGCAGGATCATCGGCCAGACGCCGCGCAACGCGGCAAGCTTTCTGCCGAGGGGCAAACGCTCGCCGGCCGGGCCCGCTTCGGGGTTGCGCCAGACGACCCAGCGGATCGCGGCCAGATAAAACGCAACGCCCAGCAGGCCGGGAATCATGCCAGCCATGAAAAGTGCACGAATGTCGGTCTGGGTCATGATCCCGTAGAGCACCAGAATCACCGAAGGCGGTATCAGGATGCCCAGCGTCCCGCCTGCGGCGATTGATCCGGCAGCCAGCGTGTCGGCATAGCCGTAGCGTTTCATCGGCGGTGCCGCGACCCGTGCCATGGTCGCTGCGGTGGCCAGGCTGGACCCGCAGACGGCGCTGAACCCGCCGCAAGCCACGATCGTCGCCATCGCCAACCCACCCTTGCGGTGGCCGACAAAGGCATAGGACGCGGTGTAGAGATCATCCGAGATCCCAGCACGGCTGACGAAATTTCCCATCAGGATGAACAGCGGCACGACCGACAGTTCGTAGGATTCCACTGTGGTTCGCGCGACCAGTCCGACCAGCGCCAGCGCCGGCATCCAGTCTCGCAGCACGGCGAACCCGACGAACCCCACCACGGCCATCGCGATGGCAATGGGCACGCGCACAAAGACCATCAGCATGACGAAGAAGAAACCGACAAGGGCGGTAATCATGGCAGGCTCTTGCGAGTTGGCGGACGCAGGATGCAAAAGACCTTGCCCAGATGAATGACAGCCGTGACAGCGCACATTGCCGCGCCGAACCGGATGATCGGGGACAGCGGCCAGCCGAGATACTGTGTCACGTCGCCCCATTCGTCGGCCTCCTGGGCGAGCACCCAGAGCCGCCAGGACAACACCGCGAAGGCGGCTGTGCACAGCGCGTTCACCGCAATATCGCGCAGAGGTTTTAGGCTGCCGGGGGTCACATTGTCGAGCAGGTCGATGGTGATGTGACTTTCGCGCTGCGACACGTTCGGCAAGCCGGCATAGACAATTGCCGCCATCAGAAACTGCGTCATCTCGAACGCGCCGGGCAACGGCGCGTTCAGGAAATAGCGGCCGACAACGTCAACAACCGTCACCAGCATCATGAGCACCAGAAAGGCCCCGGCGACCAGCCCCGAAAGGCCGATCAGCGAGTCGCGCCATCGATGCAGCAGCGGTGGCGACGTTGTCGTCATTTTGCGCCCTGGGCCTTGATCTCGGCGCGCAACTTCGCCAGCACGGCCGCAGGATCATCCATCCCCGCTTCCTTGGCGCGGGCGATCCAGGCGTCGTCAAGCCCGGCCGTTGCCGTCTTTACGGCCTCAAGCACGTCGCCCTCCATGATGGTGACGCTGTCGGATCCGAATGCCTCGATGGCGACCTTGTCCGCCCCGTCCCAGGCCGATCCGATCAGGCCCGAAAGATGTTCGCCCGATACCGACATCAGGGCCTCGCGTTCGCTGTCCGTCAGGCTTTCAAGCACCGCGGTGTTGATGATGATCGCCATGCTGGCGCCGTACAGGTTGCCCGGAAAGTGATAATGGTGGGTCACCAGATCACCCAGGTTGAAAGACTTGATCGTCTCGATCGAGAACATCACTCCGTCCGCGACCCCCTGCGACAGCATCTCCTGTGCCTTGGTCACCGGAGCGGCCACGGTAACAAGCCCGAGACCCTCGGCAATTGCGGCCTGAATGCCGCCGCCGGTGCGGATCTTCAGACCCTTGAACTGATCGCCCGACGTGATCGGCTTGGACGTATGGATCATCCCCGGCCCGTGGGTGAACAGGGCGATGGGTGTCACGCCGCGATGTTCGCCCATCCCGACTTCTTCGGTGTAGGTTTTCCAGTAGGCGCGCGATGCCTGTTCGGCATTGCCGCCGTTTCCGGGCAGTTCGATCATGTCGGTAAGGGTGAATCGTCCGGTGGTGTAGCCATGGGTCATCCAGGCCACGTCGGCGATACCGTTGCGCACCCGGTCCATCAGGTCGCGCGGGTCTACCGGCGGATAGGTGATATTGATCTTGAGCTCGCCGCCGCTGGCCTCTTCGACCTGCTTGATCCAGATGTCGAGGCCCGCGGCGTTCACCGCATGGTTCGGCCCGGCGTAGGTCTCGAGCGTCAAAACCCGCTCGGCCCAGGCCGTGCTGGCGAAAATCGAGGCAGCTAGCGCCACGGCGGAAAGTCCTGCAAAGGTCCGTATCATTTTCGTCTCCCTGTTGTGATCGCTTGTGGATCAGGTTTCGGCAGCATTTGCTGTCCGGCTGTTGTCGAGGGCCTCCGAGATGACCCGTTTCAGAAGCCCGGCGCCAGCGGCGAGCTTCCATTCGTTGTCGCGAAGCGGGTGCGCGCGGGTGATCCACGCATCGGCCGCCGCCGCGATGTCGGTTTCCGAGGGCACGCGGGCGAGAAGACGTGCTTCGGACGGTGCCGCCCGCCAAGGCGTCGGCGCAACGCCTCCCAGGACGATGCGCGCGGTCTGCACCTGACCGTCCGCGTCCAGCCGCAGCCGCACCGCAGCTGAAACGATTGCGAAACCGTCCGAGCTGAGCGACAGTTTTCCAAAGGCGGCACGATCCGTCCTGGCGGCGGCCGATATTCGGAGTGCAGACACGATCTCGCCGGGCCGCAGCGCGGTTTCTCCGGGCCCGGTATGAAAGGCGGCGGCGGAAAGAACGTGCTGCCCTTTCGGTCCACGGATCACGATCTGCGCATCCAGAGCGGTCAGCATGGTGGCAAGATCGGACGGCGTCACCGACTGGCAACGCCCGGCATCTACGACCGCGTGAAAGTACCGGTGATCGCCGGTCACTGCAAAGCAGGGCCGACCGACCCCGCCGCGCTTGAAACAATCCATCCCGCTACGCAGGAACCAGCACCGGTTCTGCTGGCACAGATTTCCGGCCAATGTTGCCATGTTGCGGATTTGCGGCGTGGCGATCGCGCGCAATGTCGCCGCCAGCGCCCGGTCGCCGGGCAGGGCGGCGCCCGACAGGTGCGCTTCGGCCTCGGACAGCGTCACGGCGGCGCCAATGGTCAGCATGCCGTCACCGTCTTCGATAACGTGCAACTCGGCACAGCCTCCAAGGTGCACAAGGTGCGAGGGCGCAGCAAGGCCCTGCGCGCGGGCTGGCAGGAGATCCGTTCCCCCGCCCAGTGGCGCGGCGCCCGGTCTGGCGAGCAGGGCAACCGCAGCTTCGATCCGTTCCGGGCGTTCGACGGACGCAATGGTTGGCGCGGCGGCGCCCGCCCGCGATGGCCCGTGCCGGTCAATGACTGCGAACAGCCCGCGTGGATAGGCTTGGCGAACAGCCTCGGACCACCAGCGCGCCGGGCGGCGCCAGAGCGGCGCGGGGCGCGTGCGGGGCTGGTCGGCGAGAGCCGCAAGCACCTTGTCGGGCGTCATGGGAAGATCACGCAACCGCACGCCGGTGGCATGGGCCACGGCATTGGCAACTGCGGCGGCGACGGGCATCAGCGCCACTTCCGAGATCGATTTGGCACCCATTGGGCCAGCCGGGTCCGGCGCGCCCACGAACACCACCTCGACGGGCGGTACGTCATCGGCGCGCGGCATCGCATAATCCGCAAAGCCGGTGACATGCGGTCGCCCGTCCTGCCACAACAACTGTTCGCCCAATGCCATGCCAAGACCCATCGCCACGCCGCCCACAACCTGTCCCTCGGCCCCGACCGGATTGATGATCGTACCGGCGTCATGCACCGCAACCACTCTGAGCACACGAACGGCGCCGGTGGCACGATTCACCTCGACCTCGACGCCGTGCGCGGCAAAGGTATAGGCCGGAGACAGATGCCCGTGGCCGCTGTCGGTATGCGTCATCGGCACCGGAGGGATAGCCACCGCAGTTTCGCGTTCGATCCGCAGGGTGCCGCCTTTGGCAAGCGGATGGGCCGCCGCAACCTCGCCCAACTGAAATGCCTGTGCACCAGCGCGGGCGAACCCGCCGGACAACACGACATCCTGCGCGGTGCATCCTGCCATTTTCGCCGCCTGTTGGCGCAATTCGTCGGCGAATTCGCGCGATGCCGCCAGTATCGCCCCACCCGTCACCATTGTCCCGCGGCTCGATCCGGCGCCGGGATCGTAGGGTGTGGTCACGGTGTCCATCGCCTTCAACTCGATGTCGCCGGGATCAATCCCCAACTCTGCCGCGCAGAACTGAAGGATCACGGCATATTCCCCGGTCCCCGGATCGGCACAGCCCGAGGACAGTATGACTCCGCCGTTCTGGCCAATCTCGATCACCGCCCCCGCCTTGCCGGTGGCCGGTGTGACGATGGCACCGGAAACATGCATGGCCAGCGCGACGCCCACGCCACGCACAACGTCGGGGTCGGGGCCGGGCGCAAGCTTGCGGGCGGTGTCCCAGTCCAGTCTCCGGCGAACCTCGTTCAGGCAATCGCCGGCGGCAGTGGTGGCGATCTTCCAGCCGGTGATGGTTTCGGCGCCAGGGGCCAACAGATTGCGCAGGCGTAATTCAATCGGGTCGAGATCCAGTTCCACTGCGATTTCGTCCATCTGGCTTTCGATGGCAAAAATCGCCTGTGGCCCGCCGGCCCCCCGGAACGCGCCTCCGGGCCGCAGATTGGTGTAGACCGACCGCCCCTCGACCTTTGCCCCGGCAAGGCGATAGTGCGACGCCAGCAGGATCGAACAGTAATTCATCTGGTTCGAGCCACCCTGGATGAAGGCACCGTTGTCCACGGTCACGCGCCCGTCGCGGAACAGAATTCGTCCGTCACCGGTGAAGTGGCTCGTCACTTCGACCCGGGTTTCGTGCTGACGCTTGGCATAGGCGAAGTCTTCGGCACGGGTCAGCCGGATGGCAACGGGGCGGCCGGTTTTCATTGACAGGTGCGCCGCGAGCACCTCGATATCCCCGGCCTTGACCCGCGAGCCGAAATCGCCGCCGACGCCAGAGCGGTGCAATCGCACCCGATCCGGCGCAAGGCCAAGCATCTGCGCGATTTCGGCGGCGATGTTGCGCGGCGATTGGGTGGGTGTCCAGAGGTTGAGCGTGTCGTTGGCCGCGTCCCATTGTGCCAGCGCCGAATGTGGCTCCATGCAGGCGTGATGTTGCGCTCCACAACCGTATGCCCCGCTGATCTGCCGTGTGTCTGTGCCCTGTCTGGCCGGATCACCAAAGCTGCGCGAGGCCCGGGTGGCAACGTTGTCGGCCGCGCGATCAGGATGAACGGCGGGCGCGCCGGGCCTCAACGCCTGCGCGACCGAGGTGACATGCGGCAAACGCGCCCAGTCCACGCGGATCAGCGCCAGCGCCGCCAGTGCCTGTTCTTCGGTCTCGGCTGCTACTGCTGCGACGTCCTGCCCGGCCCAGACCACACGCTCGCGTGCCATTGCCGGTCGGTCGGACTGGCCGTAATCGAGATAGTTGCGATCTGGCAGATCGACGCCCACCAGCACCGCGACGACACCGGGCGCCGCGCGTGCCGCCGCAACGTCGAGCCGGACGATCCGGGCCGCGGGATAAGGGCAACGCAAAACCTTGCCGACAAGCAAACCCTCAGGCGCGATGTCCGGCGCATAGTCAAGCTGCCCGGTTGTGCGCACCGCCCATTCGGGATGCCGGATGCGGGCGAACGTCATGGCTGGGCCACCTGCCGCACCGCTTTCAGGATCGCCCTGTAACCGGTGCACCGGCACAGGTTTCCCGCCATCTCGCGGGCCAGCGCGGCGTCGTCTGCTGGCACACCCACGCGCAAAAGCGCCATTGCCCGCACCACCATGCCTGCCGTGCAATAGCCGCATTGGAACCCGCCGAGATCGGCCATCGCCTCGCGGAAGGGCAACGACTCGCAAGCCAGCCCCTCGACGGTTTCCACCGGATCGGTGACAACCGCTGCCAGCGTCACGCAGGCCAGTACGGCACGGCCGCCGACAAGCACCGTACAGGCACCACATTCGCCCCGCCCACAGGCTTCCTTTGCGCCGGTGAGCCCCAGCACGTCGCGCAGGATGTCCAGCAGAACGACCCCCGGCGCGGCATTCAACTGCCGCGTCTCGCCGTTGACCGTCAAAGCGAGCGCGCCCACCTCAGGCCGAAAGCCGGTCGTGAACAAGATCGCCGCCGACATAGGTCTGCAACACCTGTATGTCTTTCACCTCGTCATCGGAGCAGGTCAGTATGTCGCGATCCAGAACCACCAGGTCGGCGAACTTGCCCGGCTCGATCGAGCCCAGAATACCCTCCTGAAAGCGCGACCAGGCATTGTTGATCGTGAACATGCGCAACATTTCCTCGCGGGTGGCGTGCTGGCCGGGCAGCAGCACACCGGCCAGGGTCTGGCCCGTCGTAGCCGAATACTGACACAGGAACGGCTGCTCAAGATCATAGACGACGGCCGGGTTGTCCGTGCCCCCGGTGACCACCACGCCGGCATCTATCCAGTTGCGCAGGGGCATACCCCAGTCGCGCACCGTGCGCTTCCACGGGTCGGTTTCCGACAGCTTGGCGATGCGCACCTGCTCCATGATCTCGTTCATCCGAAGCGAGCGGGCAGAGGCGTACCAGGCCAGAAGTGGATTGGCGCCAAATACGATGCCGAGCTTTCTTGCGCGCTCGATATGGTCGGGCTTGAACAGGCCGAAACCGTGCTCGAAGCTGAACCGCCGTCCGTCGATGGGCAGGTCGGCATTGGCCTCTTCCAGCGCCGACAGCACCACTTCGGCGGGCTCTTCACCGCCACCGGTATTGACATGGATCGCCATATTCCAGCCGCGTTTGTTAAGATCCAGAATGATCTTGCGCAGTTTTTCCTTCGAGAAGGCCCACCAGCCGTCATTCACGACCACCAGCTTTATTCCGGCGATGCGAAGCATCGGGCTGCCGATATGTTGTTTCGGACCGAAATAGGTTTCGATTGCATTGCCGATCTCGGCCTCGTCCATGTAACGCATCGGCAGGCCAAGGATGATGTCCATCCGGGTCTTGAGAATACCACGGCGGTCGGCCTCGATGAAGGCTTCAAGCTCGTCGACCGAGCTGCCCATCTCGCGGGCGCCAACGATGCCGCAGGCATGATAGATCGCCTGCTGCGCGGCGATGGCCTCGATCTGGGTTTCACGGTCGAAATACAGAAAATCCCACTGCTTCTTGGGCAGGCCCTCGTGCCGCCACCAGGCCATCCGGGCCATGTCGCCGCCGCCGGCGATGAGATGGCCCGTAGGTTCTCCATCCGCGCCCTTGTCGATCCAGCCTTCGGGCTCTTCGGGCTGGCGAGTCTGGGAATTTATGCCGGCCAGCTCCAGTGCCAGGCTGTTGCAGATCACGTTCTTGCCGGACTGGAAGATATAGACCGGATGGTCGGGCGCTACCTTGTCCAGATCCTTGCGGTTGGGAAACCGCCCTTCCTTGAGCGCGCCGCGATACATGCAGGACGTGCCGACCCACTGGCCCTTTGGCGTCACTGCCACACGCTTGGCGATGGCCGAGAGGATGTCATCGATCGAGGGCAGCGTCGCAATGTTGACCTTGGGACCGCCCACAGCATCGAGACCCGCCAGAAGCATGTGGACATGGTTGTCAAACTGGCCCGGCACAACGCAACGGCCTTTCAGATCGGTGATCCGAGTGCGCGAACCGGCAAGGGCCATGACTTCGTCGGACTTGCCCACGGCCACGAATTTTCCGTCAAACACCGCCACGGCCTCGGCGATGGAAAAGCCGTCATCGACAGTGACAACCCGGCCGTTGGTCAGGATCAGGTCGGGGCAGAATTCAAGGGTCACTTCATTTCCTTTCAGGTCAGGCGCGACAGGCGTCGAGACCGGCTTGAAGCCCGGCCCGATCAAGGTTTCGACCGATCACCACGAGGCGATCGACGGCACCCGGCGAGCCTGTCGGAGAAAGCCGATACCGCGTCCCCACCGCACTGACGGTCAGTTGGTTCCGGTCCGGGGCGACGCGGACAAAACCCTTGGCGCGAAACACGTCGCCCGGTAACGCGCCCAGCCATGTCTCGAGGCGCTCCGGATCAAGCGGCGTCGCTGCATCGAGCACCGTACTCTCGAAACCGTCATGCCCGTGTCCGGTGTCCGCAGGCAAAGGTTTCGCGCCGGTCCGCGCTCCGATCAGGACAGACAGCGGCACATCGCCTGCGACGCAGGAAAGAACGCGGGCCGACGGATTCAGAACACGGATCCCGCGTTCGATCAGACCGGGTATGTCCGGCCCGACCAGATCCGTCTTGTTGACAAGCAGGATGTCCGCTGCCGTGATCTGTTGGAATGCCGCCTCGGCGCTGTCGAGGTTGCGGTCGAAATTCTCGGCGTCGACCACGGTAATCACGCCATCGACATTGATTGTCTCGACCAGGCTGGAATGGGCCAGTTCCGACAGGACCGGAAAGGGATCGGCAAGCCCGCTTGTTTCAACGAGGATCGCATCCGGGGGGGGATCGGCCTGAAGGACCGCATGGATTGCCACCAACAATCTCCCGCGCGTGGCACAGCACAAGCAACCATTCGCCAGTTCCACCACCCCGCCCTGCGCCCCTTCCACAAGGGCGCCGTCGATTCCCACTTCGCCAAATTCGTTGACGATCACGGCCATTCTGATGCCATGACTCTCAGACAGGACCCGGTTGAGAAGCGTCGTCTTGCCGGCGCCGAGGAAGCCGGTCAGCAGGCTGAGGGGAGTCATCCTGTGCCCCCTGCCTTGCGGCGATCTTCCTGTGTTTCATCGAACAGGGAATCGAAATCGGGCCACCATTTGGTGAGCTTTTCGAGACAGGCGTCGAAAACGGCCCGCTCGCCGGGGTCGAGCACGGACAGCAGGTCTTCGTTCATCGTGTCGCCGATCCGGTTCGCACGCGCCACCACGGCCAGCCCTGCGTCGGTCAGCGAAAGGCGCGTCTGGCGTGCGTCCAGATCGCAAATGCGCCGTGTCAGCATACCGGCCTTCGACAGCTCTCCGATAAAACGTGACACCAGCGTCCGTTCGTAGAGCGCAGCCTCGATCACTTCGGACACTGTCGTATCGGGTGTTTCTGCCAGGATGCGCATGACCCGAAGCTGGCGGATGTCAAATCCGCATTCGCGCCGATATATCGTGTCGGCGGCACTGCGTGCAGCGCGCGAAACCAGTTCGAGGCGGTAGGAAACATAAGTGTCGAGATGCCGTCGCTGTTTCATTCTTGCGCGTACCCCCCCGCCGAAGTCTGCTGCGCCGCCCCTGCGGTCACCTGCTGAAATATGTGGACTTTACACTTAGTGCATTTTGCACATATTAAATGTCTACATACCGTTTGCCCGAAGTCAAGCGGCATGACGGGCCGGCGCACAGATCGGAGAGAGAATGGGCAACCCCAAGCGGTCCAACCGGGCTGAGGACCTCAAGGCGCGCGTTTGCACCGCCATCGACAGCCGCGCTGCGGCATTGATCGAATGTGCGCTCGACCTGCACGCCCATCCCGAAATCGCCTTTGAGGAGGTGCGGTCTGCCGCCGCGCTTGCCGGCCGACTGCGCCATGCGGGGCTGGAGGTGTCGCTTCCGGCCTACGGGCTCGATACGGCCTTCGCCACCGAGTTCGGCACGACGGGCCCGGTAATCGGCATCGTGGCCGAATACGATGCTCTGCCGGGACTTGGCCATGCGTGCGGACACAATGTCATCGGCACTTCGGCGCTTGGCGCGGCGTTGGGTCTGGCGGATCTTGGCGATGACCTGCCCGGCCGTATCCGCCTGATCGGCACACCCGCCGAAGAAGGCGGCGGCGGCAAGGTGATCATGGCCAGCGAAGGTGCGTTTTCCGGGCTGGATTGCGCCATGATGGTGCACCCCGCCGATCGAAACCTGTCGAGCTTTCCATTGATTGCCGCCGCGTGGATAACAGCCACCTTCCATGGCCGTTCGGCACATGCCGCCGCCACGCCCGAGGCCGGGATCAATGCGCTGGACGGGCTTGTCATCGCCTACAATGCCATCGCCGCGCTGCGCCAGCAGGTGCCGGGCGATCACCGGGTTCATGCGATCATTCGCGAGGGTGGCATCGCCACCAATATCATACCGGACCGCGCTGTCGGCGCTTTTGGCCTGCGCGCACCAAGCCGCAAGGCGCTGGAGGCGCTCAAGGTCCGTGTCAAGGATTGCCTTCATGGCGGCGCTCTGGCCGCCGGTGCGCAGGTCGAGATCGTCGACGATCCGGTGCAATATCACGAACTGGTTTCCAACAGGCCTGTCGCCGACTGTTTCCGCATCAACGCCGAAGGGCTGGGCCGCGAATTCGAGGCGGTCGAAGATCTGTCGGGCAGCAATGTCGCAAGCACCGATTTCGGGAATGTCAGCCACCTGATTCCGGCGATTCATCCGATGATGGCGACCGTCCCGCGCGGCACGGCCTTCCACACCCCCGAATTCGCGCAGCATTCTGCAAGCGATGCGGCGATGTTGGCGATGCTCGACGCCGCCAAGGCAATGGCAATGACAGCGATTGATATTCTGTGCGACGCCAACCTGCAAAAAAACATGAAGACCGATTTTCTCGAAGCAACCGCTCAGACCTGATCCAGCGCTGTGCGTCTGCGGTGCCATCGTCAGCCCCCGTTCCGCTCAACATCGTCGCGCAATTGCATCCGCAAAAGCTTGCCCGTTGCGTTGCGTGGCAGTGCCGTGCGCAGGACCACCCTGCGCGGGTGCTTGTACCCTGCAAGCCGGCCATCGCAGGCGACCTTGATCGTCTCCACGGTCGGCGGCGGGCCGTTGGCCACGATCACGGCCACCACGACCTCGCCCCAGCGTGGATCGGTCAGCCCGATCACGGCAACATCCAGCACGCCCGGCAGATCGGCGAGACAGCGCTCAACCTCGGCGGGATAGACATTTTCACCGCCGGTGATGATCTTGTTGCGCGCACGGTCCACAAGGGTGACAAAGCCGTCTTCGTCCATCAGGCCGATATCGCCGGTGCGAAACCAGCCGTCAGGCAAGAACGACTGTGCCGTCGCATCGGGGTCATTCCAGTAGCCACTGGCGATATGACGTGCGCGCAGTTGGATTTCGCCGGGTACGCCCGTTTCGGGGGAAACGCCTGTCTCGTCGCGCAACCGCAATTCGGTATGGAAGAAGCCGCGCCCGACGCTCCCGGCCTTTCGCAGGGCATTGGGGGAATCCACCACCACGCCCGGGCCGCAGGTTTCGGTGGCCCCCATCGTCTGAAGCAGGGGAATGCCCAGATCGCCGTACCGGCGGATCAGTGCGATCGGCACCGGAGCGCCGCCGCCCATCACCCAACGCACCGATTTCAGCCGCTCGGGCGTGAACCCCGGCGCATCCAGCAGATCGGCCAGCATCACCGGCACCGCAAAGAAATGCGCGACACGCTCACGCTCGATGAGCGTCAGCACTGCCTCGGATTCCCATCGCGGGGGGATGACCAGAGCCATGCCCAGATGCACGCAATGCACAAGAAAAGACAGGCCGCCGACGTGAAACAGCGGTACCGGCAACAGGTGCACATCGCCCTGCCGCATGTCCAGCGTCGGAACCATTGTCAACGACGCCCAGAGCATCTGGTCATGGGTAATCACGACACCCTTGGGTCGGCCAGTGGTGCCCGAAGTAAACACCAGCAGCACGGGATCGGTTGGCTGGCATGGATGGAAGACAGGGAGGGGCGCCGTATCGGCGAGATGGTCGAGGTCGCCAAGCTCCTGCCTCTGAACATCGGGGCGCGCCAGATGCAGCGCATCGGCAGTCGAGGAAAATTCGTGATGATGCAGCAGCAGCCGTATCCCTGAAAGTGCCAGGATGTCCGCCAGTTCGGCGGCACTCAGCCGCGCATTGAGCGGACAGACGATGGCCCCCAGCCGCGCCAGCGCAAAAAACGCCTGTGCAAATGCCAGGCCGGCGGGCAACAGCAGGCCCACCCTATCACCCGGTTCGATCCCCAAGGCTGCAAATGCCGCCGCCATGCGCGCCGACCCCGCCTCAAGTCCGGCAAAATCGCAGCTCCCGTCAGCGGCGATCACAGCACGATCCGTACCGCTCATCGTGGCGCGCCGTGACAGAATATCGCTGATGTTCGACGCCGCTGTCCTCATGTCCTAGCGCCTTTTGAACGGGCCGTCGCGGGCATCGAGAAAGGCCCGCATCCCGCCGTCGCGCATGGCAGCGTCGAGCGCGCGCTTCCACGGCAGATCGGCGCCGATCATGATCGTGTCGGCAAGGGTATGACGTTCGGTCGCGGCCCGCAGGCCCATGGCGTCATAGGCCGCCTTGAGGCTGCGCTTTTTCAGCTCGAGCGCCTCACGCGGCACCAGGGCCAGACGTTCGGCCATTGCCTGGGCCTGACCGTGCAGGTCGGCCAGCGGGACAACCCTGTTCACCAACCCCAGGCGCAACATCTCGGCGGCGTCGATGGCATCGCCGGTCAGGTAGAATTCATGTACCGCCCTTGCATGGGTCAGGAACGGCAGGATCAGGAAGGGCGACAGCGCGCCATGGCGGATTTCGGGTTCAGCCAGACGCGCGGTGTCTGATGCGATGACCAGGTCGCACGCCATGGCCAGCGCGGCACCTGTGGCGACTGCATGGCCATTGACGGCCGCGATCACCGGCTGGCGCTGGCGCCAGACCGCATCGAACAACTCGGTGTTGCGGCGAACCATGGCTTCCAGATCGGTCAGGTTCGATTCGCCGATATCCTCCATGTCCCAGCCGGTACAGAACGCGCGCTCACCGCCGCCAGTGATGACGATGGCGCGGATATCGGTCCGGTCCGAGAAGTCACGCAATGCGGCGACGATCTCGCGGTCCGTGATGGTCATGCGCAGTGCGTTGAGCCGGTCCTCGCGCCGGATCGTGATCCAGCCAATCGGACCGTGTTCGGAAACCTCGATGTCGTGCATTTTCATCGTTTTCCCCCTTGGAACAGACTAGCAGAGGCAGGTGATGATTTTCAAATAGTTTCTATCAGTGTCGGTTTTTGCAACAACCATGCGGTGGCGGGTTGGCCGCATTGGCCGGACCGTCATGCCTTGCGATAGGGTTGGCCCAGTGCCATCGGCAGGCTGGACGACCGCGCGGCCCCGGCGAGTGCCACAAGCGCGAGAACGTAGGGCAGGATGATGAAAAACTGATAGGGAACCTGCGGAAAGAGCGGCTGTAGCCGGATCTGGCCCGCATCCGCGATCCCGAAGATCAGCGCCACCGCCAACACGCCCAGCGGATTCCAGCGCGCGAAAACAACGCAGGCGATGGCGATGAAGCCGCGCCCGGCAACCATGTCCTCGACGAAGCCGGCCAGTTGGGCGGTGGACAGGTATGCGCCGCCGATGCCAGCCATGGCGCCGCCAAAGGCCGCGCACCGCATCCGGACCTTGTCCACGTCAATGCCGGCACTGTCTGCGGCAGCAGGATTCTCACCTACTGCGCGAATGGTAAGCCCAAGCCCGGTGCGCGTCAGGATCCACCACAAGCCCACAGCCATCACTAGCCCGAGATACGCCAGCGCATGATGAGAGAACAGCAACGGACCCAAAACCGGCAGGTCCGACAGCGGGCCCAGGTCGATCCGTTCGAAACCGAGCACACGCACGGTCTGGTTGCCGGCAAAGACCAGCCGATAGCCAAAGCCCGACAGCCCCAGCCCGAGAAGGATCAGCGCCAGCCCCGAAACGATCTGATCGACCTTCAACCGCACCGCAAAAAGCCCGTGCAGAAGACCCATCGCCGCGCCGCCCAGGATCGCTGCCAGAAGTCCGCCCCAGGGGCTGCCTGTGGCGACCGAAAAGGCGACGGCCAGAAAGGCTCCGACCAGCATGATGCCCTCAAGACCGACATTCAGCACGCCAGATTTCTGGCCCACGGTCTCGCCAAGAGCCGCGAAAAGCAGCGGCATGGCAAAGCGCACCCCGCTGGCCAGCAATCCGGTCAGAAGCATCAGGTCCACAATCGGTCCTTTCGGGTCATCGGCCATGCGCCCTTGGCAAAGTCTGGAGCACGAGAAAGGCCAGAACGATCGCGCCCTCGATCACATGGACCAGGGGAAATGGAACAGCCGTTATGCGGGCGACGGCGTCAGACCCGACATAGAGGCCGGCGAAGCCAAAGGCGGCCACTGGCACCCATGGCGGATTGAGGCGCGCCAGCAGCGCCACGGCGATGGCGGTGATGCCGATGCCGCCGGAAAAGCCTTCCTGAAGGCGGCCATGAAGGCCCGAAACCTCGACAATACCGGCAAGCCCCGCCAGCCCTCCGCTCAGGCAAAGCACTGAAAAGGCGATGACGGCGGGACGGATGCCACCATATCGCGCGGCATCGGGGTTCTTTCCCGTGACGGTCAGCGCGTAGCCGTAACGACTGTGTGCCACGAGAAACCACACCGCCACGCAGGCCAGTGCCGCCACGATCAACCCCGCCGAAATGCGTGTACCATCGAACAGAACCGGCAACCGAAGCGACGACGCCAGCTTGTCCGAGCGCGGGAATATCCCCATCGGCTCCTGAAGCGGGCCGCGGATCAGCCAACTGACCAACTGGATTGCGATGTAATTGAGCATGATGGTTGCGATGATCTCGTTGGCGCCGAATTGCGCCTTGAGAATTCCGGCGATTCCGCCCCAGACCGCGCCGCCCACCGCTCCTGCCAGCAAAAGCAGGGGCAGCGAAAGGCCCGAGGGGAATGGCCCGAGCATCGGCGCGCAGGCCACCGCCAGCGCCGCACCGATCAGAAGTTGCCCGTCGGCCCCGATATTGAAGACCCCCGCCCGAAAGGACAGCGCCACACCCAGCCCGGTCAGGGTCAGCGGGATGCTGCGCACCAGCGCATCGGCAAGACTGGCGCGGGTCAGAAAGCCATCGCCGATCAGGATCGCCAAAACGCGCAGCGGCGACTCTCCTGCCAGCGCGATCAGACCGAGGAGCGCCAGCGCACCGACCCCGAGCACCATCAGAGCCAGACGGCTGTCCCGGTCCAGTGCGGGCAAACGGAACTTGGGTGTCATGGGTGCCCCGCCATCCAGGCGCCGATCAGGGCCAAATCGGTCTCGGCCATGTCGACGGGGCCGAAAGCGCCGCCTGCGGCCAGCACCACCACGCGGTCAGCCAATGCCCCGATCTCGTCGAGATCAGCCGATACCAGAAGAATTGCTGCCCCCGCATCGCGTTGCCTGCGCAAGGTGTCCTGTACTGCGCCGATCGTGCGAATATCGAGCCCGCGCGAGGGATGCGCGGCAAGGATGACTTTCGGGCCGGCCAGCAACTCGCGCGCCAGCACCAGTTTCTGTTGATTGCCCCCTGAAAGGCGGCCAATGGGCTGTTCGTGCCCGGTTGTGCGTATGTCATATTCGTCAATTGCGCGGCGCGTCTCTTCCCGCGCGCGGGCCCGGTCAAGCATCGTCCGCCCATAGCGTGGCGCATAGAAGTGGCTGAGCAGCATGTTGGCGCTGAGCGACAGATCAGAGATGATGCCGTGGCGGCGCCGATCGTCGGGGATATGGGCCACGCCCGCATCGCGCAGCACACGCGGCGTCCAGGGCCCATCACTGCGGCAGCCGCAAATCTCTGCCGTCCCGCCATCGGGCAGGTTGAGCCCTGCGAGGCATTGCACCAGTTCCGACTGGCCGTTGCCATCGACACCGGCCAGCGCCATGATCTCGCCGGCGCGGATGTCAAAGCCCAGCCCTTGCACCGCCTGCGATCCGTTGGCGCGGCGCAAAGCAAGATCGCGCACCGAGACACGGATCGGCGCGTCAGGCACCGGGTCGGCATGTCGGCCCCGCCGCACACTTTCCGGACCCTTCAGGCCCGGTACCGGCATCTGCGTCGCGTCGGTGCAGCCTGAAATCATCGCCGAGATCAGCCCTTCCGAGGTTGCACCGGCCACCGGCAGATCACAGACCAAATGACCCGAATGCATGACAGCCGCCCTGTCGCAAACCGCGAAAACATCGGCCAGCCTGTGCGTGACCATCAGGATCGCGACACCATCTGCGCGCAACGCACGGACCATATCGAACAGGCGTGCGGCATCGTCCGGGCTCAGAACGGCGGTGGGTTCGTCCAGCACCAAAAGCCCAACCTGGCGCGAGAGCGCCTTGAGGATTTCGACTCTCTGCTGCCCCGCCACGTCCAGCGAGCCGATCAGCGCCGCCGGGTCAATCTGCATGCCGATCCGCTTGGCGACCCGGCGCACCTCGGCATGCAGCGCCTGTCGGTCAAGCGGCCCTGGCCCCGCCCGGCCCAGAGCCAGCGTCTCGGCCACGGTGAAATTTCCGACAAGGGCATAATGCTGATGCACCACGCCGATGCCCCGGTCGAGCGCGTCGCGCGGGCAGGTGAAGAACTGTGTCGCTTTTCCCTGGACGCGGATCTGCCCTGAATCCGGGCGCGTCATCCCGGCGATCATGTTGACGACCGTGCTTTTGCCCGCACCGTTCTCGCCCAGCAGCGCGACAACCTCGCCGGGTTGGAGTGTCAGGCTCAACCCGGCGACGGCGCGCACCTCTCCGTAGCTCTTGGTCAGGCGCGTCAGTTCAAGCACTGGCACCGTCATGCGGGTCGGACCCTCGCGCCGCGGCGAGCGTGATCGGTCAGCGTCATTCGGGCTGGCCCGTGACCTTGCCGCTCGCGATATCCACCAGCATCTGCTCGACGGCAGCTTTCTGCGCATCGCTCAGCATCTCGGCAAAACGACCGCGAAACGGGGCAAGGCCAATGCCGTTTTCAGGCAGGCCGAGGACGTAGGCCTTTGGCTCGATGCTGCCGTCGATCACCTTGCCGACAGCCTGATCGATGTTCACGCCGATGTTGATCAGTGCCGTCGTCACGATGGTGTCGGGCGCTGCCTCATAACTGTCAAAGGCAGTGCCGATCGCCATCACGCCGGCCTTTTCGGCGGCCTGAATGGTGCCCACCACATTCTCGTTGCCCGTGGACGTGACGACATCGGCCCCTTGTTCGATCAGCGATGTCGTGATCTCGGCGCCGCGGGCGATGTCGGAAAAAGACCCGACATAGGCTGACAGCACCTTGACGTCGTCGCGCACCGATGCGGCGCCTTTGGCGAACCCGGCGTTAAAATCCTCGATCACCGGCACCGGGATTCCGCCAATGTGGCCGATCGTGCCGGTCTGTGTCACCATTGCGGCGACGGTGCCGGCCATAAAGCCCGCATCGCCCCAGAGATTGTCGAAGGAGGCGACATTGGGTTCGGCTGCGACCTGCGCCGTGTTCACGATGAACCATGTATCGGGAAAGTCGGCGTGGATTTCCAGCACCGGTTCGGCAAACTGAAAACCGTGACCGATGATGACGTCATATCCGTCGCGTGCATAGCTCAGAAGCGCCTCGGGGATCTGCGCAAAATCGGTGTTCTCGCGCACCGAGACCTCGATATCGTATTTCTCTTTCGCGGCCAGGATCCCGGTATTGGCGGCCGAGTTGAAAGTGCCGTCAGTCACGGACCCCGGCAGAACGAGCGCAACGCGCAGCGTTTCGGCAAAGGTCGGAGTTGCGGCAAGCGGCAGTGCTGCGCCGAGTGCGGCGAAAAGGGCAGGTCTGAACATGGTGGTCTCCCGGTTGAGTGTGGCGCTATTCGTTTCGCCTTGGTGTGGTTTATGTTGGTCAATCTTTCGGTGTCAGACGCTTGGCAATTTCGTCAATGCTCAGCACGTCGCCGAACTGCTGGATGATCGTTTCCAGCGCGGCGCGGTGTTCGTCGTCCGAAAGAGCGGCGGTCGCGTCCGAGACCATCACGACGTCGAAATCCATCATCATTGCGTCGCGGGCGGTGGATTCGCAGCAGACGTTGGTCTTGGTTCCTGTAATCAGCAACGTGTCGATGTCGAGGCTGCGCAATACCCGTTCCAGCGCAGACGATCCGGGGATCAGCGCGGAATAGCGGTTCTTCAGCAGGCGAATATCGTCGTTGTCGACGTCCAGCCCGGACCAGACCTGTTGACCGGCCCCCCCTGGCGACAGGCTTTGGATGGTGCGGTCGCGCAGTTCGGCGGCAACGAAATTGTCAAAGAACTTGCGCCAGTCGCTGCCACCGTCAGCGGTGCTCTGATTGGCGTGATTGACCCAGATGACGCGCCCACCCGCAGCGCGGACAATGGCGTTAAGCCGGTTGATCGGCTCGACGATCGCGCGCGACAGCGGCACTTCGGCAGGGCTGCCTTCCTCACAGAACGTGCCCTGCATATCGATCACGATCACCGCCGTGCGCGTTGGGTCGAACCGGTCGAAAAGGTGCAGCCTGCCGCGCCGCGCGATGACACGTTCGATGATTTCGTCCCGGATACCTGCCTGATGCATCGGTAGAGTCCTCTTGTCTGACTAGAAGCTCAGCCCCTCGGAAAAGACCCACAAAACGCGAGTCGTCCCGGGAGCGGTGTTTTCCCACGAATGCGGGTCGCTGCATTTAAACTGGATCGTGTCGCCGGCCCCGAGATCAAAGCGTTGGCCGTCCACGATATATCCGATGGCTCCGTCGAGAACATGGCACAATTCTTCGCCTTCATGGCGCATCGGTTCGTCACCCGATGCAGCCCCTGCCGCAATGGTGCCCAGTCGCGCTTCGAGGATGCCGGGTGCGAAATTGCCGTGCAAGTCCTCCAGTCTCAGCGACATTTCCGGCAGATCAAGCGTCGCGCGGGTCTTGCTGCGCACCACGTTGAACGCAACATCCAGTCCTTTCCTTTCGTCGATGAGAAAGCCCAGGTTTTCGTTCAGCGCCTCGGCCATGTTGATTGCGTGCACCAGACTGGGGTTCATCTGCCGGTTCTCGATCTTGCTTATCGTGCTGGGCGGAACACCGCTGATGGCCGCCAGATCGCCAAGGCTCAGCCCCCGGGCGCGGCGCAGATCGCGCAGCCGGGTTCCCAGCCCCTCCAACGCCGGAGCCCTCTGGAGGCGTCCGTCGTTCATGCGCGTGGCGCCAGAATGTCGTCTAGCACCGGATCTCCCGCCATGGCGGTTTCGGTATCCAGCAGGGCCGCGCAGCCCGGGCAATAGAAATGCCGCAGCACCACGCCTTCGTGACCGGTATCGTATGCCGGTCCACCGGCCTGCGCCAACGGAATTTCGCGCCGGTGCGCATGGGCTTTCCAGGGCTCGGTCGCCGACCCCAGAACCTGCCCGCAGGCCGTGCAGACCGCCTGTCCATCCGTGACGGCCACAGAGGCCGAAATCCGATCCCGACCGCTCATTCTGCCGCCTCCGGTGCCAGACGCGCGCTGCGGATGCCCTTGCGCCTTGCCAGGGTTTCAATTTCGTCTACCGCACCATCGCGCAGCGCCACGCCATAGATGTCACCCGCGCTTTGCGTGGTGACCAGTCCCGCCGCCACGTCCCTGCGCACAGCTTCGGGGTCGCGTGCGATGGGGTCGCCATGGCCGCCTCCGCCGTTCCAGCGCACATAGAGCGCGTCGCGCCCCATCAGCGGGAATACCCCCCAGGATACACGTTCCTGCGTGCCGGGAATCGCGCCCAGCCCGTCCGCCGCAGTTACCGGTGCGTTCGCGCCATCCTCCGGGGCCTTGACCCAGACATAGGAATTGGGCGCGCCAGGATAGCCGCCTGCCAGTCCCTCGCTCATCGGATGACGCGACCCCTTGCCGGAAATCACATAGTTGATTCCGCCGTCCGGCGCCTTGTGAGGTACCAGCGCCAACTCGCCGCCGGTGCCGCCGCGGTACTCGCCCGGGCCGCCGCTGTCGGGGGCGCGGCGACGGAACAGATAGCGCACAGGAAAGGCCGCCTCGACCGTCTCGACATTGGCCATGCGGCTGATCGGATTGGGGATCTCGCCGCCGATCTCGACCCCGTCGGCAAAGGACCGCGCGCCGCCCGCACCGGCGAAGGTTTCCGTCAGGATGCCAATCGAATGGCCGCCCTTCTGGTTGCGCCCGAACTTGAAGATCGCGAAATGGTTGGCGTGCCAGACGGCGGTTGACTGGTTGCGATATTTGTCACTCGCCCCCAACATCTTGCCGATGGTCGAGCAGGCGGCGTTGTTGACCGACTGGATCGCGCCCACAGTCGCCACCGAGACCGGGGCAGGCCGGGTACAGTTCACGATGCTGCCCTCGGGTGCGATCATCTCGACCGGGCGCAGGACGCCCTCGTTCCAGGTGATGTCATAGCACAGCAGCGGAAAGAGCGGCGCGAACAAGCCGCCCAGAGATGCCCATTTCGTGCAGTTGATGCTGTAGGGGCTCTGCGGATCAGACCCTGAGAAATCAAAGATCAGCCGGTCGTCCCGTTTGGTCATGGTCAGGTTGACGCGCGCCGTCACGCCGTTCACGTCCAGATACTGCCGCGACTGCCATTGCCCGTCCGGCAATTCGCGAAGGCGGGCACGAAACAGTTCCTCGGACTGGGTGACAAGTTCTGCACAGGCGCCGTCCACCTCATTGGCGCCATACTTCGTCATTAGGGACTGCATCCTGTCGCGCGCGACATTGTTGCAGGCGATCATCGAGCGCAGATCGAGCGTGACCATTTCGGGCGAGCGGACCATGTTCAGGATCGTGTCCAGCACGTCCTGACGCATCTCGCCGCCCGCAACCAGCCGGATCCCCGGCGAGCTGAATCCTTCGGTATAGATATCCGGGGCCTGCGGCGCAAAACCGCCCGGGTTTACCGCGCCGATGTCGTAGACGTGGACGAAACACGCGCTCCAGGCGACCAGCCGCCCCTCGTGATGGATGGGTGAGACAAGATAGATGTCCGAGGTATGCAGCGCCGCCGTGTAGGGATCGTTCAGCAGAAAAATGTCGCCTTCGTGGATGTCCCCCTCAAAGCGGCGGATGATGGATTTGCAGGCCTCGGCAGCACTGGTCAGGTGATGCAGGAACCCCACGCCGCCCATCAGCAGGGTGCCGTCCGCACGATACAGCGACACCATCAGATCGTGTCCCTCATTGGTGATCGCGCTTCCCGAAACGTGTTTCAGCGTCATCACGGCCTCGTCCACGATGCGGAAAAGCCTGTGGCGAATGATCGAGAATGTCATCGGGTCCATGGCGGGCTCCTTTTCAATCGGCATCGAATTCGACCAGGATATTGCGCCAGCGGTCCATCCTGGCGGTCATCCGGTCCGGCAGCGCAATGGTGGTGATCGGCGTATGGATGACGGCCGGCCCCTTGAAACGATTGCCGGGGTTCAGCTTGTCAAAATCATAGATGTCGCCCAGCGCCATGCCGCCTTTGGTCTCGACATAGATGTCGCGGGTGCCGGTCCGCGCGGCGGATGCATCGGCGTCGCCCTCCTCCTCGGTCGGAAGGGTTGGGCGCGGCATGAGGCCGCGCGCCGTCAGGCGGAACATGGTCATTTCGATCCCGGCCTCACGATAGGCCGAGCCGCGACCGTATTTGCGTTCGTACAGCGCCTCGAAATCGTCCACCAGCCGCGCCACCCCCGCATTGTGAAGCGGGGTATCGGCAGCAACCAAGGTCGTTACTTCGTGAACCTGGCGCGAATAGCGCAGATCGACCGACCACTCCATCCGCATTCGGTCTGCGCCGATCCCCTCGGCAGCAAGCTGTGCGCAGGCCCGCTTTTCCATCGGTGCAAAAATGGCATTGATCTCGGCGGCACCGGTTGATGCGGGCAGGCTTTTCGTGACGGAATACTCATGCGCCACGTCCGCCGAAACAAGACCGAAGGCGCAGTTCACAGAGGCCGTGTAAGGGATGACCACCCGGCGCACCGACAGTTCCTGCCCGAACGCCGCCGCCAGCATTCCGCAGGAGCCGCCGAAAGAATGCAGCACGAAGTCGCGTGGATCGAGACCCCGCTCGACCGTGATCTCGCGGATCAGGTCCGTAATCTGGGCGCTGGCGATCCGGTAGATCCCGATGGCCGCTTCCTGCACGGTCAAGCCCAACGGATCGGCGATCTTTTCCTTGAAGATACGCTCGGTCTTTTCACGGTCCAATGTGATCGACCCTCCCAGAAACTGCCCCGGGTCCATATAGCCGATCAACAGCATGACGTCGGTCAGCGTCGGTTCCTCACCGCCCTGCCCATAGCAGATCGGCCCCGGCCGCGCCCCGGCGCTGCGCGGGCCGACATGCGGCACCCTGGTTCGTGGATCGACCGAAATGATGCTGCCGCCGCCAGCCCCGATCGAAACCACCTCGATCTTGGGCGCGATGTAATGAAACCGGTCCACCATCGGCTCGCGCGCATATTCAAACTTGCCGTCCTGGATAACGCCGACCTTGAAGGTCGTGCCCCCCATATCCGCCGCGATCACGTCAGGATCGCCCATCAGGTCACCCAGGAACTTGGCCCCGATCACCCCTGCCGCCGGGCCACATTCGATCATGCCCACAGCGCGGTCTGCGGCCTCGGCCGCCGGAAGCAATCCGCCATAGCCCTGCATGACCATGGTGGCACCGTCATACCCTTTTTCCGCCAGCAGATCTTGCAGCGAGGTCAGGTAGTCATTTGTGATCTGGCCGGCATAGGCATTTATCACGGTGGTGGATGTGCGTTCGTATTCGCCCAGGTTCGGGGCGATGTCAGACGACAGGGTGACATAGGCGCCGGGCGCCACGCGCCTTATGATATCGCGCACCCGACGTTCGTGATCGGGATTGAGGAAGGACCACAGGAACGACACCGCGATGGCGCCGACCTTTTTTTCATCCACCAGAAAATGTACGGCCCGCTCGACCGCCGCCTCGTCCAGCGCCAGCACGACGTCGCCGTCGCAATCCATGCGTTCGGGAATACCCACAACCGCATCGCGCGGCACGAGCGCCGGGGGCCGGTCTGTCCGCACCGGGTTCTTGATCCGTTCCTCGGTCAATCCCGACCAGCGGCCATAGGCGCCGCGGGTGACATGCAGCGTATCCTCGAACCCCTGTGTCGTCAGAAGGCCGGTCGGCGTGCCGTCGCGGGTCAGCACTGCATTGTCCACCACGGTCGAGCCGTGAATGAAAAGATGTGTGCGGCCCAACAGTTTCTCCAAGGTAAGACCCATCGGGCCCGCTGCCGAAACGATGGAATTTAACACCCCGGTGGCGAAGTCCGGCGGCGTCGACAATGCCTTGCCGATATGGATGACGCCATCGGTGCCGAAAATGATCGTATCGGTGCAGGTGCCCCCGACATCGGTCGCCACCAAGTAGCTCGTTTCGCCGGTAACGGCCATTCGCATCCCTCCCTCAGGGTTGTCTTGTCTCGTCGTCGCGCGGCGTCCTGTCGGCAACGCAGATCAGATGTGCCGGCCCGGTCCCGGTATTGGCCCAGGTCTGCACTTCGCCGGGCCGCGCGAGATAAACGTCACCGGCGCCCAGCCGCACACGATTCGCCTTTCCCCTGGCTGCGATCAGCGTGCCGTCGATCACCATGCAAAATGACGGCGAATCCGACAGGGTATTCGGAAGCTTGTACAAAGCGCCGGGAGCAAGCTCAAAGCGGCACGCATCAAGCGTCGCATCCTCCAACCCCTCGGACAGGCGCTGCCCGCCCGGGCCATGCGGGCCTGCGCCGCGGGTCACGACGACACGCGCACCTGCCGTCGTCGCCACGGCAACGGCCCGGTCGATGGTCACACCCAACGCCCCCACCACACGCAGAACGGTCGTCAGACTGGGTGAAGATCGGCCCGATTCCAATGCACGGATCGAAGCAACACCGACCTCCGCCCGCTCGGACAGCGAACGCAGTGTCAGCCCCGTCGCCTTGCGCTGTTCGTGCAGGTATCGCCCCAGCCGACGCAGTTCGATAGCACCGAACCGGTTCGGGTCTTCTGATTGGGCAGGTTTGGAGTCACGCATCCCGGTGCCTTTCACTTACCGCTACACTAGGCATCGTTTTTGAAACGCGCAATGGCTTCATTCGGCGTGGTCGCCGTGGCGCGCGCGGGGAGGTCCGAGTGGGGCAAAAATCAGGGATCTCGGGTCGTTCCCGCGGACGGGCAAACCGATCGCCCGTGGGGCTCGATGGAAATCCCTCTTGAGGGCATCGCGGGATGTCAGGTCTGAATGATCTTCCCCGATCAACTGAGAGATGTGAAGATAAACGTCCGAAGTCGTGGCACCGCAGTTTCTGGAAAGCGGATGGAGCACGGCCCAAACCGCAAGCGTCGGACTGCGGTATGAAGAGGTCAACCTGACCGGACCTCGCGACAGAACCACGAATGTGAGAGTCACGAGAAACTTCGGCTGGCACTTCTTCCCCTGCGATCCTTACGCAGGATGAAATGACATATTGTACGGAAGCTTAGGCTTTGGTACCGTTGAATGAATTTAAGGGAGGAAAGACAATGAAAAACACCATGATACTGCGCGGAGCAACCGCATTGGCGATTTTTGGGGCCTCGGTCGCCCCGGTAACCGCAGAGATCGACGAGGTCAGATGGGCGGTGCCGATCAGCTTTTCGTCAACCCTGACTGCGCTTGGCGACACGTTGCCTTGGGTTGCAGAGCGGCTGGCAGAGGTCTCTGGCGGAAAGATAATGTTCCAAGTCGTTGAACCCGGAGCGATGATTCCAGCGCTTGCCGTGTTCGAAAGTGCGGCGACAGGACAGATTGAGGCCGGTTACAGCTGGATGGGCTACGAGCGGGGTCAAGTTCCTGCTGCTGCCCTGTTCGGGGCAACGCCTTTCGGGCTTGAGCCTGCCGGCTATACCGCATGGATGTATCAAGGTGGCGGTAACGAGCTTTTGAAAGAAACCTTCGAGCCATTCAACGTCTATCCGATTCTGTGTGGGACAATTCCACCAGAAGCCGCCGGCTGGTTTACCTTCCCGATCGAGAATGTCGAACAACTTGCAGGTCTCAAGATGCGCGCTGCCGGCATCGGCGGCGAGATCATGAAGGAAGTCGGCATGTCCGTCACGGTTCTGCCGGGCGGCGAACTTTATCAGGCGCTGGAAACCGGCGTTCTGGACGCGACCGAATTTTCGCTTCCCACGGTGGACAACCAACTCGGCTTCTATCAGGTTGCAAAGTTCTATCACCTTCCGGGCTGGCACCAACCGTCCACATCGCAGTTTCTTTATGTGAATATGGATTCGTGGAACGAACTCAGCGCGCAGACCAAATCGGTGATCGAGACCACCTGCATGGCTGGCACGCTGTATGCCATGGCGCGCGGCGAGGCGCTTCAGGGCCCCGTTCTCAGCGAATTCGAGGAAAAGGGCGTAACCTCACAACAACTTCCCGAAGCGGTGCTTCAGGCGTTCCGTGACGCGACCGAAGTGGTCATGAAGCGGGAAAGCGAAAACGACGCGCAGTTCGCCAAAGTCTATTCGGCCATGAAGGAATTTCAGGCAAGTGTGCAGCCCTGGCACGAACTTGGCTATCTTCCGCGCGACTGGACCTGGGACAACGAAGCCTCCAAGTAAGCATGGTCTGAAAAGGCGACTGACAGGCAAAGGGGCGGCAGATGTCCATCTTGATCGAGGACGAACACGATTCAATCGTGGATGAAGCCGCCCCGAACCCATTGTTTTCGCGTGTGCTTGATGGTGTTGTCACCTTCATTTCAATCTTTGCACATGCTACCTGGATCCTCCTGATAGGAATCATTCTTGCCAATGTGGTGATGCGCTATGTGCTGGGCGGTTCGCTTGTGGCGCTGGAGGAACTTCAGTGGCACCTTTACGCCTTCGGTTTCATGGTGGGACTATCCTACACCCTGGTTCATGATCAGCATGTCCGCGTGGATGTTCTGGCCGAAAAATGGACCAAACAACGCCGGGCGAAGATCGAGATCGCTGCGATGCTGCTCCTTCTTATGCCTTTCGCTGCGATCATTCTTTATGACTCGATCTCTTTCATAGAATTCTCGATCCGGCTCAACGAAAAATCACGGTCACCAGGCGGACTGCCCTACCGCTGGATCATCAAGTCGGTCATACCGCTTGCCATGGGTCTGCTGATCCTCGCAGCGCTTGCCAGGACAGCACGCATGATCGCCTTGCTGCGCGCAGCGCGGTGAGCGAAGCAATCCAGAGATAAGGTTCAGATGATGCTCGGCCTCGCCGCGAACGAACTTCTTGTGATCCTCATGCTTGTCATGTTCATCGGCCTGCTGTTCACGGGAATTCCAGTGGCATGGTCCTTGGCAGGCACGTCGTTGATCGTCGCCTTCCTTACAATCCAGCTCAATTCAGTGTTCGAAGTCGACACCCTGTTCTTCGACGATTGGCGCGACTACCGGATCATCGTGCAACGCATATATGCGACGATGGAAAATGCCGTGCTCGTGGCCTTGCCCATGTTCGTCTTCATGGGGCTGATGCTTGACCAATCGGGTCTTGCCGAAAAGCTGATGCGATCGTTTTCCGAAACCCTCGGACGCGTGAGCGGCGGGCTTGCCATCGCCGTGGTCCTGATCGGCATCCTGCTGGCCGCGTCGACGGGAATCGTGGGCGCTTCGGTGGTTCTGCTGGCGACGATCTCGCTGCCGATCATGCTTGAAGCGGGATATGACAAACGGCTCGCGGCGGGTGTGGTCGCAGCCTCGGGCACGCTGGGGATCCTGATACCGCCCTCGATCATGCTGATCATCATGGCCGACCAGCTTTCGCTTTCGGTCGGCGAACTCTTCATGGGTGCCATCGTTCCCGGGCTGCTGCTGGGATTCACCTATCTCTTTTACGTTGTCATCGCGGTCGTGCTCAAACCGAGCCTCGCGCCGCGACCCAAGCATGTGACGCCGTTCTCCGGCAAGCTTGTGCTTGATACCGTCATCGCCGTGTTGCCGCCCGTGGGGTTGATGCTTGCCGTGCTCGGGTCGATCTTCCTGGGCATCGCAACCCCCACTGAAGCCTCGGGGATCGGAGCCTTCGGAGCGACATTGCTGGCGTTCTTCAATCGTCGACTGAACCTGCGCGTGCTGTGGACGGTCGCTGTCCGGACGACCCTGACCTCTTCTTTCATCTTCGCCATTTTCATCGGGGCCACAGCCTTTGCGCTTGTGATGCGCGGGCTGGGCGGCGATCAGATGATCGAAGAGGCGCTGAACGCAATTCCATTCGGTGCGACCGGCGTGGTTCTGACGGTGCTGTTCTTCGCCTTTCTCGCGGGCTTCTTTCTGGACTGGCTGGAAATCACACTGATCTTCCTGCCCCTGGTCGGCCCCGTCATTGTCGCCCTTGGGTTCGACCCGATCTGGTTCGTGGTGGTCTTTGCGGTCGCGCTCCAGACATCGTTCATCACGCCGCCGGTCGGGTTTTCGCTGTTCTACTTGAAGGGCGCAGCCCCCCCCGAGATCACGACGAGTGATATCTATCGCGGCATTGTTCCATTCGTCATCATCCAGCTTGTCGTCGTGCTGTCGATGGTATTCATCCCCAAAATCGTGACCTGGCTACCCCAAATGGTCTATGGCTGAGACAGGGTTATGGCCACCGCGAGAATATCCTGAAAGAACGTTTCAAGACCTTCGGCTTGGCGATCACCCCGGGCGAACATGCCGTCTGCGCCGTGCAAATCTTTTCGGGGCCCGGCACGCCGGACGGAACCTCCGGCCAGTCACGGCGAGGAGGCTCTTGATGAGGAGTTTCGATCAACACCGGACACAAGGCGACGCGCAATCCTTGTTGTTCTTCGGATTTGCATCCTGAGCCGTAAGCCTTCGCCCAAAGGCGGTCCTCGGCGCAGGCTTACACTCCTGATGCTGTCGAGCGAGATTTTGACACCACGCGCCGCCTCTCGTTGGTTTCTACGGCATGGATCGGGGTACCACCCGGAAGGTGCGGACCATCATGGCACAACACGCAAACACCACGGCACTCTACGCGGCCCTGTTCGGCAATCTGGCCATCGCGATCACGAAGTTCATTGCGGCCGGTATCACCGGCGGCTCGGCAATGCCGAGCGAAGGGGTGCACAGTCTTGTCGATTGCGGCAACGAAATCTTGTTGCTCTATGGGCAGAAGCGTGCGGCGAAGCCCCCTGACGCAGAACATCCTGTCGGGTAGGGGCGCGAACTTTACTTCTGGTGTTTCGTTGTCGCCATGATGATTTCTGCGCTTGGTGCGGGAATTTCGATCTATGGGGGCGTCATCCACATCCTCGACCCCGAGCCGATCCGCAGGCCCGAAATCACATTCATCGTGTTCGGCCTTGCCTTTGTATTCGAGTCGATCTCGCTCGGGTTTGCATGCCGGGCCTTTCGCAAGACCAAGGGACGCCACAGCATCTGGCAAGCGTGCGTGTTCCACGCGATGACGGGCATCGATTCCACGGGATGATGGGCACGGTTTCCACGCGATCGTGGGCAGGTTTGACCGCCAATCAAAAGGCATAGGTGTTGGCTGTTGAACAGCCAAGGAGCCACCATGCCAACCGAGAGATTGTCGATGCGCCGAATACGGGACGTGTTGCGTTTGAAGTATGCCCAGGGGCTGAGCGAGCGGGCGATTGCCCTGTCGCTGCCGCTTGGGAAGGGCACGGTTGGGGGCTATCTGGCGCGGGCGCGTCAGGCGGCTTTGTCTTGGCCGCTGCCGTCGGAACTGGACGACGAC
>Ga0105054_10002302_pt1 | contig 30450 bp, 30 predicted proteins | sample BON02_FD_78091 | JGI IMG/M metagenome (GOLD analysis project Ga0105054, IMG submission 78091) | Freshwater microbial communities from Lake Bonney liftoff mats and glacier meltwater in Antarctica - BON-02 (megahit assembly) | ecosystem: Environmental > Aquatic > Freshwater > Ice > Glacier...
AGGTCAGATTGAAAATGGATTTGAGCTCTACGGCGTCTTCTGGTTTCATTCTTTTTGCAAGGACCAGTCTCAACTGTCTTCTTCTTAGCGCACCTTCAAAATTCTCGATTTCCACAGGTGTTTCTGGAACGCATTCTGGAATTCGGGAAGGTTTATTTTTTTCATCTACGGCTACAAAAGTAAAAAATGCGCGATGCGTCATGACCTTTTTATTAGCAGGGATATCCTCAGCGGTCACTTCTATGAATACCTCCATAGAAGAATTGAACGCACGCGTTACCTGTGCTTTCAGCGTCACCACATTACCAAGCGCGATAGGTTCCTGAAAAGAAATATTATCTGCAGAAGCAGTGACGACTATGCTATTGGAATGCTTCTGAGCAGCGATGGCGGCAACTATATCCATCCAGTGCATCAGTTTACCCCCCATGAGGTTATTTAGTGTATTGGTGTCGTTGGGGAGGACCATTTCGGTCATGATTACTGCTGACTCTCTTGCAAATTTCTTTTTGCTCATAAATCTTAATTTTAACAAAAATAGAAATAAAATTTGGCTGAAAAATATAAATGTAAATTTTTCGGAATATTATTTCGAATAATAGGATTTTCCATGAATTGAAAAACTGAGATCCTTTCATCCCCAACCATCTTTTCCCAGTAGTGGCACAAAAGCAAAACCTTCGTACTCTTCCTGAACCACCTTCGTATTCGATTGCTTAGTAATTTTCAGCATGGCTTGTTTGCGTTTGTCGCCCACTGGAATCACAAGAATGCCACCAATTTTCAACTGCTGAATCAAAGCTTCGGGAACTACTGGAGCACCTGCGGTGACAATTATTTTGTCATAAGGTGCATAGGCAGGAAGTCCGCCTGTCCCATCTCCATAGAAGAGATGCATTTCTATTCCCAGTCTTGTCAGAAATCGCTTGGTTCCCTCAAACAGTTTCTTTTGATATTCTATAGTAAATACCTCTGCACCAAGTATATGAAGAATACTTCCTTGATATCCAGATCCAGTTCCTATTTCTAACACTCGTTCACCTTCTTTAAGCTCTAAAAGCTCAGTTTGGAAGGCAACAGTATAAGGCTGTGAAATGGTTTGTCCTTCACCAATCGGGAAGGCTTTGTCCTCGTAGGCATGGGAAATTAATGCTGAGTCAAAGAAAAAATGTCTAGGTAAGGTATTGATAGCCTGAAGGACGCGTTCATTTTTTATTCCTTTTTCCCGAAGCAAAGTCACTAGCCCTCTCCGTTTTCCTTTATGTAAATACGTGTCTTCGAGTTTGAGTAAGGGCATGTTTTTTTGTGGTTCTCCGGTTGAAGATAAAAGAATATTTGGCTTAATTTGAACTTGAATTGGCCATTTGTTGCTTAATCATTGAATCATTGAAAGTTAAATTCACCTCCATGTTCACAGGAATTATAGAAGCTTTTGGCACCATTCGACACCTAACGCATGATGGCAGCAATGTCCATTTTGATATAGAATCTTCGCTTGCCACAGAATTGAAAATCGATCAGTCTTTAGCCCATGATGGCGTTTGTCTGACGGTGGTGCAAACTACGCCAAATTCTTACCGGGTGACGGCAATCGATGAGACAATCCAAAAAACAAACTTATCACAATGGAAAGTGGATAAGAGAGTTAATTTGGAGCGATGCATGCCGGCAAATGGCCGCTTTGATGGGCATATCGTACAGGGTCATGTCGATCAGGTGGGGAAAGTGAAAAATATTACTGATCAGAATGGTTCATGGGTTTTTGATCTGGAGTTTGAGCAGGGTCTGGGAAATGTGACCGTTGAAAAGGGTTCAATCACAATCAACGGCACCAGCTTAACTTGCTTCAATTCTGGTCCTGGAAGATTCTCAGTGGCCATTATCCCGTATACGTTTGAGCATACCAATTTTCATCAGCTTATCTCTGGTGACCTAGTCAACTTGGAGTTTGATATTTTGGGTAAATACATCCAGAGAATCACAAAAGGGTACGATCTTCCCTAATATCAAAAAAGGACGTTTCTTTATCGGAAACGTCCTTTTTTGATATACAATCGAATGTTGTTACTTCATGCTTACAGTCTTGTCTTCAACATCTTTTACCAGTCTGAAGCCCACATTAGAGGTACCGCTATCGAAAGCTTGTCCTTGGCGTGCTGATGGTCGGTAGTTTACACAGTAATTATCTGCACATAGGTAAGAACCACCCTTGATCACTCGCTCCATAGCAAATGGATTGTCAGGGTTGTAGCATTGATTCATATCTGCATCTAGTTTGGGAGCTTGTCCTGCAATTCTCGCATATTTCAGCGCATCATACCAATCATCCGTCAACTCCCATACATTTCCAATCATATCGTAGAGTCCAAAGGTATTTGGAGCAAAAGATTTTACGGGGGAAAGTCCTTCGAACCCATCTAGATTTTGATTGTCGTTAGGGAAATTCCCTTGAAACGTATTTGCTAAATATTGACCACCTGGTGTTAGTTCATCTCCCCATGCAAATCGCTTACCTTCAGCACCACCACGGGAAGCAAATTCCCACTCATTTTCTGTAGGAAGTCTTTTCCCTGACCACTCAGCATAAGCCTTCGCATCTTCATAAGCTATATGAACTACTGGGTGATTTTCTCTTCCTTTAACATCTGATTCTGGGCCTTCAGGGTTTTTCCAGCTAGCACCATTTACCCAAACCCACCAAAGTGAGATGTCCTGAGTGGGGACGGCGTAGGGTGGCGGACTAAAAACCATAGATCCCGATACCAAAAGAGCTTCATCTGGCTTAGGTGTGTCGGGAGGTAATTGTACCTTGAGGTCTTCCCATTCAGGCTTTTTCTCAGCAACAGTAACATAGCCTGTTGCATCTACAAATTTCTTATAATCTGCATTGGTGACTTCATGTGCATCCATCCAAAAACCTTTCACTTGAAGATCTACCGCAGGTTTTTCAGCAGAATATGCGTCAACTTCATTGGTCCCCATGACAAACTCTCCTCCAGGAATCCAAACCATCCCCTCGATTTTATTTGTTGGTTCCGGCAAACTTGCTATCACCATTTTATCTTCATCGATCACCTTGTCAGAAGTTTTGTCTTGACACGAGAAAAATGAAAATCCAGCAAAGGCTGCGGCAGCCAAGCGGTATTGAATTTTACTGTTCATAATTGTCTTACTTGAATATTGAAAGTAGTAGATTCTTTCCTTTTTGTGAAAGGAAACTACGTAAATGATCTATTTACTCTTCTTTCTCTGCGGTTGCATTCAGTCGCTCCACCACTTTTTTGCGCAATTTGTTAAAGAACTGCTTACGCTCTTTTTCGCCTACAAGACTGATTTGAGTAGATTTTTTTATCAAGTTTTCCAGATTTCGGAACATGGCATCATTGAATGAAGGATCCGAAGTACCATGGAAATAAATTACGCTGTGATTGAGATAAGTGACTTTCTTATCATCCATTGTGGCAAAAAATGTGTTGTCTCCGATAATAAATTCATTCACGAAAAACGTATAATCTGCTCCCTCTATCTCGGGATGCGCAGGAAGAATCTTTTTGCCTTTTTCGGCCATTTTCTCCAAGTTATCTATCACTTCCAGCATACAGTTGTAGAGGAAAATCGTGTCCTCTGAGGAAGTCATGATACCCATTTCATGATACAACTCAATTTGCCGAAGCGTACTATTTATACCTTCAATATTCCATATTTCCGTAGTTGGAATCTTGTGGTATGCCTTGAGGATTTTCTCTGTTATTTCAGCAAACTGATCATAGGAATTACCCTTCACAGAAAATTTAGTGTCCTTCAGGCTATCGGTGAATAAGATAGATTTCCTCCAGAAAAAGAACTTGAAAGCAGCCAATTCCTTGTGATAATAGTGATGGAAAGGAGGCATATCTTTCACCAACCAATAGATATGTTTTTTGGAAAAACGATTGACTAGATTAAGTTGTGCATATACATCTTCCATCCAATTCATGAAACTATTTTCCTGATAGTCATTTTGATTTCCCTGAAAGAGAATACTATTGGAATGAAGATTAAAAAAAGTATCAACAGAGATATTAAATCTTTTACAAAGAATTTCCAGCTCACTAAAATCTAGAAGTTTTTCACCACGAAGTCTTCTATAAGCGCTATCAATGCTGATTTCTAAAATTTCAGCTATCTCGTCTACTAAAGAAGTATAGCTGGGCAATGATAATTTAAGGGTCTGGAAAAATGCTGCTTGGCTCTTATTGAAACTCATAGCAATAAGGATTATTATGGGGTAGAAGTGCTAAAATCCTCATTAAGGTATAGGAAAGATGAGCAATAAAAAATGATTGGAAAGATAAATATTTTGACTACCCAAGCTCGTAAAACAACTGAGTAATTAGCTGAAGTTTATATTGTTGCGGATTTAAAGTAGAAATGGGTAAAAAAAAGCGGCTGAAAAGCCGCTTTAGATTTATACCTGTGGATGGGCTGCTGCATGGAGCTTCCCAAGTTCCTGATCTATTGTCCAAAGACCAACTCCTTCTTCTCCGATAATATCGAAAAGCTCGAGCGCCCTTCTTGACATGGTTTCTTCTTCTCTTTGCTCAGTGACATACCATTGCATGAAACTAAACGTAGCAAAGTCCTTCTTTGTGAAAGCATGATCCACAATATTGTTGATGGATCTCGTCACGTTAATTTCATGCTCTAAGATCAATTCAAAGATCTCTCTCAAGGAATTGAAGTTGTGCCTTATCTCAGTAATTTCTGGCTGAAATGCATGCCCACCTGCTTCATTGATGTATTGGAAAATCTTCATCATATGCATTCTCTCTTCATCTGAGTGAGTGTAGAGGTACTTTGCAGCATTTTCATAACCCATCATATGGCACCAGGAAGCCATTGACAAATAGTAAGCAGAAGAAGTACCTTCCATTTCTACCTGCTTATTAAGTAATTTCTCTGTATCGATAAGTAATGAACGCTGTAGCGTTACGATTTCTTTAGCTTTCATAGTTATAGTATTTAAAATAGTGAACTAAATATAACCATTGCGGTTCCATTACAGAGCGTTTTAAGATGAATTTGGAATTGATTTAATTAAGAACTGTGATTATCTGGAAAGAGGAGTAGGGAAAACAGCTAGGCTTTCAGCCCCTGAATCTGAGACTGCCTGCACAGCAAAGAAGTAGTTGTCTTTGGAATAAGGTAATGTCAATGTTGCCTCAGTAGTCCAAAATTTACGTTCCCACATCGCAGAAGAGGTTTCTCGCATCAGTACATAATATCCTTTTACTTTCCCGATGGCTGGAGCTTTCCAGAGCAAGGTGGATTTATTGCTTAGGCCTCGTACGTCAATTTTAACTTCTTGTGGTTGATCCGGAGAATTAGCTAAAGAAGCCAAAGAGGCCAAGTTCACAGCAGATACTTTTCTCAAATATTCAAAATCCATAAACTCAGGAAGGTCACCATATTGGATGCCATCTTCCACCCGCACATTTTCGTGCTGTTGTAAGAAGTTTTCATTCATTTCCGACATTCTTACCGCGGTGAAGGCATTTTTGGCAAAAGAAGTTTGATCTCCACCTCTTAAAAATCGATCTGCCCGATAAATTAGTTTCACCTCAAATTGATCCACATAGCGCTCTCCAAGTTCCTTGACATACCTTGCCAGTTGTCTGGATTTACTGTCATTGTCAGCATTGGTATAGCGCCGGATATTTACTTCTTGATCAGTCTCAGCGGCAGGGATTGTCTCTGAGAACACGCGCATTTTCAGGTTGTCTTTAATGAGAGTTTCTGATGAACTGCTATTTCCTACGATATCGTTATTCAGCACCGCTGCGATGTTCCATTCTTCAGACTTAGCCTTATTCGCCATATAGGTAGCACCTTTCAAACCCTGCTCTTCCCCTGTAAATGCTACGAAAAGTATGGTTGCCGAAAACTCATGTGAAGCCATCACTCGAGCCAATTCGATGACTGCCGCCGTTCCGCTACCGTCATCATTTGCGCCAGGCGCACTCCCTTTCGCATCCATTATATCCTTATTACGAGAATCCATGTGTGCTGAAATAATGAATATGCGATCATCTGCAGAGTCAGTTCCTTTGAGTGTTGCGATTACATTTGCTCCTGGACTAGCCTCCAAAATTCTTCTTTTGTCAGCGGGAATGGTGAATTTCTCTATTTGCGTAGTCATTCTTCCTCCCGATTGCTTCGCAAAATGGTTGAATTTTGAAAGTACATACTGCTGGGCAGCAGGCATACCATTTTCCTCGTTTGTGCTTAAGGTATGACGGGAATTGAATGAAGCTAAACTCCGCACGTGATGTTCCAGTGAATCAGAGGAAACCTCTGAAATCATTTGAGCTATTTCCTGATTTCGAATAACTGTAGTTTGTGCAATCGCCACTTGGCTGAAAAGTGCCAGAGATAGAATAAGTAAATTTTTCTGCATGATATAAAGGTGGTTCATACTTATGACTTAAATTTATCTCATTAATTTTCTAGCTAAAGCATTTTTACATGAAAAACATAAACCAACCGAAAAAAGGTGATTATTCGCCTTTTTTCTCTTCTTACCTCAAACTAGTTTCTGGAAATAACTTCGAAAAACAGCTTCTAAAACAGACAGATTTGCTCCTAAGCTTATTTTATGGAAAAGGTCTTGAATGGGCTGATAAAGCCTATGAAGTTGGCAAATGGACTCCAAAAGAAGTACTTGGACACGTCATCGACACCGAAAGAATTATGACGTTCAGGGCACTTTGTTTTGCCAGAGGAGAGAATGCCGCTTTGCCTGGCTTTGATCAAGACTCCTATGTGTTGAACGCAAGATTTGGGCAGGTCCCAATTGAATTTTTGTTGGAGGACTTTCAGGCTCAGCGTAAAGCGTTGCTGACGATGATTCGGATATTGCCTGAGGATTCGTTAGATCTGCCTGGAAATGCCAATGGCAATTCGATTACCCCAAGAGCATTATTTTGGATTATTCTTGGCCATCTCACTCATCACTTAACTATCCTAAAAGAGCGCTATACTTTATGAAATTAGCTATATCTACTATTGATGCTTTTACTGATAAGTCATTTTCAGGAAACCCTGCAGCCATTTGTTTGTTGGATCAGGAGCTGACAGACGCTCAGATGCAAACCATAGCGATGGAAATAAATCTGAGCGAAACTGCTTTTGTGCAGAGAACTGTGGAGTCAGATTTATTCAGTTTGCGCTGGTTTACCCCAACGGTTGAAATTGATCTCTGTGGGCATGCTACATTGGCTTCAGCGTTTTTGATGGTTAATTCAGGTTGGGCAAAGCCGGGTGAAACCATAAGATTCCAGACTTTAAGTGGTGAGCTTTCAGTAAAAAGTGATGGAGAATGGATTGAAATGGATTTTCCTTTAATTTCAACTAGTGTAGATAAACATCCGTTTTTCGGAGATGATTTCTTTGGATCAAAAATTACAGATACTGCCAAATTGAAAAAGAATTGGATTTTTGAGTTAGAGGATGCTCGTGCCATCGAGTCATGCAAGCCTGATTTTTCTGTAGTAAAAAAGTATAGTGAAGAAGGAATTATTATTACCTCTCCAGGAGAAGGATCATTTGATATTTACAGTCGCTACTTTGGGCCAAATATAGGGATCGATGAAGATCCTGTTACGGGTTTTGCACATTGCGCTTTGATGGATTATTGGTTTCAGAGATCTGGGAAAATTAAGATCAAAGCTTATCAGGCAAGTCGGCGAGGAGGAGAGCTTCATTTAGAGAAAAGGGCAGATCGTGTGATCCTCAGAGGTCAAGCGGTCAAGGTATTAACAGGAGAAATCGAATTTTAGATGAATCACTTTGTAAGGAAAAGAGGCCGACAGGTAAAGCACGCATTCAATTCCTTTACGGATTATTGGTTGACGGATGCAAGTTTTGTAGTGCTGCTTCTGATCTTGTTATTCACGGTTTTTGTGCTTCCTATTTTGATAGAATATGGTCATGTGGAATCACTTTTTGTGAATACAGTTTTCCTTTTTCTATTTTTTACTGGAATTTGGTCTTCCAGATATAGAATTTTAGTGGTGTTAACCACCGTGCTTTTTGTGACACAATTAGGCCTTAGAATTCTCCGTTTTTCCAATTACGATTTTGAGTTTTATCTAGCTGAGCGGATTGTAGGTATCTTAAATATGTTGGTGTTTATATTTTTAAATATCAGGTTATTATTTAGAAATCATGAAGTAAATATTTACAGGGTAATTGGTGCAATTAATGTCTACCTGTTAGTAGCTATTTTAGGAGCATTTGTATTCGAAATAATCTACCTGACTACCGGGTCTGGAATAGGAGGGGACGTGGTTTTGGAAGGAGTTGATCGTGATTTTGCGCTGTACATTTACTTTAGCTTAGTATCTCTCACTACTGTTGGTTTTGGGGATTTATATCCTATTCAGGTGATGTCAAAGATGCTGTCTGTATTTCTATCCACTATCGGAATACTTTATCCGGCAGTCGTGATTGCTAGGTTAGTGTCAGCTAGCAAAAATTAAAGAATTATCTCCATCTATGTAATTTTTATCAGGATCCTATTTACAATTAGTAGTTTCAATAGTGAATAATTATACCCTATACTTTATGAGAAAATTAAGTTTAACCTTACTCTTTGCACTTTATCTCTCGGTCGTGATGGCACAAACCGAAAGACAAATCGAAGTAGAATCTGCCGCTGTAACCACGCATGTAACTACCATCAAGGGCAAAAAAGTACCTTACAAAGCTACTGCTGGAACTCAGCCAGTTTGGAATGAAAAAGGCAAGCCAATCGCTTCTTTGTTTTACACCTATTATGAGCGAACTGATATCTCAGACAGGACTACCCGTCCCCTTGTGATTTCTTTCAATGGTGGGCCTGGGTCTGCTTCTATCTGGATGCACATAGCCTACACTGGCCCGGTAGTATTGAATATTGACGATGAGGGTTACCCGTTGCAGCCCTATGGCACCAAGTCAAATCCATATTCTATTCTGGATGTGGCAGATATTGTATACATAGATCCTGTAAATACTGGATTCTCAAGAATCGTCGATGAAGAAGTGGATCGCTCTACCTTCTTCGGTATAAATTCAGATATCAAATATCTAGCGGATTGGGTGAATACATTTGTAACCCGTTCTGGTCGTTGGGCTTCGCCAAAGTATTTGATAGGTGAAAGCTACGGAACTACTCGTGTGGCTGGTTTGGTGGCACAGCTCCAAAACTCTCACTGGATGTATTTCAACGGAGTCATCATGGTTTCTCCTACTGAATTGGGAATTGAGCGTGGAGCACCTATTCATACTTCTAATTACCTGCCTTATTATGCAGCCACTGCTTGGTATCACAAAGCCTTGGATGCGTCTTTGCAAAATAAAGATTTGGATGAATTTCTTCCTGAAGTGGAAGCTTTCACTATTAATGAGCTGATCCCTGCGGTGGTGAAAGGCGGGATGTTGACCCCGGCAGAACGAGATGCTATTGCTACAAAGTATGCCCTGTATTCTGGGCTTAGCAAAGAAGTTGTCCTTGAACATAATCTGTTGATTCCTACTAATTTCTTCTGGAAGGAATTGCTTAGAGATAAGGGAATGACAATAGGAAGACTAGATAGTAGATATAAAGGTTTTGATAATGCAGGTACAGGCTCTAGACCTGATTTTGATCCAGCTTTATCCTCTTGGAATCATGCTTTTGCACCATCTTTTCAGATTTATGTGAGAGAAAACCTGAATTACAAGACTGACCTGACATATAATCTTTTTGGCCCTGTGCATCCTTGGGATCGCTCAAATGAGAGCACAGGCTATGATTTGGCTGATGCCATGCGTCAAAATCCTTATCTGCACGTGATGACACAATCTGGATATTTCGACGGCGGTACAGATTATTTCAATGCGAAATATAACCTATGGCAAATCGATGCCGCTGGAAGAATGGCAGATAGAATATCATGGAAAGGCTACAGAAGTGGCCATATGATGTATCTAAGAGCTGAGGATCTGGAGACTTCTAATGAGGATATTCGGGAGTTTATCAAGAAGTCTATGGTAGCTCCTGATATGCCGGCGAAATACAATTGAGTATAAAGTAGCAAGAGTAGGAGGGTCTTGAATTCACATTTTGGAAAAATAAAAAAAATGAAATTCTCAAATTCAGTTCAAGGACTTACAGAATAGACTAGAAAAATAGCAGAAAAACTAGATAACGATTTTATTGGACTTCAAGATTTTCTGTTGGCCTAGACTAAATTCGATGATTCGGCTTTTACTGACTACCTAGAAAGTCGGAGACAATTCTTCGGCTTTTTTTATGCATTATATAGTTAGATGTGGCTTGATTCAAGTAGATCTGAAGTGTGTAAGACTGAGTGTACCGTATAACTATCGGGATCGGAGTCTTTAACTAATGTAGTTTTTAAATAAAAATAGCTGCTTTGAAGGATTCAAAATCATGGAGTGGTTCTTTTGTCCCAATCATTTCTCCCAGAATCTGATAAACATCTGCAGGCTTTTTTCCTGCATTTCTGAGAAATTGAATAGAATTTGCTCCTTCAGTTTTGGATAGCTTTTTATTTTTTGGGCCTTTCAAAAGAGGATGATGGTGGAATGTAGCTTCTTGAAAGGAAGTTAGTTCAAGACCCTTTGCTACGATTTGCTGATCCAAAGTAGATCCCAACAAGTCATTTCCTCTCACGATAAGATCAACTCCATAGTTTACATCATCAATCACTGAGGTCAGTTGATAGGCTGGAAGTTTGTCCTTTTTTCTAACGATGAAAAAGGCAGAATCTTCAGGAAGTGTATAAGCTTTCTCTCCTTCGGAGTAGGTTTTGATTCGGATAAAATCCGTATCAAAAGTATCCAGGCGCCAGCACGTGTCAACTCTTTCCAACGGAATATTTCTGACCTGGCAATGCCCTAAATAATAGCCAGAAGAGTCTAATTCTTGAATTTTCTTTCGATTACAGTCACAAGCAAATACTAATTTTCTTTCGCAAATTTGTTCTAATGCTGCCAGGTATCCATTCATTCTGTGAATTTGAGACCAATCCTTCTCAAATTCCTCCACTGTCTTTGGTCCCTGATCATAGCCGATCTCCATGAAGTCCAGCGTATCAAAAATATCCTGCACATATTCAGTTCTGTAGCGGTCACGATCTAAGTCATCGATTCGTAGTAGAATCTTTGCGCCAGTCTTTTCAGCCAGAGTTTTCGTCACTAAAAAAGAGTAGAGATTTCCCAAGTGTAAAAAACCACTGGGAGTAGGGGCAAATCGTGTAAGCTTGAAATCCATTGGACGAAATTAATCAGATTAAGGTAACTTATTGGGATGAAAGATACTGCCTTTGTTGTTATTGCTTTTTTAATGTTCAGTTCTTGTGCATCGGACAAATTTTCGACTGAACTCACGGGACAGGAATTGATAGAAAAATCAATTGCTTTTCATGATCCAAAAGGAAGTTGGAAAGATCTCAAAGCTACTTTTATGGTACAAGATAGTTTACCGGCTCCAAGATCTTCGCGGAGCTATAGCTTTATGCTGGATAATTCTCAATCGATCATGTCTCATACCATTGATGTGACAAGTTATAGTGTTCATCGTGATTCATTGCACCTGAAGATGGGAGATATCTCGTTGGAGCAAGCACTTCGCAGCAGGAATTACTACACGTTTCTTTGGGGACTTCCCATGAAATTGCAGGACCCGGGAACGAATATTGAATCAGCAGTAACTATGGAAGAGTTAAATGGGGAAGAATACCATGTCGTACGTGTGCCTTATGAAAAAGACATATGGTATTTCTATTTGGAACCCGAGACTTATAGAATGGCTGCCTACAAATTCTACCAGGATGAGCTAAATCAAACCGGCGAAATCATCTATCTAGAAGGAATAGTGGAATTTGATGGAATGAAAATACCAGCGCACCGGAGTTGGTATAGAACTGAAAAACCTGAATTTCTGGGGATAGACAAGCTTATTGGTATTCAGTCGGTGAGTAATTAGCTACTTTTCTGACAACCTTAAGTATCTTTAACTTTATAAATTTTAATAGCTGCGAAAAGCCTTCTTATTTTTGGCCTTTATGAAATTTTGGTTCCTAGCACTTATATATTTTGCTTTTCTGCCATCTCTATTGGCACAGAAATCCTATTCAGGGAATGTGCTGGATGCCAACGATAAGAAATATCTACAAGGAGTATCTGTGGAAGTGATCGGCACTGATCAAGTGCAAATAACCAACACGAGAGGATACTTTTCTGTCAAGGGAGAAAGTGGAGATACTTTGCGCTTGTCTTTCCCAGGATTTTTAGAGCAAAAAGTAGTCTTATCAGAGGAGACTTTTCTTATGCTTCAGATTCAGGATCGGGCTAGGTTGTTACCTACTTTTGAAGTAAAATCAGAACCGTATTCCTTTCGGTTCAAAGACGGTAAATTAACACTAATCGATCCCGACGAAGAGAAGGCAGAATCCAAGAAAGGAGGAATTAGCGCAGGCTACTTGAATTCACCGAACGGGGGTGTGGCAATAGCTGGAGTTCTTTCTTCTCTAACTAAAAGAGCCAGACAAGAACGTGAATACCAGAAAAAGAAAGAATGGATGAGTAGGAGAGCTGGTTATTATGCCGTGGTTGAATCGGATTCAGTTCGACAAAACCTGATGGTTAAATATCAACTGGGAAGGTCAGATTGGGACAGAATAATCATTCGTTTCAACGAAGGAAATGCCTATCACGAGTTTTTAGATTGGAGTGAAGAACGAGTTTATGCTACACTGAGTGAATTTATAGATAGAGAAAGACGATGGATCAATTAAGCCTTTCTCTTGAAAGACCAAGTCACATAGAATCTGGCGACCTCTTCTCCCTGAGGATTTTTACCACTGGAAATCATCGTCAACTTACCAGTGTCACGTGGCTTTAAAGATTCAATAATATCAAATAATTCTTGTCCCTGTTCACACGTAAATGTGATTTTTTGATTGGCTTTTTTGAAATATTCTGCTCTGAAATCCACGACTAGCAAGGAGAATTTTCCCAGACCGCTTATTGCCAATTGACACAGCGCACCAGTGCTCAATTCTCCTGCACCGGCCATAGCAGCAAAGTAAATTGACTTAAATGGATTTTGCGTTCTCCATGAATATGGAATAGTAACCACGCATTTCTTGGCATCTAGCTCCTTGATCCGAAACTTCCAAAATACCGCAGAGGGAAGCTTGACAAGCATACCAAACCAAAAATAGAGCGGGTTGCTCATTTTTTTTTGATAAGCTAAAGCTTCTGGTTTTAAAGTGATTTCGCTTTCTTTGGTGTCCATGTTTCCTCTGATTGACATCTTAAATTAGTGAAAAATGCTTTCTGGTATTTAATTTGAAACTAGTGAAGAAAAAAATCCTCATGAAAAAGATAGCGATTTTGTTTTGCACTGGATTAATTATCTATTCCTGCGCAACTGTGCCCCTAACAGGTAGAAGTCAACTTGCCCTTGTATCAAATGAAGAGATTCAACCTTTAGTAAATCAACAATATGATGAAGTACTCAAAGAAGATAAAGTAGTAACTAATACTGCAGACGGGCAAAAAGTGCTCAAAGTGGGGAAACGCATGGCTGCGGCTGTGGAGAGCTATTTGATGTCACAAGGCTACAAAGAACTGGCTGATTCTTTTGAGTGGGAGTTCAATTTGCTCGAAAGCGATCAAGTGAATGCGTGGTGTATGCCAGGTGGAAAAGTTGCTTTCTACACTGGAATTATGCCACTTACACAGACAGAAGCGGGGATAGCAGTAGTTATGGGACATGAAATCGCGCATGCTGTAGCTTCGCATTCGGCAGAGCGTTTGTCCACGGGTATGCTCAGTGAACTAGGCGTAAGTGTATTGTCATCGGCAATGGGACAGAATCCTACGATGACTCAGGCGATTTTTCTTCAATCTGTCGGTATTGGAAGTGAAATTGGTATGTTGAAATTCTCCAGAAAGCACGAATTGGAAGCGGATGAAATGGGCTTGACCTTCATGGCCATAGCTGGATACGATCCTCGAGAAGCGCCGATTTTCTGGCAGAGAATGCTGGCGAAAGAAAATGGTGCAGCGCCACCTGAATTCCTTTCTACCCACCCAGCGTCTAAGACTAGAATTGATAAGCTGAATAGGTTGATGCCTGAAGCATTGACTTTTTATAAAGGAAAATAGGAAGATTCAGTAATAAAAGAAGAGTCCCGCAAAGCTGCGGGACTCTTCTTTTATTTAATAGCGTGAATTGAAACAGCCGTCGATTAAATCCTTTTTAATTAATACATGAAAAGGGTTTACTGAATACTTAGTAACAGAACAATAGAGCCTAAAATTTCGGATCTTAATAACTTTTTTATCTGGACTAAATGATTCTTCACCGTATTCGAGGAAATGCTAAGGAGATCGCCGATTTCCTGATACGATTTGTTTTCGTCAAACTTCAGATTGACGATTTTCTGCTTATGCGAAGAAAGTTCAGAGATGGCCACTTCAAGTTTTTCAAAATTTCTTTCTTGCAATTCAGCTTGTTCAGGTTCATTCGATTGGACATGTAGATCATGCCAAAGCGTCTCATTTCCCTGTGCACACTTTTTGATTTCTCGTAGATAATTAAAGGCTTTATTTCGAAGACAAATAAAAAGGAAATTTTTAATGTCTTCTATGGAAGCAAGTGTTTCTCGCTTTTCCCACACTTGGACAAAAACATCCTGAGTGATGTTTTCTGCTTCTTCTCTATTCTTTACAAGTTTGCTCACAAAATCAACTGAGGTAGACCAAAAGAGATCATAAATCCTTGAAAAGGATTTATGATCTATGATTTCTATTCGCTTGCTACTCCCAAAAAGTATTGATCGCATGGCCTTGATTTAGGCTCGAAATTAAAAATTCTAGAGCCGAAAGTTGTTAAGCCTATATTAACAATCGGATAAGTAAATTACAACATCCTTTGGATTAATTGTCTATTGATTCTGATTTAATATCAACCCAAAATGCAGGTAAGTCAGTTTGTATCGTGTTGGCACCAAACTGAATAAGATCAAAAGCTAACGCTGGTTTGGGGTTTTTGCTCAATTCTCTATCCAAATCTCCGAGAGAATTGATCCAGGTTCGCATTCCGTATTTTTTGGCTATAGAAATGGTTTTTTTAGTATTAAAACTTGGATCTATATGTACGATCACGGGATCCAATTGCTTATAGGCTTTCTTGATTTGCTTGGCTTTGTAAGTTCTTGGCATCAAATACGCATCTGGCATTTTAGCTTTTACCGCTTTCAGGATTTTCCAATCTGAATCAAAGAAGATTACCTCATCCAGCACATTCATTTCCTGTACCACGGCTATTACAGCATCAATTTTGGAAGTTTTTAGATCCAGATCTACCATGATTTTTCCTTTGGAAAGCGCCAATGCTTGATTCAATGTTGGAATAGAAATTCCAGAATCCTTGCCCTCAAAAAGGAGCTTGAATTGCTTTAAATCAGTACTGCTTAGCTTTTCTAAATCGCCACTTCCGGTAGTAGTGCGATCGATAGTTTGGTCATGCATCAGGTATACTTTTCCATCTGTCGTCACGCGCACATCGATTTCAATAATATCAACTCCCAGATCTATTGCTTCTTGAATCGCTTCAAGGCTGTTTTCTGGATGCTTTTGATGTGCTGCTCTGTGCGCCGCAATCATTAGCTCATCCGAATTCAGTAGCTTTTCTCTGATTTGATCGACTTGGGCAAAAGAGGAGAGATGAAAGAAAAAAGTGAGCGCAAAAACTAAGGCAGTTTTTGAAAAGAAATTAAGAAAATTGGGTTGCTTTTTCATTTAGATTGAAGTCTTTCTGGGGTATTAGGGATGTGATTAATAACAGTATTTTCTCCGTTGGAATTTTTCTTGATCTCAAAGGCATCGTAGAGTTTACCAAGCGCAGTGTACGTTTTAAAAGTCAAAACATCGTCTTTGACATTGATCCACTGATAAGTCTGTGTACCATAGGCCTTCCTTGTCATCCATTTATCCGGTTTCACATCGTACATTTTTGGGCCGGCCACCGAGACTACATAGACAGTTCCTTTCTCGTAATCCAGTTTGCCATTCTCTTCGAAAGCCCTTCCGCGAGCATAGGCATGGTCGTGTCCTTGGATAGCGAGATCTACTTTGAATTCCTGCAAAATCGGACGAATGTAGTCTATCATCTTGTCGTGATACCGATCTGGTGCCGTTGCATAAACAGGGTAGTGGAAAGTGATCACCGTCCATTTTCTTGGGTTATTAGTGAGAATAGTTCTTAACCAATCCATTTGAGCTTTTCGATAGGTTGGAGATTCATCGATCTGCTCTCCGTCTAACGAGATGATCTTTAGTTCTGGATAATTGACCTCATAGGTAGTTTCTTCGAGGCCTTTTGGGCCATTTGTAGGGAGATTAAATTGAGCGTTCCAGTGCGGTGTGAGGGTAGCGGGATTCTTGGAAAACTCATGGTTGCCGGGAGTCATCATAGACGGTGTCGTGGCGTGAATCCATTGTCCGGCTTCAAACCAGCCACCCCACTCAAAATCAGCACTTTCATGATTGATCAGATCTCCCGCATATACGGTGAAATCCATTTTCGGGAGGTTGATGATTGCTTCGCGAAAAACTCTGCTAAACATGGAAACAACCTCATTTTGGGAATCTCCGAAGTAGAGGAAGTTCACTTCCTTATCATCTTCAGGAATTGCAAATTGAAACCATTCACTCCAATTGTCAGCAGAGCCAACACGATAAACGTATTGTCCGCCGGGCTTCAATCCTTTCAAATCCACTTGATGATAATTCGCATGGATAATCGGTTCCTCATCTTGCTGGGATATCAGCGTCTCTGTTTTTGCCTGAATGTGGGTAGTGTTTTCTCTAAATTCTGGTCCTGCCGTGGCGATAGCAAACTCTAATTGAGAGACATGTCGAGAAGTGTCAGTTCGCCAATTCACTCCAATTCCTTCTAGAGGAGTCTCCGAAAGATTCAGAATAATGCGATCTGCTTTTGGACTCGGCAGTAAATAATCATTCGAATTACTCGGTGATTGACTTTGCGAAAAAGCATAGAGGGGCAATGCAAATACCACTGACAAAATCAGTCGTTTTAGCATGTTTAATTTACTCATTATCATAATTTTAGTGGCTAATTTATAAGTTTTACTTAGCTTTAAGAGTCGATTTTTTAATAGCCGTTTTCATAGTAAAGACTACGATAGTCCCTATTCAGGCTATTGATCCATGTTAACTTTATATGAAGATGAAAAGAACCAAGTTTAATTTAATTGCGCTTCTTGCGCTAATTCTACTGATAAACAATCAGTTGCTTGCCCAATCTACCAAAACCGCCTTGGAAGATTTTTTGGCAAAGCCAAATTCATCCTTTGCTTACACGTTGAAAGACAGCATTCAGCATGCTGGAATCACTCAGTACGAATTGGAACTCACTTCTCAGGAGTGGAAAGAAATGATTTGGAAGCATAGACTGGTGATATTGAAACCGGCTACAATCCTTTCAGACAAAGCACTCTTATATATAGGAGGAGGAAAAATCGAAGATGGAATACCTGTCTACAGAGATCTGGATGATGAGGTCGTCAAAAGTATGGGTAAGCTTGCCCTTCAAAATCAAAGTCTAATTGCACTGGTTTTCCAGACGCCAAATCAGCCCATTTTTGATGGAAAGAATGAAGATGAAATTATTTCTTACACGCTTCATCAATTTCAGGAAACTGGCGACCTTACCTGGCCAGTCCTTTTTCCAATGGTGAAATCTGCTAGTTCTGCGATGGATGCAGTTGCAGAATTTAGTGAAAAAAACCTTTCAACTCCGATCAACTCATTTATCCTTACTGGCTTTTCCAAAAGAGGGTGGACTACGTGGTTGACAGGATCACAGGATCCACGGGTGACAGGAATTGCGCCGATGGTGATTGATGTGCTGAATATGTCCACCAGTCTTCAGTATCAGATTGAGACTTGGGCGGATTACAGTATTGAGATTCAGGATTATGTGGCGTTAGGGATTCCGCAGCAAGCGAATAGCAAGGTAGGACAGGCGACCATGGAACTAGTAGATCCGTATTCTTACCGAGCTAAGTTGACCATGCCTAAACTTATTTTTATCGGAACAAATGATCCGTATTGGCCAGTAGATGCTGTGAAAAACTACATTGATAGCATTCCAGGCCAGAATAACCTTATCTACATTCCCAATGTTGGTCATGACTTGGGTGATGGAAAAATAGCTTCCCAAGTTTTAGGAGCATTTGTAGCTTATCAGAATACTGGGAAAATCCTTCCAGAGGTTTTTACAGAAGTATCAAAAGGAGAAAGTGGTTCACTAAAATTAGAAGTAAAAGCCAGCGGTCAGGAACCAATCAAAATTGAGTTGTGGAAAGCTGAATCTACAGAGGACAAAGATTTTAGAGACGAGAAATGGGGTTCTAAAAAGCTGAGCAATTCATCTACATCTAAGAAGAATATGGTAAGCCTACCTAAAGAAGGTCAAAAAGCCTTTTACATAGCCTATTATTTTAAATCTCCGGTTAACAAGGAATTCTATGTAACCAGCAGAATGTATAGAGCTGATAAGGATGGATTGGTGAAGTAGATTTGAAACCACGACTTAGACAAACTGTCTAGTTCTAAAATCTGCTGGCTTGTAACCGGCGGAACGGGCTGTCTACATTAAAAAGTAACCTGAAATATACCCGAACCACCTCCAAAGCTTCTTTAGATGTCATTGGAGGTGGTTTTGTGTTGTATATCTATGGATCGATGAATTCTTCCTGACCTGAATCTAAGAAAGCGAAAGGAAGGCTCACATTCATGTAGGAGGTAATCTGGCGTTCGATGAGATGAATGATTTGAGAAATTAGCAGACACACTTAAATGAACAGTCTCCGGAATTTGAAGTAATCATTTCCTTAGAAATCTGTCAAGAAGTTGCTTACTCTTTTCTCATTCAATCGGAAGTGAATCAATCCTCAAAAAGGAATATGTATATCCGCTTTTCTGCCAGTAATGTTAGCGTAGATTCACTTATAATTCTTTTTTGTATCTTATTCAACATAAATACTATAGCTATTTATATAAGGTTTGATAAGTGAATCCAATTGATCATTTTTAATACAATCTGGAAATGAAAATATACGCTTCTAAAAAGACAGTACTCGTAACTCTTATAGTGCTTCCAATAGTACTTTACAGTTGCGTTAATCTGAAGACGGTGGGTGATTTTTCTTCCACATCAATTGAGAGCATCAAAAATTTTGAGCAGATTGATTATTCATTTTTGAAGCATTGTGAGGACAGATGCAGGGATGAAGCGATCAGAAAGTTTGAAATCAAACGCGCGCAAGAATGCTCCTGTGCCGTCTATCAGGAAGCAGACAGCGTAACTCAGGTAATCTACAATTCTGTTGAAGGATACTTTGAAGGCTTGGGTAAACTTTCCCATAATGAACTGACTAACTACAGCAGCGATGCTGTGATACGTGCGTTGAGTGCGGATGAATTGGGTCCGCTGAAGATTGATGCGCAAACTGTCTCTGCTTTTTCCAGCCTTTCTAATACGTTGCTGAGAGCTTCTACTGACTTTTACAGAAGCAAGAAAATAACCTCCTATATCGAGCTGGCAAATGAACCTATTCAGGTACTTTTGGAAAAGTTTAAGGTGATTATAGGGACAAATCTCAAGGGAGAATTACAGGTTAAACGTGACCGTCTTTATTACTTCTATGATGATATGAATATGAATGGCACCGTACTTTCGGAATATGAGAAAGGCAAAGCCACATCGGACTATTACCAAGCTTTGGAAGCCATACAGCGAAAGGAAATGAAATTAGAAGTGTTGTCACAAAGTTTAGATGAGATCGCAAAGGGGCATCAGGTCTTGTATGACAATCGTACTAAACTTTCCGTGAAAAATCTTACGGGCTTGCTACTGAATTACTCCAACAATGTGGAGAATCTAATTTCCGAATTCAACAAACTTAAAGACTAATATGATGGCAAATCTGACTTCCAACCAAGCAAAGCAATTGTCTGAAAATTTTCGCTTTATGGCATCAGCAATTCAAGAATTTAGGAGAACGAACTGGGATTTACTTACACCAGATGAAAGATTGAAACTCAAAGAGACTCGAGATGAATTGCTTTCTAAATGTGAGGATATTTTGGCATCTTCGACTACCTTAATTATGGACGAAGTTTCAGATTCCTTGGGGAAAATAAATGCGGTTACAGCTGACATCAAAGGGACGATAAGTAGGCTACAGAATATTCAAAAAGGGCTAAATGTTGCTGCAGCTCTGTTAGCGTTGGGAATAGCCATTACCGCTAGAGATCCTCAAAATATTAGTAAATCGATTAAAAGCGTATTTGAAACTTGGACAGCTTCGGCGGTTTAAAGTAGCTCTTATTTAAAAAAATAGTTATTTTTTGAGATTACTCATCTGATCAGGATTTTCGATCACCACCTCATTATACACTAAAGTCCAGCCCATGGATTTGGTGAGAATGTAGATATTAAGTAGTTCACTCATCAATCGATCCTGAGCGTCTTCCTTGAGACCAGATTCATCTATTTTCTTTCGAAACTTTGCTGTAATACTAGTTTTGATCTTGTTATAATCTGTGCCTTCAAATGGATTTAGGTAATCCTGAGTTACGTCGTAGTATTCGAATTCTGGATAGATATTGACCACTGGATCTGGGATGCTAACGATGGTGACTGTTTTATTTTCCGCATCGATTTTTGTGTCCATCTGTCGAAGGTCATACTCCACGGTAGCCTTCGCCTTTGCGATGATCAATGCTTTTTTATCTGCACTGACAAGGTTGAGGAAAAGCTTCTGAGAATTTTTATAGGTAAAAACCTGAGAATAATAAGCCTCGGTCACGATCAGTTTTCCGACTTGCTGAATCTGCTGCTGTATTATTGAAGAATTGGCTTGCAACTCAGCCTTCTCGGCTCGGTTATCTGCAAAAAACCAAATGCCCCCAATTAAAAACATTGCTGCCAAAAATCCGATTAGAAATCTGCTCATGAGAATTTACCTTAAAGGTTTGGGTTAAAAGTACGTGAAATGACCAGAAAGGATATCGTAGATGGTATTTTAAATCTAATTCAAAAGTGTACCTACAAGTTTAAATATTTACTGTTCAGTGCTGTGAGTTGTTTAGTATAGGTTTAGGCAAAAGCAAACCATGAATAGGCGAGAGAATCCTTTAATATTATTGGTTCTACCCACAATTTAATGAAGTAGCTAGTTTGGCTTTAGACTTATCTTATTCAGAATAATTAGGATATCTATTTTACCAAAGTATTTAGTAATACGGCGAAGATTCAACGTTCTGTGCACTTCAATCCATTTTCTATCCATTTATCCTTGTCACTTTTTGGCGGCCAAAAAGTAACCAAAAAACCCTGAGCCTCGATCTTTTCTTTCCGCTGAAAGCTTTTTTCATTTATTTGAGATGAGTAGACAGCGGAATTTTGTACTGCCTTGCCCACCTAAAAATGACTCCCTCCCAAAACCTGGCCCAAGTCTAAAAATGCCTAAGGGGCATTTTCTTTACGACTTGTCCTCTCGTACCTCGGGAGCTAAGTCATTTTCTTAACGGCGTGCAAAGCAGCCCAAAACCGAAAATCCCGTAAGTCTCACCCATCCGGATGCTATCCTCCAGAGATTCTTACCATCAAATAATTATGTGTCGATTCCATTAAATTCGTGGTAGTACCATATTATTAATAGAACAGAAAGAGCATCATACCCCAGCAACGTTCGTTGGGCAGTTGATTAAATGTGAATAGGTATATATTAAGACCTAAAAGGTCAAAATATCTCTAATGGAAATTATCTGTTTCTATCTTTTCTGCTTTTCAGTCATAAATGACATGAATACAAAAAAAGCGATGGGGAAAACCCCATCGCTTTGCTTCCTTACGTTTCAATCTTTATAATGATTTGGTTTAAATTACCTCGCAAAAAGCATCATCTGTTTCATAGCCCAAGGTTCATCGCCTTGTTCAGTAACATCTATTTTTAAGAATCTTGCAGGATTTTCAGCATTCCACTGAATCGTATTCATTCCTTTCGCTCCAGAGGCACTGGCCACTTCTTTCCAGCTTTTTCCATCCGAAGAAAGAGAAACAGTGTACTTTTTAGGAAACTCTTTAGCCCCCGCGTTAAACTGTAATTCAGCCAGATTTTTTTCTTTTGGAATTTCTATCTGGAACCACATTCCCGGCTTTTGGGCACCCTCTGACTTCCAACCTTTGAAGCTAAAAGCATACGAAGGATCTTTGGTCGAGCCAACTCCCTGCAGGGCAGTGCTGCTGGCCGTGATATTCCAGTTATCCTGAAGTCTAAGTGCTTTCGGTATTTCTCCGATCAGCTCATCAAACTGATAAGTCTCGTCTTTATCGGCCGTTTCTTTTCTCAATTGAGCGACAAATTCTGGGCTTACAAAACTCCCTGAATTTCCAAAATCATTCCGGATGTAAGAAACTACTGAAGCTATGTACTCATCATCATTGGTGTCCATGGCAATCATTACACCTTCGTATTCCTTCCCGTCAAGAGCTCCTTTTAAGCCATGAAGGAGGGTTTTTACCGCATATTCTGGATGGCCTAGGAGTCTGGCAGAACCAGAGAAGGCTGGAGCAATGAGTTCTCCACCGCCAATCGGTGTGCCCAGTCCTTTTATCCCATGGCAAGTAGAGCAGTAGCTGTCGAAGATGGTTTTCCCTTTATTGAACAGTGCAAGCTGCTGTGGCTCAAACTGTGTTTCTGCCAACTTCTTTTGTTCTGCCATTTTCTCCAGGAGTTGCGTACCCACAACTTGAAAACTCTGTGCAGGATTCTCTTTGATCGCTGTTTTTATAAATTCCTCTACCTTATCAATATTCAAAATATAAGCACTCAACAGCGCCTGAAATGCTACATCTACATCAGTGTCTCTCACCATAGTCTGGTAATCTGCTGCCAAACTTTTTTCACCGTATTTATAAAGACTTTCACTGGCTCTGAGAGCCTGAACCCGAATTTTAGGATTAGTATCTTTCATCAGCTTTCTTATCAGAGCTACACTTAAAGAATTTAATCCTTCCAACGTCCAAAGTGCATGTATCCTTGCCAATTCATTATCCGAAGTATTCACAAGATTTTCTAACTCCTTCACCACCGATTTGTCCTGGTTCAGGATGATAAGCTGCTGAGCCTGGTCTCTCCACCAGCCATTTGGATTGCTCAGATGTCGAACCAGCTCTGCAGAAGTTTCCTCATACATTCTTGGCTTCTCCTTATTTCTTTCCATTCCCTCATAAGTCAATCGCCAGATTCGGCCATTTCCTGCGATATCATCCATTTGGTATTGTTGGATTTTGGTACGTAGGTAACTTCCATCCTGAGTCCAGTTTCCCTGCTGAATAATGCCTCTATACATATCGACAATGTACATGGTGCCGTCCGGAGCTGTAGCCATATCCACAGGTCGGAATAGGGGATCGGTAGATTGGATAAACTCAGATTGAGCATCTCTGTATGGGTTTTGGATGTACGAAAGGCCTTCAGACTTCTCTACCTGAACTTGACGTACAATTCGTCCCACCGGCTCACCATAGAAGTATTGATTCTGAATTTCCTTTGGAAGCCTATCTCCACGGAAAATATCATTTCCAGCTGATCCCGTCACATTGTTCAGAGAGTTGTCCGCTTTGGTTTCCTTCATTCCTGGCTCGAAATCGGCCAGTTTCACCAAGCTGAAAGGTTCTCTAAAACCATCCTTATACTGACCTTTAATCCCAAAATTACCATACACAATAGGCAAATTGAAGTTTTGTGGTACTCCGCCAGCTCCATCTTGGAACCACACCTGACCATAATTGTCTTGAGTAACTCCCCACTGTCCGTAAGGATTTCCAGTTGGTTCCTGGATTACACCATCCGCTGTCCAGCGAATTCTCCTAGAATTATAGGTGCTGTACATCCAGTTGTCCATCGTCCAAGTCAGGAAACTCGTCTGGTGCTCTACATTACCTGATCTTCCCAGTCCTGAAGCAAAAAGTTCTTTCTTGTCTGCTTTTCCGTCCCCGTCCGTATCGGTGTATTTATAGACATTATCTTCATTTGACTCCATGGAAAGAATAGTATTTTTTCCAAAAGGAACCACATAACGAGGAAATACTAGGCTATCCAGAAAGATGACGCTAGTTTCATATATGCCATTATTGTCCGTGTCTTCCCATCTTGATATTCTGGAAGTGGGCATCAACTCTCCATTGGCATCTATGTCCTGCATGTAAGTTCTAAGTTCCAGGACATACATTCTACCATTTCCGTCAAACTGAATGGATGCAGGTTCTCTGATCTGAGGTTCAGAAAGTATGGGCGTTAGGGAATAGCCTGGCTGTAGGACAAAGGATTTTAACTGCTCATTGGCAGAAACAGGTACGACAGGAGGCTGTGGAGTTAGGTCAATACCTTTCCATCGCGGGGATTCCATATCCGTACCTTCAGGAATAGTGATGGTAGGGTAGGGCGCTTCCATTCGTTTTGGATCCAAAGAATCTGCCGGAGAAATATCAAAGGGGGATTTTTCAGGAGTACAACTGGCGAAAATAGCCAATGAAATACCACAGGAAAGTATAAGTTTTTTAGAAATACGCATCTGCTGTATTAGATAGAGGAAAAAGAATAGGTTTATTATCAATGCCTTCATTTATAGAAGGGATTGCAAAATATAAGATTCTTTGGGGAATTGGGTTACCGAAAAAATAATTCTGAGGGAATTGATGAATACGTAAGTGATTGAAGTAAAAACGAGTGTATGCTTTCCTGGAATTTATTACCCTAAATTAAATGGTTGAACTTCTAGTTTGGTTATTATTCCTTTAGCAATGCGAGTAAGGAGTTTTCCAGTGAAATGAGTAGAATAATTTCTGTAAAAGCATTTATTTAGAAATAGGCAAAAATTACTTGTACGATTCACCCCAATTTGCTTTTAAAATCTTCACCGTAACCAGCAATTGTCCGAAATGCCGCTGTGTATGCTCAGCCGCATGGAATAATAATCCACCTACAGTAGACGGCAACTGTGCTCTTCCAACTCCTCGAAAATCTGTCAGCGTGCTAGCATCGATCTTCGAAAGGATGATCAAAAATTCAGCGATCTGATAGTCCAAGCGTTCTACCAGAATTTTTTTACTCAACTCCGCATTTACCTTTCCTTCCTTTTTCAAATACTCAAATTGAACAGGAGTTAGGGATTCAGCTTTAGCGTAAGCAGCCATACGATCTACCACTCCTGCGATATGCTGTAGATGGAATCCCGGACTAGCCATTCCGGCAGGTTTTTCCCAAAGTAAGTCAGAAGGGAAATCTTGCATCAACTTATGAATTTCTTCCTGTGCTTGTAAAAGTGAATGCAATATAGGCTGCAATGCTATCGGATAGCCTTCTGTTGTGCCTCTGAGCCATACTTCGGGTTGATTCATCATGAGGGTGAATTTACGGAGAAATTGATAAAGGAAATGATTCGGGGCTGGTGGGATTTGATAAATTAGTTTGTTTTCAGTGAGAAAAGCCGGATAGTAAGAAGGAAATTTCGCTTGTATTTGAGAATCTTATTTTCTTAAAGTCAGTGATTGTTATTTCATTGTATGTGATAAAAGTGTATATATTACCCCTAGTTAAACTCTATAAACTAAACCAAACCGGACCATAGATAAATTAGATAAAGTGGAAATGGTGGATAAAATCCTCAACGAATTTGAAGATTTGAGGAACATTCAAATATCCGTTTTGAAGAAAATATCCAAGATAGAAGCAGACAACATCAATTTGGGTGTGAGCCTACTGGAGAAGAAACTTCCAGAAATGTGGCAGAATGTAAATAGTAATCTTGAGCTGGTAGTGGCGCTGGAAGAGGAGTTCCAGGAATACCGGAAGAAATACTACACAGATAATAACATCAAAGCATTAGAAGATGCTCAGGAGTAAAAATCTGCAGAAAGCGAAATGAGTGATAAAGTCCTTGTCTGAAGCAAGGACTTTTTTATTTGATGTGAAGTAAAATCTGTGGCCACCGATAAATTTAAACTAGTGCCTGGCTAGACCGATTGGAAAGATCAGTACCTTTTACCCCTCACCACCGCATTCCCAGTACCTAATCATCTTATGACAACTGTTAATCTTCCTGTGAACAGCCAAGCTATCAACCATAATCTTCCCCACACTAGTTTATTCATAAATGACTTACGCCACTTAGTTTTTTAGATGAAGAAGTTGACAATTATTGGAGGAGGTCCTGCAGCACTGATGCTCGCAGCACAGGTGGACACGAAGAAGTATCAGGTGACGCTATGTGAGCGCAAAAAGGGAATGGGAAGGAAATTTTTGGTTGCTGGGGAAGGTGGGTTGAATCTGACGTACAATTCTCCCATTGCAGCGCTCATAGCTCAGTATTTTCCCAGTGAATTTATGGCTCCTATCATCCGGCAGTTTACTAATACGGATTTGATAAACTGGCTGAATAAGCATGACATCCCCACATTCATCGGGTCAAGCAATCGGGTTTTCCCCAAGTCAGATCTAAAGCCTATTGAGGTACTCAACAAAATCGTAAAATTTATAACAGCTCGGGAAATACAAGTTAAACTAGACACCAAATGGGTAGGGTGGACGAAAGAAGGGGAGTTATGCTTTGAAGGAATTGAGCCAATAGCGTCTGATCTCGTAGTATTTGCGATGGGTGGATCTAGCTGGAAGGTGACTGGTTCGGATGGTCACTGGAAAAAATCAGTAGAAGCGCGAGGTGTTCGCGTCGAGGAATTTCGAGCTGCAAATTGTGCTTTTGAGGTAGATTGGGATAAGGACTTCATAGCGACACACGAAGGCAAACCTTTAAAGAATATAGCGCTAACCTACAGAAATCATTTTTCTAGCGGGGAGTTGGTGATTTCAAAATTTGGTCTTGAGGGAAATGCAATTTATGCGTTAAGCCAAAAGATTCAAGAAACGCTGCTTACCGAGGAAAGGGTCGTTATCTATTTAGATCTAAAGCCCACCATGACAGTGGATCAGTTACGGGCCAAATACAAGAGTTCAGGTCAGTCAAAGGTGACAGCTATTCTAAAAATGGATTTAAATCTTGAGCGAAGCTCCATAGGGCTGTTAAAGCAATTTTGCGGCAAAGAAACCTTTTCAAATCCAGACCTGCTGATAGAAATGATCAAATCTGTCCCCGTGATTATCAAATCCGCAGGTGGATTGGACGAAGCGATTTCCACGTTAGGCGGCATTGCGTTGGATGAGATAGATGCGAACTTTCAGTTAAAAAAAATACCTAATTCCTATGCTATTGGCGAGATGCTAGACTGGTATGCGCCCACTGGAGGGTATCTTTTGCAAGGCTGTTTTAGTATGGGTTATGTATTAGCAGATTATTTAAATGGGTTGGAGGATAGCGAAGAGAAGGTAGAAACTGGGTCTGAATTAATATGACCGTTTGCTTTGTTGCGAACAGGTACTTTGAACCCATAGCTGGGGTTCAATTTCGGCTATTCCCCTTTATAAAAACGGGAGCTAGAACTTGTCCCTAGTATCGGGAAGGATAGCTTTGTAATAGCCTTTTTAATTTGAAAGGTGAAAGATCACGGATAATCACAAATATTATTGAGTAAATCCTGAATTAGTCCAATAGTCATTTTTTCAGCTTTGAATAAACGTGAAGCTCTGGTTGTCAGAGAATAGCCTATCCGACGGTAATATATCGAAGGGCTAAGCATGTTAGTTTAGCAAGTCTAATGATAGTTTAATACGTATTGCGGACGCAAAAACCAGCTTTTCTTTCAACAAATCGATATCTTTGATGTTACTATGGTAGAAGTTGTAGTGCGGCATAAATTTATCACCCGATATTAGATTTTAATGAGAAGTAAGATGGAAACAAAAATTAGACGTAGTCCCCTGATGAGTTGGGATATTTCTAATCCAATTATAGGTGTGATTAGTAAAAAACTTACCGATCGTAACCTACTCAATAGTTTAGCCGAGGTAAACAACTGGCAAGTAGATTTTGCAAAAGAACTATCAATAAATTATCAGACGCTGGTTTTGACAGATTTGAAGCAGACGATTCTGTGGGTAAATGATGGATTTCAAACGATGACCGGCTATAAAGCAGATTATGCAATCGGGAAGAAACCTTCCTTCCTTCAAGGTGAAAACACGTCAGAAACAGTAAAAAACCGGATTCGTACAAAACTGAGCGCTGGTGGCCGGATTTCTGAAACGATCACCAATTACAAGAAAAATGGTAATGCATATGAGTGCCTAATCACTATTATTCCCCTGCTTGATTCTAAGCAAGTCATTACGCATTATTTGGCGCTGGAATTGGCTGCGGCTTGATTGTCCGTATTGTTTTTTTTAAACCACCTGCTGAAGCAGGAGGTAATTCATTGAGATAAAGATTCTTCGATATTTCTATTTTTCATCCATAGGAATTTGGCTTTAGCGCATTCCTATTTTAGATTTTACCCCGACCGTATTTAGCCGAAAATATGATGTGTTTTGATAGTTTTTTTAGTTAAATCCATAAGAGTCAGTCCATTAATTTTTTTTTTTTTTGATATGCCATACGTCAAAGTCTACATCCACTTTGTATGGAGCACAAAAAATCGTGTCCCTTATTTGAATTCTAAAACATTGAGATTGAAAGTGTGGGAGCACATACGTGAGAACTCGAAAGCCAAGGGTATCTACGTTGACTTTGTGAGTGGGCATTCTGACCACTGCCATTGTTTAGTGTCACTGGGTGTAGACCAAACTATCGAAAAAATCATGCAGCTGATAAAAGGGGAGAGTTCTTACTGGATTAACAAAAATAGAATGACCGCGGAAAAATTTGAGTGGCAGGACGAATATTTTGCAATCTCTTTATCGGAGTCCGTACTGGTTAGAGCTAGATGCTACATCAAAAATCAGGAGGCGCATCACAGGAAGAAATATTTTCAAGAAGAATATGATGAGTTCATCGTGAGATATGGATTTCAAAAATTCAAAGATTTATGATTTAAACCTCCATCTGAAGATGGAGAGAATTGATGGATATCAAAATTCTACAGCTATTTGACTTTCAAAGACATGAATCGTGTCTTCCCAAAAGTACCCAACTATTGCAAAACGTGATTGTCACTATTCAATATATAGGAATGCGACATTTATCGTACCTGCTGATACCAAACCCGAAATCTCTATTCAATAGGAATGTGGCTTTAGCCCATTCCTATGTTGGATTATAATCCCAAGCGAGGCTTTAGCCAAAATATGTGTGGAATTAATTATTCGACTGAAGCCTGAAAACGATTTTCGTCTTTTTTTTAAATCTCCATCTGAAGACCTGACATGCTTCCTTCGTTCCTATACCAATAGGCAATATCTCCCCATTCTTGGCAGTTTCTTTCTAATAAAATACAAACTTGGCTGGTGAAGGCTTAAATCACTGCTTAACTAACAGTATTAGTTCAAGCCTTTAATGGGCTAACAAAGGTCTATTGAGTAGATATAACGACAATGAGAAATCCTTTTCAAATAAAGCCCTGACTTTCAGCTAACGAACCATCATTATTGGATTGAATTTTGCGCAAACTATGAACTCAAGATCAATCGCTTATCTAATTTTAAGATTCAAACGATTTTTCATAATTTAATATGTATATCCGCTTTTCTGCCAGTAAAGCGACTAAAGAATTACAGGCTTGATAAAGACTAGCATTTAGGCCACTTCGGACACCTTTCATCTGTCTTCCTGCCGGGTAAGTAAAGAAATTTTGGAGACTGGTTTCATTTCGGATAATCATAAAAAACAAAAATCAATCACGATGAACAACTTCAAAAGATATATTTCCACGGCTTCGATTTTTCTTTTTGCATTCCTCCTGATCCCCGGCATATCATATTCCCAAGTGCCACGAGGTATACCAAAACCAACAGGCCCAATTGATTTTTCAGAGACCAGCAACGTGGTCATTTTTGTGGTCATACCCGTTGTTATCCTTATTGCCTTTTTAATTTTTAGAAGGAGAATTGTGAAAGTAAAGCAAGAAAAAAGGAAGAATGAGAAATAAAAATGAGTAGTGCCATGCTACCTATGGAAAGAGTGGACTTTACCAATTCTTTGACAAACATAGGTTTCACGCTCATTTCATTTGAAATACTTTTGGCAGCATTGATTAGCTACAGTGAAGCTAAAGGTCTAAAATCGGGGAAATTCAAACATAGGTGTATATTCCGATCCATCTTGACCACCTGTTCCGGTGATCTTGACCACTTTTTTCCGATGATCTTGACCACCCCTTTTATGGGGATATTTCACTATCGAAGGACCTAATTCCGGTGATCTTGA
>Ga0105054_10002303_pt1 | contig 30449 bp, 25 predicted proteins | sample BON02_FD_78091 | JGI IMG/M metagenome (GOLD analysis project Ga0105054, IMG submission 78091) | Freshwater microbial communities from Lake Bonney liftoff mats and glacier meltwater in Antarctica - BON-02 (megahit assembly) | ecosystem: Environmental > Aquatic > Freshwater > Ice > Glacier...
GGCTACAAAATCATCCGCAAACTGGTTCAGCGCTAATTAAAACGCAGAAAAACCGACCCCAGCTTCTTAAAGCGCTCCATATTTAAGGTATGGGGCGCTTTTTCATTTGGGATAAAGACATCTATTTAAATGACCACTCAACCAACAATCGCCAGTATGCCGCGTTATAAAAATCGGCCTGCCCACTGGCCCAATTGCAGCGGGAGTATTGCATCTTTGTGCTTACGTGAAAATCCTAGACTGGTATATCATCCGTAAATTCCTCGGCACATTCCTTTATGCTATTGCCATATTCATTGCAATCGCTGTGGTATTTGATTTGACCGAAAAAATTGATGGCATGTTGCAACGGAATGCGCCGTTGAAGGAGATTGTCTTCGACTATTACCTCAACTTCATTCCTTATTTCGCCAACCTCTTTTCACCACTATTTGTTTTTATAGCGGTCATCTTTTTTACCTCCAAGATGGCGGCAAAAAGTGAAATTGTAGCCATACTGAGCAGTGGCACAACCTTTATGCGTTTGTTACGGCCCTATTTGGTGGCAGCCGCATTAATCGCCGTGGGTAATTGGTATTTGAGTGGTTATGTATTGCCACCTGCTAATAAAAAGCGTATTGATTTTGAGAATAAATACATTCGCGACAAGTTTTACTTCAGCAAAAGGAACATTCATTTTCAGATACTACCTGGCAAACAAGCCTACTTGGAAACCTACAGCTCACCCGACAGCAGTGGTTTCCGCTTTACGCTTGAACATTTCGAGGAAGGTAAATTGGTTTCTAAACTGATGTGCGACCGAATACAGTGGAACAGCGCGACAAAACAATGGCGAATGGAAGGCTGTAGCAGACGCACCAATATCTCGGAATTACAAGAAAGCCTCGAGTTTTTTGCCGTACTCGACTCCGCATTGGGCTTTAGTCCGAACGACTTTGCACGTCCTTTACTGGAGGATGCTGCCTTACTAAACAATGCCGAATTGGATGCCTTGATTGATCGGGAGCGCCTCAAAGGCAACGCACGAATAGAACCTTATTTGGTTGAAAAATACAATCGGGTAAGCATCCCATTTTCGGCATTTATCCTAACGCTTATTGGCGCTTCGCTCTCATCGCGTAAGGTGAGAGGCGGTATAGGTATTCAGTTGGGTATAGGTGTGGGACTTTGTTTTGTATATATCATGATGATGCGCTTTGCGCTTACATTTGCAACCAAAGGAAGCTTGCCACCCATCATTGCCTCCTGGACGCCGAATCTTTTGTTCGGTACTTTAAGCATCTATTTCTACCGTGTCGCACCCAAATAACCGGCAAACCCTCGCCGAACTCCACTTTATTGTCTTCATTTGGGGATTTACAGCAATTATTGGCAAATTATTGTCACTCGAGGCGCTGCCCTTGGTGTGGTACCGCATGGTGCTGGCGGTATTGGCTGTTTTTGTTTTTGTGAAGCTAAAAAAACTGTCATTACGCATCAACCGAGCTGACAAAATGCGCATGGCCCTTACCGGACTTATCATTGCGGCTCACTGGGTTACTTTTTACCACGCCATCAAAATATCCAATGTATCTGTAACCTTAGCCTGCATTTCGACAGGGGCCTTTTTTGCGTCCATCTTCGAGCCACTTTTGTACCGCAGGCGCATTATATGGTATGAAATTGCACTTGGATTGGCTTCTGTAGCTGGTTTATATTTGATTTTTGCCTTTGAAAGCGCCTACATAGCGGGTATGATTACGGCTATTATTTCGGCAGCACTTTCGGCTCTTTTTGCTGTGATAAACGGTCGGTTTGCACAAAAACATGATGCTTCGGTAGTTACCGTATATGAAATGTTGGGTGGTATAATCGGTTTAAGCATTTTTATGCTTTTTGCTGGCACTTTTACCATGAGCCAAATGGAATTCCAGGGCTACGACCTCTGGTATATTTTGCTCCTCGCCATCGTTTGTACCGCCTATCCGTTCATCGCCAGTATACGTCTGATGAAACATGTCACGCCCTATACCTTTGTGCTTTCTATCAATATGGAGCCAGTTTATGGCATCATACTCGCCTTTCTTATATTCGGGAATAGCGAAAAAATGACTACACCCTTTTATATCGGGACGGTGATTATTTTATCGACACTGTTTATTAACGCATTCTTCAAAAACTACGAAAGACGCAAGACAGCTAAAGCAGTACGCCTAGACTAAACAGCCTCTTCCTTTTCCAGAGAAAATTCCTTTTACTTGCCAAAAGCACCAATTCTCGGGCTTTTTATACCTACGAATGGAAAAACGGCTGCTTTACTTCATCCCGATATACGCTGGAGAAAGACGACAGAGGCCCTGATTCAGACGACTGCTAAGCAGCGACTGCTGGTCTAATTTGATATTTTGCCCTACAGCCGCCAAACGCTTTTCAAGTTTCTTTTTGAACACGAAATTCAAACTTTCACCTCGCTCAAGCAATGTGGGGTTGGTCGGGGGGATACAGACTAGAGCAATTTTGCCCGTTTTAGGAGATAGGGCATTAACACCTGCTTGAACCCCTTTCGGGTGTCGGCTTCAACCAAGTCAATGCCATATTGACCACATTTTAACTGCAATTCTTTGCGAAAGGCTGCCGAAGAAGCTTTAAAGGCTGCTTGCAACTGTACAGGATTGAGCTTGATTTCTGCACCAGTTTCTAAATCGACGAAAATATGTGGACGATTTTCATAATCGAAATCCAACTCATGCTTTTCTTCCACCACATGAAATAAAATGACTTCATGTTTATTATAACGGAGATGTTGCAGGGCTTCGTAGAGTTTTTCATTGTCTTCACCTCCATCAAACATATCCGAAAAAATCACCACCAACGAACGGCGGTGAATGGCTTCGGCAATCGTATGCAAGGCCGCTACTGCGCGGGTACGATTTTGTTTGCGCTCACGTTGCAGCAGTGCTTCGAGCTCAAACATCAACAGCTTTTGGTGGGCCCCTGAGCCTCGTGGTTTAATTAACGTTTCTAGATTTTCGTCAAATACTGCCAAACCAACCGCATCCCGTTGACGATATAATAGGTTCATGATAGCAGCTGATGCAAGTACACTGAACTGTAATTTTGAAGGCCCATCGAGGGGAAAATACATGGATGCCGATGCATCAATCACCAACTGGCAGCGCAGATTGGTTTCTTCCTCGTATCGTTTTACAAATACCTTCTCGCTCCGTGCGTAAAGTTTCCAGTCGATGTTTTTGGTACTTTCGCCCGTATTGTACAAACGGTGCTCCGAAAACTCGACTGAAAAACCGTGATAGGGGCTTTTATGCAGACCCGTGATAAAACCTTCGACCACCTGTTTGGCTAGGAATTCTAATTTACCAGGAATCGCGAGTTGTTCTGGAGAAAGGAGATCTGTTGGCACGCCTAAAGATAGGATGAGAGAAAGAGAACGGGAATTTTCTGAGGAGATTTTAATTGACGATAGGGATTTTGGTCAACAGGAGTTTTTGGCTAAACATTGTTCTCGATAATCAATGTCAGTTCTGCTTTATCTTTCTTGGATTCCCTTTATTCTTTGACGCCTTTCGAAATCCCTGCACCTATAAAATCGAGGCCTAGCGCGTTTATTCGTCCTGTAGCCTAGTTGTTTTATCCCGTTACGACGATGTCTACCCTCGTCCAGTTCGAGGCAATATTGCCCACCAAATGACCCCACACGCAGCCGCATATGCAAAATGACAGGACGTTTGACTTGGATACCATCAATAAAATAATGGGTTTCGCTTGGCCTTGTGACGTAGATGCTATCCACGCCTTCTAATCGCTTTATTTCAGTAGCTACTTTTTCTGCAGCTAATAAAAAGTCATTTTCATACCCAGGTTTTTTTGGCTTGCCTTGTTTGCGAACGATACGTTTGAGCTTTTTTTCGAAAGGTTTTAAATCCCCAGCCTGCATCGACTTACCAAGCTTGGTTGTAGCGCGCCATTGCGGCAACAGTGGTGGTGAAATTTTTGGATAAACCAAAATTACGCCTCGGTTGCCAGCCATAAAAACGCTTTGTCCCGACCTCGCCTTTTGAACAGTATGCATGCCTTTAACATCATTCAAAGCCTGCCAATCTAACCCGCCATTGAAAGTGATATCACTTCCGCTTGGCCCAGTGGCTAGCCAAAAAAAAGTGTCAATTACCGCAACCGACTCTCTATAGCCACGTGTAGACGTTCGTGGAATCCACCAAATACCGGAGTCTAACAAACCAATTTGTGCCACTGCCAAATCTTCGGCAGTATAATCGCCACCTACCACTACATAATGACTGTCGGGTGCAACGGCCACACTAAAGGCCCCCATACTAGGCAAACCTTGTTGTAATGGCGTTTTTGTATTTTGCCAACTCTGCCCCCTATCGTAAGAATACCACAAACGCGACACGCTTCCGCCACTTACAATCACTAGGGTGCTGTCGCCTACTGCACGTATGGCTGTGCCACTTGCGGCAAAACAGGCTTCGCCTGCAGCAAAAATGGGTTTTTGTTCATCAGGAAAATTGTCCCAGCTTCTGCCACCGTCGGTTGTACGCATTAAAAACAAACGATTTTCGATGGGATCGCCAAAAAGCACACCGTCGTTTTCGTTCCAAAAGTCCATGCCATTAATAAAAACAGTAGTATCCCGACTTTGATATACCCTTTTCCAGGTTTTGCCACCGTCGTGGGTGCGGATGATATTTGCCGGACGGGTAGTGGTAGCTGCTATCGCATTTAATGCATCGATGGCCTGGAGGCTTCGAAAATCGGCTTGTTCGCCAGCGGGTTGCCAAAGTTTCCAGTTTTTACCGCCGTCGCTACTTCTGCCTAACCAACCTTTATTGCCGCCAAACCAAAGTACACTGTCGTTTACTACCTGCAAGGCACGGATAGCGGTGTTCACGCCTACATTCAGGCTGTCTGCTTGCTGAGCAAATAGCGGCGCTGCAAGGAGCAAACAAACGAGTAAGCTTAGTGAACGCTTCTTTAATCGTACGAGCTGCAGCGTTGGCATAGCTACCTAAGGTCGACCGCCTTTGAATTGTTGGAGGAGTTCTTTGCGTGAGCGTAATTGAAAATTGGTCGTCATTTCATACAAATCCTCGTTGCCTGTGCGCTTTTTAATTTCCTCGAGCAGCTTATTGGCATCTTCTTCCATGCCTAAAAACTTGAGATTAACCGCATAATTAATCAGAAGCAACTGGTAGGCTCTGGTGGAAGGACTCAGTACATTTAGCTGCTTTTTATACGACTTATCCGCTTCGATAAATTTAGCGCTGGCCTGTAGACTGTCCGTTTGTAATTCAGTAAAAATACCTGCCCACACCTTGAGTTCGCTGTTTTCGGGTTGAAGTTGTTCTAATTCTTCGAGTGCAGCCATGGCAGCCTCATAGCGACCTTGATGATTTAGGAAAACCAGTTGATTCATACGCGCAACGGCAAAATCTGGCTGCAAAACTATCGCCTCCTCCCAGAGGCCGAGCGCTTCTTCAATTTGTAGAGAATCGTAGGCTTGCACCAGTAGCATGGCACTGTCGTTTAGGCTAACCGCCATGGGATTTAGCGCTACTTCTTCGGGCGCTTTTGGCGTACAACCAGTATTACTCAATCCAACAACGAATAAAGCCGAAATAAAAAAGTGCAAGGAATGAGGTAAGCGCATAAATCGAAAAGAATTACTTAAGCTGGCCATTTCGACCAAGTGAATTGATAGTTTAATCCAAAACGAACCATATGGGTGGTAAGGTCGCGAAAGGCGTACTGATAGCCTAAAAAGCCATTAAAATCTCCCAACTGCCGGCCCAACTGTAAACGTGCCACGATAGGCTTATCGCCATTCTTAATCCAGCCACTATAACCAGCAATAGCAGGCGTCAGCGTCCAGTTTTTGGCATACAAGCTCATATTTATGGCAAAGTTAAAAGCATCGTTTTGGCTGTTGATGCCTTGTTGCCAGACAAAAAGTCCAGCCTGACCAAAAAACTGTACTTTATGGAGTAGATGACCTTCTCGCTCTATCGTCCGACCAGCATGTAAATCAAAAATATAACCTGGACTATTGGTATGTCGGGCATTTTCGAAGTTTTTACCCGCGGTAGTTTTAACCGTGACTTGTAGCATCAAATCCGGCCAATTCGGGCTTTTATCTTGGCGCACCAACTGAAAGGCCGACGTAATCCAAACATCTCCCTCACCAGAACCACTGCCAGAGGCATCGCGGGCGCGGCGAAAATCGCGAACCTCGGGCGACATGCTATACCATTCAACAGCGCGGTAGGTTAAGGCCAGACTGACCCTTTCACTAGCCATCGGTATACTCACATAATGAAAAAGATTATTGGTTTGATCGCCGATAGCACGGTGAAATTCCATGGCATTTTCTACTTCCCAACGGTCTGTTATTCGGGGATAACGACTGATAGGCACAGGTAAGGCATTTGGCCCCATGTGCCCTGAGCTCCTTACCATATAATTCTCCCAAGGTGTAACCCCATCCCAATTCACAGCTGCCTTCCAATGCGCGTAAGGATCCTGGGCAATTGCAAAAGTAGACCAGCTCATATTCACAAAAAATGTAAAGGACGAAACCAGAACCGATAAGAAACGTTTAAACACTTTTAATATCTGTATTTTCGTACAAAATAAGGTAAAGCAAATCGCCATGAAACAACTCATTCTCGGATTTATACTTCTCAGCTTTTCGGCTGTGCTCAGCGTGAGCGAAACACAAGCGCAAGCTGCCCCAAAACCACGCAAAAGTCCCATGAGCGTGGCGACACTCAAGTCGGGAAAAACCTATATTAAAGTAGTCTACAGCCAGCCTTTCAAAAATGAAAGAGAAGTTTTTGGCAGTCTAGTCCCCTTTGGGAAAGTTTGGCGTACGGGTGCCAACGAGGCAACGGAAATTACTTTAACGCAAAAAATTAAAATCGGTGGCAAATCACTTGCCCCAGGCACTTACACCATTTTCAGTATTCCTCAAGCGGATAAATGGACCATCATCCTGAGCAAAGACCTCGGTTTGTGGGGTGAATACGAATACAATCCTAAATGCGATCAACTACGTTTTGATGTGCCCGTAAAAAATGTGGAGCAAGCCTGGGAGGCACTTACAATCAAACTCGACAAAGAAGGTACAGGTGCTAAAATGACCCTAGTTTGGGACAAAAGTTCCGTCGAAATACCTATTGATTTATTGAAATGAACCTCATCAAATTTTACCCTTGAGCATGGTGAACAGTGCCTCGTCTTATTGACTTTGTTCTATCCTTCGGTTCGCCCTAATTTATTTGCATCTCAACTTTGAAAACCTTTTTTCGTTCCCTCCAGCTTGCTTCAGTTTTCGTGGTAATTCTGGCTCCAGCACTTGTTAAAGCGCAAATGCCTGCTGGCAAGCCCAATACGGGAAGTTCATCTCGGTCGATGCCTTCTATTGCCCGTATTTACGGCAAGGTGGTAGACAACGACACCCGAAAACCTGTTGAATTTGCCACAGTAACGCTCTTTTCCTTGCGAAAAGACAGCATTATTGGCGGTGAATTGGTTCGTCAAAACGGCGACTTTAGTCTCGAAAAACTACCTTTTGGGCGTTTTCGCCTTAAAATTAGTTTTATAGGCTACAAAACAATCGAACAAACGGTAGACCTCAGTCCTCAAAAAATGGAGCAGGATTTGGGTAATTTCAGACTGAAAATGGATGTCGCCCTACTCGGTACTGTGGAAGTAGAAGCTGAAAAGGCGACTGTTATCATGGGTATTGACCGTAAAATTTACAATGTCGACAAGGATATCAGTGCTCGAGGAGGAACAGGGCTAGACGTAATGAAAAACCTGCCCGGTGTAAGTGTAGATGCCGAAGGCAATGTAAATCTCCGCAACGGGCGTCCGACTGTTTTCATTGACGGTAGACCATCGACCATTACGCTGGAGCAGATTCCCTCCGATCAAATTGAGCGGGTAGAAATCATCACCAATCCAAGTGCGAAATTTGATGCGAGCACAACAGGGGGCATACTCAATGTGGTGCTGAAAAAAAACACCAAACCCGGTTATAATGGCCTTGTCAACGCCGGTTATGGTTTTTACAACCGTTACAACGGCGGTGGCAACATGAATGTCAAGGAAGGCAAATTGAATGTGGGCCTCAGTTATAACCTCAACAGCCGCATGGTAAGAACTGAAGGTTATAATATTCGGACAAATTTTTTGAACGACACAGAATCCAGTTCATTCGACCAGTCGAATATCAATTTTGGGGGGCGTACCTTTCAATTTGGTCGTTTGAATTTAGACTATCAGATTTCAAACCGCAGCACGCTTACACTTGCGCAGAATATTGTAGGGGGTAATTTCATCACCGACGATGAGCAAACCTTTTCGACCTATGACGGCGGCAAAAACCTATTAGAAAGCGGTTTCCGTACCAATGACCAAGGAAACTTTTTTCGTAATTATTCCACACAAGTGCTTTGGCGCCAGACTTACCCCAAAGAAGGCAAAGAATGGACGGCAGATTTATCCTACAATATTGGACGCAACGGCACCGATGCCTTGTTTACCACCAATTTGTATGATGCGGCAGGTACGTTAAAGCCTGACCAACCTGAACTGCAAAAAAATACCGGCGGGGGAAAGACAAATGTCACCACCTTTCAATTTGATTTTACCAACCCCCTGACGTCTACCAGCAAACTAGAAATGGGTGTTCGTAGTAACTATCGGCTGAACACTTCTGATTTAAATGTAACGCTATACGACTATGGTCTTGGTCAATATGTTGCCGACACCTTCCTGACCAACGAATATCGTGTTGACGACATCGTAAATGCTGCTTATGTGACATATACGCATGTTGTGCCTGGTTTATTTAATTATCAGGCAGGTTTGCGTTTTGAGCAGACTTATCTCGTAGCCGAATTGGTTGGCAAGGGACAAACGTTTTCTTACCTCTACCCCAACGGTTTGAGTAATTTAGGCAAGGCCTTCTTCCCGAGTTTATATTTATCACGTAAAATCAGCGAAAAGCAGGAGGTACAAGTCAATTTCTCTAGGAAAATCAGCCGACCCGGTTTCCGGCAAATTACGCCTTTTATCTTCTTTGCAGACAAACAGAACTACACCATCGGTAACCCTGCCTTGGCACCGGAATTCATTAATTTGGCAGAGGCCAACTACAGTCATTCCTTCAAAAAAGGCAATTATTTGGGTTCTATTTATGGTCGATATACCCAAGATGTAATAACCAATTTTGTGTATGTACTGCCTACCGATTCGAGTGTATTGGTAAGCACCTATACCAACGGCAACAGTCAATCTTCCTTTGGCTCCGAGCAAACGCTCAAATACAACTTTAGCCAAAAATTCGAAGTCACTTTAAACGCCAATGCCTTCTACACCAATATTTCCGCTAACGTTGGCGGACTAAATTTGAACAACAGCGGCTTAAGCTGGAATGCTAAAATAAACGCTAGTTATAAATTACCAAAGCAGTTTACTTTTCAGCTCAATACAGATTACGAAGCGCCACGCATCATTCCGCAAGGCCGCACCATTCCCACTTACAGCACCGATCTTACTTTAAGTAAAGACATTAAAAGAATATGGTCGTTTACGGTGAGTGTGCAGGATGTATTCAACACACGTCGTTTTGGTCAGTTTTTCAGCACCCCTACTTTCATCCAAGATTTCAGCCGCCGCCGCGATACTCGTTTTGTACGCGTAACGGCCAGTTACCGTTTTGGCGAGATGGATGTTTCTTTACTCAAACGTTTTAGAAAAGGCGGACCACCTAGTGGCGGTGGTGGCATGGACATGGATTTTTAAAGCAGCTCTTATCAGGCAGTTACTAAATTTCGCCAAACGATAAATCCGGCTTACGGTTATTTGTGGTGGTTAAATGGTCAAAGCAGTTTTATGCTCCCCGATTTTCAAATTCCGTTACCCGGACCACTTATTCCGCAGGCGCCAGCAGAGCTGGTCATGGGCTTAGGTAAAAACGAACAGAAATTGTATTTACTACCCAGCCGGAACCTCGTTATCGTTCGTATGGGCAACGGTGCTGGGTCGGAGGTCCCTATTGTTTTTGATCGAGCGTTTTGGCCTTACTTGACACCTATTTTACCCGCAATATCACAATCGACGGCACAAATCACCCAAGCTGAATTGATCCAAATCTCCCCTAATCCGATTGCATCTGGCAGTCAACTACATTTGCCGTTAACTGAAGGCAATTACACTTGCCAGTGGCTATCTGCTTCTGGTAGCTTGTTAAAAAGTGAGCAGCACCGGAGCGCTAGCACTCTCCAAGCACCTGAGCGAGCTGGTTTATATTTTCTCAAAATCATTGAACCCAAAAGCGGCAAGCAGTATTACAGTAAGGTGGTGGTTCAATAGCACTTACTATTTATGGAGAATAATTTCCCTTCTACTTTCTGGGACCAACGCTATGCGACTGAAACCTATGTGTACGGCGAGGCGCCCAATGTCTTTTTCAAAGCACAAATCGACCCCCTGAAACCAGGAAAAATGCTTTTGCCCTTCGAGGGTGAAGGTCGGAATGCCGTATATGCAGCACACTTGGGCTGGGAAGTCGATTGTTTTGACTTTAGCACCTCTGGCAAAAACAAAGCGGAGCAGCTCGCAGAAAAATATGGCGTACGCATCAACTACACTGTTTGTGACTTCCGAGATTTTGACTGGCCCGAGCAGCATTACGATTTGATTGGACTTTTTTATGCCCATCTACCAGAAAAAAACCGGCTACAGCTCCACCAAAGAATAGTTCCTGCACTCGAGATTGGAGGCGTTTTATTACTTGAAGCTTTTGAGAGCGCACAACTTGGCCGCTCTTCTGGCGGACCACAAAATCTGGAGATGTTGTACAATGATGCACTGCTACACGCTGATTTTGATGCCTTGCGTTATCGCGTAGTTGAAAAAATTACAATCGATTTAAACGAAGGCCTGGGGCATGCTGGTGAAGCTGAAATCGTACGATTGGCAGGGATGCGTTAAACGCTGAGTAACTAAATGCCGAATTCGACCTGGAAAATAGTGCCCCAGCGATTGCCTGTATGGCTCGTGGCCATAACACCATCGCGCCAACGGTAGCTGATGTGCATTTGTGCTTTGATGCGATGACCGTTGAAGTATTTACCACCACCCAGCCACATTTCATCTACGCGTCTTTCGAGACTACGAATTTGACTGCCTGGCCAAAGCTGGCTATAACGTGCTGCTATTTCTACTTTGTTGGGAAAATAATAACTCAATTGCTGATTTAATCCCGCACCAGTATAGATATAACGTACTGAACCTAGGTTGTTTGTAGTGAGTGGATTTTCAGCTGATCGCTTCATAAACTCTGCACTATAGGCCCAGCCTACATATTTAAAGAAAAAATCAGCTGAGAAAGTCCCAAAATCGCGAAATTGGTATAGTTCAGCGCCTAGTTGACCCCCTGTACGACTACTTTTTTGGTTAAAACTGTAACCCGCTGCCACCGACAACTTTGGCTTCTTCTCCCTTTCAATATCTCCTTCCGAATAATCGCCACCATTGGTGAACTTGCCAAAAGGCAGGAATTCAACACGACCTGTATAGGCCAAGCCATCATTGATAGGAGACGCATTTCGGCCATCTCCGCTGGTGATTGCTCCTTTAAAAATGAGCTCGGTTTTATGAACTGGAAGCGTATAATAAACAAATACACCGAAATCACGGTCGAGGGTGAGTGTTGCATTGACAATAGACCGATCAGCGAATTGTTGTTGACCTGATGAAATTACACGTTGCCTATTTCCTGGCAGTTTCGACTGGCCAAAACCCATGTAAAATTGAGGCGTAAAATGATAATAAAGTATAGCATCACGGACAATCTGGCTGATTGTACCTGTTTCCAAGTCTTGGTCGGCCTTACTAAAAGCTAGCTGCACGTAATATTGCATACGCTGGTTTAAAACGTAACCATCCAGCCGCAAACGCAGTCGCCGAACCCGGGCTTCTATTTGGTTGATGTTTAAATTCTCGCCGGAAATAGTCGTTAGCCCAATCCGATTTTGCATACGAAAACGCAGGTTAAGCAGAAACAAGGAGTCTTGACTGATGCTAATCCCATTTTTCACTTGAATAAGCGCTCTTTCGTCAGATTCGCTCTGCGCTAGTGCCATTTGTGCCTGACTAGCATAAATAAACAAACCTAAATACAAGAGGTAAAATCGAAGCCGCATTTTGCGCGTATCAGATACCGTATTTACTTTCCTGCCACCAAGGCTGGTTAGGAATAGGGCAAACTATAGTTAAAAACTCTTTCGTTACCGGATGTTCAAACGACAACTTATGACTGTGCAAACCAAGGCTGTGGTCAGGATTACCATTGGGGTAGCCATATTTTACATCGCCCAAAATTGGGTGACCAATATGTGAAAGTTGTGCCCGTATCTGGTGCGGTCGACCCGTTTTCGGCATCACTTCCAGTAGGGTAAATTTGCTGTAATATTTCAAGGCGCGGTAAGACAATTCTGCCCTTTTCGATTCCTTTACTTCTTTATCGTAAGCAAACACCAGGTTTTTATCGGTGTTCTTTTTGAGATAATGGACCAATTCGCCTGTTTCAGGAATTACTTTTTCGCGTACAATAGCGAGGTATTTTTTCTGAATGGTGCGGTCATGAAACATTTTGTTCATGCGTTCCAAACCTTTGCTTGTTTTCGCCAGCAACACCAAGCCACTTACGGGCCGGTCGATGCGGTGAATTAACCCCACAAAAGCCTCCCCTGGTTTGTTGTATTTCGTCACCAGATAGTCCTGTACCCAGTCGAGTAAGGACTCGTCTCCGGTATCATCGCCTTGACTGAGCAGACCGGCGGGTTTGTTAACGGCAATGAGATGATTGTCCTCATAAAGGACTTGTAATTGATTAGCCACTAGTATTGTTCTTTAGCATTTGGAAAATCGCTCGATTTCACATCGGCGATGTATTGGGCGGTTGCCCCTTTGATTTGTTCGTATAAATTAAGATAGCGGCGCAGAAAACGCGGATTGAAGTCATTGTTGATGCCGAGCATATCGTGCATCACCAGAACTTGACCATCCACCCCACCGCCGGCACCAATGCCGATAACGGGTATGCGAACGGATGCGGCTACCTCAGCAGCCAAACCCGCCGGAATTTTTTCAAGCACCAAAGCAAAGCAGCCAGCTTCTTCCAACAAGAGTGCATCTTCTTTTAATCGCCCGGCTTCCATTTCTTCTTTGGCACGGACGGAATAGGTGCCGAATTTATAAATCGACTGTGGTGTAAGCCCTAGGTGCCCCATAACCGGAACTCCTGCTGTAAGTATCCGCTGAACGGACTCAATCACCTCTCTACCACCCTCGAGTTTGACCGCATGTGCCCCCGACTCTTTCATGATGCGGATGGTAGAACTGAGCGCTTCTTTAGAATTACCTTGGTAAGACCCAAAAGGTAAATCAACCGTAATAAATGCTCGTTTTACCGCTCTCACCACCGATGCCGCATGATAAATCATTTGATCGAGGGTAATAGGCAAGGTGGTTTCATGGCCTGCCATAACATTCGAAGCAGAATCGCCCACCAACAAAACATCTATGCCGGCATCGTCGAGAATACCTGCCATAGAAAAGTCGTAAGCAGTAAGCATGGCGATTTTTTCGCCCCGCTCCTTCATTTCCAGCAATGAATGGGTAGTTACCCGTTTAATTTCTTTGGTCACCGACATAGGCGTGCATTGAACCGACAAAGGTCGCAAATAATGCTGAATAAGCTGTATGTCACAGTCATTTCAAAAAATCATTGCTAAGGTGCAGATACGTCACTTTTTGCCAAATTCTGCTATCTTTGAAGGCTTATGAAAAAAATATGGTTTGTACTCCTAGCGATAGGAGCACTATTTTCTTCTTGTTCCACCGAACTCGACATCAATGCAGATTGGGAAGAGCGGACGATTGTTTACAGCATTATCAACCGAAATAATACAGAACATTTTATTCGCATACACAAAGCCTACCTTGATCCAAGTCGGGCTGCGCTTTCCATTGCCCCCATCAAAGACTCCCTTTATTTTTCCAATGCGGATGTACGTATTGAGGAATACATAAACAATGCGCTTAACAGTACCTTCGTTTGTGACAGAATAGACACGAACGCCATGCAGCCTGGCACTTTTGCGAACCCAAACCAGGTATTGTATCGTTTTTACACACCAAATCGCCTCGATAGCTCTGCCGAATACAGATTACGTATCGTCACACCTAACGGCAATATCGTACGTTCTAAAATGTCCCCAATTGGTGGATATCCCTTTCGCTCTCAAGAAAATGCAATTTTCCCGCCCAATATTGCTTTGATCACCGTCGATTCTACTCGTCCGCTCAACTGGAGCTCTCCTGCACCATTCCGGGTAATTTTCAGGGCACCGCGTAATGCCAAAAGCTACAACCTCACCTTGCGTATTGTATACAATGAGTGGCCTACGCAAGGTCCGATTAGTGATAGCATCGTGAAGTTCGTTGATTGGAACCGTGTTAATAGAAACTTGATAACCGGCGTGAACACCTCTGAGTCAAAAGAAATCAGATTATTTGGCAGAGAGTTATTCGCTTATATGAATGCCTCGATACCCGTTAATCCTTCGGTTTCTCGCAGGATGCGTGGTGTATCCTTCTTCCTCACCTTTGCAGATGAAGAACTAACTAATTTTCTAACATTGAACACCTCTTCACAAAGTGCCACCGATATACGTCCAGAATACACCAATATTGAAAATGGTTTGGGCATTTTTGGCACCACGGGTTCTGTCCCCGAGAAAAGTCCACAGTTCAGCACCTCAGCTTACGAGGGCTTTTCGTACCGTTGGGTGCTAGGTGGTACAGGCACCGATAGCTTGCGGATCAATTATCCGCAGCTGAATTTTGTGCCATAGACCTACACATAATTTAAAGTTTAGCGGCCGTTTCTGACAAAAAGTCACGAAGCGGCCTTCTTTTTTACCCGCTGTTGTCATGCCTTTTGCCAGAATGACCCTTTTTAGCACCGGCAAAGGCTGTGGCATATTCATTGACCAAGAGCGTACAGAACAGAACTTACTTCATCATGAAAAAAATTATAGGTATTGACTTAGGTACCACCAACTCTTGCGTTTCAGTTATGGAAGGCAACGAATATGTGGTTATCCCAAATAGCGAAGGTCGTCGTACTACACCGTCGATTGTCGCTTTTTTAGCGAATGGCGAGATTAAAGTAGGTGACCCGGCAAAACGTCAGGCCATCACCAATCCGACCAAAACCATCGCTTCTATCAAACGTTTTATGGGTCGCAAACACTCCGAAGTAGCTCAAGAGTTGAAATACGTTGCCTATTCCGTTAAAAAAGGAGAAAACGATACCCCACGCGTGGATATCGATGGCAAAATGTATACGCCGCAGGAAATCTCGGCCATTACTTTGCAGAAAATGAAAAAAACGGCCGAAGATTATCTTGGCTATGACGTAACCGAAGCGGTGATTACCGTACCGGCTTACTTCAACGATGCACAACGTCAGGCGACCAAAGAAGCTGGTGAAATTGCTGGTTTGAAAGTAGCCCGTATCGTCAATGAGCCTACTGCTGCGGCTTTAGCTTACGGTCTCGACAAAAAGAATCACGATATGAAAATCGCGGTATTCGATTTGGGCGGTGGTACTTTCGATATTTCCATACTTGAACTAGGGGATGGCGTATTCGAAGTAAAATCAACCAATGGAGATACCCACCTGGGTGGTGACGACTTTGACCAAGTGATTATTCACTGGATGGCTGAAGAATTCAAAAAAGAAGAAGGTATGGATTTGATTAAAGATCCAATGGCCTTGCAACGTTTGAAAGAAGCTGCTGAAAAAGCAAAAATTGAATTGTCGAGCTCTTCTGAGACCGAAATCAATTTGCCTTATATCACTGTAGTAGATGGCGTTCCTCGTCACCTCGTAAAAAAACTCAGCCGTGCTAAGTTTGAACAATTGGCCGATAGTCTGGTAAAACGCACGCTCGAGCCCTGTAAAAAAGCTTTGAAAGATTCAGGCTTTAGTGTTAGCGAAATCGACGAGGTAATACTCGTGGGTGGTTCAACACGTATCCCTAAGATTCAGGAGATTGTGGAGCAGTTCTTCGGTAAAAAACCATCTAAAGGTGTTAATCCCGACGAAGTCGTTGCCGTGGGTGCTGCCATACAGGGTGGTGTATTAAGTGGAGATGTTGAAGGCGTATTGTTGCTTGATGTCACGCCACTTTCGCTCGGAATTGAAACCATGGGTAATGTAATGACCCGCTTGATTGAGTCGAATACCACCATACCTGTCAAAAAGAGCCAGGTTTTCAGCACCGCTGCCGACAACCAGCCTTCTGTTGAAATACATGTGTTGCAAGGTGAGCGCCCAATGGCCAACGACAACAAAACCATCGGACGTTTCCACCTCGACGGCATACCGCCAGCACAACGGGGTACGCCTCAAGTTGAAGTTACTTTCGACATTGATGCCAACGGTATCCTCAATGTATCGGCCAAGGACAAAGCCACCGGTAAGGAGCAGAAAATCCGCATCGAAGCTTCGTCAGGTTTGAGCAAGGAAGACATCGAGAAAATGAAACAAGAAGCTGCCGCCAATGCTGAGGAAGATAAGCAGCGTATGGCTGAAGCCGAAAAAATCAATCAAGCCGACACGCTCATCTTCAGTACCGACAAACAGCTGAAGGAGTATAGCGACAAAATCCCTGCAGAGAAAAAAGAAGTCATCGAAGCAGCCTTGGTGAAATTAAAAGAAGCCCATGCTGCCCGCAATCTCACCGATATCGATACCCAACTGGCTGCCTTAAATGCGGCATGGGAAGCCGCATCGGCAGATATGTACAAAGCGACCCAAGAAGCTGAAGCTGGTGCTGGTGCTGGTGCAAGTGAAGGCCCGGAAGCCTCGGCCACTGGCAAAACAGATGACGTAACAGATGTAGATTACGAGGAAGTGAAATAACCACCTCCTCCTGAATAAAAAAGCCGCCCTCTCAGGCGGCTTTTGTTTTTTATGCAATTCTCCATTTTAAGGGCAAACCATTGGAGATAAGTTTGCCGACAAAAGAGAATCTTTGGATTGCTGCTGCAGCCTACTTTATATCCCGCTTGCCACTCCAGGTACAAAAATAGACCCGATTCAAGGGTCGGGTTGCAGCGGTTATTCTGGCCGATACTGAATTTTGACTGGTTACCACTGAAAGCAGCTGGGCGTAGCTTACCCAATAGCATGAACCGAGAGTTAAGGCTTTCCATAACCAGTACAGCTAAAAACAAAAAAGCCCCGCTGACTGGTCAGCGGGGCTTCTAAATGTAATGGTGAATTAGTGCTTCACTACAAAACGTTTCACCATTTGGCTATTGCTTCCTGTGAGACGCGCAAAGTAAACACCTTCTGGCAATTGAGCAGTCTCAATTTCAACCGTTCCGTTAGCCGTTGCAGGGAGCTGCTCTATGGCGAGCACTTTACCAATCATATTCACCACTTCAATTTTGACAGCTGAAAGCTGATTCAAATCGTAACGGATGTATAATTTATCGCTGGTAGGATTCGGGAATAACTGGACTGCGGTGAAAAGATTTTGCTCAACTACTGAAGTAGGGAATACCACCCCGCGTACCAAAGTAAGGTTAAATGGTGCAGCCAATTTCGTCTGACTGCCTCCTTGCACTGTAGCACGTACTGTCCATTTTAATGGAACAGTAACACCTACGTTTACGCCATTATTGAAGAGTAATGTGTCGATTGCACCAAAGGTTAGGGTCAAATTGGTATCCAAACCACCCATATTCGCTGGCAAAGTGGCCAATGGTGCACTAAAGTTACCATTCGGCAAATCAAGCAGCCAGGTATAGTTAATTGGGTTACCAGCAACTAAATTCAGTCGTGTAGACTGCCAGCTGATATTTACTGTTTGATTGGCTGAACCACTCACAGTCAATGAAGTATTGTTGGCTGGTGTGAGTAAGTTGAAGTTACGTAAGGTATCTATTGGACCACCAGCAATAATGTCGGCTTGGTAACGTGGTACAAACTGATAACCTGAGGTGAAAGGACTACTTGGGTCGAATTGACCACCTAAGCCAATCGCATTAAACGGACTAACCGGAACTGGCGTACCGAATAGGTCTACGTCATTGTCAATACGCAAATCAAAACTATCAACACCGTTCGTTACGCGTACAGTACTTCCTGATCCCGTTGTTCCTGGCGTTGGCCATTGACTTGGGTTGATTATCGTCAGGTTGTTGAGGCGAATTAAACGCGACTCATCGTTTTCTGTGAGCGCAGTAATTACAGCTGGTGCAGCCAAAGTACGGTTGGTTGCCAAAATCACGATAGAATCTACATTAATCTGACCCAATCCATTAAAATGACCCACTGTACCAATAACACGGACAGAGTCACCTTCTTGCACATTATATGCAGGCGTGACATTAGAACCACGGAAAATACCAATACCAGCGTTTGACGTACGGTCGAAGATGGTAAATTCAAGTCCAGTTGGACGTTTGTTGAAACCGTAAACTACTCCAGTTGTTTTTACCCTCAAACCAACTGAATCAGGTACACCATTGGTATTGGCACCACGCAGTTGCGCGATGGTACGGGTTGGAATAGCGGATGGCACCGGATTAAGGATGCGCAATAAGAATGTATTCCGCGTGCCAATCGTCAAGGCAGGTGAAGCAGATACAATGGTGAAACGGGCACTGTCGACACGTCCTTGTGGCGTGCTTTGATTGACCAAAATTGTTACTAACTGTTGGGTTGCACTAGCCGCAAAGTTTAAAGTGAGCGTATCGCCAACTGGGCCAGGAATCAATGAATACTGCGTTCCATAAACAGTTGGTGCAATATTATTGAGTAGAATTTTAACTTGGGTAGCCTGCGCAATTGGATTTACAATATTTACCCTTAAAGAAGATGCGCCAGGGCCTGAAGCTACATTCACTGAATCACCAGCGAGTTGGAATTCAACGGTAGGTTGGGTTACAATTACCGGAATGATGTCAGCCGCTCGCAGTGGCATCAATTGATACGCATCGGTAAATGGACTGGAGTTGTCGTTTTGTGCTCCAAAGCCAATCACATCAAAAGCTCCAGCAGGCTGGGTAGAACCAGGAACGTTTGTAACACTAACCAAAAACATAGGGAAAGTTGCTGTTCCGTTCGTAACCGTTAAAGTGCCGTTTACACCTGCAGCTGGCCAAGTACCACTTACAATGGTTAAGTTATTGATACGAATCAATTCGTTTTCTGTTGCCTCGCTTAACGCAGTAACTACTACTGGCTGACGTAAAGTACGGCCTGTAGCTACACGAATAACAGTATCCACATTGATTTGTGACAAACCGTTAAACTGCTCCATTATGCCTTCAACGATTACCGAGTCGCCCTCGATTAAATTGGCAATACCAAAATTGGTGCCTGCACGGCGAATCGTAATTCCAGCAGTGTTGTCGATGAGAATCCATTGAATACCCACTGGTGTAGAAGAACTGCGATAATGGTTAACGCCATGTAAAGTACCACTAACGCGTTGACGTGTGCCCACAGAATCGAGAACACCTGACGTGTTCACACCTTTTACTTGCGCAATGGTGCGCTGCGATACGGGCGGAACAGCTGGGTTACAGCTTCCAAAAATTACAGCTGGTAAAGTAATATTTACATTCGGCACAATAAAACTACGTCCGGCATTTACGGCACAAGCTGCAGCAACGGCCTCAAAACCAGTAGTCAAGCTGTCGCGCATGAAACGGTAACGGAGGGTATCGTTCGAATTAAGATTGAGCGTCAACGCATAAATGCTCGACGTACCTACACGGCTCATAGCTACACCTGGAGCAGCCAATGAGGCCCCTGTTGTATTGCTTGCTACACGTACACCGCCTACGCCTGGCGTTAACGTGTCCATATCGACACGCAAAGTAACTTGGGCTGGTGTACTAACTTGCGAAATGATAACATCAGCTGCCGAACGAGGGAAAAGCTGATAGCCGGAGGTAAATGGATTCGAATTATCGAACTGACCTACTACACCAACAATATCGAAACTTCCAACAGGACCGGCGCCACCTAGCGTGGTGCCATTGGCAACGATACGGAGATCAAAAGTATCGGTGCCACTTACAGCAACAACTGTGGTTCCATTAGTGGTTGAGCCGAGTGGAGGCCATGCTGAACCTGTACCCAATAAGGTTACATTGTTTACCCGAACAAGGGTATTTTCTAAAATTTCATTTTTTATGGTTGGCACCACACTAGCTGCAGACACTGGACGATTGATGGCATAAATACCCGCAGTATCAAGCGCTAATTGACCCAGACCATTAAACTGAGCTACTGTGCCTTGTGCCCAAATAGAATCGCCAATGGCTAATTGACCTAAGCCAAAGTTGCCTGAAGCGCGGAATACAGTTATACCACCAGTTCCATCATTAATAACGTACTGCATACCTGCAGAACGGATATTATGGCTGACCACCGTACCACGAATGGCGTAGGTTCTGCCGACAGAATCTAATACCCCGTTGACATCAACACCGCGTAAATTTGAAATGGCAATAATCGTATCCGTTGGGCTAGTAACTGTAGCTGGCTGAAATATATCATTTGTGGAGCGCGGGAAAAGCTGATAGCCGCTCGTAAATGGACTAGAGTTATCAAATTGACCAACAACACCTACCAAGTCGAAGCTACCTGTAGGCGCTGCACCGGCAAGATTTGTTCCGTTAGCTACCACACGTATATCGAAGGTATCCATAGCACTAACCACAGTTACGGTTGTGCCATTGGAAGTAGAACCCGTTGCAGGCCAGTTCGTGCCAATTAATCGCACATTATTGACGCGAACCAAGGTGCTTTCCAGTATTTCAGACTTGATTGAAGTCTTTAGTGTAGCAGCAGGAAGTGGACGACCTATAGCCAATGAAATTACTGTGTCTACTGACAATTGGGCTAAACCGTTGAATTGTGCAACAGTACCTCGGGCTTCAAGGGAGTCGCCCAATGCGATTTGTGCTAAGCCAAAATTACCACTGGCACGGAAGATAATATAACCTCCCGTATTGTCTTGAATAACATACTGCATGCCTGCAGGGCGAATGTTATGGCTGATAACTGTACCAGAAATAGTATGCACTTTACCAATAGAATCCAATACTCCATTTGCATTTACACCACGGAGGGCAACAATAGGTGTAGGTAAAATAGGTTGAGGACCGCCACCGGAAATGGTTCCATTAATCACAAGGTTACCTTGAAGACCTCCAGTACCTGTTAGCGCTTCGCCATTGTAGCCGTAAAACCTAAAAGTAATGGTGTTTATACCAGTTTGTGCGAGAACAAGGGTATTTCCAATGTAGCCAGCACTCACATCAGGACAAGTAATTACACCATTGGTGTCCGTAAGTCCTGTTCCAATAGTGGTCAGTGGTAATCCAGTGGAAAAATTATTCAAACTTGACCGCCACTGCCAAGTCCGTGGACCTGTGCTGCTTCGGCCAATACCAAACGCGATGCTGAGATTGCTTAAAGTCAATCCTGAAGCTGGCGTTATAGTAAACTGAAAATATTTACCCGTATCCACCGCGCCGGTTAAAGTTGGGATAAGCGCATCTAGCGCCCAGTCGTTGGCCCGTGAGTTACCAGTGCTTGAGGTTGAAGTTACGCCTACCTTGCGGAGGCTGTCGATGGTTAAACCGGGCACCGCTGTGCCGTTGTAACCAAAACTAGCAGCATTACCGGCTGTACCGGTGAAGTCGAAAGTAGCCGTGAACGCTTGACTCAAGCCGGACGTAACGTTCAAGAGCAAAACCGCAATGACAATTGCTCCAATTCTAATAAAATTCAATCGCATATCTAAAATTTTGATACCACAAAGTTAACCTTCGAGAAGGGGCCGCAAGTTAACCATAGGTTAATTAGTAGCCAAAGATTTACAAGGAATTAGCAAGCTACTTCTCCACCTTTTCCTGTTGATTAACTGATGGCGTACGTGCTAACCCTGTTGGTTGTTAAGGCTTCATGAATTTTTAGCTGGTTTAACCTCAACAACTATCCTCAGGCGAGATTATTTCGGCGCTTTGCGTAGCTTTGCAATCGCATGAAAATTTTCAATCGTATCCTGCTTTTTACTGCTCTGTTGCTAACCATCGCTGCTTGTCGTAAAACCGACTTCGTAGGTGAGCTGAATGGGAATATACCCCCACGCACCTTTACTGTGGTGGATACCATTTTCCGCTCGGGCGACGACCGGCTCACCACTACCGTAGCTATTCAGTGGTGGGGCGACGACCCCGATGGTTATATCACCGGTTATGAATTTACATTTGACGAGCTAATCAGCCCGTCCACCAATTGGATATTTACTTCCAGACTCGATAGCCTATTTCTACTCGCCGTACCGGCCGGAAGCGATACTTTTGATTTTAGCTTCAGCGTTAGAGCTATAGATAATGCGGGTTTGCGCGACCCCAACCCGGCTAGCGTAAAGTACCCTGTTAAAAATTCTCCACCCGTGGTTGCCTTCATTTATGCACCGAACGGCGGCAATCCGTTGGCTGGAGGCAGTCCGGTAGTCAGCTTCCCAGCAGTACGGTACAGCTGGATTGGCAACGACCCAGATGGCCTGAACACTTTGGCGGGCTATGAGCTTTTCCTGAATGATACCACCGCTATACCCTATACATTATCTGAAGTTTTCGATGCTATTATTCTTAGGGCAACCGACCTAACCGGAAACATATCAGAAGCACAAGTTTTTGCTGGCAACAATACCAATCCACTCACTGCTAGGATCAGCGGGATGCTATTAAACGATACCAATCGTTTGTATCTCCGTGCAGTGGACCAAAGTGGCGCAAAATCACAGTTTGAAGTCTCCAACCCCATCTATATAAAAAAGCCCAACAGTCGCTTTTTGCTGGTAAACGCCTACGGCAACGACCCAAATCCCGATCAAAATGCCGACGTGATTGATGCCTTTTACGAAGCACAATTTGCCAGTTTAAATATTACTTCCTACGACAAAGTCCAGATATTCAGACGCGAAAACAACCGGTTTACACGATTATCACCAGATAATCGCACCCAGAGCTTGGTCTTCCACTTTTTTGACCAAATCGTATGGGCAGGCCCTGATTTTGACTATAGCATCGTATTTACCCGCAATACCATGGGTGGCTTTTTAAGCAATGGCGGCAAATTATTGTTAAGCACTACCGCTGGCGACGCCTCACCCGTAGTGAGTAATTTCTTCGAATTGTCGCCCATTGACAGCTTGTTGGCCGTGCCCGAAGGCACCAGTAATCTGCTAACGGATACATCAACCATTCAACCTTTCCAGGCCGGCTTTCCAACACTTCGGCACAAAGGCTTTGCTTCGCTCGTTCGTCCGGTTCGTTTTGTAAACGGAACGACTGTCCTTTACAGAGCAAATATTTTAAGTCGCAACAACAGCAATTTCCAAATCAGCTTGTACCAAGGGCATCGCGACATTATGGGCATGCGCACCAATAGCACCAATGGCAGCAAGTTTGTGTTGAGCACGCTCGAATTACACCGCCTCAACAACAACAACAATATCGACCAACTGCTGCAGCGGATTCTCATCACCGAATTTGGTTTGTGATGAAAAAAATTGCTGTTTTTGCGAGCGGTTCTGGCTCTAATGCAGAACGACTGGTGGACTTTTTCAAAACCCGCACCGACGCCAAGGTTACGATGATCGTGTGCAACAAACCCGAGGCGGGTGTAGTAAGTCGTGCCCATAGACTACGCATACCACTTGTTTTGATCAGTAAACGGTCTTTTTACGAAAGCGACAGCTTATTATATACTTTAAAGCAAGAGGGTGTAGATGCCATCCTATTGGCTGGTTTTTTATGGTTGATCCCCGACTATCTCATTGCTGCCTATCCCGACCGCATGCTCAACCTCCATCCTGCCCTGCTCCCAGCTTATGGTGGCAAAGGCATGTATGGCCACAAGGTGCACGAAGCCGTTATTGCTAATAGTGAGAAAAAAAGTGGAATAAGCATCCATTTGGTCAATGCCGAATATGATAAAGGCCGACTTTTAGCCCAATTCGAAACGCCTATCGAAATCGGTGAAACGGTTGAAAGTCTGTCCGAAAAAATTCATCAACTTGAGTACACGCATCTCCCCGAAGTAGTTGCTGAGTGGGTGCGCACCTTGTAAGGGTATACTGCGCTAAGGGTCGAAAGTTGACTTTTTGTCTCTTCCTAAAAGTGGTTGACTGTTGAATTGATTAAAACTGTCGATTTAAACCTGAACAGCGCTTCAACAGAACAGCTGCTTCAAACGAATAGCCTTACCACTGCCATACCAATAGGTCTTTATCGTGGTTCAGACGGGTGCTTTTGCGTTTTTCGCCAATATTGACGTGAACAATATGCTGTTGTTCTGGTATTATATCAAACAAGGCCCGGTTCTGAAAACGAATTTCTGTCGCGTTACCGCTGTAACTGGCCTCAAAATAACACCAAGAGGCATCTGCTTCAATTTCATAACCGATGTACTTTAAAGCAACTGGCGCTTTGTCGATTTGAATATTTAGTTTTTTTAGGAGGTAGTTTTCAATTCTATCGTTTACGACTTTTTCTTTCACGCCTTTTAACAAATCAGAAGAAACGCCATATGTCTTGGTTAAGGCCAACTCAAGGTCGTCAGTAAACAACCTGATGCTGAGATCTATACGTTTATCGGAAGGAAAAAGATGAAGCTCCGACACGCCGATGTAATACGGATGCTGCTGACTTTTTAACGGCAAAAGCAGCAAAAAGCAACAGGACAATATGCTGACGATTGAAAAAAAACGGATATTCGGCTTGCTCATTTTTCAAAAATAAGGGATTTGGAAGACTTTGGTTTGTGGTTTAGTACAGGTTTAGCGCATATAGCCGATTGGCAGGCTTACGACCACATCCTGTTTTTACTGGCGCTTTGTGGCATGTACGGCCTCAAAGACTGGAAAGCCTTGCTCCTGCTTATTACTGCTTTTACAGTCGGACATTCGCTCACCTTAGCATTGGCGGTGTTGGATGTCGTTCAAATCGGTGTTCGTTGGATAGAGTTCTTGATTCCCGTAACCATCCTATTCACCTGTTTATTTAATTTAAGTCGCCCGGAAAACAAACCTAATGCCCAACCGCTAGTTCATTACACCATGGCGCTGTTTTTTGGGCTCATTCACGGCTTGGGCTTCTCCTTTTTGCTTAAGTCTATGTTGGGTAAGGAAACATCACTTGTTCAACCCCTGCTTGGTTTTAATCTTGGTATTGAAGCCGGTCAGTTACTTATCGTACTTATAACACTCATTTTAGGCACATTTATGCCCCGAATACTTGGAATAATCGATTTTAAATGGCGCTTTTTTTTATCCTCTGCAATTTTTGGCATCGCCTTACTGATGGCGCTTGAAAGACTTCCGATCTGAACCTATGAAAAACTATTACACCCTGCTTTTATGTTTGTTGGCCACGTCATCACTGGCGCAAAACATCCAAAACAACCCACGCGCGAACCATGGCAACAAATTCGAGCAATTGGGCAGTATTTTAGCTGACCCCAATAGCTTCCGTTCGGCTTCGGGTGCTCCCGGTCATTTGTACTGGCAGCAACGGGCCGATTATGAAATTGACGCCGTATTAAACGAGGCCGAACTCAAACTTGAGGGCAAGGAGCGGGTAACCTACTACAACAACAGTCCTGATATAATCAGTTATTTGTGGTTGCAGCTCGACGAAAACCAGCACGACCCCAATAATGAAGCGAATAACTTCAACGAAAGCACTATTCGGTCGCCTTTGACAACCCGTGAACTCGATCAACTCGACTTCAGAACAGCCATGGCTGGTCACGGCGTTAACATACTCACGGTCACGGATGATGCCGGTCAACCGCTGCGGTATACCATCAACCACAGCATGATGCGTATCGACCTACCCAAAATGCTTTTGCCTGGCAAAAAAGTGGTTTTTCGCATTAATTGGAACTACCGCATACCCGAGCGCAACAGAATTGGCGGCCGTGGTGGTTACGAGCATTTCAGTGATGGCAATGCCGTTTTCACCATGTCGCAGTGGTATCCACGTATGTGTGTGTACAGCGATTATCAAGGCTGGAACAATAAACAGTTCACAGGAAGAGGTGAGTTTGCCCTGGCTTTCGGTAATTTTTCGGTGAAAATGAAGGTACCCGCCGACCACGTGATTGCCGCTACCGGTGTTGCACAGAATTTACCCGACGTGCTTTCTAAAGCCCAGCTCGACCGCTGGAAAGCCGCTATTACCAGCAAAGAGCCGGTAGAAGTGGTTACTTTGGCCGAAGCCGAAGCACGGGAGGTGCAACCTATACGGGACCAGTTCAAAACTTGGCACTATAAAGCCGAAAATGTACGTGATTTTGCTTGGGGCAGCAGTCGTAAATTTATTTGGGACGCCATGGGCACCCAAATTGACGGACGTAATGTGCCCGTTATGTCCATGAGTTATTACCCCAAAGAGGCCTATGGCCTTTACCGGAAATACAGCACCAAAGTAGTAGCCCATACCCTCAAAGTTTATTCAAAATTCACCATTCCTTACCCTTATCCAGTGGCCATAAGCGTAGAAGCGAACAGCGGCATGGAGTATCCGATGATTTGTTTCAATTTTGGCCGTACCGATTTGGATGGCAGCTACTCGGAACAAACCAAATATGGAATGATAGGCGTAATCATCCATGAAGTCGGCCACAACTTCTTCCCGATGATTATCAATAGCGACGAACGCAACTGGAGCTGGATGGATGAAGGGCTCAATACTTTTGTACAGTTTCTCGCCGAGCAGGAATTCGATAACAACTACCCTTCGCGCCGAGGACCAGCCCACAAAATTGTGGACTATATGAAGCTCCCCGCCAATGAGCTGGAGCCCATTATGACCAATAGCGAAAACATCAATAATTTCGGCGCCAATGCCTATGCTAAACCCGCTACTGCACTCAACATACTGCGTGAAACCATCATGGGGCGTGAATTATTCGATTATGCATTTAAAGAGTATGCCCGACGTTGGGCGTTTAAACACCCTGCCCCTGCCGATTTTTTCCGTTCTATGGAAGACGCCTCTGCCGTTGACCTCGATTGGTTTTGGCGTGCGTGGTTTTACGACATCACACCTGTAGATATCACACTCGACACCGTAAAATATTACGTGCTTAATCAGGCTGATACTTTGCCGAAACCCAGTGGTAGCCGGGCTGGCCGCCCAGATCGTCGGGATGATTTCGTACCTATAAGTCGGGCCAGAAACAAAGCCGAAGGCCTCCCATTTTTAGTAGATACCGACACCACACTCCGCGACTTTTACTACTACTACAATGCCGACGCAGATAGCTTTAAAGCGCCAGCGGCCAACCCCTACAGAAACTGGGCTGTTACTGATGACAGTACATTTAATTCTTATTCAGCCAAGAGCTGCTATGAACTCCATTTCAGCAATAAGGGAGGTACGGTAATGCCCATTATTTTGCGTTGGACTTATGCCGATGGCACTTACGAGGACGAATATATCAGCGCATACATTTGGCGGAAAGACGAAAACAAAGTGGTTAAAACCTTTGTCAAATCGAAAGATGTGGTTCGCATCCAGCTCGATCCTTGGCGCGAAACCGCCGACATCGATGAAAAAAATCACATTTGGCCGAAAGATGAAATGCCTGAACCTAGTCGTTTGCAACTCTACAAAACCAAACAAGCAGGTGCACGGGAGCGCGACGAAAGTAATAATCCCATGCAACGCTTAAAGGCGAAATAAGGGCGTTTATGCTTGATACAACTCGATGGGCAAGCCATCGGGGTCGACAAAAAAGGCAAATAACTTAGCTGTGTAGCCATCTATTCGCAGGAGTTCAACGGTCAAGCTTGCTTTTTCGAGTCGGTTTTTTTCGATCAGACTATCGGCTACACTACATGCGAGGTGGCGTAAACCTAAGGCTTCGGGTCTACTTGGTCGAGCTGGTGAATGAGGAAATGAAAAGAGCGCTAAAACCTATTGTCCATGCAAAACCGTATCGGCCTTCCAAGCGTCACGGTCGGTACGGTAATGCACTGAGCGTAACTCAAAGTCCAAAAGCTCGAGGTAGAAATGTATCGACTATTGATAATCCGAAACCATAATGGCAATAGGATGGCGTCCGATTAACAGGCTACTCAAACTTCAACATCTTCTATTTTATCGCTCAACCTAAGGGTTATGGGTTTAAAAATTTATACACAAAAAGACCGAAAAGCCTGATCTACCTCCTTTTTTCAATTGGCACGGTGTATTTTTAAACATGCAAAAACAGCTGCAGCAATACACTGTAAAACAGCTCAATCAGGTCATCAAAAGTCTGTTGGAGTCGGCACCTTTTCTGCGTCAAATCGCCGTTAAAGGCGAAATCAGCAATCTAACCCGACACAGCTCCGGTCATTACTACTTTTCGCTCAAAGATGCCGATGCGCAGATAGGCTGTGTGATGTTTCGCGCCCAAGCAGCAGGCCTCACTTTTGAACCCGAAGCAGGCGACCAGGTAACGGCAACCGCAGATATCAGTGTTTATCTGCCCCGCGGCAATTATCAGCTTTTGGTTACCGAACTTCAAAAAGAAGGCCAAGGAGATTTGTACGCGCGTTTTTTGCAGCTCAAGGCCCGTCTTGAGGCAGAAGGTTTATTCGACCCGGCCCGCAAAAAGGCCATCCCACGGTTCCCACAAAAAATTGGTGTGGTTAGCTCCCCCACTGGCGCCGTCATTCGCGACATTCAAAATACCCTCAGTCGGCGGTATCCTGCTATTCAGCTCCTCTTGGCTCCTTCTAGGGTACAGGGTACCGAAGCAGTTCCCGAGCTCATCGCAGCACTAAAAATGCTCGACGCACGACCAGACGTCGACCTCATTATATTGGCACGTGGCGGCGGAAGCATTGAAGATTTATGGTGTTTTAACGACGAACAGTTGGCAAGAACGCTATCAAAGCTTAAAAAACCAGTCATTTCAGCCGTTGGACACGAGACTGATTTTACCATTGCTGATTTTGTCGCCGATTTACGTGCTCCTACGCCTACGGCAGCCGCCGAGCTATCGGTACCTGATCGGACAGAACTACTTGCCCAGCTGGATGATTTGGGCCAACGTATGGCCAAAAGTCTGCGTTCGGTTGTCTGGAGTTACGTGCAATATGTAGATGAATTACAGGATAAAGCAGCGGTGGGCCTCCGCCAGCAATTGCGTCTCCGCCGACAGCAGCTCGAAAGTCAGGAACAGCGTCTCAAGGCGCTGGATTATCGCTCGGTGCTCCGCCGTGGCTTCTCCATAACCACAATTGCCGGTCAGCGGCTTACCACTGTAAAACAAGTCAAAGCTGGTGCGCCATTAACCACTTGGCTTGCCGACGGCGCTATTGAATCGGAAGTTAAAAAGCCCTAATCGCTGTCCATTCAATTAAATAAGTTAAATTCATCATCAAGCTACCTCCATGCCTAAAAAGAAAGTCGACACCGGTTTTGAAGAAAAACTCGCCCGCATCAAACAGCTGGCCGACAAACTGCAACACGACGAACTCGGTCTCGACGAAAGTATGACGCTCTTCACCGAAGCCGACGCTTTGCTACAAGAGTGCCGTGTGTTTCTGGAAGCAGCCGAGCTAAAAATAGAACAGCTCATCGACCCCGACGCCAAAACCCGCTGATGGATCTCACCAACATCGATGTGCTTGAAGCTTTTACCAAACAAGAAGGTATTGGCAGGGAAACCATCGTGCAAATCAAAAAAGACTTTCTCCGCAATGGCCTGGAAGTGCAACTCAACGAAGCCGAAGATCCAGCCTTTGACACCATCTGCAGTGAAGTAGCTGACTTGGTAGATTGGCTACTGACCAATGACCGCAGTCGTTTTATGAATCTGCTCTACCGCATTGATATTGCCGAAAAGCTCATTCACCAGGCCTTGGAAGAACATGGAGAAAAAACAGTTCCGGAAAAACTAGCAAGTATGATTGTCAAACGCGAAGCACAAAAAGTGCTGGTAAGGCGGTATTTCAGTGGGAAATAACCCGCTTTTACTAATTTACTGCTTGAGAAGCCCCTCCGATGTGCTCATGTGGCGCTGCGCTTTGATGCGCTTTGATCTGCTGATGCGCTGATGACCGACTGCTAAATAGTGGGCATAGTATTTTTTAAAGAATTCTGGCCTTAGAGCCAAACGGCCAGTTGGGTTGGGTAGATCATCTAAGTTCTCTCGACAGCAATGGCCTTTCAATTATTGACAAACCCAACTGGCTATTTGCAAAACTCCATGCGCCCATGCGCACATTCCCCAAGTTGAGCGCAGCTAA
>Ga0105054_10002309_pt1 | contig 30412 bp, 30 predicted proteins | sample BON02_FD_78091 | JGI IMG/M metagenome (GOLD analysis project Ga0105054, IMG submission 78091) | Freshwater microbial communities from Lake Bonney liftoff mats and glacier meltwater in Antarctica - BON-02 (megahit assembly) | ecosystem: Environmental > Aquatic > Freshwater > Ice > Glacier...
ACCTTCAGCATTGCCCTCGGGGGCTTTCTGAAAGGCGCCACGGGGGCGGGCGCGCCGGTGGTCGGGGTGCCGATGCTGGCCATCGCCTTCGGAGTGCCCAAGGCGGTCGCGATCTTTTCGCTGCTCAACCTGTTGTCCAACATGTGGCAGGCCTGGGCCTATCGCGGCGCGCTGGGACGGGCGCGGTTCGTCTGGACGTTTGCCATCTCAGGTGCCTTGGGGGCGGTTGTCGGGTCGGTCATTCTGGCATCGCTGCCGACAGAAGTGCTGATGGGCGGTCTGGCCATCATCGTGCTGATCTATATCGCGATGCGCCTTGCCCGTCCGAACTGGCAGCTTGCGCGCGACCGTGGCGAGGGGCTGGCGGCCCCTGCCGGGCTGATCGCCGGGCTGATGCAGGGGGCGGGTGGCATTTCGGCCCCCGTCTCGGTGACGTTCCTTAACGCGATGCGGCTGGAGCGGAGCGAGTTCGTTGCCACGATCTCGGTCTTCTTCTTCACGATGTCGGCGCTCCAGATTCCGACGTTGATCGCCCTTGGCATTCTGACCTGGGAACGTGCGGGGGTTGCCCTGCTGGGCGCGATCCCGCTGTTCATCGCGATGCCGCTGGGCGAGGCGGCGGCCAAGCGCATCTCGAAACAGACCTTCGACAAGCTGATCCTGGCCTTGCTGGCGCTGGTGGCGCTGCGCCTGATGTATACTGCACTGACCTGAACGGGCGCACGGAACAGCCCGGGTCACAGATGGGAGAGAAGACATGACCGATACGACACCCGCCGTCGACCTGGACGACGCCGAAGCCCTGGTCGATCTGCCGGAGATCGGCGATCATTCGCGCTACGACGCCCTGATGCAGGTGATCCGCAACCGCGTGACTGTGCGCAAGTTCGACCCCGCGTATGTCGTTCCCGATGCGCATTTCGAGATGATCATGGAGGCGGCCCGCCATGGCCCGTCGGGCGCGAATTCGCAGCCCTGGCAGTTCATCGTCGTGCGCGACGGGGCGATGAAACAGCAGATCACCGACTATTTCGTGGCCGAACAGCGGTTCCGCGCCAAGGCCAAGATGAAGTTTCCGACGCCCGACTACCGTGGCCTTGCCACGGCGCCCGGTTTCGTCGTCGTCTGTTCCGACATGCGCTGGACCAAGGCGTTTCCCGTGCTGAACGACGGTTCCGATCTGGACCGGATGTATCACGAGAACGCCGAGCGCATCCTGTTGCAATCGGTGGCCGCCGCCACGATGTCGGCGCATCTTGCCGCTGCCGCGCTTGGCTATAACGTCTGGTGGGTGACGGCGATCGGCCAGGAAGAGGCGCAGCAGGCCATGCGCCCGCTGCTGGGCATTCCCGACGAGATTTCGGTGCTGGACATCATGCTGTTCGGGCCGCCCGCTGCGAAACCCTACAAGCGCTGGCGGCGGGCGCCGGCAGAGATCTTGCACTGGGATCGCTATGATCCGCGCCACTTCATGTCCGACGACGAACTTGACGAGTGGATCAAGACCCGCCGCCACAGGGTGATGTACAAGGATGCCTCGAAAATCGACTGAACAAGGGGATGGACGTCATGATGTATGCATCACGGCTGGAAATCTGCGGTTTTGCAGCCGCAAACAGGGCGATTGACGGAAAAGCTGTATACATTCTAGCGATGACACAGAACCGGCGCCGCAGCCCGGCCGGGTCGACAGGGGGGGCGATGGGCAAAGCCGACTGCATGTCACAGATGGAGAAGGCCCTGATCGGCCTGCGCGCCCTGATCATGTCGGGCGAGTTCGAGGCACGCTCGCGCCTGCCCGAGGTTGCGATTTCCGAACGTCTGGGCCTTTCGCGGACCCCCTTGCGCCAGGCGATGGATCGCCTTGTCGCCGAGGGCCTTCTGGAGCGGGTGAAGACCGGCGGATGCCGTGTGGCAAGCTTTGATCACTCGGACATCAACGACGCCATCGAGCTTCGCGGCGTGATCGAAGGCACCGCCGTGCGCCCGGCGGCCGAGCGCGGCGCAGACCCCCGGCTGATCGACGAGGCCAGGGGCCTCCTCGACGCCATCGACACGGCGGTGAGCGACCCCGAGAATATCGACTTCGACGCCTATGTCCTGCTGAACGCCCGGTTCCACGAAACCCTTGGGCGGATGGCGGGCAGCGCGGTCATCCAGCGCGAGGTGGAGCGCATCTGCAAACTGCCGCTTGCCTCGCCCAGCGCGTTCCTGCGCGGGCAGGAAGTGATTCCCGACTTCATGAAGTCGCTGATCCGCGCGCAAAGCCATCACCGCGCGATGCTGGAAGCCATCGAAGCCCGCGAAGGTGCCCGCGCCGAGGCAGTGGCCCACGAACATGCGCGCCTGGCCCGCCAGAACCTTGCCTATCTCAAGACTGCCGACCCGCGCCTTGCGACCCGTGTTCCGGGTCTGTCGCTGGTCACAACCAACTGATCCGGAACCCAAGGAGACAAGACATGCCCAGCCTTTCGGACGTGATGGCGAAACACAACACCCCCGTCGAGATGCTGCGCAACTCGAAGATCGGGATGTACGTCTATCCGGTCGTCACGCCGGAATTCACCAACTGGCGCGACGAACAGCGGGCCTGGCGCGAAACGGCCGTGCTGTTCGACCAGTCGCACCACATGGACGAACTGATCGTCGAGGGCCCCCAGGCCGAAGAGTTTCTGGCCCATCACGGGATCAACAGCTTCGGGAATTTCGATCTGAACCGCGCCAAGCATTACGTTCCCGTCACGCCCGCAGGCCATGTGATCGGCGACCACATCATCTTTCGCGAACGGCAGGACAAGTTCATCCTCGTGGGCCGCGCGCCCACGTCGAACTGGCTGATGTTCTGCGCCGCCTGGGGCAAGTGGAACGTGCGGCTCAAGCATGACCCCCGCTCGACCTCGCGGCCCGAGGGTGAACGGGTGTTGCGCACCCATTATCGCTTTCAGATTCAAGGGCCGGATGCACCGAAGATATTCGAGAAGATGAATGGTGGGCCGGTTCAGGACATCCGGTTCTTTCATGTCGACTGGATCAATGTCGGATCAAGGCGTGTTCAGGCGCTGCGCCACGGCATGTCGGGTGCGCCGGGGCTGGAGATCTGGGGCCCCTATGACGACAAGCATTACATCCAGTCGACGATCCTGCAGGCGGCGGCGGATGCCGGTGTCGATCTGGTGCGCTGCGGCAGCCGCGCCTATTCGACCAACACGCTGGAATCCGGCTGGATCCCTTCGCCGCTGCCCGGCATCTATACCGGCGACGGCATGCTGGCCGATTACCGCGACTGGCTGGCCGCCGAAAGCTATGAGGCGGCGGGCGCCATCGGTGGCAGCTTTGTCAGCGACAACATCGAGGATTATTACGTCAACCCGTTCGAGCTGGGTTATGGCTTTTACATCGGATGGAAGAAGGACGATTTCATCGGCAAGGCGGCGCTGACCAGACTGAAGAACGGGCCGAACCGCAAGAAGGTGACGTTTGGATGGAATGCCGAGGATGTGGTCAACGTCATCGCCTCGGCCTTCCGCCCGGGCGAGGACCATTACAAGTGGATCGACTTTCCGCAGCCCAACTATGCCTCGTCCTCGGCGGATATGGTGATGCAGGGCGACAGGATGGTCGGCATGTCGATGTTCAACGGGTTCAGCTATAACGAACGCTGCATGCTGTCGCTTGGTGTGGTCCACGACAGCGTCGAGGTGGGCGATGTGCTGACCCTGAAATGGGGCGAGGCGGACCAGACCGGCAAGACCTCGGCCGAGCGTCACAAACAGGCGGAAATCCGGGTCCGGGTGTCGCCGACGCCCTATTCGGATGCAATTCGCCAATCCTATGCCGCCGACAGCTGGCGGACAAAGGCCGCCCGATGACCGAGCGGGTTCAGGACATCGCGCACCTGGGGCATGTCGAGGTTTTCACCGACAGGTTCGAGGACAGCCTTGACTTCTTCACCCGCAACTACGGCCTGAAACTCAGCGCGAGCGACGCTGACAGCGCCTATCTGCGGGCCTGGGACGATTACGAGGTCCACAGCCTCAAGCTGACCCGCAGCACCACCACCGGCGTCGGGCACATCGGCTATCGCACCGCATCGCAGGCCGCACTGGACCGGCGGGTCGCGGCCATCGGGGCCAGCGGATACAAGACCCACGGATGGGTCGCGGGCGATGCCGGCCATGGGCGCGCCTTCCGGTTTGAAGACCCGTTCTGCCACATCTTCGAGGTGTACTGGGACACCGTGAAATACCGCCCCGATGAGGCAGACCGCCCCGCCCTCAAGAACATGGCCAGCCGGTTCCATGGCCAGGGGGCCTGTCCACGCAGGCTGGACCATCTGAACCTGCTCGCCGAGGACGTCACGGTGTTCCGCGACTTCATGCAAACCTGCCTCGGCAGCCGCGTGACCGAGCAGATCCGGCTGGACAATGGCCGCCTTGGCGGCTGCTGGTTCACCGTCAACAACAAGACCTACGATCTGGCCTGCACCGAAGAACACGGGCGCGGCAAGGCCAGGCTGCACCATGTGACCTATGCCGCCGACCAACGCGAGGATATCCTGTGCACCGCCGACATCTTTCTGGAAAACGGCGTTCACATCGAAACCGGCCCTTACAAGCATTCGATTCAGGGCACCTTCTTTCCCTATGTCTGGGAACCGGCGGGCAATCGCATCGAACTGGCGAATTCCGGCGCCCGGCTGATCCTGCAACCGGACTGGGAAACCGTGACCTCGACCGAAACCGAGCGCAAGAAGGGCCAGGCCTGGGGCCTGAAGACCATCGAAACCTTCCACACCCACGGCACGCCGCCAGCAGGAAAACCTGCATGAGCCAGACCGCCCTCGTCATTTCGGCGCATTCTGCGGATTTCGTCTGGCGCTGCGGCGGTGCCATCGCGCTGCACCGACAAAAGGGATATGACGTCACCATCGTCTGTCTGTCCTGTGGCGAGCGCGGCGAAAGCGCGAAGCTTTGGAAGCAGGACGGGATGACGCTGGAGGCCGTCAAACCGGCACGGCGTCAAGGGGCCGAACAGGCCGCCGCCGCGCCGGGCGCCAACGACATCCGGTTCTTCGATCTGGGGGATTGTCCTCTGGAAATGGACCGCGATGCCAAATACCGGCTGGTCGATGTCATCCGCGAGGTCCAGCCCGCCTTCATGCCGAGCCACTCGACCCATGACCCCTACAACACCGACCACATGTACGCCACGCAGATCGCGCTTGAGACCCGGATGATCGCCCAGGCCTGGGGGCACAACCCCGGCGAAAAGGTTCTGGGTGCGCCGCAGGTGTATGTGTTCGAGCCGCATCAGACCGAACAGACGGGGTGGAAGCCGGAAACCTTTCTCGACATCACCCCGGTCTGGGACAGGAAGCGCGCCGCCATCGAATGCATGGCAGGGCGACAGCACCTCTGGGACTGCTACACACGGGTGGCCGAGAACCGCGCCAACCATTTCAAGCGCAACTCGGGGGGCCAGTCGGGCGGGCGCGATTGCCGGTATGCCGAGGGGTTCCAGTCGGTGTTCCCGCACAGGGTGGATGAACTCTGATGGGCGGGGTCGTGGCGCAGGGCATCGACCGCGTCGTACCGGGGATCGTGGCGGGCCTTTCCGAGGCAGGCGTCGCGACGGTTCACGAGGCGCAGGGCCGAACAGGGCTGATGCGCGCCTTCATGCGCCCGATCTATGCGGGGGCGCGCATTGCCGGTTCTGCGGTGACGATCAGCGCGCCACCTGGCGACAACTGGATGCTGCATGTCGCCATCGAACAACTGGCCGAGGGTGACATTCTGGTCCTGTCCCCCACAAGTCCCTGCGACGACGGGTATTTCGGCGATCTTCTGGCAACGTCGGCCCGGGCACGCGGGTGCCGCGGACTGGTGATCGAGGCGGGAGTGCGCGACCTGCGGGATCTGAAAGAGATGGGGTTTCCGGTCTGGTCCAGGGCCGTCTGCGCCCAGGGCACCGTCAAGGAAACAGTGGGGTCGGTGAACATTCCCATCGTGTGCGCGGGGGTGCATGTGCTGCGGGGGGACGGGATCGTGGCCGACGATGACGGGGTGTGCGTGGTGCCCCGGGCCGGGGCACAATCGGTGCTCGCCGCCGCGCGCGACCGTATGGCGAAAGAAGACGACAAGCGCCGCCGCCTTGCAGACGGCGAACTGGGGCTCGACATCTATGGCATGCGGGCCCGTCTGGCCGAAAAGGGCCTGCGCGATGAATGACGGTGTGCGCTGCATGTGGATGCGGGGGGGCACCTCGAAAGGCGGTTACTGCCTTGCGCAGGACCTGCCCGCCGACACCGCCGCGCGCGATGCGTTCCTGCTGTCGGTGATGGGAACCCCCGACATTCGCCAGATCGACGGCATGGGCGGCGCCGACCCCCTGACGTCGAAGGTGGCCGTGGTGCGGAAATCGCGCCGCCCCGGCGTCGGCGTGGACTATCTGTTCTTTCAGGTCGGCACGGACAGGGCACTGGTCAGCGACGCGCAGAACTGCGGCAACATCCTTGCCGGTGTCGGACCTTTCGCCATCGAGCGCGGGATCGTCACGGCCGTTGGCGATGTCACGCCGGTGCGGATATTCATGGAGAACACCGGCCAGATGGCGACCGCACTTGTCGCCACCCCGAACGGCCGGGTCGCCTATGCCGGTCAGGCCCGGATCGACGGCGTGCCGGGAACCCATTCGCCCGTCGAGATCACGTTCGGGGACACCGCCGGGTCAAGCTGCGGCGCGCTTCTGCCGACGGGCAATGCGCGCGATGCTGTTCTTGGCCTGCCGGTGACGATGATCGACAACGGCATGCCCTGCGTCGTGATACCGGCGGTTGATCTGAGGCTGGCGGGTGACGAAACGCCCGACGCCCTGAAGGCCGACCACAACCTGCGCCGCCGTCTCGAAGCGGTGCGGCTTGAGGTCGGGCCGCGGATGAACCTTGGCGATGTTGCCGCAAAGTCGGTGCCGAAGATGACCATCGTCTCGCCCCCCCCGGCAGGGTGGCGCGATCACGACCCGCACGTTCATTCCCCACCGCTGCCACAAGACCATCGGCGTTCTGGGCGCCGTGAGAGTGGCCAGCGCCTGTCTGATCAAGGACAGTGTCGCCGACGGTGTCGCCCGGGTGCCGGAGGGTGCGCGCAAGACGCTTGCGATCGAGCTTCCGACCGGGCAACTGTCGGACGTGGCGATGCTCGAGGGGGGGCAGATCCGGTCTGCCGCCGTGCTGGGGACAGCGCGAAAACTGTTCGACGGCCTGATCTTTGCAAAGGAAGGCACGGCATGAAGGATTTGCGCATTGACCCTGCGCCGTTAAAGCCCAAGGACGAAATCGGAATTGCTTTGGATTGAAGGGAACATATTCATGAAACTGGGTGAAAACATCATTGCGGCCAGCGGGGTCGCACCGTTCTTCCGCGTTGCCAATGCCGCGTCGGTGGGGCTGTCCGCGCCCTTGGTGCGTCACGGCGATGCGGTGCGCACCTGGGTAGGGGCGCTGTCGGGCTTTCAGAAAGAGGCGCTTGTGATGTCGGCGCGTTCGGGGCTGATGTGGCGGTTCGTGTCCGACGAGGGGCCCTATCTCAACGGGTACGATGCGGCACCTTGCCCGCTCGCCTTCCTGACCGCCGGGATGATCGCGAGCTACATGAACGAAATCACCGCCCTCGCCGCCGCGCAAGGCGTTACCCTGAAAAAGCTGCGGCTGATCCAGAACAACTATTACACCATGAAGGGTTCGATGCGCAAACGCACGATGACCGGCGGCGCGCTGCCTGTCGAACTGGAAATCGAGGTCGAGTGCGATCTTGGCGATGCGGCCCTGAACCAGCTTCTGATGGACGCGGTCCATGCCTCGCCGCTGAACGGGCTGATGCGCGGCGTGCTGCCCAGCCTTTTCACGCTGACCCGGAACGGTGCGCAGATCGCAACCGGCGCAGCCCAGGCATTGGACGCGCCCGTCATTCCCGACCCGGTGGGTCAGGCGCCCGTCGCCGCCGAAAGTGATCTGACCCTGATCGAACGTGGCGGCCTGACCCCGAGGAAAGCCGTCGCCAAGGGCACCGCGCTGGCATCGTCCAGCCTGACCGACGAGCAGGACCGCACGCTGAACCCCGGCGCCATCTGCACGCTGCGCGAAGACGGCCTCAAGGAGATCGAGCAGCATCTCTACAGCCCCCATGGCTCGATCTTCCGGTTCCTCAGCGAAGAGGCCCCCGAAGCGGGCGGGCAGGGCCGGGCGCCCGATGCGGTCAGCCTGATTTCCGCCGGCATCGCCTTTTGCTTCATGACCCAGTTCGGGCGCGTGGCGTCGATGGAACAGCTTGACCTGCCGCATTACTCCATCGTGCAGGATACCCATTTCTCGCTGGGCGGGGCATCGGGTGCGACCGGCAAGGCGGGAACCGCCGATCCGGTGGAAACCCATGTTCACCTGAAAACCACCGAAACCGACGACATCGCCCGCGACATGCTGGATGTGTCCGAGAGGACATGTTTCCTGCATGCGTTTTGCCGGACCGATCTGAAGACGCGCCTGAAGGTGACACGCCTGTGAACAACCGCGCCGCATAACGGGCCAACCGATACGGGTCGGTTCAACGACAACAGGCGGCAGGTTGCTTTTGAAGGTGCCGTCTCTATAGTTTTTTAATCAGCCTGTAAGACCGGCAACTTGACCGGCAGCAGGCAACAACCGGGAGGAAAAAATGCTCAAGATCAATTCCATGAAGTCCGCCGCCACGGCGGTGGCCTTCAGTCTGGCCTCGACCGTCGGATTGATGTCATCGACGGCGGCCCTGGCCGAGACCGAGCTTCGTCTGCACACCTTCGTGCCGCCCAGCCACATCATCTTTACCAAGATCCTCGAACCGATGGCCGCTGCGATCGAAGCCGAAACCAATGGCGAGGTCACAGTGACCCTGTATCCCTCGATGCAACTGGGCGGGGGCGCACCGGAACTGATCCGTCAGGCGGTGGACGGCACCGTCGACATGGTGTTCAGCCTGCCTGGCTATACCTCGCCGCAGTTTCCGCGCACCCAGATGATCGAGCTTCCGGGCCTGTCAACCGATGGCCTGGCGACGACCGAACTGATGTGGAAGCTGCTCGAAGGCGGCTATCTTGACCCCGAATATGACGGTCTCAAGGTTCTCGCGCTCTGGGCGGCGGATGACGCCGGGCTCTATACCCGCGACAAGCCGATCCGCTCGCTCGACGACATCGCCGGGATGCTCCTGCGCACGCCTTCGGCAGCCCAGGCCCGGCAGATCGAGAAGATGGGGGGCACGCCCGTCGCCTTGCCGATCCCCGAACTCTATCCCCAGCTTGAGCGTGGCGTGATCGACGGCGCGATGGTGCCGTTCACCACGATTCTCGATTTCCGGATGCATGAGGTGGCGAACTATTTCACCATTGCCGGTCCGCTCTTCGGCCGCTCGCAGTTCGTGGTCGTGATGAACGAAAACAGCTATGACGGCCTTTCCGCCGAAAATCAGGCGGTCATCGACCGTCTGACCGGGATCGAGCTGAGCCGCAAGGCGACCCAGGCCTACCTCGACCGCGCAGCGGAAAGCATCGAGTTCGTGCGCAACGCAGAGGGCAAGGAAGTGATCGAGTTCTCGGCCGATGAACAGGCCCGAGTCCGCGCAGTGCTGGCGCCGATCTACGGCGAGTGGCTGGAGCGGATGACGGCGCAGGGCATCGACGGGGCCGCGATGCTGGCGGTGGCCGGCATTCCGGCCAACTGACCTGCAATGCTCGACACGTTTGAAAGACGGTTCGAGAGGGTGCTCAGGCTGTTCGCATATGCGGGCGGCCTGGTGCTCGCCGGGCTGGCGTTGCTGATCATCTACGAGATCACCATGCGCTATTTCTTCGGCCGCCCCTTCCGGGGCGGCTATGAAGTCACCGAACTGGCGATGTCGCTGATCGTGGCCTGCGGACTGCCTTATACGGCGGTGATGCGGGGGCATGTGTCGGTCGACATCTTTTCCCGCTGGTTCGACCGGCCATCGATGCGTTGGGCGAACTTTGCCGTTCACATGATCGGAGCGGTGACGCTGGCCATCGTCGCCTGGCGCAGTTTCGACTATGCGCTGGGAAGTTTCGCGCAAAACGAGATGTCGAACATGATGCGCATCCCAAAGCACCCTTTTCAATTCGCCATCGCGATCTCTGCGGGGCTGTTTTCGCTTGTTCTGTTGCTTGAGGCGCTCAAGGCGCTGCGACCGGCGGTCGACACGCGGCAGGAGACGGAATGACACCCACCATCGCAGGCATCGTCGGTTTCGGCGCGCTTTTCGTCTTTCTGGCCATCCGGATGCCCATCGGGCTGGCGATGACGGTGGTGGGGGCAGGGGGCATCGCGATCCTCAACTCTCCCACCGCCGCGCTGAACGTGATGGGGTCGTTTCCCTATTCCTATTCGGCGGTGTTCACGCTCAGCGTGATCCCGCTGTTCATCCTGATGGGGGCGTTTGCGACAGTGTCCGGCATGGGCACCGACCTCTATCGCACGGCCTATACCTGGGTGGGCCACCGCCGCGGCGGGCTGGCGGCCTCGACGATCATCGCCTGCGCCGGGTTTGCGGCGCTGTCGGGTTCGTCGATTGCCGCCGCCGCGACCATGGGAAAGGTCGCCCTGCCCGAGATGGAGCGATACAAGTACGACCCCGGTCTTGCCACCGGCTCGATCGCGGCGGGCGGCACGCTGGGCATCCTGATTCCGCCCTCGACGGTGCTGATCGTCTATGCGCTTTTGACCGAACAGTCGGTGGGCCGGCTGTTCCTTGCGGGGTTCCTTCCCGGTCTGCTGCTGACCACGCTGTTCGTGGCGACCGTGTTCATCGTCGCGATCCTGAACCCCAGGGCCGGACCTCCGGGCGAAATCGTGCCGATGCGCGAACGCTTCAGGGTGCTGATGAATTCCGGCGCGCTGGTCTTTGTCGTGTTCATCGTGATCGGCGGCATCTATGCTGGCATCTTCACCGTCACCGAGGCGGCGGCGGTGGGTGCGTTCCTGACCTTCCTGCATGCGGTCTGGACCCGCAGGCTGACCATTGCGGGCTTTTTCACCGCGCTTCTGGACACCGTCAAGACCACGGCGATGGTGTTCTTCATCCTGATCGGCGCGCACTTCTTTGCACCCTTCCTGGCGCTGACCCGTATTCCGGTGAACCTGGCCGATGCGGTTGGCGATCTGGCGATCCCGGCACTTGCCATTCTGACCATCATAATTATGGTCTACATTGCCCTTGGCACCTTCATGGAAGGCTTTGCCATGATGGTTCTGACCGTGCCCATCGTCTTGCCGATCATCACGGCACTGGGGTACGATCCGATCTGGTTCGGCATCATCATGGTTCTGGTGCTGGAAATGGGGCTGATCAGTCCGCCTGTGGGGCTGAACGTCTTTGTCGTCAAGGGGGTGGCGCCCCATGTTCCGCTGTCGCAGATCTATCGCGGGATCCTGCCGTTCTGGCTGGCCATGGCGGTGTGCGTGATCCTTCTGGTCGCGTTTCCCGACATTGCGCTGTTCCTGCCCAACACGATGATGGGGCGATAGACGCCATGGGTCTGGTCAACCGGCGCGAGGTGTTCATCGAATGGGGCGATTGCGACCCGGCGGGCATCGTCTATTACCCCCGCTATTTCGTCATGTTCGACAATGCCACCGTGGCGCTTTTCGCGGCGGCGGGTCTGCCCAAGCACGAGATGGTGCGCACCCATGACATTGTCGGCATCCCCATGGTCGACACAAGGTCGCGCTTTGTCATCCCGTCGCGCTGGGGCGACACGATCACCATCGAAAGCCGGATCGTGGCATGGAAACGCTCCAGCTTCGATGTCGAACACCGGGTTCTGAAAGACGGCGCGCTGGCCATCGAGGCCTGGGAAACCCGGGTCTGGGTCGGGCGCCATCCCGACGATCCCGAAAGGATCAAGAGCCGACCGATCCCGCAGGATGTCATCGACCGTTTCGCGTAGGCGGCAAGGCCACAACAGGAGAAGCACATGGAAGTCTCGTTCCACAAGGAAATCCAGAGCCTCAGGCTGGGTGACGGCGATACGTTCCACGGCGAAGGCATCCTTGCCGTGACAAAGGCGCTGCTGCAATCGGGGGTGTCCTATGTCGGCGGCTATCAGGGCGCCCCGGTCAGCCATCTGCTGGATGTGCTGGTGCAATCCGAAGACATCCTGCACGACCTTGGCATCCACCTTGAGACCTGCACCAACGAGGCGGCGGCGGCGGCCATGCTGGCCGCGTCTGTCCAGTATCCGATCCGGGGCTGTGTGACGTGGAAATCCATCGTCGGCACCAATGTCGCGGCGGATGCGTTGTCGAACCTGTCGTCGCCCGGGGTGATCGGCGGCACGCTGATCGTGGTGGGCGAGGATTATGGCGAAGGCGCCAGCGTCATTCAGGAACGCACCCACGCCTATGCGCTGAAATCCTCGATCTGGCTGTTGGATCCGCGCCCCGACCTGCCCAGGATCGTCGAGATGGTCGAGAAAAGCTTCGAACTGTCCGAGGCCAGCAACACGCCGGTGATGATGGAACTGCGCATTCGCGCCTGCCATGTCTTCGGCAGCTTCGAGACCCGGGACAACGTGCCCGCCAAGCATTCGACCCGGGCGAAATTCAAGGAACCAGCCCCTTTCGACTATGCCCGCCTGGCCCATCCGCCCGTGACCTTCATCCAGGAGAAGGACAAGGTGAACCGCCGCCTGCCGCTGGCCCGCGACTTTATCCTGCGCCATGGTCTGAATGAAATCATGGGGCCGCAAACGGGCGAGATCGGCATCATCACCCAGGGCGGCCTGTTCAACGGGTTGAATGCCCGGCTGGCGGATGCCGGCCTGTCCGACACCTTCGGCAACCTGACGGTGCCGACGATGGTGCTGAACGTCACCCATCCGCTGGTGCCTGAGCAAATCCTGGACTTTGCACGCGGCAAGAAGGCCATCCTGATCGTCGAGGAGGGGTCGCCGGAATACATCGAACTGGCGATCGGCAAGATCCTGCGTCAGGCCGACCTGCAGACCCGCCTGCATGGCAAGGACATGCTGCCGCAGGCGGGGGAATACACCGCCCCGGTCGTGGGCCGGGGCCTGGCCAGCTTCCTGTCGGCCTACGGTTTCGAGACCGGCGAACTGGGCCAATGGCTGGACGGCGTCGATGCCCATCGCGCCGCGCTGGACAAGGCGACCACCGATCCCCTGCCGCCACGCCCGCCGACGTTCTGCACCGGCTGTCCCGAGCGCCCGGTGTTTTCGGCGATGAAACTGCTGCGCGAGGAGATGGGGCCGGTCCACGTTTCGGTCGACATCGGCTGCCACGCCCTTGCGACCTTCCCGCCGTTCAGTCAGGGCCATTCGATCCTGGGCTATGGCATGTCGCTTGCCGCCGCCTCGGCGGTGTCCGGCACCCAGGAAAAGCGCCCCTTCACGGTGATGGGCGATGGCGGGTTCTGGCACAACGGATTGCTGACCGGGGTCGCGGGCGCGGTGTTCAACAAGACGGATTCCGTGCTTGTTGTGATGAACAACGGCTATTCCAGCGCCACAGGTGCGCAAGACCTGCCCTCCAGCCTGCCCAAGGACAGCGGGCGGGGCAAGGGGCTGGATATGGAAAAGGCGCTGCGCAGCATGGGGGTGACATGGATCAAGCGGGTTGACAATTACCGCGTGTCGACAATGGTCAAGGTGCTGCGCGAGGCCCGTTCGACAAAGAAGAAGGGGCTGAAGGTGGTGCTGGCCGATGGTGAATGCCAACTGGCCCGCCAGCGCCGCATCCGCCCCGCCATGGCCAAGGCTGTCGCCGCCGGGAAACGTGTGGTGCGCACCCGGTTCTGGGTGGATGAGGACACCTGCACCGGCGATCACAGTTGCATCCGGCTGTCGGGCTGTCCGTCGCTGACGATCAAGCCGAACCCCGATCCGCTGCGCACCGACCCTGTCGCCCATGTGAACAACGATTGCGTCGGCTGTGGGCTGTGCGGTGAAATCAGCCACGCCGCCCAGCTGTGCCCGTCCTTTGCGCAGATCGACATCATCCAGAACCCGACGGCGTGGGACAGGTTTCGCCGCCGCATGTCGGACGGGCTGATCCGCCTGTTCGGCGGGATGACGGCACCCGGCGACAGGCCCGGCCAGGCCCCTGTTGGCGTCGGAGTACCGGCGGAATGAACGCGGTGGCGAACCTCCAGCCGACGCGCCTTCTGATCGCGGCCATGGGGGGCGAGGGGGGGGGCGTGCTGGCGGGCTGGCTGACCGATGCGGCTCTGGACTCCGATCTGTGGGTCCAGCGCACCTCGGTGCCCGGGGTGGCCCAGCGGACCGGCGCCACGACCTATTACCTTGAGTTCCTGCCCAAATCCGGTGGTCCGCGGCCCATCATGTCGCTGCATCCGGCCCCGGGACGGGTCGATGTCATGGTCGCCACCGAACTGCTTGAGACGATGCGCATGGTTCAGGCCGGTTTCGTCACGCCCGAGCGCACCAGACTGATCGCCTCGACCCACCGGACCTATACGGTCGACGAAAAAAGCGCGATGGCCGACGGGCGGCGCGACCCCGAACCGATGATCGCGACCTGCCGACGTTTCGCGCACACGGCGATCATTCTGGACCTGTCGGAGGTGGCCGCACGACAGGGGTGTCATCTGAATTCTGTCGTCATGGGGCTGTTGACCGGCTCGAAGGCGCTGCCGCTTCCCGAGGAAAGCTGCCGCAAGGCCGTTCGGGGGGGGGCGCGCGCATCCGACGCAAACCTGCGCGGTTTCGAGGCGGGCCTGGCCCTTGCCCGGGAACAGCAAACCGTTCCCAGCCTGCGCTCGGCGGCCAAACCGCCGGACAGTCCATCCGCGGCGCCTGACCGGCAATCGGCCGCGCTGGAGGCCAGCCCCGACACCGAATTTCTGCCGGCCGGTGCCGCAGCTCTGGCGGCCGAAGGTGTCCGCCGGTTGACCGACTTTCAGGATGCCGCCTACGGTGAGACCTATCTCGAACACCTGCGCCGCGTCTCGAAACATCCGGCGGCAACGCCCGCGCTCCTTGCCGCCCTTGCCCGTCACATGGCGGTGCGGATGAGCTATGAGGACACGCATCGCGTCGCCCAGCTCAAGCTGCGGCAGTCGCGTCTTGCCCGGGTCCATGCCGAGGCCCGCGCGCGCGACGGCGACATCGTGGACGTCTCCGAATACATGAAACCCGGACCCGACGAGATCTTCGGGATGCTTCCCAAGGGTCTGGGCGCGCGGCTTGTCGCCCTGTCCGACCGCCGGGGATGGGGCGCCCTTTCGTTCCCGATGAAGGTGCGCACCACGCGGTTTTCGGGGTTCATCCGGCTGCGCGTGCTTGCCGCTGCCCGGCGCTGGCGCCCGCGCAGCCTGCGCCACGCCGAAGAGATGGCCTGGCTGGCACAGTGGCTGGGCCAGATTGAATTGGCGCTCGATGCTGCTCCGGGCGCCGCAGTTGAAATCGTCGAAGCGGCAAAGCTGGTGCGCGGCTATGGAGCGACCTTCAAGCGCGGATTGAGGAACTGGCATCTCATCTCGTCGGACATCATCGCGCCCTGCCTTGACGGGCGCTATCCCGCGACGCTTCTGGCCGATGCGGTCGTGCAGGCGCGCCTGGCGGCACTGAAAGACCCCGAGGGCGAGGCGCTGGACCGGGTGGTCGGTGCGTTTCAGCGCGCCGCAGCGGCCTGACCTGCGGGCGTCTGTCTGTGCCTGAAACATCTTTGACGACATGGCCCAGGATGCTTGCCCGCCAACAACGCTGCGAGATTTGCAGCCGGCATGGCCTGTTGCCCATCTCCCGAGGTGGCGGAGCGACCCGCGACAGAGGCATCTTCGACAGGCCGCCATCCATGCCGCGACCCGGTGCCTGCAACAGGGCACGACGACCAGAGACAGGCCCCCGGCCTGCAATCCGACGAAAACGGCGGTTGAAAAGCCCACTCCAGCACTCGGGCAGGGGTGTGCCCAACTGAGGGGAAAAGAGCGCCACCGATCAGGCCGATCGCGATTGCCAACGCCATCGGTCGCGGGGTGGCGTTGCCCCCCAGCTTCGCCCGATACGATTGCCGCCGCCAGATCGGCCATGGGCCAGGACGAGCAACGGCACGATCCCTGGGTGCTGCGCCGGGCGGTTGGCCAGGCCGGCGCCGGTCCGAACCGGCGCAGCCGATCATGTTGATCGCTGGTTCCTTGCAGAGCAGCTATCGGCAAAAACATGGAACCCATGATCGACTTGCCAAGCATTCTGGCCATCCGCAGGAATTTCCCAGCCACCGAACCGGCAAGTCTGACCTCGAACGATCCCATGGAAACCAAGCGCCTTGCCCCTACCGCCCTCGCGCGCTACCCCTGATGCATTCCCACCCGGAGAGCGCCCATGTCCCCGTTCCGTGCCATCCTGTTCAAGGTCGGGTCGGTGGTTCTGTTCGTCTGCATGTCGGCGCTGATCAAATTCGCGAGTGACGAGGTGCCGCCCGGCCAGGCCGTGTTCTTTCGCAGTTTCTTTGCCATTCCGGTGATCCTGGCCTGGCTGATGTGGCGCCATGAAATACACACCGGGCTGCGCACGGCAGTGCCCATGGGGCATGTGTGGCGGGGGCTGGTGGGCACCACGTCGATGGGCCTGGGCTTTGCCGGCCTTGCCTATCTGCCGCTCAGCGAGGTGCAGGCGATCCACTACACGGCGCCGCTGCTGGTGGTGATCTTTGCCGCGATGTTTCTGGGCGAGGAAGTGCGGGCGTTCCGTCTGACCGCCGTGGCGCTGGGGCTGACCGGCGTGCTGATCGTGCTGTCGCCGCGCCTGACCGCGTTGCAGGAGGGCACGCTGGGCGAAACCGAGGCTCTGGGCGCGATTCTGGTGCTGATGTCGGCGGTTCTGTCTGCGCTGGCGCAGGTGTTCGTGCGCAAGCTGGTGCAGACGGAACAGACCAGTTCCATCGTGTTCTGGTTTTCGGTGACGGCCAGTGTGCTGGCGCTGGCCACGGTTCCGTTCGGCTGGGTGATGCCCAGTTGGCCGGTGCTGGCGGCGCTGGTGTCGGCGGGGTTGCTGGGGGGGTTCGGACAGATACTGCTGACCACCAGTTACCGGCTGGCCGATGTTTCGGTGGTGGCGCCGTTCGAGTATTCGTCGATGCTGTTGTCGGTGGCGATCGGGTATTGGGTGTTCGACGAGGTGCCGACGCTGGTGATGCTGGCAGGCGTGATTCTGGTGATTGCCGCCGGGGTGCTGATCATCTGGCGCGAGCGGGCGCTGGGGCTGGAACGGGCGAAACAGCGCCGGGCCGTGCCACCGCAATGAAGATGGACGCGAATCGGCGCGAGATGTGGTAAGACAAATCTAGTTTCCTTGCATCGAAAGGACGGCTGACCATGATCCGACATATCAACGACAAGGCCAGGGCCGCACCCCTGCAGCGATACTTGCGCGTTGCGCGGCGGTTGGGGCGTCCTGCCCATCACCCTGTTCTTGCCCGCGCGCCGCGACGGCACACGGCTGCGCGGATGCTGGCCCAGTTCTGCCGGATCGACCGGCACGGACCGGGCCACGTCTGACGATCAGGCGCGCACCAGCTTTTCATAGCCCAGCGAAATGTCGCGGGTCAGCGACCCCACCTCGAAATTGTAATCCCCGATCTGGCCCACAGGGGTGACTTCTGCGGCGGTGCCGGTCAGCCAGCATTGCTCGAACCCTTCCAGTTCCTCGGGCATGATATGGCGCTCGTGCACCCTGATCTGGCGCGACTCGAGCATGCCGATGACAGTCTGCCGGGTGATGCCGTTCAGAAAGCAGTCGGGGTTGGGGGTGTGCACTTCGCCGTTCTTGACGAAGAAGATGTTGGCGCCCGTCGCCTCGGCGATATAGCCGCGATAGTCGAACATCATCGCATCGGAACAGCCTTTCGCCTCGGCGGCGTGTTTGCTCATGGTGCAGATCATATAGAGGCCGGCGGCCTTGGCATGGCTGGGCGCGGTTTCGGGCGAGGGGCGTTTCCACTTGGCGATGTCCAGCTTGGCGCCTTTCATCTTGGCATCGCCATAGTAGTTGCCCCATTCCCAGGCCGCGATGGCCAGGCGCACGGGGTTGCGTTTGGCGGCGACGCCCATGTCTTCGCCCGCACCGCGCCAGGCGACAGCGCGCACATAGGCATCGGTGAAGCCGTTTGCGGTGAGCACCTGCTGCTTGGCGGCCTCGATCTCGTCGACCGTGAAGGGGATTTCAAAGTCGAGGCAGCTGGCGGAATAGTGCAGGCGTTCGGAGTGGCGGCGGGATTCGAAAATCCTGCCGTTGTAGCACCGCTCGCCCTCGAACACGGAACTGGCATAGTGTACCGCATGGGTCAGGATATGCACGTTGGCGTCGCGCCAGGGCAGCATTGCGCCGTCCATCCAGATCATTCCGTCGCGGTCGTCATATGCGCCTGCCATGGCCGTGGCTCCTGTTCCTTGCACCCGATCTGGGGCGCTATTTCAGATAGTTGCGAAAGTTAGGTCCGAAACGGACATAATGTTGCGAAAATTGCCCGGAATCGCTAGCAGTTGGGTCTTGGAATGTCAACAAGGCTGACGTACCCTGTGATGAAACCGATGGCGAGTTGATCAAGGACAGGGCGATGGGAGAACAAAGGCCGGGGGGCGAGGCACTGCTGTTCCTGACCGACGAGCAGTTGCGCAAGGGGATCGAGGCGATGTTCTTTGCCTATCGCGGATTCACCGCCGACCCCGACCGCATTCTGGCCGAGCATGGCTATGGCCGGGCGCATCACCGCGCGGTGCATTTCATCCACCGCACGCCGGGCACGACGGTGAACAATCTGCTGGATATTCTGGGTGTTACAAAGCAGTCGCTGAACCGTGTGTTGCGCAGTCTGATCGAGGATGGTCTGGTCTTCGGCAAGGTCGGCACGCGCGACAAGAGGGAGCGGCACTTGTACCTGACGGAAGATGGCAGCGCGCTGGAGCGGGCCCTGTCCGAGGCCCAGAGGCGGCGGATGCGCGCGGCCTACCGCGCGGTCGGCCCCGAGGCGGTGGCCGGATTCCGCCAGGTGCTGGAGGCGATGATGGACCCGGATCAGCGCCGCCACTATGGGGCGCGGACGGGGGGCAGGGGATGAGCGCGGTTCACGATGTTCACCTGCTGATCGTGGACGACGACGAGCGGATTCGCGGGCTGTTGCAGAAATTCCTGATCCGAAACGGGTTTTTCGTATCGGCGGCGCGGGATGCCGCCCATGCTCGGCGGCTGCTGGCCGGGCTGGATTTCGATCTGATCGTGCTGGATGTGATGATGCCGGGCGAGGATGGCATCGCCTTAACCACCAGCCTGCGGGAAACCCTGACGGTGCCGATCCTGTTGCTGACCGCCAAAAGCGACACCGGCGACCGGATTGCCGGCCTTGAGGCGGGGGCCGACGATTATCTGTCCAAGCCCTTCGAGCCCAAGGAGTTGTTGCTGCGGATCAATGCGATCCTGCGGCGGGTGCCGGTGGAACCGGGCGCGACGGATGCGCCCAAGGTGCTGCACCTTGGCCCGGTCCGGTACGACATCGAGCGGGGCGAGATGTGGCAGGGCGATGCTGCGGTGCGGCTGACCGTGACCGAGGCGCATCTGATGCGGATTTTCTCGGCGGCGCCGGGCGAGGTGATCAGCCGCACCCGGCTGGTCGACGATCTGGGGCGCGGCAATGGCGGGGCGCAGGACCGGGCGATTGACGTACAGATCACCCGTTTGCGGCGCAAGATCGAGGCTGACCCGAAACAACCGAGGTATTTGCAAACGGTGCGGGGCGCGGGTTATCTGCTGGCGCCGGATTGATCCCGGGCCGGTTTCTGAATATCTCCATGCGGCAGTCTTGACGGATCGGGGGTGGCACGATGATCTATTTTTCCCACGACGACGGTTTGGCCCACGAAACGCCTCGCGGCCACCCCGAACAGGTGGCGCGGCTGGAGGCCATTCGCGGCGCTTTGGCCGGGATGGAACTGGACCGCCGCGCCGCCCCTCTGGCCGAGGATGCCGACATCCTGCGCTGCCATCCCCAAAGCCATCTGGACCATGTGACCGCTTCGGCACCCACCGAGGGCTGGCGCTCGCTCGACCCCGATACGCATATGTCGCCGGGCACCCTTGCCGCCGCGCGGCGGGCGGTCGGGGGATGCGTGGCCGCCGTGGATGCGGTGTTGGGTGGCGCTGCGCGCAGTGCCTTTGTGGGCTGTCGCCCGCCCGGCCACCACGCCGAGCGCGCGCAGGCGATGGGCTTCTGTTTCTTCGGCAACGTGGCGATTGCGGCCAGACGGGCGCTGGATCACCATGGGCTGGGCCGGGTTGCGGTGGTGGATTTCGATGTGCACCACGGCAACGGCACGCAAAACCTGTTGTGGGACGACGGGCGGGCGCTGTTCGTCTCATCGCACCAGATGCCACTGTACCCCGGATCGGGGCATGGCCACGAGCGGGGCGCCCATGACAATGTGCTGAACCTGCCTCTGGTGGAGGGAACGGGGGGCGACGAGATGCGCCGCATCTACGAGGATGCGGTGTTTCCGGCGCTTCTGGCGTTCCAGCCCGAGTTGATCCTGATTTCCGCCGGGTTCGATGCACACCGGGCCGATCCCCTGGCAGGGCTGATGTGGGAGACCGAGGATTTCGCCTGGCTGACGGGTCGGTTGTGCGATGTGGCCGAGGTGGCGTGCGGCGGGCGTATCGTGTCGACACTGGAAGGCGGGTATGATCTGCAGGCGCTGGGCGCCTCGGTGGCGGCCCATGTGAAGGTGTTGAAGGAGCGGGACGCATGAGCGAACAGGCCGTGGCAGAGATGACGTTTGAACAGGCGATGGCCGAGTTGGAGCGTGTGGTGGGCCAACTGGAATCGGGCAACGTGCCGCTGGAACAGTCGATTGCCCTGTACGAGCGCGGTGCGGCGCTGAAGGCGCGGTGCGAGGCCAAGCTGAAGGAGGCCGAGGAGAAGGTGGCGGCGATCACGCTCGACCGCGACGGGGCGCCCACCGGGACCGTTCCGTTCGATGGCCAGTGATGCAATCTTGAGTATTTTTGCAGAGAAGAAACCGGGGACGGTGTGAGCGATTTCGCGGCGCGACTGGCGGAAAGTGCGGCGGCGGTTCAGGGGTGTCTGGACGGTGCCATGGCGCCCCTGGGCGATCTGCCCGTGGTGCAGGGCATGCGCTGGGCCTGCAATGGTGGCAAGCGGCTGCGCGGGTTTCTGGTGACGGAAGGCGCGGCGCTTTATGGCGTGCCTCTGGCGCGGGCGGTGCAGGCGGGGGCGGCGATCGAGGCGCTGCATGCCTATTCGCTGGTGCATGACGATCTGCCCTGCATGGATGACGATGCGTTGCGGCGCGGCCAGCCGACGGTGCATGTGAAATGGGACGAGGCGACAGCGGTGCTGGTGGGCGATGCCTTGCAGACCCTGGCGTTCGAGTTGCTGGCCGATCCGGCGTGCCACCCCGATGCGGCGGTGCGGATCGATCTGGTGGCGTCGCTGGCGCGGGCGTCGGGCGCGCGCGGGATGGTCCTGGGTCAGGCGTTGGACATTGCGGCCGAGACGGCGGCGGTGCCTTTGGGCCTGGCCGAGATCGAGGCGTTGCAGGCGGGCAAGACCGGGGCGCTGATCCGCTGGTCGGGCGAGGCCGGGGCACGGCTGGCGGGGGCGGAGGTGACTGCGCTGGGGCGCTATGCCAAGGCCCTGGGGCTGGCGTTTCAGATTGCCGACGATCTGCTGGATGTGGGCGGCGATGCGGCGCTGGCGGGCAAGGCGCTGGGCAAGGATGCGGCTGCGGGCAAGGCGACGTTCGTGTCCTTGCTGGGGGTTGCGGGGGCGCGGGCGCGGGCGCGCGATCTGGTGGACGAGGCGTGTGACGCCCTGGCTGGATACGGGGATCGGGCCGAGGCGCTGCGCGGCTGTGCCCGCTTTGTCGTCGAGCGGGATCGCTGAGGTCTTTTCGAGCATTTCTGCAAGGAAGAGGCAGGGATCGGGTGGCCTTGCCGGGGCGAGGGGCCATTATCGCCGGCGGGCGACGGCCTTTCCGGAACGAGTGGGATGAAACCGTCTTGCGCGATCAATCCGGCGGTCCTGCCGCGCGGATTTGATCGTTTGATGCCTGAGATGGCGTTCCAGCGGTTGCCGGTGCGCCCTGGCATTGCACCACGCGGGTTGGTCGGGGTCGTTGGCGACACCCAAGCGGGGGCTTTTGGTCCGGCGCATCTGGCCAACCTGCCCGGGTTCGTGGCGGCGGCGGATCGGGCCGAACTGCACCAGATGGTGGCAACTGCCTTGGCCCGGGTGTGGGATCGATTGCGTTTCCCACATCCGCTGGGTGAGTCACAGGTTCAGGCTGCGGCCTTGCCGGGCCGTCCGACGGCCGCGCCGAGCGCCATTCCGATCAGGCTTAGCGCGGCGATGCACCAGACCGCCGACCACCAGCTGCCCTGGGCATCGTGGATCAGCCCGGTGGCGATGGGGCCGACGATCTGGCCGATCGCGGCGCATTGATAGAACAGCCCCGACAGGATGGGCGCATCGCCGGGCTGGCGCCCGAGGCGCGGGATGGCGGACCAGACCACTGCGGGCGGCACCCCGGCTGCGGCGGCGAACAGCACCATGCCCGCCAGCCGCAGGGGCAGGGGCAGCGCTTCGCTCAGCAGGGCCACGGGCGACAGACCCATCACGGCGAAGGACACCACCAGCAGCAGGCCGGGGCTGGCGCCACGGTCCAGCAGACGACCGCCCAGCAGGTTGGTGGGCAGCAGGAACAGCACGGCAAGGAACGCGGTCAGGTTGGCCAGCGGCGGCGTCAGCTCGATGACGTCGACCAGGATCGTGGGCAGGAACCCAAGGTAGATCAGGCTGGACGAGGAGAAGGCGGCAAAGCTGGCCGCCATGAGGATGACCTCGCGCCGCAGCAGGCCCGACAGGCGACCGGGTGCCGGGCCGCGCGGTGCGGCGACGGCGGGGACGGTTGCGCGCAGGGCGGCCAGCGCCAGAACCGGCACGATGGCCGACAGCACGAACATGCCGCGCCAACCGATGGCGTCCAGCAGCAGGAACGACAGCGCCATGGACAGCGCCACGCCCACCGGCATCCATGTGGCCCACAGACCCATGGCCAGCGATTGCTGGTGCGGCGGGGCGGCAGAACGCACCAGGGCGGGAAAGGCGCTGGTGCACAGCACGAAGCCGAACGCCTCGGCCAGGCGGCTGGCCAGCAGGGTGCCGGGGCCGGGGGCAAACGCACCCGCCAGCGATCCGGCGGCGACCAGCAGCAACCCGGCGCTGGCCGCGCGGCGCAATCCGATGCGCCGGGTGGCAAGGCCGAAAGCCAGGCCCGCGACGGCCGCGACGACGCTGATGACCGAGAGGTACAGGGACAGGAACCCGACATCGGCGCCGAATTCGGCGCGGATCAGCGGCAGGGTCGATGCGGCCTTGCCGATCTGCATGGCCGCCGCAGCCCCCCCCGCCGTGGCGATCAGGGCGGCGGGCCAACTGCCACCTCTTGCAGGGTCATCCATCCTGAAGGATCAAGTCGGCGGCCTTTTCGGCGATGGCCGTGACGGGCGCATGGGTGTTGCCCGAAACGATGGTCGGCATCACCGAAGCATCGGCCACCCGCAGGCCGCGCAGCCCGTGCACCCGCAGGCGCGGATCGACCACCGCCATCGGGTCGATACCCATCTTTGCGGTGCCGACGGGGTGGAAGATGGTCGTCGCCACATCGCCCGCTGCGCGCAGCAGGTCGTCATCGGTTTGCACGGCGGGGCCGGGTTTGATTTCTTCGGGGTCGAAGGCGGCCATCCGGCGGGTGGCCATCAGTCGGCGGGCGTGGCGCAGGCTGTCGATGGCGACGCGGCGGTCGGCCTCGGCACTCAGATAGCCGGGCCGGATGGCGGGGGTGTCACCGGGCGCGGGGCCGGTGATGTGGCTGGTGCCCCGGCTTTCGGGGCGCAGGTTGCACACCGACACGGTGATGCCGGGAAAGCGGTGCAGCGGCTGGCCGAACGCGTCCAGCGACAGGGGCTGGACGTGGTATTCGAGGTTCGCCGTTTCGTGCTGATCGGACGAGCGGCAGAAGATGCCGAACTGGCTGGGCGCCATGGCCATCGGCCCGGACCTGCGCCATGCGTATTCCAGCGCGATCCGCGCCTTGCCCCAAAGGCTGTTCGCAAGGTCGTTCAGGGTTGTCGCGCCCGAGATGCGATAGATGGTGCGCAGTTGCAGGTGATCTTGCAGGTTGCGCCCGACACCGGGCAAGGCATGGCGCAGCGCGATCCCGTGGGCCTGCAACACGTCGCCCCGCCCGATGCCCGACAGTTCCATGATCTGGGGCGTGCCGATGGCGCCTGCGGCCAGCACGGTTTCGCCATGGCTGTCGGCCTGCCGCAGCCGCCCGTTCTGGCGGAACAGCACGCCCGTGACGCGGCCATCGCGCAGGATCAGGCGTTCGACCTGGGCATGGGTTTCGATCCGCAGATTGCGCCGCTTGCGCGCCGGATCAAGAAACGCCTTGCGCGCATTCCAGCGCACACCGCCCCGCTGGTTCACCGGAAAATACCCCGAGCCCTCATTGTCGCCATCGTTGAAATCGGCGCGGGGCGCGATGCCGATCTCCTGTGCCGCCTCGGCCACCGCATCGAGGATCGGCCAGTGCAGGCGCTGTTTCTCGACATGCAACTCGCCGCCCTTGCCGTGCACGTCGCTGGCGGGGCCATGGTGATTTTCCGAGCGCTTGAAATAGGGCAGCAGATCGTCCCAGCCCCAGCCGGTGTTGCCCATCTGGCGCCACTGGTCATAGTCGCGCGCCTGGCCACGCATGTAGATCATGCCGTTGATCGACGAACAGCCGCCCAGAATCTTGCCGCGCGGATAGTTCAGCGACCGACCGTTCAGCCCCGGTTCTGCCTGGGTTTTCAGGCACCAGTCCATCGCCGGATTGCCCATGGCATACAGATAGCCGATGGGCACATGCACCCAGAACCGGTTGTCGCTGCCCCCCGCCTCAAGCAGCAGGACACGGGTTTTCGGGTTCGCGCTCAGCCGGTTGGCCAGAACGCAACCCGCCGAACCCGCGCCGATGACGATGTGGTCGAACGTGCCGATGATGTCGGGGTCAGGGGGTGCCACGATGTATTCCCGAGGGGGCTTGGTCGGTCATTTGTGTGCGCCCTTTCCGGCGATGGCAAGTGCAATGGCGCGCGCTGGTCATTGCCCCGTCCGCTTTGCGTGGGACATTTCCAGCCAGTAGTGGTTCAGGAACACGTCGAGACTCTGGCGATCCTCGAGCAGATCCTGCGTGGCGGCGGCGCCCGGCTGTGATTGCTCGATCAGCAGCAGGTATTGCTGCGCCCCCGGGCCGCCGCCGTAAATCTTGCGCTCCGAGATCATGATCTGCGAAATCTCCTCGTCCACCTGATAAAGGCGCACGCGCAACATGCCGGGCCGCGCGGCCATGGCGGCGGCCCAGCCTGTGGGCGGCTCGGGGCTGTTGCAGCGCAGGCTGGTGATCCAGGGCGCGGCAAACGGCCCTGCGGCGCCGGCGGTTTCCATCTTGCGATAGATGTTGCGCGCGGGGTTGCGGAAATGCTGCAAAGCGTCGCGCGTCCAGGGCGTAGAGTTGTTCAATGCGTTCAGATAATAGTCCGAGGCCAGGGCCGCGGGCGCCTCGGTTTCATAGAACATCAGGAAATGCGGGGTATTGTCCATCGCGCGGTCGCGGCAGCCGCGCAGAAACCCCGGCGATGTCACCCGTTCGGGGATGTGTTCGCAATTGTGCCACTGCTGATAGCGCAGCAGATAGTCGGGGTCGATATCCGACCAGAATGCCATCAGGCCCGTGTCTTGCATGGTGTGCCTCATTTCGGGGTTGCGGGCAGCGGTGTGAAAACGCGGTCGGTCAAGGCTGGCTCAGCGCCCCCGGAACTCTGGCGGGCGCTTGGCGCGAAAGGCGGCGACGCCCTCTCTGCAATCTTCGGAATTGAACGACAGGTCGATCAGCCGCATCGTTTCGCCCAGCGTCTGCTGCTCGGGCAGATCATCGGCCCGGATCAGCGCCTGTTTCGCGTGGGACTGGCTGAGCGGGCCTTTTGCCAGACGCCGCGCCAGAGCGGTTGCCGCGTTCAGTGCGCCGCCTTCGTCCGGGACGGCGTTGATCAGGCCCCAGGACAGGGCGGTGTCAGCCGTGATCGGGTCGCCCAGAAAGATCATCTGCGCCGCGCGGCCATATCCGATGCGCCGCTGGGTGCGCACCGTGCCGCCGCTGCCGGGAAACACGCCCAGCCGCACCTCGGGCAGGGCAAAGACGGCGCGGGGGTCGGCGACGATCAGATCGCAGCACAGCGCCAGTTCCAGCCCGCCGCCCCAGGCCCCGCCCTGCACAGCCGCCACCGTCGGCCAGGGGAAATGGGCCAGTTGCGAATACATGGCATTTTCCGCCGCCAGCTTGTGGCGGATCACGGCGCCGGGGTGCATGTAACGCCCGAATTCCCTGATGTCCGACCCGCCGCAGAACGCCTTGTCGCCCGCGCCGTGCACCAGCAGGGCGCGCACGCCCGGATCGGTGGCCAGCGTGGTCAGACAGGTGGCCAGTGCCCCGGTCATCGCGACGCTGATCAGGTTCAGCGGCGGGGTATTCAGCATGATGGTCACAAGGCCATCCTCGACGGTGCAGACAACGTGGCTGTCGGTCATTTTCCGGTCCTTGCGTGGGGGCGCGCGTGGAAATCGGTGGCCCAGCCCATGGGCGCGTCGCGGAACAGGCGGCTGTCCATTTCCCTGAGGTCGGGCGCCACGGCGATGTCGAACCCGATCTGCGCCAGAATATCCTTGTGCACATCGATGCCCGGGGCGTGCACTGTCAGGATCAGGCCAGACTCCCCCAGCCGGAACACCGCGCGCTGGGTGACATAGGTTATCTCCTGCCCCCGCGAGACGGCGGTCCCGCCCGAGAATGTGATCTGTTCGACGGCGGGCACGAATTTCGCAACCGTGCCTTCGCGGTGCAGCGTCATGCCGCTGCCGTTCGGGCGAATGTCCAGCTTGCCGGTGGTCAGCGTGCCTGAAAACGTCACCTTGCGGGTGCCCTGCGAGATGTTGATGAACCCGCCCGGCCCGGTGATGTTGGGGCCATAGCGCGACACGTTGACGTTGCCGTGGCGGTCGACCTCGGCGAAGGACAGGAACGCCATGTCAAGGCCGCCGCCATCGTAGAAATCGAACTGGCCGGGCTGTTCGACCATCGCGGCATAGTTCACGGCGGTACCGAAATCCTTGTCCAGCGCGGGGGCGCCGCCGAACAGGCCCTGTTCGACGGTCAGGCAGATGTCGTCGAGAAACCCTTCCTCGGCAGCGATGGACGTGATGCCGACCGACACGCCGTATCCGATGTTGACCACCGCACCGGGGAACAGCTCGGTCGCGCCGCGCCGCGCGATCACCTTGCGCACATCGAACGGCAGGGGCGGCTGGTCGTCCAGCGGCACGCGCAGGGTGCCCGCATATCCGGGGTTCAGCGCGGTCTGATAGGTCTGGCGCTGCTCGGGCACGACAACGATGTGATCGACCAGGACGCCGGGCACCTTGACCGACTTGGCAGGCAGGGTGCCCCGCCGCGCCATCCGCCGCACCTGTGCGATGACACGCCCGCCACCCCGACGTGCCGCACAGGCCATGGCGAAGATTTCGCCATAGATCGCCTCGTCCTCCAGGGTCAGGTTGCCGTCTTCATCGGCGGTGGTGGCGCGGATCACCGCCACGTCCAGCGGCAGGGCCTTGTAGAACAGGTATTCCTCGCCGCCCACATGCATCAGTTCCACCAGATCCTCGGTGGTGCGCGCACTTTGTTTGCCGCCGCTCTGGCGCGGATCGACAAAAGTGCCAAGGCCGATGCGCGTCAGCAGCCCGGGCCGCCCCGCCGCCATGTCGCGCATCAGTTGCGACAGCACGCCCTGGGGCAGGGTATAGGCCTCGATCACATCGGCCACCGCAAGGGCGGCGATGGCCGGGCAGTTGTTGAACCCCGCCGACACCACCCGCCGCGCCAGCCCCGGCAGGGCAAGGCGCGAAAACCCCGTCGTCGCCCAGTCGCCCAGCGACACGACCGAGCCCAGCGTCAGATCGCGGGGCGCGCCGGTGGTGGCGAACCGCTCGGCCAACGCCTCGATCACCGCTTCGGGCACCAGATGGCCGCCGCCCGAGCCGCTGAAATACACCGCATCGCCATCGCGGATCAGCGCGGCGGCCTCCGCCCTGCCCAGCACCTTGCTGCCGCTTGCGGGCTGTGTCAGTGCCATTTCGGTTCCTTTCGCGCGCTGATCTGGCGCTTGCAACGAGAACGCCTGAGGATGTACAGTATACTGACAGTTTTTGAAGGTTCGCACATTTCATGGATGAGCACGATCTCAAGGCGCTGGCCGCGCTTGACCTTTACAACATGCCGGGGCAACTGATCCGGCGGTTGCAGCAGATTGCGGTGTCGATCTGGCTGGACGAAACCGCGACGTCCGAGATGCGGCCGGTGCAGTTCGCGGCGCTGAGTGCGATTCGCGCCTGCCCGGGGCTGGACCAGATGGCGCTGTCGCGGGTGGTGGCCTTTGATCGCAGCACGATCCAGGACGTTGTGGTGCGTCTGGTCAAGCGGAACTGGGCACGGCGCGACGCCGATCCGCAGGATCTGCGCCGCCGCGTGCTGTTCATCACGACCGAGGGCGAACGGGTGCTCGATTCCATCGAGGCCGAGAACCGGCGCGCGCAGGAGCGCATTCTGGAACCTCTGAGCCCCGAGGAACAGGTGGTGTTCATGGAACTGATGTCGCGCATGGTGAAGGTGAACAACCGGTTCAGCCGCGCCCCCCTGAACGGGGAACAGGCCTAGGGGCAGGCAACGTGCCATCCTAGCGCCCGCCACCCACGTCGAGAATCGCACGGGTGACATAGCTGGCCTTGTCCGACAGCAGCCAGACGATGGCCTCGGCCACCTCTTCGGGTTCGGCGGCGCGGAGCATGGGGATGGTGGGGGCGACACGCGCGATCCGGTCCTTGTCGCCGTTGACGATGAACATGGTGGTCTTTGTCAGGCCAGGGCGCACCGCGTTCACGCGGATGCCCTGATCGGCCACTTCCGAGGACAGGCCGATGGTCATCGCCTCGATGGCGCCTATTGTAGCGGCATAATGCACATATTCGCCCGGCGCGCCGAACTTGACGATCACCGACGAGATGTTGACGATGGCGCCGCCCCCTCTGCCGTTCCTGTGCGACATCCGGCGCACTGCCTCGCGCGCGCTGTTGAAGCTGCCGACGACCGGTGGTCTGGCGGCGTCTGGCATCGACGCGCTGAACGGGTTCAACCTGTATTGGGACATGACCGGCAAGAGCGCCGGTGGCCGCGATGTCGAGATCATCGTCGCCGACACCCAGTGCAACCCCGACAACGCGATCAATGCCGCGCGGCGGCTGATCTTCAATGACGAGGTGGATATCCTGGTCGGCCCGCTGTGCGGCCACGAGGGGCCGGCGGTGGCGCAGATCAGCGCGGAGACCGGCGTGCCGCTGTTGCTGGTGCCCGCAGCGGCGGACAACCAGACCAAGTGGGACAGGGTGCCATCCGTCATCCGTACCGGATTTTCGTCCAGCCAGGATTCACACCCGTTCGGCGAATACCTGTACAACGATCTGGGCCTGCGCAATGTGACGTTCCTGGGCCAGGATTACACCTATGGCCAGGAAAAGACCTTGGGCGCGGTGGCGACCTTTACCCGACTGGGCGGTGTCGTCGACCAGATCATCTGGGCGCCGCTGTCCACCACCGATTATGGCTCGCTGCTGGCCAGCGTGCCCGAGGGCACGGAAGCGGTCGTTCCGGTTGTCGTGGGCGCCCACCGCAACCGGTTCATCGAGACCTTGTTCGATTTCGGCTATGACCGGCGGTTCCAGTTGATCGGGTTGAACCTGCTGCAGGCCGATGCGCTGATCGACATGGACGACCGGGTGATCGGCCTGACCTCGGTGGCGCAGAACTATTCGCAGGGCATCGACGGCCCCGAGAACAAGGTGTTCCTCGACGGGTTCATCGCGGCCAACAACATGGTGCCGTCCTATTTTGCCGAGATGATGTATTCCACGGCGATGTGGGCCGACATCGCCATCGACAGCATCGGCGGCAATGTCGAGGATCGCGAGGCATTCCTGAAAGCCATGCGCGACACCGAGATCATGGCGCCGCGCGGCCCCATGAAGTTGGATGAATACGACAACCCGGGGCTGTTCAGTTCTTTCATTTACAAGCCAATCTGGCGATGTGGCTGATGCCACCGAGGGCGTTGGCGTAGCGGTCCTGGCTGATTGAACGCTTCTGATTGAAGCGCAGGATATTGGCGGCAA
>Ga0105054_10002316_pt1 | contig 30374 bp, 28 predicted proteins | sample BON02_FD_78091 | JGI IMG/M metagenome (GOLD analysis project Ga0105054, IMG submission 78091) | Freshwater microbial communities from Lake Bonney liftoff mats and glacier meltwater in Antarctica - BON-02 (megahit assembly) | ecosystem: Environmental > Aquatic > Freshwater > Ice > Glacier...
GCCTCCGCCGGTCTGCGCGCCAGATCCACATCGCGGATCTTCGGGATCACATCGCCCGCGCGGTACACCTCGACCCAGTCACCAACACGGATATCGCGCCCCTCGCGGACCGGGGCACCCGTCGAATCGCGCCCCGCGATGTAATCCTCGTTATGCAGCGTCGCGTTCGACACCACGACCCCACCAACCGTCACAGGCCGCAGCCGCGCCACCGGCGACAGCGCCCCGGTGCGGCCCACCTGAATGTCGATGGCCAGCAGCTCGGTCCATGCCAGTTCCGCCGCGAATTTATGCGCAATCGCCCAGCGGGGCGTGGTCGAACGGAACCCCAGCCGGCGCTGCAACTCCAGATCATCGACCTTGTAGACCACGCCGTCGATGTCATAGCCCAGCGTCGCGCGCTGCACTGCAATCTCGCGGTAAACGCGCAGCATCGCCTCCGCCCCGTCACACAGCACGCTCAGCGGGTTGGTCTGAAACCCCGCTGCCTCCAGCCTTGCGATCGCACCCATCTGTGTTTTGGCCAGCGGCGCCGAAACCGCCCCCCAGGCATAGGCAAAAAACCGCAGCGGCCGCGCGGCGGTGATACTGGCATCAAGCTGTCGCAAGGATCCCGCCGCCGCATTGCGTGGATTGGCAAAGCTTTTGCCCCCCGCTGCCAGTTGCCGCGCATTCAGCGCGGCAAAATCGGCATGGCTCATATAAACCTCGCCGCGCACCTCGAGGATATCGGGCACATCGGCAATCTGCTGCGGGATATCCGCAATCGTGCGGGCATTGGCCGTGACATTCTCGCCCGTCTCACCATCACCCCGCGTCGCCGCCTGCACCAGCCTGCCCTGTTCATAGCGCAGCGACAGCGACAGCCCGTCAATCTTGGGTTCGGCGGTAAAGGGCAGCGGCGCATCCGGGCCAAAGTTCAGGTATTTACGCACCCGCGCGTCAAACTCGGCAACTTCCTCGTCAGAGAACGCATTCTCCAAGCTCAGCATCCGCACCGCATGCGTGACCTTGCCAAACCCCTCGGCCAAGGCGGCCCCGACCTGTTCGCTCGGGCTGTCGTCGCGCTTCAGGCTCGGAAACCGCGCCTCAATCACCGCATTGCGCGCTTTGAGCGCATCGTAATCCGCGTCGCTGATCTCGGGCGCGTCATCTGTGTGATAGGCCCGGTTCGCGCGGGCAATCCGCACTGCAAGTCTGTCGAGTTCGGCGCGCGCCTCTGCCTCGGTCAAATCTGGCACCGCGACCACGTCATTTTCTGGTGTGGCCATGCGCATCCCTCGACACCGTCCGCTGGGGGCACAGACCAGTCTTGCCCGGCTCAAGTGATAGGGTTGTCCGGCCTACAGGTCCAGATCTCTGACGCAGGAACTGCGCCGCGGATCAGGCTCCGACAGCAAGCCGTTCCGCATCCCGCGCCACAGGCTCCGGATCGCGCAGCACATAGCCCCGGCCCCAGACCGTCTCGATATGGTTGTCGCCCCCGGTGGCAAGGCTCAGTTTCTTGCGCAGTTTGCAGATGAACACGTCGATGATCTTCAGTTCTGGCTCATCCATGCCGCCATAAAGATGGTTGAGAAACATCTCTTTGGTCAGCGTGGTGCCTTTGCGCAGGCTCAGCAGTTCGAGCATCTGATATTCCTTGCCCGTCAGATGCACGGCATTGCCCGCAACCTCGACCGTCTTGGCATCCAGATTGACCGCGATCCGCCCGGTGCGAATCACCGATTGCGCATGACCCTTGGAGCGGCGGATGATCGCATGGATCCGCGCGACGAGTTCTTCGCGGTGGAACGGTTTGGTCAGATAGTCATCGGCGCCAAACCCAAATCCTTTCAGTTTGCTTTCGGTGCCATCATCGCCCGAAAGAATCAGGATCGGCGTATCGATCCGGCTCAGCCGCAATTGCCGCAAAACCTCGTGCCCGTTCATATCCGGCAGGTTCAGGTCGAGCAAAATAAGGTCGTAGTCATAAAGCTTGGCGAGATCGATCCCCTCTTCCCCCATGTCCGTGGCATAGACATTGAGGTTGGCGTGGGTCAGCATCAGTTCAATACTTCGTGACGTCGTTGGATCGTCTTCCACCAGCAAAACGCGCATCCTAGGTCTCCGTTTTATTCCGACCCGTTTACCCTAGACCCGGAATGGTTAACTACACGTTACCTTGTGCGCGACATTTGCACTTCTCCTTATGGTTGTCTATACTTCTGCAATGATGTTGTTTTTAAAGCGGCCTCGCCAAATGTTTCTACCGCATGTTGCCATTCGCTGAATTCGTCCTCCGACAATTCATATGTCTCCAATGCCCAGCCCCGCGTAATCAGCCCGGCAGCAACCGCCCGCACAACGGCCGCCTTGCGTGACGCGACCCAGCGCCGTGTATCGGGCGCGGGCAGATCGGCCCGCGTCATCTTGGTCCCGTCCGGCAATGTCACGGACCGTGGCCCATCTATCTTGCGCAAATACATCATTCACCCCTCTCGGTTTTCCCTCACGGGGCCCAGACTGATCAGCGAGGTTTAAAGAGCGGTGAAACCGGGGGTTGAGACTGTGTCGCATTTTCCTATATTGCCTGACGATCTGTCGTAAACATGAAGCAGTCCACAGGATTTCCCGATGCCGCTCGATCCGCAATTCAACAGCCTTGGCATTGCCAAGCCACCCGCCGACACGCGGGTTGTCGTGGCCATGTCGGGGGGCGTCGACAGTTCGGTCGTGGCCGCACAACTGGCCGAAGAGGGCTATGATGTCGTGGGCGTCACCCTGCAACTCTACGACCACGGTGCCGCGCTGGCCAAGAAAGGCGCCTGCTGCGCCGGGCGCGATATTCATGACGCGCGCCGCGTGGCCGAGGTGATGGATTTCCCGCATTATGTGCTGGATTACGAAAACACCTTCAAGGCGGCGGTGATCGACGAATTCGCCGACAGCTACCTCGCTGGCGCCACTCCGGTGCCCTGCATCCGCTGCAACGAGCGGGTCAAGTTCAAGGATCTGCTCGAAACCGCCCGCGATCTGGACGCCGACTGCATGGCCACCGGACATTATATCCAGCGCGCGATGGGCGCTGCCGGTCCCGAATTGCACCGGGCTGCGGATGCCGCCCGCGATCAATCCTATTTCCTGTTTTCCACCACGCCGGCGCAGCTCGATTATCTGCGTTTTCCGCTGGGACACCTGCAATCCAAGGCCGAAACCCGTGCCTTGGCCACGCGTTACGGGCTGTCCGTGGCTGATAAACCCGACAGTCAGGACATCTGTTTCGTGCCCAATGGCAACTATGCCAGCGTGATCGAGAAACTGCGCCCCGGTGCTGCCGAACCCGGCGAGATCGTCGATCAGCGCGGCAAGGTGCTGGGGCGGCATCCGGGCGTGATCCACTACACCGTAGGCCAACGTCGCGGCCTCGGTATCGGCGGACCCGAAGGGCCGCTCTACGTCCTGCGGCTCGACGTGGATAACCGGCAGGTCATCGTCGGCCCCAAGGAGATGCTCGCGACCCGCCGGGTGCCGCTACGCGAGATCAACTGGCTGGGCGACGGCGATTTCGCCGATCAGGCCGAGCGTGAAATCGCGGTCAAGGTCCGCTCGACCCGGCCACCGCTGCCCGCCATCCTGCGGCCGCTTTCCGCGACCGAGGCAGAGGTCGAATTGCTCCACCCGGAGGAAGGCGTGGCCGTGGGTCAGGCCTGCGTATTCTATGCCCCCGAAGGCAGCAGAGTGCTGGGCGGCGGCTGGATCTGGCGCGGGCGCTGACAGGGCCTGCGCCGGCATTCTGCGTCGCATTTGAGTATTTTTGCCAGAATGGCGCTCTGTAGAAATTCCTTCAGCCATGTACGCTAACGCGATAGGAAGGTCTTTGGATTGAACCGGTTGGTGCGGAGCGGACGGCGCGGCTGAGATAGACGGTGTTCCACAGGATAATGGCGTTGACCACGAGGTTTGGGCCGGAGGCGCGGCAGGCCATGGTTTCGGCGATCCGGTCTCGGAGTTCGCCGAGCTGATGGAGGAATACGGCACGCGCGAGGGCATGGCGGCTTTCACCCTTGTTGCGGATGGCGTGCGAGCGGCGGCGCAATTTGGGATCGGGCAGCCAGTCGCAGATGAAGATCGAGCGTTCGATCCGGCCTGTCTCGCGCGCGCCGCGATCAACAGGCCGTTCTGCCGAGGCGGCGGCTGAGGGCGATAATGCGTTCCCGGTTGTCCTCGCCGATCGGGCTGATCGACAGCCCGCGCGGCCTTCAAGGCGTCGATCACCGCGAGCGCGATCGTCTCTCCCTTTTCCGTGGCGACCGCACCGGCCACGGCAGCGCGAATGCACATCCGGTAATCACTTTCCCGCATCGGCCGCAGGTTCAGTTGCGCCATGATTTCGACGACGTGCACGCGTCGGGTCTCGTCGCGGCGGGCGTAAAGATCGAAAACCACCGGATCGATGCCCGGCTGATCGGGTACCGTCTCGAGAACAGCTGGCGCGACAGCTTCGCCGGAACATAGCGGCCGCCCGAGATCGCGGATCCGGGCAAGCTGCACAGCGAAGCCCGGACGATTATGGGATCGACGCCGATGCCGGGCGAAAGCAATATCCTCGCGCGTGAGAGCGTAACGGGAAAGCGCGTCGTCGTGCGCCTCCGGCGGTTCGAGCAGGAGCGTCAGGGTGGCGGCATCAATAAATGCCATGCTTCGCGGCCTTATCAGGCCGAAGCTTTGGCCAGCGCTCCTGCTCCGGCCCACCCAGTCCGCTTCAGCATGTCGATCAGGGTCGAGCGGGGCACCTTGTCGATGCAGGTTTTGAGCCCGGGACGATCGTCGCGAGCACCCGAAGCGCTGTCCTGATGGAGATGCCGCTCATCGACGCGCCTGGCAGCGCGTCGCGCTGGAGGTCGACCGACTGTCGCCACTCGTCGATACCCGCATGTAACCGACCAGCATGTGCGACAAACCCCAAATGGTGCGTTGTCACGTACCATAGCGATCCGACAGGGTTTGTCGTTGATAAAAATAGCTGGTTCGCGATCCTGCGAGCGAGCCGGAGTCAGCCCGAAGACAATCATCTGTTTCCCGTCATCCCCGAACCAGGCGCTTTGCTCTTGGCGCACATGGCTGAAGGAATTCCCACGGAGCCCCGGAATGAAAGCTAAAGCCGGTCGAGAATCGCCTGTGCGGCGCGCAGCCCCGGCGCGGCTTCTCCCTGCCCCAGCCGCTGCATCGTCACTGCCATCGCCGCCTGCTGTGCCTGCGGGGCCGCCAGCACCTTCAATAATGCGGCGGCAATCGGTGCGGGCTGACAATCCCTGCCGATAAACTCCGGCACCACCCGCGTCTCGCTCACCAGATTGACCAGCGTCACCGTATCGACAAGCAGCATCCGGCTGATGATCTGGCGGCTCAGCCAGCTCATGTCATAGGCAATCACCATCGGCGTGCCTGCGGCGGCGAGTTCAAGCGACACCGTGCCAGAGGCCGCCAGCGCCACATCGGCCGCGCGAAACGCCGCGCGTTTTTGCGCCTTGTCCTGCGGCGCGATCAACAGCGGCGCCCCCGGCCAATCAGCGGTCAACTCCCGTACCAGCGCCGCCACCGGCCCGGCGCAGGGGACCACCACCCGCGCATCGGGTCGCGCCGCCAGAACAATCCGCAACGCCGCACCAAACCGCGCCGCCAGCCGCGTCACCTCACCCCGGCGCGATCCGGGCAGAGCGAGGATCAGCGGGGCGGCGTCTATCCCATGCGCACCCCGAAACGCCCGCACCTCCGCCCGGCTCGCCTGTACTTCAGCCACCACCGGATGCCCGACAAAATCACAGTCCATCCCTGCCGCGTGCATATAGGGCGGCTCGAACGGAAACAGCGCCAGCACCTGATCGACATGGCGTGCCATCTTTGCCGCGCGGCCCGGCCGCCATGCCCAGACCGTCGGCGCCACATAATGCACGATCCGCGTCGGCCCCGCAGCGCGCACCTTGCGGGCCACGCGCAGGCAAAAATCCGGGCTGTCGATGGTCAGCAGCAGATCCGGACGCGCTGCAACCACTGCCCGCGCGGTCTCGGCAATCCGGCGCTTGAGGTGAAAATACTTCGGCAGGATCTCGGCGATGCCCATCAGGCTCAATTCGTCCATCGGGAAGAGGCTGACCAGTCCCTCGGCCTGCATCAACGCACCACCTACCCCCTCAAAGACCACATCCGGGCGCAACTGGCGCAACCCCGCCATCACCGCCTGCCCCAGCCTGTCACCCGAAGGCTCGCCCGCGATCACAAAGACCTTCATGTGACGGGACGCACCCAAAGCACGACACCATGCCGGTCCGCCAACGTCACCACCTGCGGCAGATCAATCACCATCACCCCGCCCGCGGCGATCACCAGCGCACCAAGGCCCGCAGCTACAGCGCCGGTCACCGTCTCAGGCCCGATTACCGGCAGATCGGCGCGCAGATCCTGACCGGGTTTCGGCGCCTTGTAGAACAATCCGCCTTGCCGGACGATCCGGGGTGTCGGGCGCGGCACCTCAGGCCCGCTCAGCCAATCGGCCCAGCCTGCCACCACATCGCTGGCGGAATCGACGGCCCAGATCAGCGGATCGCCGGGCGGCGCAGGCTCTGCCTCCACCAGACCGCGCAGCATCGCATCCGTCCCCGCTGCGGCCTCCACCGCCAGCACCTGCCCTTGATGCACGACGCAAGCCTGCCCGACATCGACCTGCGCCATCGCCGCATGCACCGCCTGCGCCCGGATCACATCCTGCAAATGCAACGCCGTTGGCCGCGCCACGCTCAGCACACCCGTCGCAGGCAACAGGTCCGGTGCAATCTCATGCGCGGCGCGCACCGCAAATCCGGCCGCCTCGAATATGGCAATCACCGCGCGCAACGCGCCGTCGTCGCCCGCGCGCAACGCCGCTATCAGTGGCGGCACCAGCGGCCGGGTCAGATCATCAATTCGCGCGGGGTCAATGACAGGCCGCCGGATCGCCCCGGCAAAGCAGACCTCCGTCACGCCCCGGCTACGCAGCTGCGCCAGCAACGTGCCCAACGTCTCCAATCGGTAGGAGATCCGCTCCAGATCGCCGGTCCCGGTCACCGCAAATCCGGTCATCTCGCAGACCAGCGCCGCCTCAGCCCGCGCGCGCAGCTTGGCCGCCAATACCCCCGGCAGCGCCCCCGTTCCGGCAATCAGCGCCAGCATCCGGCTCAAACCGGCGTCAGAAACTGCCGGTCGCTCGCGCCCAGCACAAATGCCAGCATATCCTTGACATAGGGGCTGTCGCTCTGACCCTGCAAGGCGCGGGCACGGTCCTGAAACGCACCCTGCCCCTCTTTCAACGCCTGAAACGCAGCGCGCAGCGCGGCAATATCACCCCGCTCCACCCCGCGCCGCTTGAGGCCAACAAGGTTGAGGCCATCCAGCACACCGCGCGGCCCCTGCACCAGCCCGTAGGGGATCACATCATGCGTCACCATGGTGACGGCGCCGATGATCGCACCCCGGCCAATGCGGACAAACTGATGAATCCCGCAGAGGCCGCCAATGATGACCTCGTCCTCGATGACACAATGGCCCGCCACGGCAGAACTGTTCACCACGATCACCTGATTGCCGATCTGGCAGTCATGCGCGATGTGGCAACCCGCCATGAACAGGCAATCATCGCCGATGCGGGTCTCGGCGCCGCCACCGCCGGTTCCCAGATTGATGGTGACATGCTCGCGGATGCGGTTACGCGCACCGATGCGCAGACGGGTCGGCTCGCCCGCATATTTCAGGTCCTGTGGGATTCCCCCCACCACGGCAAACGGGAATATCACCGTATCCGGGCCGATATGGGTATCGCCCGACACCACCACATGCGACTGGAACACCACCCCGGCGGCCAGAACCACCTGCGCCCCCACATGGCAGAACGGGCCAATGCGACAGCCCGGTGCCACCTGCGCGCCCGGTTCGATCACGGCGCTGGGATGAATGTCGGATGACATCAGACGCGCAAATCCATCATCGCGGTAAACTCCGCCTCTGCCGCCATATCACCATCGACCATGGCCACACCCTTGAAGCGCCAGACCTTGCCGCCCGGTTTGCCGCGCAGCGTCGTCACATCCATCTTGAGGATATCGCCCGGTATCACTTTGCGGCGGAACTTGCAGCCGTCGATCGCCATGAAATAGATCAACAGATTACCATTGGTCAGACCCATGCTCACCCCCACCATGACAGCGGCGGTCTGCGCCATCGCCTCGATGATGGTGACACCCGGCATGATCGGATTGCCCGGAAAATGGCCCTGAAAATGCGGCTCGTTCATAGTGACATTTTTAACGCCAGAGGCAAAGGACGTCCCATCGATCCGTGTCACCTTGTCAATCAACAGAAATGGATAGCGATGCGGCAAAACCCGCTGGATCAGCGCGATATCGGCCGAGGTCACAGGTGCTGCAGCAGAATTGTCGATCGCATCAGGCGCGCTCACGGGCGGGGCCGTCAGATGGGCGGCATCGTTCATGGTGTCTCCTTCAGGTGGGTGCCAGATCAATGGCTGGGCTTGCGACGGGGCTCACACTGGGCCGATATGCCACCCTGACTAGCAATTCGGCCCTTCTGGAGCAACCCGCAGGCGCAGGCCCGAAGGCAGCCAGCGCGGCTTTTGCGCTCATTGGTCAGCAGGGTCCGGGGTGACGGGCTCTGGATCGGGCTCTTCAGCAGGCGCCGGATCAGGCTCAGGCACCGCTGGCGCAATTGCGCCGTCGCCGATCTGGGCATCGATCGCTGCGATGGCGATGTCGGTCACATCGACCAGATCGACCCCCAGAAACACCGACCGCCGGTCAAGGATCACCGCCGCGCCGCTCTCGGCCATCAGTTGCGCCAGAACCGGAGTCGCCGCCGCAAGAAATGCATCGCGCCCTTGCGTCACCACCAGTTGCAGGGCGCGTTCCTTGCCATCCTGTGCCCGGCGAATTTCCTGCACGCGGGTGTCGAACTCTTCTGCCGCGGCACGAAACGCCGCCACATCCATATCCGGACGCCGCAGGGTCAGACTGCGCTCTTCCTCGGTCAGGGCCGCCTCGATCTGACGATTCTCGGCCGCAAGCTCCTCGGTCTGGCGCTGCAATTCTGTCGAAATGCGTTGTCCAAAGAGCGACTCGGAAAATATCCGTTCAATATCAATGATCAGTACCGGGCTGCGCACCTGCCCCAGCGACAGATCGGCGGGCGCCTGCTGCGCCGACAGGGACAGGACCGGAACCAGCATTGCCAGCATCACCAGCCGGCACAACCGCTGCAGGTGCCGGCAATATGACCGAAACCGCATCAGAAACTTGTCGAGATGGTCAGATCAAAGGACCGGGGCCGGTCAAACTCCTGCGCATCCAGCGCCTCGGTAAAGTTGAACCGCAGCGGACCCAGCGGGGTGGTCCAGAAGATCGACAGGCCAACCACCGTGCGCGGGGTGAAATCGTTGTAGAGCACATCCTGACCATAGGTTTCACCCACATCCCAGAGCGAGCCATAATCGATGAACGCGCCGCCGGTGATGCCATATTCCTCTGGCAGACCCAGTGGAAACTCGGCTTCGAGCCGCGCCACGGCATACATGTCGCCCCCCAGCGCATCATCGGTCACCGCGTCACGCGGACCAATGCCAGCCGGCTCGAACCCGCGCATCAACCGGCTTCCCAGAAAAAAGCGGTCGGTCACCCGGCTCGACGTGCCATCTTCGTAAGCCAGCATCCCGCCTTCCAATGTGGCGCGCAGCGTCACTTCCTCGCCCAGCACCTTTGTCTCGGCCGAGGCGAGCGCCGTGGTCGCGATGAATCGCGCATCCCCCACGCCAAATTCCTGACCAAAGCGCAAAAGAACGCCGGAATTGGGGTCAAGCCCGGTGCGGCGGGTATCATAGCTGTAGCTATAGCCCAGCGACGAGGTCCAAAGCGCACCCAGCGCCGCTTCCGCCTCGATCACGGCACTGGCATCGTCAAACGGGTCATCGGGTGTATCGGCACCGGCAACATCGGTGATATCGGTCAGTTCAACTGCAGCATAGACGGTAAGCCGTCCATCCTCGCTCACCGGAAAGGCAAAGGACGGGCTGAACCGGAACGTCTCGGTATCGTAGAGCGCGTTCAGATTGTCCGTGGTGCGGTAATCGAATGACAGGCCAAACCCCAGATCACGGCCCAGAAACTGCGGTTCTGCAAAGCTGAAACTCAGCACCCGGTTCGACTCGCCGGTCGAGACTTCAAAGGCAAGCGCCTGACCGCGACCGAGGAAATTGCGCTCATTGTAACTCGCCACCAGCGAAAATCCGTTGTCGGTCGAGAAATTCGCGCCAAAACTCAGCGACCCCGTGGGGCCTTCCTCCAGATTGACATCAATCACCACCTGATCGGCAGCAGACCCGGCGCGCGCATTCACATCCGCGGTGGTAAAGAACCCCAGCGCACGGATACGCTCGGCGCTTTCCCGAATGGCACGCGGGTTGAACGGATCCCCCTCGACCACGCGGAACTGGTTGCGCACAACCCGGTCAAGCGTGGTGTTATTGCCTTCGATATCGATCCGCTCCACAAAAATCCGCTCGCCCCGCACCAGCGCGAACTCGACATTCAGGGTCAGGTCACGGTCATTGCGGGTAATACGCGGGTCGATGCGGACAAAGTTGAGACCAAGCCGCAGTGCCAGCCGTTCCAGCCGGGCAATGTCGGATTCAATCAGCGCCGGGGAATAGACCACACCGGGACGCAGGCGCAGCGCCTCGCGGAACACCGCCGCATCGGCTTCGGGGATTTCCGAACTCGCGGTGATCTGGCCAAAGCGGAAACGCTGCCCTTCCTGCACATTATAGGTAATCAGATAGGCATCACGCTCGCGGGTCAGGGCGACATCGACATTCTGCACCCGGAAATCGGCATAGCCGCGCGACTGGTAGAAATCGGTCAGCACCTGTTGGTCAAAGGCCAGCCGATCCGGCGAAAACGTGTCGCGCGTGATCAGCAGGCGCAGCGCACCGGCCTGTTTCGTATCCAGCACGCCGCGCAAGCGACGCTCGCTGAAACTGCGGTTGCCGATGAACGAAATCCGCTCCACTTCGGTGACGCCACCCTCAAACACCTCGAATACCAGATCGACGCGGTTATCCGAGCGGCGGATGATCGAAGGCGTCACCGACGCATTGATCCGGCCATCGGCGGCATAGGCTTCTGCAATCGCCGCCGTATCCTGCTCCGCCTGCACCGGACTATAGACCCGGCGCTCCTGCGACCGGACCAGACCCGCAAGATCCTCGTCGCTCAGCCGCGAATTGCCTTCAAAATTGATCCGGTTGATCGTCGGAAATTCAACAACCCGGATGATCAATAACCCACCCTGCGGGATGACATCGACACTCTCGAACTGACCCGAGGCGCGGATACGCTGTGCCGCATCATTGAGCATCGCAGCAGAGATCGCTTCACCCTGCACAATTCCGGCATAAGTCAGGATAGTGCCACTCTCGATTCGCTGATTGCCTTCGATCTGCACCTGCGTGAACACAAACTGTTGTGCCGCAGCAAATCCTGTCCCCAATCCAATGAGACCCAGCACAAAGAACAGCCGGATCAGAACCGAACGACCCTGCGCCGCCGCGCTCTGCACTTTTTCGTTCATCAACCCGCCCGCCCAGTCCTGCCCAGTCCTGTAAATTACAGTCTGACTAGCGGGATTGCTTGCCCTTGTCAAAACGAACAAGCCGCCCAGGCCTGTTAAGCTGGACGGTTTTTGTCGTGTCTGACAGGAAAGCCTCGGTCACGGTCACGGGTTCAGGCCGACTCGCCGTTTAGGGCGTGGTCATCGTGCCCAGCCAGGCACCGCCCGCCAATGCGAAAAGGATCGTCGCCACATAGAGAATCCGGTCCCAATTCAGGTTGACCAGCAATCTGAGCCCGCGTGTATTTTCGACAATGGCGTTCATGATACCCTGACCTTTGGTGATGGTCCGGAAATAATCGCCGAACATGGCGATATCATGGCGCCTTCACCCGGTTACGGGCAAAGGAACAGGTCATTGGCCAGCGCAAACACCATCAAGGTCAGGATCAGCGACAGGCCAACGGCCATCAGCAGTCGCAGCGCCTTGTCACCCGGCAATTTGCCAGTCACCGCCTCATAGGCGAAAAATACCAGATGGCCGCCATCCAGCACCGGAATGGGAAACAGGTTCAGCAGCCCCACCGCCGTTGACAGCACCGCGACAAACCAGATGAAACTCGTGGCGCCCTGCGATGCCATCGCGCCAGAGGCTTGCGCAATTCCCACAGGGCCCGACAGGTTACAGGACGAAATCGCCCCGGTAATCATATACCAAAGCCCCGAGAGCGAGGATGTGATGATGAACCAGACCTGCTGCATCGCCTGCCAGATCGCGGCAAAGGGCGATGGCATCTCGGTCTGCGTCTCGATGATGAACCCACCGGTAATCCCGATCAGCCAGCGAGTCTCGAATCCGCCATCCGCCAGCGGTGTATCCACGCGGCGCGGCTGCAACACAAACTCGAGCGTCTCACCCGCACGCCAGACATCCAGCACCACGGCGCGACCATCCGACTCGCGGATCGCAGTGACGATATCTTCAAACCGGCTGATCGGTGCCTCGTCGATCGCCATCACCACATCGCCCGCGCGCAGGTCGATGTCATAGGCGGCCGATCCCGGCGACAGCCCGGAAATCACCGGCGCATAAGGATTGGGGCCCTGCACCGTCATCACCTGCCCGTCACGACGAATGTCGTAGTCAAGCGTCTGACCCGCAGGAATCCCGTCAAAGCTGAACAGGCCCGGTTCCGGCATCAGCACAGGCACACCTGCAATCGCGATGATCTCGTCACCGGCCTGCAATTCCACCGCATAACTCGGCGGCAGCGGCGGCAGTCCTGCAACGGTCAGCGGTTCCGTCGGTTTGCCCTGCGCCAGAATGACCCCGGCAAAGATCAGCAGACTCAAGATGAAGTTGAACACCGGCCCCGCGACCACAGTCGCCGACCGCGCCCACAGCGGCGCGCCCAGCATGGTGCGGCGTTTGTCGCGCACCTCCACCTCCGTGCTGCCGACCGAGGCGGCATTGGCATCGCCCAGAAACTTCACATAGCCGCCAAAAGGCAGCGCCGCGACCTGCCAGCGGGTACCATGCCGATCCGTGCGCGCAAACAGCACCGGCCCGAACCCGAGCGAGAACACCTCGGCATGAATCCCCGTCCAGCGGCCGACGATGTAATGGCCGTATTCATGGATCGCCACGATGATCGACAAGGCCAGCACAAAGAACGCGATGGTAAAGGCAGCATTGCCGAACTGCGGCAGAATCTGGGTCATATCCAAGGTATTTTAACTTCTCTGTTCGATGATTTCCGACGCACGCACACGCGCCAGCCGGTCGGTTTCAAGTACGTTATCTAGGGTCAAAGTGGCATTTTGCAGCCCGTCAGACGCCAACATCTTGTCGAGCACGCCACTGACCACAGCCGCCATCGCCAGAAACCCGATTTCGCCCGCGATAAACCCATCCAGCGCGCGCTCTTTCGCCGCGTTGAACGCCGCCCCGGCCAGCCCGCCCGATGCCATCACCCGGCGCGCAATCGCCAGCGCCGGATAGCGGGCATCTTCCGGTGCACGAAAGCTCAGCGCCCCGATCCGCGCCAGATCGAGCCGTTCGACCGGCACATGCCGCCGCTCCGGCCAATGCAGCGCATAGCCGATGGCATGGCGCATATCCGCGGGCCCCACATGCGCCATCAGCGCGCCATCGGCAAAACCAACCAGCGCATGGACCAGACTCTCAGGGTGGATAATCACCTCGATCTTGTCGGGGTTGATGCCAAAAAACTCATGAGTCTCAATCAGTTCCAGCGCCTTGTTGAACATGGACGCCGAATCGATGGTGATCCGCTGGCCCATCGCCCAATTCGGATGGCTGCTCGCCTGCGCCAAACTCGCCTGCGCCAATCGCTCAATCGGCCAGTCGCGAAACGCACCACCCGAGGCGGTAATGATCACCCGTTCGACCCCCGCCACATCCTCGCCGGTCAACGCCTGAAAGATCGCCGAATGCTCGCTGTCCACCGGCAATATCCGCGCGCCCTGCGCCTGCGCCGCCGCCATCACCAACGGCCCGGCCGTTACCAGCGTCTCCTTGTTGGCCAGCGCCAGGGTGCCACCGCGCGCCAGCACCGCGAGGCCCGGGACCAGCCCTGCCGCCCCCACAATCGCCGACATCACCCAATCCGCCGGGCGCGCCGCCGCCTCGGCCACCGCCTCCGGCCCCGCCGCCACCGCAATCCCGGTCCCGGCCAGCCGCTCCTTCAACCCGGCATAACAGGCCGGATCAGAGGTCACCGCCAGCTTTGCCCGCAACCGCACGGCATCGCGCGCCAAAAGGTCAAGGTTCTGCGCCCCGGTCAGTGCCTCAACCGCAAATTCCCCCGGCGCGCGCGCGATCAGATCAATCGTATTCTGCCCGATTGACCCCGTCGCCCCCAGAATCGTCACGGTTTTCACAGATGCAGACCCGCAATGCCAACCGTCGCCGCCAGCAGCGCCACAAACAGCACCGCACCAAGCAGCGCATCGAACCGGTCCATCAGCCCGCCATGGCCGGGGATCAGGGTCGAGGCATCCTTGACCCCCACCTTCCGCTTGATCGCACTTTCCGCAATATCACCCATCTGCCCGGCAAAGCTGACCAGCACCGCCAGCGCCACATCGACCCATGCGAACGTGCCCCAGATCACAAACCCGGCCGAAACGATCATTGCCGCGATCCAGCCCGCAACCGTCCCGCTCCAGGTCTTTTTCGGGCTGATCCGGGGCCAGAACTTTGGCCCGCCCAACATCCGCCCGGCAAAATATCCCGCAATATCCGTGACCACGACAATTGCCACGATCCACAGCAGAAACGTCAGGCCGAAATCAGCGCGAAAGGTCAGCAGCGCCCAACCGCCCAGTTGCAACGCCAGCGCATAAAGGCAAAACCCGATCTTTGCGCGCGGGGCCTGCAACAGGCCAATGACCGGAATGACCGCGAACAACGCGAGATAGCGCAGATCATCCGACCCGGCCACGCTTGCAAGGATCGCAGCACCCAATACGGCAAAGAGCATCCCCGGCACCGGCGCATCCGGCGCGATCATCATCCAGAGTTCCCAGATCATCACCGCGATGGCAAACACGACCAGAATCTCGAACCAGACCCCGCCCAGCACGATGTCAACCAATCCGACCACGGCAATGGCCAAACCATAAATTACACGCGTGCCCAGATCACCCCATCGCCCCGGCGCGGTCGGGGGTTGCACCGCCATGCTCAGACCGTAACCGCCCCAAAACGGCGCTCGCGCATGCCATAGCTCGCCAGAACCTTGGCAAACTCGGCCGCGGTGAAATCGGGCCACAGCGTATCGACGAATTCATATTCCGCATAGGCCGACTGCCAGAGCAGAAAATTCGAGATCCGCGCCTCGCCAGAGGTGCGGATCACCAGATCAGGATCCGGCAACACATGAGTATCGAGGAACTTGGCCAGCGTTTCCGCGTCCACATCCTTATGGGTCAACCGGCCCATCTCGATCTCGTAGGCGAGCCGCTTGGCCGCGCGGGTCACTTCATCACGCCCGCCATAATTGATCGCAATCGTCAGATGCACCCGGTCATTGCCGCTGGTGAACATCTCCAGATCGTCCATCAGACTGACCAGCTTGTCATCCAGCCGGACCCGGTCCCCGATAAAGCGGACGCGGACCCCTTCCTCGAACATATCGCGCGCCTCCCGCTCGATATAGCGGCGAAACAGACGCATCAGACCGGCCACCTCGGTCTGGGTCCGCTTCCAGTTTTCCGTCGAAAACGCAAATATCGTCAGGTATTTAACACCAAGATCAGGACAGGCCCGGACAATCTCCTTGACGCGCCTTGCCCCTGCGTGATGCCCCATCAGACGCGGACGACCTCGCATCGTGGCCCAGCGGCCATTGCCATCCATGATGATGGCGACATGGCCCGGACCACCGGGAACGTCGCGCATTGTCTTGTCGAGGGCCATACAAGGGTCTCCTGATTAAATGGGCGCAGGTCAGACCTGCATGATTTCCGCCTGCTTACCGTCCAGCGTCTGATCCACCGTCCTGATATAACGGTCGGTCAGATCCTGAACCTCACCTTCCCAGAACTTCGCATCATCTTCCGACAGGCCATCGGCCTTGGCCTTCTTGATCTTGTCCATCCCGTCGCGGCGCAGGTTGCGCACGGCCACGCGCGCATGTTCGGCATAAGCGGCGGCAACCTTGGTCAAATCGCGGCGCCGCTCTTCGTTCAGTTCGGGGATCGGCAGCATGATGATCGTGCCATTCATCTGCGGATTGATGCCCAGACCAGAGTCGCGAATGGCTTTTTCCACCTTGTTGACCAGCCCCCGGTCCCAGACATTGACAGTCACCATCCGCGGTTCCGGCACGTTGATCGTGCCCAACTGGTTGATCGGGGTCATCTGACCATACGCATCGACCATGATCGGCTCCAGCATCGATCCAGAGGCGCGGCCCGTGCGCAGCGATGCAAATTCCACGCGCAGCGATGCCATCGCACCCTCCATGCGCCGCGTCAGATCGTCGGTATCAAGTTCAAAATCGTCCGCCATAGCCACTGCTCTTGCTCAATTTACCGGCATATTCCGGTTTCGTTCATATAACCTGAAGCGATCCTGTCTGTATAGGGACCGCACCGGCACTCGGGGATTACGGCTCGATCCCGCGCGGTGAATCTCCGTGAACTGTTGTATAAGTGCCCTCTCCCGCCAGAATCCCGCGAAATCCGCCCGGTTCATCCAGCGAAAACACGATGATCGGCAGATTGTTGTCGCGCGCCAGCGCAATCGCACTCGCATCCATCACGCCCAGATGCTTTTGCAGACATTCATCATAGGTGACGCGGTCATAGCGCTTGGCATCGGGGTATTTCTTGGGGTCCTTGTCATAAACCCCGTCCACCTTGGTGCCCTTGAAAATCGCCTCGCAACTCATCTCGTTGGCGCGCAGCGTCGCGGCGGTATCGGTGGTGAAATACGGGTTTCCGGTCCCGGCGGCAAAGATGCAGACCCGCTTCTTCTCCAGATGGCGCACCGCGCGGCGCCGAATATAGGGTTCGCAGACCTGATCCATTGGAATGGCACTGATCACGCGTGTGAACACACCCAGCCCCTCCAGCGCCGATTGCATCGCCAGCGCGTTCATCACCGTGGCGAGCATCCCCATATAGTCGGCGGTCGTGCGCTCCATCCCCTGCGCCGATCCCTGCAACCCGCGAAAGATGTTGCCGCCGCCGATCACCATGCAGATCTCGACGCCCATGTCATGCACCGATTTCACTTCGCGCGCGATCCGCTCCACCGTCTTGGGATCAAGGCCATAGCCGCGGTCTCCCATCAGTGCCTCGCCCGAGATTTTCAGCATGACCCGCCGAAATGAGGTCCGGTTGCTCTCAGTCATGCGTATCTCCCTGCGGCTTTCATCGGCGGGATAAATGTCGGAAAAGGGGTCGATGTTCAATGGCGCGGGGCGCAGAATGACAAGCATGGGCGAAACTTTGTCATCCGCTGCACCAAAGCCGCGTCAAACCTGCACATCAGTTGCACGACCGAACGACGCATGAACCTGCCTGCCGCCCTCCGCCACCTGCCCGCAGACCGGCCCGCAGACTGGCCCGCAGACCGGCCCGCAGACCTGCCCGCAGACCGGCCCGTCCTTATCGCCGGGCCGACCGCGTCGGGCAAATCCGCCCTCGCGCTGGCGCTGGCTGAAAGGGATGGCGGCCTCATCATCAACGCCGACGCGCTGCAGGTGTTCCGGGGCTGGCCGATCCTGACGGCCCAGCCCGACGCAGATGATCTCGCCCGCGCGCCGCACGCGCTCTACGGCTGCCTCGCGCATGATGCACAATATAGCGTCGGACAATGGCTGCGCGACCTCGGCCCGCTGCTGACGGGATCACTCCGGCCGATCATCACCGGCGGCACCGGGCTCTATTTCAGCGCACTGACCCAGGGGCTGGCCAATATCCCCGCCACACCGCCCGAGATCCGGGCGCAGGGCAACCTGCTCAGCCTCGACACCCTGCGCGCAGGGCTCGACCCTGCCACGCTGGCGCAGATCGACCCCGCCAACCGGGCGCGGGTGCAACGCGCATGGGAGGTGGCGCAAGCCACCGGGCGCTCCCTGCGCGACTGGCAATCCGACACCGGCGCGCCGCTGCTGCCGCTCGGCCAATGCACCGCGATCATCCTGCGCCCCGGTCCCGCATGGCTCAACGCCCGGATCGGGGCGCGCTTTGACCAGATGCTCGACCATGGCGCGCTCGACGAGGCCCGCGCCATGCTGCCCCATTGGAATCCAGCGCATCAATCCGCCCGCGCCATCGGTGCCGCCGACCTGATCGCGCATCTGCAGGGCGAGATCACAGTGGCACAGGCGCGCGCACAAGCCATCACCGCCTCGCGGCAATATGCCAAGCGTCAGCGGACATGGGGGCGCGCAAGGCCTTGTGGCTGGCAGGCCCTCGATCCGGCCAATCCCGGCTGACGCGCGGCATTTATCCACAGGTTTCTCCACAGATGATTCGACACCTGCCTTATTTTTGCCATTGTCTGCCGGTCCTTGCCCTGTATCACTTGCAGTAATCGAACATCAGACCGGACCCGCCCATGACAGATGCTTTCAAGAACCGGCTGTCGCTGCTGCCCATCGCCCAGAATGCTTCCGCCGGGCGCTGGCGGACCGAGGCGATGCGCAGCCATGCCAACCCCCGGCTCATCTATATCAGCCGGGGACAGGGGCGGATCACCATCGCAGGGCTCACCAGCGGGTATGGCCCCAACAACCTGATCTATATCCCCGGCCATGTCATGTACGGGTTCGAGGTCGGGCCAACCGTCTATGGGCTGATGCTCGCGATTCCGGCCGCGATGACCCCCGAATGGCCCGAAGAACCGGTGCATCTGCGACTACGCGATGTGATCGCGCAAAAGGAAGTGGCCGGTCTCTTCGACAATCTCGAACGCGAGCTTGGTTCGTCCAAGACCGGGCATTCGCGCGCCGCGCATTACCATGTCGGGCTCCTCTCCGTCAGCTTTCAGCGGCAACTCGAACAGCGGCCCGCCGAGGCGAGCGACGACCGATCACGCAGCACGGCGGCGCGGCTGGTCGCGGCCTATACCGATCTGGTCCAACGTGATTTCCGCAACAAGACCGGCGTGGCAGGCTATGCGCGCGCGCTCGGGGTCACACCCACGCATCTGACCCGCTGTTGCAAGCTGACCTGCGGGCGCTCTGCGCTCGCGCTGCTCAATGACCGGGTGACTTACGAGGCGCGGCTGATGCTGCGCGACACCCGCGTGCCGGTGCAGGATATCGCGCGCCTGCTCGGCTTTGCCTCGCCGGCCTATTTCACCCGCAGTTTCCAGGCGCGGGCAGGCATGACGCCCACCGATTTCCGGCGCAAGACCGCGCCCCCTGCCCCGCATTGAAAACCGGGTTCAGAAAAATTTTGCCCTGCCAACAACCGATTGTCGGACGACGCGGTTGCAATTCAAGACAGGCTATGGTCTTTTTGCGACTTGGTCAGGTCGGAAACGATATCATCCAGTGTCGCAAATCTGACCTGATATGACGAAAGCAACGATTGACCTGTCACGGAAAAGGGTGACGATAGCGATCAGGGGGAAGGTCGCCAACATAACGCCGAATACGGCGGGCTGGCGCTGCGTGTTTGCGCTGCCGCATAATCCCCACAAAACGAATTCGAATGTCACAGGGAGATCAGTTATGACATTTCACGACCAGACCGGCACCAAGGTACATCCCGCGGCGCTGATGTATGCGAAAGAGGAAAAGGCGGGCAAGTTGAGCCGTCGTGAATTCCTCACCCGCAGCACCGCGCTCGGACTTTCGGCCACCGCCGCCTACGGCCTGCTCGGGCTCAGCGCCCCGGTGCAGGCAGAGGCCCATGCCACCGCCGGCGGTACGCTGCGGATGGAAATGGAGACCAAGGCCATCAAGGATCCGCGCCTCGCGGACTGGAGCCAGATCGCCAACTTCACCCGTGGCTGGCTCGAATACCTCGTCGAATACAATTCCGACGGCTCGTTCCGCGGCATGCTGCTCGAAGGCTGGGAGGCGAATGACGACGCCACCGAATACATGCTCAAGGTGCGTCCGGGCGTGAAGTGGAGCAATGGCGACGATTTCACCGCCGATGACGTGGTGCACAACATCAACCGCTGGGGCGATGGCACGGTCGAGGGTAACTCGATGGCCGGTCGCATGGCGACGCTGGTCGACCCCGACACCAACAAGATCCGCGAAGGTGCCGTCACCGCCGTCGATCCGATGACCGTCAAACTGATGCTGACCAGTGCGGATATCTCGATCATCCCGAACATGTCCGACTACCCTGCCGGGATCGTGCATCAATCCTATGACGGCGGCGATCCGGCAACCAATCCGATCGGCACCGGTCCCTACCTGCCCGAAACCAACGAAGTCGGCGTCAAGCAGATCCTGGTCCTGAACACGGCACAGCCGTGGTGGGGCACAGCCGTCTATGGCGGACCCTACCTCGACCGGATCGAGTATATCGACTACGGATCGGATCCCTCCGCCGCCGTTGCGGCCGCGGATTCGGGCGAAATCGACATCACCTATCAGACGGTCGGCGATTTCATCGACATCTACGACAGCTTTGGCTGGACCAAATCCGAGGCGGTGACTGCCGCCACGCTGGCCGTCCGGTTCAACCAGCTTTCCGAACCCTATGACAACGTCGAGGTGCGCAAGGCGCTCACCATGGCGGTCAACAACGCGACAGTGCTCGAGCTGGGGTATAACGGTCTTGGCACCGTGGCAGAAAACCACCACGTCTGCCCGATCCACCCCGAATATGCGCAACTGCCGCCCGTCGTCGTCGATCCCGCTGCCGCCAAGGCCGCAATCGACGCTGCCGGTCTGGGCGATTTCGAGTTTGAACTGATCACGCTCGATGACGCATGGCAGGCCTCCACCGGTGCTGCGGTCAAGGCGCAGATCACCGACGCCGGCATCAACATCAAGCATACCGTGCTGCCCGGCTCGACCTACTGGAACGACTGGCTCAAGTATCCGTTCTCCGCGACCGAATGGAACATGCGCCCGCTCGGCGTCCAGATCCTGTCGCTCGCCTATGTCTCGGGCGTCGCCTGGAACGAATCCGCCTTCTCCAATACCGAGTTCGACACGCTGCTCTCGCAGGCAATGGCGCTTTCCGATGTCGAGGAACGCCGCGCCGTCATGGCAGAGCTTGAGGCGATCATGCAGAACGAAGGCGTGCTGATCCAGTCCTACTGGCGCTCGCTCTACCGGCACATGCGTCCGGGCGTCAACGGGACAGAAATGCACCCGACCTTTGAGCATCACCAGTACAAGTGGTGGATCGAGGCCTGATTCCGGCCCAAGGCTCACCGGTGCGCGGGGTTTCCCCCGCGCACCATAATTTTGGCGTGCGGCCTCGCCAGTCACCTCGGACGTGACGACGCCAGGACGGTCCCTGCCCAAAGGACCATGACATATGCTGCGTTTTCTGATCCGACGCATCGGCACCATGCTGCTCACCGCCTTGTGCCTGACATTCATCGTATTCTTTCTGACCAACCTCGCGCCCAACCTCGAAAAGATCGCCAAATCCGAGGCAGGCGCCCGGATCAGCGATGAGGAAGTCACCAGCTGGCTGGAAAAGAACGGCTATGCCCAGCCGGTCCTGCTGCGGTATGGTGAATGGCTGGGCGTCTGGCCCGGCTGGACCCGTGACGAGGGCGGCTCCGTCACCGGCCGCTGCATCCCGATTGGCAGCGACCCGACCCTCGCCCCCACCTTTTGCGGCGTGCTGCAGGGTGACTGGGGACAATCCACCGTTTTCAAACGCCCCGTGATCGAATCCGTCTGGCGCGGTCTGGCACTCACCGGCAAACTCATGTTCTGGGTCATGGTCGTCATGGTGCCCGGCGCGCTGATCGTCGGCGTGTTGGCCGGCATGCGCGAGGGCTCTCGGCTCGACAGGTCTCTCTCCACCGCCTCGATCATCTCCACGGCCACGCCCGAATATGTCTCGGGTGTCGTTTTCATCGCCGTGTTCACCTCAAGTGCTGTCGGTCTCAGGTGGTTCAACGGTTCCGCCACCTCTGCGATGGACGACGCGACCTTCAACAATTTCACCCTGCCGGTCATGACCGTGGCCCTCTACGGCATGGGCTACATCGCCCGCATGACGCGGGCTTCGATGACCGAGGTCATGACCGCGCAATATATCCGCACCGCCCGCCTCAAGGGGGTCGCTTTCCCCAACATCGTGCTCAAACACGCGCTGCGCAACGCGCTGATCGCGCCTTTCACGGTGATCATGTTGCAGTTTCCCTGGCTGCTGAACGGCGTTGTGATCGTCGAAACCCTGTTCAATTACAAAGGTTTCGGCTGGACCCTGGTCGAGGCTGCGGGAAACAACGATATCGAACTGCTGCTCGGAGTGTCGGTCGTCTCGGTGTTTGTGGTGCTGATCACACAGCTCATCTCCGATATCGGCTACGTCTACCTCAACCCCCGCATCCGCATTTCCTGATAGGAGGCCGCAATGGAACAGCTCACCTGGACAGGATCACTCGGCGCGGTGCTCAACCCGATGCTCCTCGTTGTGGCGCTTGCCTTGGCCGTTTCGGCCATCGCGACGATCATCCTGTCGTTCTTTTCCGCACCTGTCACCCTGCAGGCCAACCCCGATGGCACCGTCACCGCCAAAGGCGGCATCGCCGGATTGGCCGGTCTGGCGCTGCGCGTCTCGATCCTTGCGCTGCTGTTGGTCCTGCTGGGCTATATCCTCGGCGGCATGATCATGACCTATGGCGACGCCGGGATCATCGGTGCCATCGCCAAACGGCTCACCCCGGTCTGGATCGCACTAGCCCTGACGTTTCTGCTCTCGATCTGGTTCAAGAAACACCTCGGACTCTATGGCAAGCTTTTCGAAAGCACTGTCGGGATGATCGGTTTCGCGCTCGTCATGTTCTGGGTCTATTCGGGCATCTTCGGCGGTCCGCTCGGCATGATTGCCACGCATGACCCGCTGACCGCCCTCTCCGGGCTCAAGAATAAACTCCCCGGGGTTCCGGTGCCCGGCGCGCCTGAAAACGGGCTGTTTCCGCATTACCTGCTGGGTGGTGACAACCTCGCGCGCGATGTGTTCAGCCGGGTGATCGCGGGGGCCTGGATCGTGATCCAGATTGCGCCCCTGGCCACGCTCTTTGCCTTCATGGTCGGGATCACGCTGGGGCTTCCGGCGGGCTACTATGGCGGCAAGGTCGACACGATCCTCTCCTTCCTCGCCAACCTGATCCTCGCTTTCCCGGTGATCCTGCTTTTCTATCTGCTGGTCACACCCGAGATCGTCGATACCGGCATACCCAGTTACATGGCACTGGTGCTCTTCGTCTTTCCGCTGGTGTTTGGCTTCGTCCTGATCAATTCGCGTTACCGCACCCAACCGGCCAAACGCAGCGCACTGGTGCTCGGCATCGTGGGCTTTCTCGGCTGGCTCTATATCGCGCTGATTTCGCAATCGGGCACGATATTCGACTTCCTGCCAACATGGCTCGACCCGATCACCCTGCCCTCCGGCATCCTCGTCGTGTTCGTCTCGGTCGTATTCGTCAATTCGCCCACCTCCTTCCGTATCGTGCGCGGTCTGGCGATGGAGTTGCGGACCCGCGATTATGTCGCCGCCGCCCAGACGCGCGGCGAAACCGCATGGTATGTCATGCTGTGGGAAATCCTGCCCAACGCGCGCGGCCCGCTGATCGTCGATTTCTGCCTTCGCATCGGCTACACCACCATCCTGCTCGGCACGCTCGGCTTCTTCGGTCTGGGCCTGCCGCTCGAAAGCCCGGACTGGGGCTCCACCATCAACGCCGGGCGGCAGTTGCTCTCGATCTATCCGCATCCTGCACTCCCCCCCGCCTTCGCGTTGCTGACGCTTGTGCTGGGGCTCAACCTGCTGGCCGACGGGCTGCGCGAAGAAAGCCTCAAAGACTAGAAAAACCGACAAATGACACCGTTGGAATACCGTTAGAATACCGACGTAATACCGCAGTCGCATAAAGGATTAACCAATGCCCAAGTGGGACTATGACGGACCGATCCTCGAGATCGAAAAACTGTCGATATCCTTCTTTACCCGGACCCGCGAGATCCCGGCGGTGATGGAGTTTTCGGCCACGGTTCAACCCGGCGAAGCCCTTGGTCTTGTTGGCGAATCCGGCTGCGGCAAATCCACGGTGGCGCTTGGCGTCATGCAGGATCTGGGCGTGAACGGCCGCATCGTCGGTGGCTCGATCAAATTCAAGGGCCGCGAACTCAACACCATGTCGCTGGCCGAGTTGTCAAAGATCCGCGGCAGCGAAATTGCCATGATATATCAAGAGCCTATGGCCTCCCTCAACCCCGCGATGAAAATTGCGCAGCAGTTGATGGAAGTGCCGATGATCCACGAGGGAATTGGCGAAAAAGCGGCCTACGCCAGAGCCTTGGAGGTCGTTACTGACGTCAAGTTGCCCGATCCCGAACGCATCCTCAAATCCTACCCGCATCAGCTTTCAGGTGGCCAGCAACAGCGCATCGTCATCGCCATGGCGCTGATGTCAAAGCCCTCCCTGTTAATCCTTGATGAACCCACGACTGCATTGGACGTCACCGTCGAGGCGGCGGTGGTGCAACTGGTCAAGGATCTGGGCAAGAAATATGGGACTTCAATGCTCTTCATCAGCCACAATCTCGGGCTGATTCTGGAAACCTGCGACCGCATCTGCGTGATGTATTCCGGCGAAGCGGTGGAGCGTGGCACCATAGAAGATGTGTTTGACAAGATGCGCCACCCCTATACGCAGGCCCTGTTCCGCTCAATCCCGCTGCCCGGCGCCGACAAGAACGCGCGCCCGCTGATCTCGATTCCCGGCAATTTCCCGCTGCCGCACGAACGGCCCAATGGCTGCAACTTCGGCCCGCGCTGCGATTACTTCGAGGCGGGACTCTGTGATGCGCAGGAAATTAAGATGGCCATGGTAGATGGCGACGAACCCCACGAAAGCCGCTGCCTGCGTATCGACGAAATAGACTGGAACGCCCCCCCCGTCGCCGTCATCAAGAAAGAGAAAAATCCAATCGGTGACGTCGTCTTGCGGATGGACGACCTGAAAAAATACTATGAAGTCAATGCCAACGCCTTGTTTGGCGGCGGTGAAAAGAAGGTGGTCAAGGCCAACGAGACCCTGACTTTCGAGGCGCGAGAGAGCGAAACTCTGGCCATCGTCGGCGAATCAGGCTGCGGCAAATCCACCTTTGCCAAGGTTCTCATGGGACTCGAGACCGCCACCAGTGGCACGATCACCCTCGGCAACACCTCGATCGGCGACATCCCGATCGAAAAACGTGACACCGCCACCGTGGCAAATGTCCAGATGGTGTTTCAGAATCCGTTCGACACACTAAATCCGTCAATGACCGTGGGCCGGCAGATCATCCGCGCATTGGAAATCTTCCGAATCGGCACCTCCGACTCCGACCGTCGCGACCGTATGCTGACCCTGCTCGATCTGGTCAAACTCCCCCGCGCCTTTGCCGACCGGATGCCGCGCCAACTTTCCGGTGGCCAGAAACAACGCGTCGGCATCGCCCGCGCCTTCGCCGGCGGTGCCAAACTCGTGGTCGCAGACGAACCTGTCTCCGCCCTCGACGTCTCGGTTCAGGCTGCTGTCACCGACCTGCTGATGGACATTCAGCGCAAAGAGAAAACGACGCTTCTCTTTATCAGCCATGACCTGAGCATCGTGCGCTATCTATCTGATCGCGTTATGGTTATGTACCTTGGGCATGTTGTCGAACTGGGCACGACCGACCAGGTTTTCTCGCCGCCCTACCACCCCTATACCGAAGCCCTGTTATCCGCCGTGCCCATTGCCGATACCAAGGTCCGCAAGACCCATATCGTGCTCGAAGGCGACATACCGTCGGCCATGAACCCTCCGCCGGGATGCCCGTTCCAGACGCGCTGCCGCTGGAAAACCGAAGTGCCGGGCAATCTGTGCGACACGCAAATGCCACCAATGCGGCAACTGGCCGAGGGGCATCAGATCAAATGCCACCTGAGCGACGCACATTTGGCCAGTATGAAACCGGTGATCACCATTGCGGCCGAATAATCAGATCTATTCGCCCCAGATAACCCGCACATAATTTTGCGTCTCATTATACGGTGGCACGCCGCCATGCTGCTGCACGGCACCCGGCCCGGCGTTATAGGCTGCCAAAGCCAGCCGCCATGTGCCAAAGGCACTGTATTGCTGGCGCAAATAGCGCGCTCCGCCGTCAAGGTTCTGATACGGGTCAGCAGGATCAACGCCCAGAACCGCAGCCGTGCCCGGCATCAGCTGCGCAAGGCCCAAAGCGCCCTTGGATGATACTGCGTTGGGATTCCAGCCACTTTCCTGCTGGACCAATCTGAGAAACAGATCCTCCGGAATGTTGTGACGACGCGCCGCCTCGCGCGCAACGGCGAGGTAGGGCCCGTTATAGCGCCCGCCATAAGCAAGGCCGGTTGCCGATGCCGGCACTTCGGCACGGGGCGGCTGCAGCCTGACGGAAAAGTCGTATTGCGCGGAAGCCCGCCCATCCAGCACCGACAGTTGGGACTCGAACAGTGCCGCGCGCGACATCGTCGATACAATATCCGCCTGCACCATCGCAGCCCAAACCCCTGCAACTACGGTCACCGCGCCAACCGTTTTGGACATTTTCGGCACGAACATCAGGCATTCCCGCACTTGTTTCACGCGCACGCTAGTGCATTTTTTTGCTTTTGCCATCCCCTCGCGGTAAAGGCCCTGTTAACCGCGTTGCGAGAAACATAGTCTGCGGCAACAAGACCGCAAGATTCGTAAGGGGAATGATATGGCCGGATCCGTGAACAAGGTAATCATCGTGGGCAATCTGGGCCGCGATCCCGAGGTGCGCACCTTTCCAAGTGGTGGCAAAGTCGTCAACCTGCGCATCGCTACCTCCGAGAACTGGAAGGACAAGCAGACCGGTGAGCGCAAGGAACGCACCGAATGGCATTCTGTCGCAATCTTTTCCGAGCCGGTTGGCAGAATTGCCGAGCAATATCTTAAGAAGGGCTCAAAGGTCTACATCGAGGGCCAGCTTGAGACGCGCAAATGGCAGGATCAGTCAGGTCAGGACCGGTATTCGACTGAAATCGTGCTCAGACCCTATTCCGGGCAGTTGACGCTTCTCGACGGGCGCAGCGATTCCGGCGGCGGCGGTGGCGGTGGCGGCTATATGGCCGATCAGTCGGCTGGCGGCGGCTATGAAAGCGGTGCCGGTGGCAGCCAGTCCGGCGGCGGACGCAGCAGCGACATGGATGACGAAATTCCATTCTGACACAGCTGCTGTATTGAAATCAACGCAATAGCCACTGGCACGGTGACATCGCCTCAGCGGTGTTGCAGCGCCTCGTGCAACAAGCTGCGCACCGTATCTCTGGGGACATCGCTGGTCACGAATGCCTCGCCGATCCTGCGGGCCAGCACGAAACGCAGTTTTCCATCGAGAACTTTCTTGTCCTGATCCATCAGGCTCAGCATCGCGTCAGCCGTGGGCAGATCGCCGCCAATATCCGCGATGTCGGTTTTGACGCCGATGGCTTTGAGATGCGCCCGCACCCTGCCCGGCTCTTCCTGCGGACAAAGACCCAAACGCGCGGAAAGCCCGAATGCCAACGAACAGCCGATCGCAACACCTTCGCCATGCAACAAACGCGAAGAATAGCCGGTCGACGCTTCCAATGCGTGACAGAAAGTATGGCCCAGATTGAGCAAGGCTCTCTCGCCCTGCTCGGTCTCATCGCGCATGACGATTCCAGCCTTCATCTCGCAGGACCGGGTGACGGCATAAACTCGCGCCGCGACGTCCCCGGCGACCAAGGCGGGCGCATTCTGTTCCAGCCAGTCAAAAAAATCCGCGTCACCCAGCAACCCGTATTTGACGACCTCGCCGTAACCGGCAACGAAATCACGGCGCGGGAGCGTATCCAGCAGATCCGTATCGGAGAGCACTTTGACAGGCTGGTGAAACGCACCGACCAGGTTCTTGCCTTGTGATGTATTGATCCCTGTCTTGCCTCCGACCGAGCTGTCGACCTGCGCCAGCAATGTGGTCGGAACCTGCACAAAACGGACCCCGCGCCGCAGGATGGCGGTCGCAAAACCCACCAGATCGCCGATGACGCCACCGCCAAAGGCAATCACCAGATCGCCGCGTTCAATCTTTTGTTCCAGCAACCATTCGACACAACGGGCCAATTCGGCCCAACATTTGGTCGCCTCGCCCGGCGGAAGCGCCAGAGTTACGGCGCTGATCCCCGCCTGTGCCAGTCCTGCCTCAAGGTCGCGCAGATGCAACGCGGCCACCGTAGTATCGGTGATGATGGCCACGCGATTACGGCGCAACAGCGGGGCAATGTGACTGCCAGCCTCTGCCAGAAGTCCGGTCCCGATCACAATGTCATAGGCCCGGCCGGGCAGATCAACATGTACGATATTTCGCGGCTTCTCAGTAGTTTGGTCGGTTTTCATGTCTTTTCCAATACATCAGACCGGGTCAGCAATGCGGCGATCACCAGATTGGTCGTTTCATCAATCGAATATTGCGGCAGCGTCGCGACGCTGAGATCCGCCAGACGATAGATCGGCACGCGTTTTCGATACAGTTCGTCCAGCGTCGCCCGCGGATTTGCGGTGCGCAACAATGGGCGTGTGTCCTTGGTCCGCACCCGATCCCAAAGTGTTTCCAGATCAGCATCGAGCCAGAGCGACACACCGCGCGCCGAGATGGCCATGCGGTTGCGCTCTGCCATAAACGCGCCGCCACCGGTCGAAAGCACCGCTGGCGTTGCGCGCAGAAGGCGGGCAATCACTTCGGCCTCACGGTCGCGAAAAAAGGGCTCGCCATCGCGCGCAAATATCTCCGCGATCGTGGCATTGGCAGCGGTTTCAAGCTCCGCATCCGAATCGCGAAAAGCGACACCAAGCCGAAGGGCAAGCGCGCGGCCAATCGCCGTCTTGCCAGACCCCATCATTCCGACCAGCACGACGCTGCGCCTCAGGCGATAGATCGGTCCAGTGACGCCCGGACCGGTGGCACCGGACAATGTATTGATATCCTTAAGTCTTGACCGCCGCTCCATGACGTTCCCTTTTGCCCGCACCTTTTGGCTACAGGCCGCTCAAACCCGAAATTATTGCCTGAATGGCGTGAACTTGTCCGAAAGACCATATATAAACGTTTGCAAGACGCGGTAGCAAATCCGCTCAACAAGAAACCAGGGCCAGACCCGGAATCGAGGCAACATCCATGTGGCGCATCATAAAGGTATTGCTCTTTCTCGGAGTGTTGGCAGCTATTCTGTTTGTAGGCTATGCTTATGTCGGACCAGTTTTTTTTCCGGCGGATTTTGCGGCGCCAAGTCAGACGATCTCGGAGCCGGTTCAACTCGATCTTGAATAGGCATGCGGCGCCGCGCGTGATGGAGTGACGATGCAGTTCAAGCGCCTGGCGCTATTCATATGTCTGGGATCCGGCTTGCCAGCCGCAGCGCAGGACGTTTCAGAACGGCCCCTCTCGGCCATCGACTGGCTTTCACAGACGATCGGGACTCCTGATCTGTCAGAGATCGCTCAGCCGCAGATCAACGAACCGCCGGTCGCCGATACGGCAACGCCACCTGAAATCTCGGTGACACCTCTCGATTCATCCTCACCTGATGCCATTGGTCTGCTGTCATCTGCCGTCACCGGACTGCCGCAAAATCTGTGGTCGCAAAGCGACGAGGCGACGTTGAGTACGCTGGTACGCGCGAGTCGGGCAGAGACCTTGCCGGCTGTTCAGGAACTCATGGTCACGTTGATGCTCGCAGAAGCCGCGCCGCCACTGAACGCGAGCGCCACTGGTGTCATGTTTCTTGCGCGGGTCGACAAACTGCTGGATCTGGGCGCATTGGAGCCGGCACAAGCATTGATTGAGGCCGCCGGTCCGGATACGCCCGAAGTTTTCCGACGTTGGTTCGATGTCTCATTGCTCACCGGCACCGAAAGCGTGGCCTGCGATCTGATGCGGGAAAAACCCGCACTTTCCCCTACCTACCCAGCGCGGATCTTTTGTCTGGCCCGTGGGCAAGACTGGACCGCCGCCGCTCTGACACTCAACACGGCCCGTGCGCTGGGGGAC
>Ga0105054_10002318_pt1 | contig 30371 bp, 29 predicted proteins | sample BON02_FD_78091 | JGI IMG/M metagenome (GOLD analysis project Ga0105054, IMG submission 78091) | Freshwater microbial communities from Lake Bonney liftoff mats and glacier meltwater in Antarctica - BON-02 (megahit assembly) | ecosystem: Environmental > Aquatic > Freshwater > Ice > Glacier...
CGACGCCTGTATCATATTGAATGGCCAACGCTTCGGGGTGCAGTGCAAGCGATACATAGCCCTGCAACGCGCCCTCAGCAATAATTGGTGCTTGCAACATCAGATAGGGTTTAGCGTTTGTGCCAATTGGCGACGACCAGAACACCCGTTCGCGCGGTTCGGACGGCAGAGTTACGGGGTGGTTATCAAGGCGGGCATCGGCTGCGGCGCTGTGCACAGCGCAATTGGTTGTTCCATCAACCCCAACATACCGCACTGCGACAAATTGCGTGTGCGATGCGAGATAGTCTTCAAAGATTTTAACGCAATCAGCTTGGCTATTCAGCGCGGCCCCAGCCCCAAGTGCCGACGCTGCCCCAAAGGCACGCTGAAACACCTGGGCTTGCGCCTTCGCATGCGAAATAGTGCTGTTTAGCAGCGCAGTTTCGGCGGCGGCCTCGGCCACCAGCACGGCCTTATTGGTTTGCCAAATCGCAATCAGGCCGATGGGCAGCAGGGCAATTAGCAATAGCGTGGTGATTTTTACACTTAGGTTTTTGTGCAGATCATGCAGGCTCATAGCCTACTGCCGGGGGCTGCATTTAGCACCGCCATAGAGGCTTTGTCGGTTAGGTTTAGGTCTTCATCACCATCCAGATGCATCAATTCAGCAAGCCGCGCACGGCCTCGATTGGTGCGGCTTTTGATGGTGCCAACCGCGCAGCCGCAGGTTTGCGCGGAATCCTCATAAGAAAATCCCAATGCGCCGACCAATATCAGCGCCTCGCGTTGTTCTACGGGCAATTGCGCAAAGGCGACCCAAAAATCCTTGAGCGCAAGGCGGCCATCATGGTCGGGTTTTTGGCTCAACCGTTCGGCAAGCGCGCCGTCAATGTCTTGCACCTCGCGCTTGGCTTTGCGGCGGTCTGAATAGAAAGTGTTGCGCAAAATGGTAAACAGCCACGCGCGCAGGTTGGTGCCGGGCTCAAACTTGTCAAACTTGGTCCAAGCTTTGATAATGCAATCTTGCACCAAATCATCGGCGGCAGACGGGTTGCGTGTAAGGCTCATGGCAAAGCCGCGCAGGGCAGGCAAGTGCTCTACCAGCCCGTCTCTCGGGTCGGGTGTGCTCATTTTTGCTGCTCTTGCTGTTTAAGCTTCTCAAGCAGTTCTTTAAAACGGTCCGGCACGTCTTCTTCGAGCTTATCTTGAAAGACGCGGCGCAGGTTTTCGTCTATCTGGTGCTCTACATTTTTTGAGATGTTTTTCTTTGTCATTGCACACGCCACACCATACGATTTCCCATGGAACTTCAGTTTACTCGGAACCCAACGCATCAGCCAAGCGTTAGGTTCCTGAAAACTTAAAAAAAAGGGCGAGATAAATGCCAAATTCGAACCAGACCGCAAATTTTGCAGCCACGATTGCAGCCGCGCTTCCCTATCTGCGCCGCTACGCGCGCGCCTTAACGGGTGCGCAGTCCACGGGGGATAAATATGCAGCCTCTACCCTTGAAGCGATGATTGCCGAGCCGGGGTTTGCTGGCACAAGCACATCGCCAAAGCTGGCGCTTTTTGCGGCGTTTCACAAAATTTGGACCCGGACCGGAAGTGCAACCACCGATGCTGAGACGGTATTAGAGCAGCGCGCCCAAAAGCATATGAAGGCCCTGACCAACAACACGCGTGAGGCGATTTTGCTGCATATCATTGAAGGCTTTAACCATGGTGATATTGCGACCATTATGACTGTTACGCCTGATGAGGCCGCAGAATTTATTGCAATTGCCCAGCGCGAAATGGCCAACAGCTTGTGCGGCAAAATTATGCTGATTGAGGACGAAGCGATCATTGCGATGGACCTTAAATCTATCCTCACCGAAATGGGCCATAGCGCCACGGGCATCGCGCGCACGCGCAAGGCGGCGGTAGCACTTAGCCAAAAAGACCGACCTGACCTGATTTTGGCCGATATCCAGCTGGCCGATAATTCGTCGGGGATTGATGCGGTGGCCGATATTCTGGAAGCGCTTGGCGATATTCCGGTGATCTTCATCACAGCATTTCCCGAGCGTTTGCTAACTGGTAAACGCCAAGAGCCAGCATTTTTGATATCCAAGCCCTATTCAGAGGAGCAGGTGCGGCTTGCGGTAAGTCAGGCGATGTTCTTTGCTTCAACCGAAACATTAACCGCCTGACTTTGAAAGGTGTTGCTGGCTTGCTATGGCGGGCCACAACGGGCGCGTTCTTCATGCAGGTTTCGATGGGCTTTGGCATCGCGCTTAAAGTGGTGGCCGGCCCTTCATCATCCGCATGACAACGACAATCAAAAACAGCACGACGAACACGAAGAAAAGAATTTGTGCGATACCCGCCGAGGCGCTGGCGATGCCGCCAAACCCAAAAACCCCGGCAACGATCGCGATGATCAGAAAAATTACGGCCCAATAGAGCATGGTCTGTCCTTTCAATTCCTGCGCAAAACGCGCTTACTACAAGGGCAACTCGCAAATCGAGCGTAAAGTTCCAAATTATATTTTTGGCTTTGCCGGAACAAGCGGCCAATTGGCGCGTTTGGTAGTTGACTGAAACACATCAAATGGAGAGCAACATGGCACGTGCCGATGCAACCGAAATTTCGACCGACGATCTTGCCAAGCAGATTTCTGCGCTTAAAAAAGACCTTGTTGAGCTGACCAATATGATGGGCACGATGGGCAAAGAAAAAGCGCATAATTTTGCATCTGCTGCACGCGAAACTGGCGAAGCGCAGTATGCCAAAGTGCAACACGGTACCCAAGAAGCCGTGCGTCGGGCTGATGATTTCGTAACCCAGCAGCCCTTGCTTTCCATTGGCATTGCCGCCGGTGCAGGCCTTCTGATTGGCTTGGTTGCCAGCCGTCGATAAGCAGGGCCGCCGCTACGAAGGGCCGCCGCTACGAAGGGCTGTCGCGCGACGCACCGTCAAAAAGGACGGGCATATTATGCTAAATTCGCTTAAACAGTCGGCCAAACGAACCGCAAAAAAGAGTGCCTTGTCAGTTGGCGCAGCGCTTACTTTTATGGTGGGCATTGGGTTTTTTCATCGGCGGCCTAGCTTGGGCTTGCCGATGCCTATAGCGCAATAACCGCCTCGCTGATACTCGGCACGATCTATATTGCCCTTGGTTTGTGATGCCGGTCATCGCGGGCTCTATCGGGAACGCGGCGCCGGGGCATGCAGCGCAAGACGCAGCTGCGCTTCATGCAAACACCGAAACCGGCCAGCCCGCCAGCAACCTGCCACCCTTGGCACAGGCGTTTATGTTTGGCTTAAACACTGGTTTTGAGTCCGATGGTCGCTAATTTTGGCAAAGAGGTCGGTCATCATATCATTGGTGATCGGCCAGGCTAGCGCGACAACATTGGGGCGCCGCTGTTCTGAGTCAAAACCGAGTGCGCCCTGCTGTGCGCCGGTTACGACTAGCACGCCGCCGCGGGCAGTAACGGTCGCAATCAGCCAAGCGGCATTTTCTTCAAATTGGGCGAGTGGCACAAATACTGCGCCAAGTGCGTAGGCGTTTTGCAAAGTTTGGGCCGCGTCATCAACCGATGCGCAGCACAGCACTGCCGAATGTGGAAACTGAAGTGTGATCGCTTCTTTGATGTCCGCCGTAAGAAAGCTATCTTTATCCACAACAATAAATGCGCGACCATTTTCAGGCATGATTTCGGCTACAGCCATTTATTTTGTCCTTTTGCCGCTGGCATATTTTCGAATCAGAATGTGACTTTGGAACGGCTGTAAAAATCGTGCATTAACCTGTGATATAGCAGTGGAGGATTTTAACGATGCCAACTAAATGCGAAGCCTGCCCCTTGCGCAAAAAATCATTGTTTGTCGAAATGACGAAAGATGAGGTTGAATATATGCAGCGCTTTAAAGTTGGTGAAATGACGGTTGATGCTGGCACCCCACTTTTGTCCGAAGGCTCAAACACGCCGCAGGTTTTTACCGCGCTCAAAGGTATGGGCCTGCGCTATAAAACCACCGAAAGCGGGCGTCGTCAGGTGATTAACCTCATTTTTCCTGGCGATTTTATCGGCCTTCAGGCCAGCGTTATGGGCGGCGGTTATATCGCTGGCCGTATGCGCCGCCGTGTTGATGCGGCAACCGCAGATGAAGTTGCCGTGCGAGACGGCATTCATGGGCTTACGGTTTGGGCCGTGGCCATTTTGATTGGCACACTTGCGCTTGGTGCAACCGCCAATTCCGTACTTCAAGCGGGGCAGATTCAGCTTCAGCCGTGGCTGCGGTGATTGATGGCGCAACCGCTGTAAACCCAGCCGATACCGCGCTAAGTGCCGCCGAAGCTAAAGCGGCCGCCGAAACGGCGCGTATCTATTCGGTGATTTCGGCCTTTGCTGTGGCCGCTGCACTGATGGTTGCTGCTGCCGCTGCATATTGGGCTGCCGGGCTTGGTGGCCGTCACCGCGACGAAGGCCGAACATTCAAACGTTTGGGCCGCTGGGCATAAACAAATATAGGAGGATTATCACATGCGCGCTGCATTACTCTGGCTACTCAGCGTTCCGATTTGGATTGTAATACTCTTCGTATTTTTAATTTAAACGGACCATAAAACACCGAAGCCGCCACAACACTGAGGCGGTTTTTTTTGTGGCCGCTACCATATTGCACTGCGCGAAGCTCAGAGAATTTTAGGTATGTCATCTGCGGCGTCCTCTGCCGCAGCTTTGCTTTCGTTTTGTTTTCCATCAATATCGCCAATAAAACGGCTAAGGGTGGTGAACTTACCCGTTTCGTCGCACACAATTTTGATAACGATAAGGATAGGTAACGCGACCACCATACCGATCACAGACCAGATCCAAGCAAAAAATGCGACTGAGAGGAATACGACGGGCGTATTTAATTTCATGCGGCGCGAGATTAGCGCCGGGGTTATGAGTTGGCCCTCAATTGAGGTCAGCGCCATATAGGTGAGAAACACGCCAAGGGCGGGCCATGTGCCATTGAGCGAGACAAAAGCGATGGCTGCCGCAATGCTAGCACCAAACAGCCCGCCTAGAAATGGCACAAAGTTCAGCGCGAACCCCATAACACCCAAGAAAATTACGCTTGGTAAGCCCCAAATAGCCATGGCAATACCAATGCAAACGCCAAGCCCGGCATTGATGGCGGTAATACCCCCAAGGTAGCGGCCAAGGCGGTTTTCAATGGCGCGAATAACGTTAACGGCGCGGCGCTTATCTTTGAACAATGGAAAGCTTTCGACCGCTTTGAGAACAAACATGTCGCCCGAGGCGACCAGAAAAAACAGCAAGAGCTGGGCGAAAATGAGCTGGCTAAGCATGGCAGGCGCATAGCCAACCACCATAGAAGCAAGCCCGGATTCTGACGCGATTTGAACCTCGACCGTTTCAGGCTGGCTACTTGTGCTGCTCAATATGTCTTCGGCGGCTTGGCTTGCTTCATCGATGGTTTGCAGCGTGCCGCCTGCAGCGTTTAGTTTACGGTCAATTTCAGCCATTAGGCTCGGCATATCGTCAATAAACTGGGCAACCGGCCCGCTAAGATTTATCAGCGTAACCACTACAAACGTCGTCAAAAAAAGTGTTAGAATCGCGACGGAAACCACCGGCGCGATGCCAAACTTTTCTAGCCACCGGCGGGGCCGGTTTAGCACAAAATACCCAAGCATCGCTGCGGTGACGGGGATCAGAAATTCGCCCGCCCAGACAAGCGCTTGCACGGTGAGAATAAGGAATATGCCGGTAACCGCATAACCTGGAATCGCAGCGTACGGAGTTAGTTGAACAGGTGTTGTGGGAGGTGGGGCGGCGGCAGGTTCTTTATGCGTAGACATTGAACGCTCCTTGTTAGCCCAAAGCGCGTGCCGGGTTTGCCCGGCACTGGTGCGTTGGTTTATGGTGTATCGTTTCTAGCTTTCGGCTTGATGATCGGCGACATAGGTGCCGCGTTTGCCCATTGGCAGATCGGGGCCAACGGTCGTGTCCATTTCGGTCTGGCGTTCCATTTCTGCGTTAAGCTCGGCGCCGATCAGCACAATATAAGCGGTAAGCCAGAATAACATTAGCAAAATAATAATCACCCCGAGCGAGCCATAATTTTCATTATAGCTGGAGAAACTCGCCACATAGTAGGAAAAACCAACCGAACCCCCACCCAAAGTGAAGCGGCTAAGACCGCACCCTAGCTTATCCACCGAAGTTTGGCGCTTTCGCGGTGCGGGCCGTAGCGATACAAAATGCCAATGCCAATAACCACGGCAGCAAATAAAATTGGCCAACGAGTGATGGAAATAATAAACTCTGACTGACTACCAAGTGGCAAATACCACACGATAATGGGCGTCGCGACGATAGTCACAAGCGCCACAGCAGCGATAACCATGCGCACAGGAGTTAGCAAAACAGTCGAGGCAAAGCTAAAAGCAATGGTGCGCTTGCCATGTTCGCAATAAACCGAATTAAGCCCCTGTATTAAGGCGCTCACGCCGTTCATGGCGCTCCACAGCGCAACCAATAGTGAAAACCCCAAGGCCAGCCCAAGCGAGGTTGCACCCACGTCAATAAGCTGGTTGACTTGACCCTCGATGATGGTGAAGGCCTCAAGAGGCACCAGCGTTTTAATGCTTTCCAAAAAATCGGCGATATCATGTGGGTTGGCAATAAGTCCATACAGCCCAACTAGCGCAGAAATCGTTGGAAACAGCGCCAAAAGCGCATAAAACGCCAAGCCCGCCACAATAATCGAGATTCTGTGTTCGCCAACTTGCACAATGACGCGATGTATTATTTTGCACCAGTCACGCCGCAAAAATTGCGACGGGCGGGTTGCGCCTGTGTCGCCGGATTTGCCTCGAGTGCGGTACTGTGGCATATTGCCTTGTGGCATATGGGCAGGCTGGGCACTGTCTGAGGAAACTGACTTGAGGCGGGCAAGGTGCCGACTTAGCATATTGGGATGACAAAACGCAGCCCTTTCCGCTACTTCAAGACGCCGCCCGAAATCATCCGCCTTGCATTAATGATGTATGTCCGTTTTCCGCTTTCACTTCGAAATGTGGAGGACCTGCTGCATGAGCGTGGCGTCGAGATTTGCCACGAGACGGTCGGCTTCTGGTGGAACAGATTTGGTCCGATATTCGCGGCAGAGATCCGCCGGAAACGCGTTCAGCAAATGCGTGCATACTCCAATTGGCAGTGGCACCTGGACGAGGTTTTTGTGAAGATTAATGGCGAGCTGCGCTAGGCTGGCATATTGAAACCGGGACTGACGAGGGTGTGTCGCTCTCGGGTCTCAATGTGGCACTTGCGGTACATTCGCCGGGCCATAGGGCGACGACACCATGGAATGTCGCCGTATATGTTGACGCCCGCGCCGATGAAAATCAGAACGCCAGTCTGATGAAGATATTCGGTGGTCAGGGCGGTGGCCACCCGGCCCGCCTTGCAACCCATATTGGGGCCATTGTCGGTGTGCGGTCAGTGCCAATCAGTTTTTCCGTTGAAGACGGAAAGCATGCGCTGACAATCCCCGACATCGCCGATGTCGAGATCGCCCCAATTGCTGGTCAGGGCGGCGGACCCGTTACGATCACTGGGCATCCCCTTTGCATCGCGCCGGGATTCCCTGTGACAGCTGCAAAATCCAGCAAACTGGTATTCTCTGATCACGGCATGTCGTGGAACCTGACCGACAAAACCGGAGTGTTTTCGTCGTTCGCTTATCAGAGCGAACAGTAATGCAGGGCGTCGGTTCACAACTGCGCGCGGGGGCTAAACTGACCCCCGCGCGCCTTGCCCTATTGCTGAGCGCCCCGACTGCCGTGGCTTTGGGTTGTTGGATCTATCTGGGATTAATGATTTCTGACATGTCGGCGATCCCCGGTATGGCAGCGATGATGATGTATCCACGCGCCATCACGCCAATGATACTTCTGGGCCTGATCTTGATGTGGGCGATTATGATGGCGGCGATGATGTTGCCAACGGCCGCGCCGATGATCCTTGCTTATGTCACGCAGCGTCGTGATCGAAGGGCGATGTTGAAATTCCTTTGGTAGCAATGAAGCGAAACAGCCAGCCTAAAATTATCGTGACGGACAAACTAAGATCTTTTGGTGCTGCGACGAAGGTCCAGGGCAGTGCTCACTGACGAGATGCTGGCAACTGGTTGAATAATCGTGCTGAGAATCCGCAGCTACCGTTTAAACGACGAGCGCGCCATGCTTCGGTACATGCCGGTCCGAAGTCTACAGAAATTTGGCTTGCGCGCTGTATATGGTGCGAAACGCGGGCCATCGTTGTATGATTTCGCAATCAGCGCGGCGCCTATTCGCCGGGCTTGCTCAAATCGACGCTCCGTTGGCTCTGCTAGCCGAGCGAAATCGCACATCCACACCACTTGTGGTTCGCAAAATGGTATGCGCATTTGGCCTTACTGCTATCTGAGATTCCCAAACATGGAAGTTACGTGACATGACTATCGCAGCCCGTTCAGGCACCCATCTCGCCGTGCTGGTGGTTTTGGGAACGTCACATTTGCTGAATGACCTAATGCAATCGCTGATTCCCGCAGCCTATCCGATTTTGAAAGAGGCTTATGCGCTGGATTTCGTCCAGATCGGGCTGATCACCCTGACTTTCCAGATTGCGGGGGCCATGCTGCAACCGGTCATTGGCATGATCACTGACCGGCATCCGGCGCCCTATTCCCCGGTTGTGGGGATGATGTTTACCATGTCCGGGCTCGTCAGCCTTGCCTATGCGCAAAGCTACGGGATGATCCTTGTCTCGGTCGCGATGATCGGCATCGGATCGTCAATTTTCCACCCCGAAGCGACGCGGATGGCGCGCTACGCAGCTGGGGGCCGTCAGGGGCTGGCGCAGGGCATCTTTCAGGTTGGCGGGCAGGCGGGCGGCGCGCTTGGGCCACTTTTTGCAGCCCTGATCATTGTGCCCTGGGGGCAGACCAGCCTCGCTTGGTTTGCTGTTACGGCCTTGCTTGCGATGATCCTTCTGACATGGATTGGCAGCAAACAGCGCCAAATTGGTGCCGAATTTGCGGCAATGCGCGCGCGGCGCAAAACAAGCGTTGATACGCCCATACATGCGCGGATGACCATCGTTATCGGCCTTATCATCCTAACGTTGCTGATGTTCACCAAGAATTTCTACGGCGAAAGTTTCCGTTCTTTTTACACGTTCTATCTGATCGAGCGATTTGGCCTGTCCATCCCCGCCTCGCAGATGATGCTGTTTATTTTCCTGCTCGCCGCGGCGGTAGGCGTACTTGTCGGTGGCATCGTGGGGGACCGGATCGGTCGTTACCGGATTATCTGGATTTCAGTGCTTGGGCCGTTGCCGTTGACGCTGATGTTGCCTTACGCCGACCTGTTCTGGACCGGCGTGCTCACAATTATGATCAATCTGATCATGGCCAGCGCCTTCGCTTCAATCCTCATCTATGCGATGGACCTTTTGCCAAACCGGATCGGGTTGATCGGTGGGCTGTTTTATGGGCTGAATTTTGGCCTTGGTGGTATTGCGGCGGCGTTTCTGGGCGTGCTGGCCGATAGCTACGGCGTTGAGACGGTTTATCTGATTTGCTCGTTCCTGCCGCTTGCCGGGTTGTTAACCTGGTTTCTGCCACGGATTGACGAAGGCAGGGAAACGTAATCCAGAGAGCTTAGCGCGCTGCACGAGATGCGGGGGAAATGCCCTATCAGATCGCGGCTGATCGACAAATTTATGCTGCGGTACTGAGAAGGTTCGACACCAGCCCCGTTCCCTCCGCCAACCACTGATCGCGCACGAAAAGCAAGCTATTACAATTAGTTAGTTTTGTTGGGATTTGAAAAAAACCGCTTACAGAATCCCCATTTAGTTTCTCAGCTCGCGCGCTCAATGCGGTCTTGGTTTATTCGATCTGAGTGCTTGGTAGGGCGAAACTGTGGCTTCCTGCGCTGTGGCAGCAGGTTGGGCGAAAGCCTAACGAGGCGTTGAGGTAAAGCTACGCCACAAATTTCACCCAACTTGAGCTGAGTCTTTAGTTTTAATTGCGCTTGCCCTAAACCTTGGACCAACCGGGTTTAGGTTTTTACCGCCTTTGATGCGATTTCTGGGCAGTTATAACCTCTTATTTTAAGACACATGATCGGTTTTTCGCGCAGGATCGGGGGCTTGTTTCCCACCGCGCTATGGGGCTGTTCTTCTGTATCGTATATGGGGCTGACACGGCGCGATCAAATTATTGCCCGCTTTGTGAACTTCTTCAACAGTCCGTCTTTTGGCGGCGTTGATAGCGCGGTGCATAGGCGTGTCGTTGCCGGCGGAACTCGCTAGATGTTTGGGCTAAAAGCTGCGGTTGTTATGGTGGGTCTGTCGACGTCTGCTTGGGCGGAGCCTAATATTATTGGCGCCAGTTATGCAGGCGAGCAGGTGGCGATTCTGAGCCTTGCCGCTGATCTGAATCTTTGGATCGACACCTACACAGATATTCCCAGATCCGCGTCACCTCTCGCCAAGATCCAGTTCATCGAACCGCAAACCGAGATCCATTACGAAGGCCAGATGACCATGATCGGCGCGACAGTGCGCGGTGTTTATGATTTAGAGGATTTGACGATCACGCTTGTGCGTCCTTGGGTTGTCGCGAATGCTGAGCCAATCTCGCAGTATTCTCAAGCTCTCAACATGGTCCGACAACTGCCCTATTCCCAAGCCCTATTACGCAGTGAACTGTCACTCAATCGGAAAATCGCCGCGCAGTTTATCGGTTTACGAGGTATCCCGACCGACGAAGCAAAGCCGTTTTTCGCCGCAGCGCAATCGCTGAGTGCGGAGCTGGATGACCAAGAAGAGGCGGTGAATGCATCCTGGGGGCTTTGGAGTATCCAGTTGATGGTCGCCGAACTGGCTGCCTGCCTTGATACCGCTGAAACATTGCGGCGTGGCCTTAACGCCGATGCGTCGCCAGAAGCACAACTGATCGTCGAATACATGCAGGGCGTCACCCATGCTTATCGTGGGACGTTGCAAAATGCGGTGGAGCATCTGGAAGCCGTCGGCCGCCTCAACAAACCGGCAATGAAAGAAGAGCTTCACATACGCTTCGGTATGGACATCGGGCTGACGGATGACAGTTTTCTCGCATGAGCGTATGCTTTGTTAGGGGACAGTGGAAAAGCTGATGCCGCGTCGCGCCGTGCTTTGGCAGAGGCCACCAGTACCAAGACAGAGCTAGGACTAGTCTTTGCAAACATTTTTTCTGTAATGAAGTGCCTATTTTTAGAGCAGCACGATGCTGCACGCGACCATGCCAAAGCCGCGTTGAAGGGTGCAGAAAAAATGAAATTTCCGCAGTGGATTGCGCAGGCCAATCTACAATTAGCGCGGAACGCAGACCTGATAGGAGACCCAGCCGCCCTAGCCGCGTTACAAGACGCAACAGCTAAATACCTAGAGACCGGCATGGTATTGGCGTGGCCCTATGCGCAAGTTTGGATCGCCGAAGCCATGATTCGCAAAGGCGCCTACGCACAAGCGTTGACTGTGCTCGATGATTTGGAAGCGTTCACACAGACATCCAAAGAGCAATATTATGATGGCTTTGCGCAAAAAGCACGCGCCTTAGCTGCCGAAAACCTGTGGCAATAGCCCAAATATACATTAGTGCCGATGCCGCCTGCCGAAGTTCGTTACCATTCACGCCAAGGCAGAGCGGCGACCCGCCTTAATTCGCCTCCATTTCGACCCTGTCTTCGCACTTGAATTATGGCCATGCCGCTTGCTAGATCTATTGGATAGTCCCTGCGCAATTGGTGCAAGAAAGGTTCCCCCATGAAGACAATCCACAGCGAGACTCATCGGCTCCATTTTCCACAGGCAGAGCTTTCTGGGGGGCAGTTTGTAACGCCTTATGAGCGGCCAAGCCGTGTTGAATATGTGCTTAATCGTTTGAAAGAACGCAGCTTGGGTGAAATTTTAGCCCCGGAGCCAGTTGATATGGGCCCAATCAACAAGCTGCTTGATCCGGGGTATTTACAGTTTTTGCAAACCGCTTGGGATGATTGGAAAGAAGCGGGCATGGCGGGCGAGATTATCGCTGCCAATGTGCCAACCCGCGGCATGCACCAAGACCGGGTCCCACGTAATATTGATGGCAAGGTCGGTTATTATTGCCATGCGTCTGAAACGGCAATCACGGCGGGCACATGGGCTGCGGCGCTAGGCTCGGCGGCCTGTATGCAAACGGCACAGCGGCTTGTTGCAGGGGGTGAGCGGGCGGCCTTTGCGCTATGTCGCCCGCCCGGGCACCATGCCACGCGGGACCAATATGGCGGGTATTGCTTTTTGAACAACGCAGCCATTGCTGCGCAGATGATGCGCGATGCAGGGGCCGAACGCGTGGCGATACTGGATATTGATTTTCACCATGGCAACGGCACGCAGGATATTTTCTACGATAGGGGTGATGTGTATTTCGCCTCACTGCATGGTGCGCCAGAAGACACTTACCCTTATTTCATCGGCTATGCCGATGAGACGGGGCAGGGCGCGGGCGAGGGTGCGAATATCAACTACCCAATGCCACCGGGCACACCCTATGCGGTTTGGGCGGCAACGTTAGATGATGCAATTGCGCGGATCAAGGCGTGGGGGGCCGAAAGCCTGATCGTCTCGCATGGGGTTGATGCCTATAAAGATGACCCGATTAGTTTTTTCAAACTTGAGAGCGACGATTTTACCGATGCCGGGCGGCGCATTGGGCGCATGGGCTTGCCAACGCTGTTTTGTATGGAGGGTGGCTATGCGATTGAGGCTGTCGGTATTAACACGGTGAATGTGTTGGAAGGGTTTTTGGACGCTTAAACCAATGCCTAGACAGAATTAACAGGGCCGCAAAATGCGGCCCTGTTTTATGTGTTTACTTGACCAATTCGGTCCAGATCGCGGTGTAAAGATCGGTTGCCGATTGCGGGCAGGTCGGCAGGAAATGCCCGGCTGCTGCAAATTCTTCGGGAATTACGATTTCAGGTGCGGTCTGCATGACTTCATCCATGAATGCCTCGGACCCGGCGATGCCATTTGCATAACGAGCGAAGTTTGAAATCATCGCAGCGTTTTCGGGCTGCATAATGAAATCAAGGAACAGATAGGCTTCATCGACGTTTTGAGCATCGGCCAACAAGCCAACCGAGTCCATCCAAAGTGGGTAGCCTTCAGCAGGGTAGCCATAAACCACGTCGGGGTTGTTGATCCGCGCGCGCATGGTCGAGCCATTCCAGTTGACGGTTGCCACAAGGTCATTCGAGCTGAGCTTGTCGGTGGTGCCGTAATCCATCGAGATCCAGCTTTCCTTGGCAGCCATCAACAGATCACGCACTTCGCGCAGCACGGTCAAGTCTTCGGTGCAGGCTTCGCCGCCTACATTGAAAATCGTCAGCGCGATAACATCGTTCATTTCAGGCACAACATTGACCTTGCCAACCAGTTCGGCGGGCGGACGCAGGAAAATGTCAGATGTGTTCACATCGCCGGAATAAACCGAGGTGTTTACGGCAACGCCGGTTGTGCCCCACTGCCATGGAATGGTGTAGGCACGGCCTTGGTCCCAATCAACATTAACCCATTGCGGGGCGATATTGCCGATATTTGCCAAGCGTGAATGATCAAGTTCCTGCAATAGGCCCTTTTCAACAAAGATCGGCACGTAATTGGCAGAGGGCACCACAAGGTCAAACCCGGACCCACCGGCTTCAACCTTCGCAAGCGCGGTTGAATTGCTGTCATAATCGGTGATTGTAACGGTGATCCCGGTTTCGGCTGTGAAAGCCTCAATCATTTCTGGGCTGGTATAGTTCCCCCAATTGTAAAGGTTTAGCTGACCTTCAGCATGGGCAACTGTCGCAGCAATCAGTGCTGTCCCGGCTAATAGTAATGTCTTCATAGTTTTCTCCTTGGTTGGTAACGGAGCGGATTAATCCCGCTTTCTGGTAATTATGAAAAAGGCAGTTAGCATGACGATGGTCACAGCCAGCAGCGCAGTTGAGATCGCATTGACCTCAGGTGTTAGCGCACGGCGTAACTGGCCCAGCATATAGGTGGGCAATGTGTCTTGGCCCGCAGATTTCACGAATTCGGTGATGATAACATCATCCAGCGAAATCACAAATGCCAACATTGCGCCGGCAATGATGCCCGGCAATAGCAGCGGAAAGGTGATAAATCGAAATGTTTGCCAGGGCGTGGCATACAGGTCGGCGGCGGCGGTTTCCATTGCCAGATCCATGCCTTCAAGCCGAGCGCGAATGGGCAAATACGCGAAAGGCACACAAAAGGCAGCATGCGCAAGAATAAGATAGGCAAGCCCGGAATAGCCGGTGGCGATTTTGATAGAGGCAAAGAATATCAGCAGTGAAACGGCAGTTACGATTTCCGGCACCATAAGGGGCTGATTGATCATGATATAAATAAAGCTTTGACCCTTGAATTGACCGCGCCGCGTTGTGCCAAGCGCGGCCATCGTCGCCACCACGGTTGAAATGGCCGATGCCCAAGCGGCGATGACAAACGAGCGCACAGCAGCGCTTTGCACGGCCTCATTTTCCCAGGCGATCTTATACCATTTGAGCGAAAACCCACCCCACATATTGACCGAGTTTGACCCGTTGAATGAGTAAAACACCAAGGTCAAAATGGGTGCATAAAGCAACACAAAGGTCAAAATGGCTGTTGTGGTAAACCCTGGAAGCGAAGTGACATCAAACACGCGGCGTTTCATGAGGGCTTCTCCCGGCGAGAAACGGCCGCATAGATGGTCAGCGCGACAAGCACCGATAGGAGCAAAATTAGCGACAAAGCGGCACCCAATGGCCAATTTTGCCCTTGGCCGAATTGCAATTCGATGAAGTTCCCAATCATCATATTTTTGCCACCACCCAACACGCGCGGTGTTACATAGGCCCCCAAGCTGGGTGTGAACACAAGGATGCAGCCCGCAATGATGCCCGGTTTGATGATCGGCAGGATCACGCTGCGCAGCACTTTTAGGCGCGAGCCATAAAGGTCATAGCCAGCCTCAATCAGGCGGAAATCAAACCGATCAATCGCGGCAAAAAGTGGCAGCACCATCAGTGGCAGGTAAACATAGGTCATGCCGATGAGCACGGCGGTATCGGTGTATAAAATTTGGATCGGCTCGGTGATCAGGCCCATATTCATAAGCGCGGTGTTCAACAGACCCTGGTTGCGGATGACTTCCATAATCGCAAAGGTGCGGATGAGAAGGTTTGTCCAGAACGGAATGGTAATGAGAAACAGCCAAATCGCCCGTTGTTTTGCCGGGCGCGTGGCTATGAACCATGCGGTGGGCAGGCCAAACGCAAAGGTGATGAGCGTGGTGATAAGTGACAGTTTAATAGACCGCCAAAAGATTGACAGATTGGCATCAGCTAAGCTGACCGTGCCATCAAAAATATCGCGATGAAACAGGATGCGAAACCACGCGTCGCCGGAAAATATCCATCGGACACCCGAATAATCACCCGGTTCAAGGAAGGAATAGACGGCGATTATCAGCAAGGGGCCGTTTGCCGCGATCAGCAGCAAAATTAATGCAGGGGCGGATAACAACCACCCATTTGCCCCGCGAGAGCGCGGTGCCCGACTCATGGTGCTAAAACCTGCATAGCGGATGTATCAAGCCGCAGGCCCAAAACGTCACCCTTGGCTGGTTGGATGGCTTGGGCCGACGGCACGCGCGCAACAAGCAATGATCCGTCCGACAATTGCAAATGAACATGGGTGTCGGTGCCAAAATAGGTCGCCTCGACAACCGTGGCATCCAATGTGCCACCCCCCGCCGATGTAAGGCCAATTTGCTCAGGTCGCACGGCCACGGCCACTTCGCCGGCGCGATCACCTGTTGGCACCGATAAAACATCACCCGTTTTAAGGCACACGCCGCCGGGCACAACTTTGGCGGGCAGGAAATTCGTTTCGCCAATGAAATCAGCCACAAAGCGGTTGACCGGGCGGTCATAAATATCGCGCGGGGTGCCGACTTGCAGCAGTTTGCCGCCCGACATCACGCCAATCCGGTCTGACATTGTTAGTGCTTCTTCTTGGTCATGGGTGACAAAAACAAAGGTAATTCCGGTTTCGGTTTGCAAGCGCTTCAGCTCAATTTGCATGGCTTTGCGCAGCTTCAAATCCAATGCTGAAAGCGGCTCATCAAGCAATAAAACCTCGGGGGCAGGGGCCAATGCGCGGGCAAGCGCCACGCGCTGTTGCTGACCACCTGACAATTGCGCGGGCAGCCTGTCGGCCAAATCTTCTAGCTGCACCAATGCCAGCACACGGGCCACGGTTTCGTTAACTTCAAGCTTGGATTTACCCAGCATCTGCAAGCCAAAGCCCACATTGCCCGCCACCGTGAGGTGCGGAAAGAGCGCATAAGATTGAAAGACGGTGTTCACACGGCGCTGGTTGGGTGGGGTGCTGGTAATATCTTGGCCGGAAAGCAGAATGGTGCCAGATGTCGGCGTTTCAAACCCGGCTACACAGCGCAAAAGCGTGGTTTTACCGCAGCCCGACGGCCCAAGCAGCGTAAAAAATTCGCCCTTGCGAATGCCGATTGAAACGTCATCAAGCGCATTAACAGCACTTGCACCACGGCCAAAAGTTTTGATTGTGTGGCGTGCCTCAACAGCAAATTCGTGGTCCAATTTCCGCCCCCATTTGCGGCAAGATTGCAAGCGCGCCGCATTTATTGCAAGTGAATTAATATCAGAGCGCGGCGCGGTGCTGTGCCCATGGTTGCGCCTGCTCAAGCTCGGCACAGAGCGCGATTAACACTTCATCTTGTCCGAATCCGGCAGCAAGATGCAGTCCAATGGGCAGACCCGATGGGCTGTGGCATAGGGGAATGGAAGCTGCGGGCTGGCCACTGGCGTTGAAGGCAGCGCAGAAGGGCGAATACGCAAAAACGCCGTCCACACCAATGCGATAGTTTTCATAATCTTCCCGGTTATGGTGGAACCGGCCAATGGCTGCCGGGGGTTCAGCCAAGGTTGCTGATAGCAGCACATCAACGGGCGCCAATGCACTTGCCATTTGGCGGCCATAGGCGTGAATTTCACCGACGGCAGCCAGATAATCAGCGCCGCTAATGGACTCAGCAAAGCGCACCGCGCCGCGTGACACGCCTTGTATTTCACCATCACCCAGCGGGCGGCCTCGCGCTTCAATCGTTTTGGATATGCTCAGCGCAGTGCCACAGGCCACTATCCGCGTCCAAGCCCGCATCATGGCTTTATGGTCTGCCTTTGGCAGTAGGGGTTCAACATGGTGGCCAAGGTCAGCTAGCAGCTTGGCGGTTTCAAGAACGGCGTCGCGGCAAGCCGGGTCAATCGCTTCTCCACTAAAGGTCGTTTCACAAAACCCAATGCGCAGGCGGGCAGGTGGGCGAGCGATAGAGTCCATATAGGTTTTTTGCATCGCTGGGGCGGCATAAGGCGCGCCAGCCTCAGGGCCAGCGCAGGCGTCCATCATCGCGGCATTGTCGCGCACGCTATGGCTTAGGAAACCATCAATCGCCATCCCCGCCCAACCTTCGCCTGCATAGGGCCCATCAGGGAACCGTGCGCGGGTGGCTTTAAAGCCAAACAACCCACAGCTTGAGGCTGGAATGCGAACCGAACCGCCGCCATCAGACCCATGCGCCATAGGCACAATTCCAGCGGCAACCGCAGCACCCGCCCCCCCAGAGGAACCCCCCGATGTGCGCCCCAAATCCCATGGGTTGCGGGTTGTTGCGCCGTAAACCGCAGCTTCAGTAACCGGCCCAATGCCACCTTCAGGGCTGGTTGTGCGCCCGAAGGTTACCGCGCCGCTGGCCTGCATCCGGTCAAATATGGTGCTATTTTGCGTATATGTGGTATTTTTAAGGAGTTGCGAGCCGTTATGGGACGGAAAGTCGACCGCTTCAGCGCCCAAATCTTTGATTAAGAAAGGCACGCCTTTGAACGGGCCATCGGGCAGGCCATTGCGGATATTGCGGCGCGCAATATCTTCACGCATCAAAACCACGGCATTGATTTTGGGGTTTACAGCTTCGACGCGGGCCAAGGCGGTATCCAAAAGCTCGTCTGGCGTAACATCACCCTTGGCAACCAAAGCGGCAAGTGCAGTGGCGTCGTATTTGGCGTAATCTTCCATCATTGTCTCCTAATTGGCTTAACACTAGCAAACCACGCGAAATGGGTTTGGTCCAGTAGCTCCAGTGGTAAACCCAACGTCGCCTGCGCAACGCGGTGGTGGTCTCAACTGGGCGGTTTGCAAACGCAGCGCTGTGCTAGGAAGACAATCTGCCAGCCTGTGTGGTAGGTCGCTGCGAATTGCGTTTTAACGATAAAGCAAGATTTTTGGCGCAGCGAGATTGAGAAACATTGTTAACGGCAACTGGTTGCCGTATTGCATGACTGCCTAGCCTTGAAGCGCAACGCAGCTGAATTGCTGGCAACACGAACACACGGCCCAAGTCCTGTTTGAATGTAAAGAAAACTGATGCATAACCAAAATGAGATCGCGCTGACAGCCGCAGTGCTTTGTGAAAATATCCAGCAGCATTTGAAGTTATCGATTGGCAAAGACCCCAAACATGCCAGCCTTTATGATTGGCGCATGTCGCTGGCACTTTCCTTGCGTGACCGTGTGGTTGAACCCTGGTTCGCATCAACCCGTAAAACTTATGAAGGTAAGCATAAGCGGGTTTATTACCTGTCGCTGGAATTTCTGATTGGGCGGCTTATTGAAGATGTCTCGATCAACCTTGGCGTCGAAGAAATTGCCCGCGAAGCGATGGCAAGCCTTGGCCAGAATTACGATGACGTTGTGGCCGACGAGCCGGATGCAGCGCTGGGCAATGGCGGTTTGGGCCGATTGGCGGCGTGTTTCATGGACAGCCTTTCAACCTTGGCAATCCCGGCTTATGGCTACGGTATCCGCTATGAACATGGGTTGTTTCAGCAGCGTTTCGAAAATGGCCAGCAGGTTGAACGCGCCGAAAGCTGGCTAGCGCAGCGCCATGTTTGGGAATTTGAGCGGCCAGAGGTTTCATACGAGATCAACTTCGGCGGCTATGTCAGCGAAACAGAAGGCAAGACTGTTTGGCACCCTGCTGAAACGGTGCTGGCTGCGGCTTATGATACACCGATTGTCGGTTGGCAGGGCAAATGGGCCAATACGCTGCGGCTTTGGGCGGCCAAGCCGATTAAACTCTTCGACCTCGAAAGCTTTAACCGGGGTGATTATGTTGGCGCGAATACACCGGAACGCTTGGCGCGGGTTATTTCGCGGGTGCTTTACCCCGATGATACGACAGATGCCGGTAAAGAACTGCGGTTGAAGCAGGAATATTTCTTCACCTCAGCCTCAATCAAAGACCTGTTGCGGCGGTTTTTGTCCGAAGGGCATAAAATTGAAGACCTCCACCAGCAGGTGGCCATTCAGTTAAATGACACGCACCCAGCCATTGCCGGGCCCGAACTGGTGCGAATTTTGGTAGATGAGCATGGATTGGATTTGGACGCTGCCATTGATATGGCGCGCCAATGTCTTGGCTATACCAACCATACTTTGCTGCCAGAAGCGCTTGAACGCTGGCCCCAAGATTTGTTTGCACGTATTTTGCCACGGCATTACCGGCTGATCGAACTTATCCAAGAACGCCATTTGCAAGCCACGGGCAGTGATATTCGTATCATCGAACATAGCGGCGTAAAAATGGGCGAGTTGGCCTTCATCATGGCGCATAGCGTGAACGGCGTTTCCGCGCTGCATTCAGAATTGGTAAAAGAGACAGTTTTTGCCGACTTGAACAAGGCCTATCCAAACCGGATTTTGAACCAAACCAACGGTATTACGCCGCGCCGTTGGCTCTATTCATGCAATGCTGAATTGCGCAACCTGATCAATGATACGATTGGGACTGATTGGCAGCAAGATTTAGAACGCCTGCACGACCTGAATGCACATTTGGATGATGCTGCGTTTTTGGACGCGTTTCAGGCGGCCAAAGATGTGAATAAGGGGCGGTTGGCGACTTGGCTGAAAAAGCGCCATGATGTGAGCATTGATACATCGGCGATGTTTGATATCCAGATCAAGCGTATCCACGAATACAAGCGCCAGCATATGAACATTCTGGAAACCATCGCGCTTTGGAACGAAATTCGCGACAACCCGACGGGTAATTGGGCCCCGAGGGTTAAAATTTTTGGTGGCAAAGCTGCACCGGGCTATGCGCTGGCTAAGTCGATTATCCACCTAATCAATGACGTGGCCGCGACGATCAACAATGACCCGGTGACACAGGGTTTATTACAGGTCGTCTACCCTGAAAACTACAATGTTTCGATGGCTGAAATCCTAATTCCGGCTTCGGATTTGTCCGAGCAAATCTCAACCGCTGGCAAAGAAGCCTCGGGCACAGGCAATATGAAGCTATCGCTCAACGGTAGCCCAACGATTGGCACGCTAGATGGGGCGAATGTGGAAATTCGGGATCATGTTGGGGCTGACAACTTCTTTTTGTTCGGGCTAACCGCGGCCGAAGCGCAAGAACGGCGCGGCGATCATGGCTATGCGCGCCGTGCAATTGAAGCAAGCCCGCGGTTAAGCCGGGTGTTGGGGCAAATTGGTGAGGGCATTTTCTCGGGCGGTGATCGGCACCGCTATTCAGATATTTTGCACAACCTTTATGAGCATGACTACTTCCTTGTGAGTTGTGATTTTGACGACTACTTTGACACCCAACGCAAGGTTGATGCTGTTTACCAAGACGCACGGCGCTGGACGCGCATGGCGGCCGCCAATACGGCGGGCATGGGGTGGTTTTCCGCAGACCGGACTATTCGTGGTTATGCAGATGATATTTGGGGTGCAAAATCGGTGGCTTAAGCCACGCTACAATCAAGGCCCAGACTAAAAAGGATAAATGAATTGATCGACCAAATTGATGCAATGCAAATTGTTGAGGGTGGACATAGCGATCCGTTTTCTGTGCTGGGCCAACATAGTGTAGATGGCAAGCTAACCTTTCGGGTTTTCCACCCCGATGCAGACGCAATTGAAGTGCTGGACGCCAAAACTGGCCGCAAGGCGGCAAGTTTGGCCGCAGTGCCAGGTGCGCAGGGGCTATTTGTTGGCGTGGCCGAACGGCGCAAAAACCCGTTTGCCTACCGCCTCCATATCACCAATGGCCCCCATGAATGGGAGGCTGAAGACCCCTATCGTTTTGGCCCAGTATTGGGTGAGCTTGACGAACATCTGATCGCTGAAGGCGCGCATTTGGACCTGTGGAAGGTGCTGGGGGCGCATGTGATGGTGCATGATGGCGTGGCCGGAACGCATTTTGCGGTTTGGGCCCCCAATGCGCGGCGCGTATCGGTTATCGGGGATTTCAATGCTTGGGATGGGCGACGCAACCCGATGCGCCAGCGCGGCCGCACCGGCGTATGGGAAATATTCATGCCGGGGCTTGGCGATGGCGAAGCCTATAAATACGAATTGCTGGATGGCAGCGGCAATTTATTGCCCCAAAAAGCTGACCCGTTTGGCTTTGGATCTGAGCATCCGCCAAAAACCGCTTCGGTCGTGCGCCAGCTTGATGGCCATGTTTGGGCCGATGCGGGCTGGATAAGCAAACGCAGCGCGATGCAGCGCGTTGATCAGCCCATTTCGATTTACGAAGTGCATTTGGGCTCATGGCGCCGCGTCCCAGATGAGGGTAACCGCCCGCTTTCGTATTTTGAACTGGCTGCGCAGTTGGTTCAATACGCCAAAGATATGGGCTTTACGCATATTGAACTGATGCCGATCTCGGAATTTCCGTTTGACGGATCATGGGGGTATCAGCCGGTTGGGTTGTTTGCACCCACAATCCGGCACGGCACGCTTGAAGAATTTCGCGCCTTTGTGGAAGCGTGCCACGCCGCCGAATTGGGGTTGATCCTCGATTGGGTGCCAGGCCATTTCCCCGAAGACGCGCATGGGCTTGGCAAGTTTGATGGCACACCGCTTTATGAACATGCAGACCGTAAGGAAGGGTTCCACCCAGATTGGAATACTCTGGTTTACAATTATGGCCGGGCCGAGGTTTCAAACTACCTTGTCGCCAATGCGCTGTATTGGCTGCACGAACATCATATTGATGGGCTGCGCGTCGATGCGGTCGCCTCAATGCTGTATCGGGATTATTCGCGCGAAGATGGTGAATGGGTTCCCAACAAGGATGGCGGGCGCGAAAACTTAGAGGCGATAGCCTTTTTGCAACGCACCAACACGGTGGCTTATGGTGCCGTGCCGGGGATTATGACGATCGCCGAGGAATCCACAGCCTTTCCCGGTGTTTCCGCACCGGTTGACCATAATGGCCTAGGTTTTGGGTTCAAATGGAACATGGGTTGGATGAATGACACGCTGTCATACATGGAAGAAGACCCGATCAACCGTAAATATCACCACAATAAAATGACCTTCGGGCTGCATTATGCCTTTACCGAAAATTTTGTGCTGCCGATCAGCCATGATGAAGTGGTGCATGGCAAAGGCTCAATGATTGATAAAATGCCGGGGCAGGGCGCGGATAAATTTGCCAATCTGCGGGCCTATTACGGCTATATGTGGGGGCATCCGGGCAAAAAACTGCTGTTTATGGGATGTGAATTTGCCCAAGGGGTTGAATGGAACCATGATTCCAGCCTTGATTGGCATTTGCTCGACACCCCCCTTCATGCGGGCATGCAGCGCCTTGTGCGGGATTTGAACACCTATATGCGCGGCGCACCGGCACTATATGCGCTTGATAGCAAACCCGCCGGGTTTGAGTGGATTGAGGGTGGTGCATCTGAAGAGTCAATTCTGGCTTGGGTGCGCAGGGGCAATGACGGTACGCCACCGGTTTTGGTGGTCAGCAACTTCACCCCGGTTGAACGCAGCGCGCGGCGCATTGGTGTGCCGCAAGCTGGTCACTGGATCGAAAAGCTAAACACCGATGCGACGCAGTATGGTGGCGGCAATCGCGGCAATATGGGCGGTGTTAGCAGCGAGCAGGTTGCGGCCTCGGGCCGCGCCAATTCAATTTTATTGACCTTACCACCCCTTTCGACGTTATTTTTTGAGTTAGAGTCGAAGGCTTAAACGACATCCTTAGCCCGTAAATGGAGGACGACCGATGAACAGAGAATCTCAGCGCATTGCACAACAATCAATGGCCTTTGTTTTGGCCGGTGGGCGGGGTAGCCGTTTGTATGAACTCACCGATATTCGCGCCAAACCGGCGATGTATTTCGGCGGTAAAAGCAGGATTATCGACTTTGCCCTATCCAACGCCGTTAATTCCGGCATTCGGCGCATTGGGGTCGCAACGCAATATAAGGCGCATTCATTGATCCGCCATTTGCAGCGCGGTTGGAGCTTTTTTCGTGCAGAGCGCAATGAATCGCTCGATATTCTGCCCGCATCACAACAAATGGGCAACGAAAACTGGTATAAAGGCACGGCCGATGCTGTGGCGCAAAACATTGATATTATTCGCGGTTACGGCCCTAAATACATCATCATTTTGGCGGGCGACCACATTTACAAACAAGACTATTCGCTGATGATTCAACACCATGTAGATAGCGGCGCCGATGTCACCGTTGGCTGCATTGAGGTGCCGCGGATGGAGGCGACTGGGTTTGGCGTAATGAAGGTTGGCGATGCAGATCGCATTTTGGATTTTGTTGAAAAGCCGGCCGATCCGCCTGCCATGCCCGGCCACCCGGATATGGCTCTGGCCAGCATGGGCATTTATGTTTTTGAAACCGAATATTTGTTTGGTTTGCTGGAAAAAGACGCTGCCAACCCGAATTCCATGCATGATTTTGGCGGCGATATCATCCCTGACATCGTGAAAAACGGCAAAGCCATTGCGCATCCGTTCAGCCGGTCCTGCGTGCGTTCGGGGCTTGAAGAAAAGCCATATTGGCGTGATGTTGGCACGGTTGATGCGTTCTGGCAGGCCAATGTTGACCTGACAGATTTCCGACCGGAGCTTGACCTTTACGACAATGATTGGCCGATTTGGACCTATTCTGAATTAACCGCCCCGGCAAAATTTATTCATAACGAAGAGGGTCGCCGTGGGCATGCAGTGTCTTCAATGGTGTCGGGCGGGTGCATCATCTCAGGCTCAAAACTATACCAATGCTTGTTGTTTACAGGCGTGCGCACGCATTCCTTTGCCGAACTTAACGGCGTGGTTGCAATGCCCTATGCCGAATTTATGCGTAATGTGCGCATCACGAATGCAGTCATCGATAGGGGTGTGGTTATTCCTGAAGGGCTGGTTGTGGGTGAAGACCCAGAATCGGATGCCAAGCGGTTTCGTCGCACGGAAAGCGGGATTTGCCTGATCACCCAGCCAATGATTGATAGGCTGGAGCTGTAATATGAACCTGCTTTTCGTCGCCTCAGAATGCGCGCCCTTCATCAAGACGGGTGGCTTGGCTGATGTGATCGGTGCTGTGCCAAAATCGCTGGCTGAAGCGGGGGTTGGCGTTAAGGTGCTGATCCCGGCCTATCCGGCCTTGGCGGCATTGGTTGCTGGCGGCGAAACGGTTGTAAGTTTTGACAACCTGTTTGGCGGGCCGGGGCGCGTTGTGGCGGTGCAGGCTGAAGGTTTGGACATATTGCTGCTTGAGGCCGCGCATTTGTATAACCGGCCCGGCAATATTTATTTGGGGCCAAATGGGCAGGATTGGCCCGATAATGGCCTGCGCTTTGCAGCCTTGTCCTTTGCCGGTGCGCATATTGCGCAGCATGGGCTTGGCGCATGGCGGCCCGATGTTGTGAATGCGCATGATTGGCAGGCCGGGCTTGTGCCGGTTTACCTGCGCCAAAGTGGCGCCCAAACACCGCCCGTTGTAATGACGATCCACAATATCGCGTTCCAAGGGTTGTTTGATGCTAGCCAGATGACAGCGCTGGGCCTGCACAGCACGCTATTTACCCCAAGCGGGTATGAATACTTTGGTAAAATCGGCTTTTTGAAGGCGGGCTTGGCGCTGGCTGAAAAAATCACCACAGTTAGCCCCACCTATGCGACTGAGTTGTTAACGCCCGAATTTGGCATGGGTTTGGACGGACTGCTGTGCGCTCGCCAACAAGACCTTGTCGGTATTCTGAATGGCATTGATTTGGATATTTGGTCACCAGGCGCCGACCCTTATCTTGTTTCGCCTTATTCTACGCGCAGCCTAAAGGGCAAAGCGGCCAATCGGGCTGAGGTTGAGACGCGTTTTGGGCTGGTTCCGGGCAATGGTCCCTTGTTTTGCGTGATCAGTCGTCTGACCTCACAAAAAGGGCTGGATATGCTGTTGGAATGCCTGCCGGTGCTGGTTGGCCAAGGCGGCAGGCTGGCCGTGCTTGGCTCAGGCGACCCAGCATTGGAACGCGCGTTTATTGACGCTTCAGCCCGGTATTCAGGCGCGGTCGGCACAATCATCGGTTATGACGAACCCTTGTCGCATTTGTTACAAGGCGGCAGTGACGCTATTTTGATTCCATCGCGGTTTGAACCTTGCGGGTTAACCCAGCTTTATGGGCTGCAATATGGCACGCTGCCCGTTGTTGCGCGCACAGGTGGGCTGGCGGATACAATAATAGATGCAAATGCGGCCGCCTTGCTGGCCAATTGCGCAACCGGCATTCAGTTTACGCCGATCAACAGCACCATGTTGGGCAATGCCATTGCGCGGGCATGCGCGCTCTATAAACAACCCAAAATTTGGGAGGCGATGATGCGCCGCGCAATGCGCCATCCGGTGGGTTGGGATCTGTCGGCCATGGCCTATCTGAATGTCTATCGCGCCGCAGTTGAAGGGCACGCATAGCCAAAATGACAAACTATCGAATTTCAAGCGGAAGTCCGCAGCGTCTTGGTGCGCATTATCTAGGCGGTGGCGTTAACTTCGCGGTGTTCTCTGAGAATGCCACAAAGATTGAGCTATGTCTGTTTTCAGATGACGGTAACCAAGAAGTTGAGCGCATCGAACTGCCCGAGCGCACCGGGCCAATTTGGCATGGTTTTGTCGAAGGGCTGCCAATCGGCACATTGTATGGCTATCGTGCGCATGGGTTATATGCGCCCGAGCTGGGCCATCGGTTTAACGCCAATAAACTGCTGATGGACCCATATAGCCGCGAATTTTCTGGCGACTGGGCCAGTGATCCGGCGATTTTAGGTTTTGATGAGGCTGCGACTGAGGCTGATTTGTCGTTCAATGAAATCGATAGCGCGCCATTTGTGCCTAAATCGGTCGTTTCAGACCCTAGCCTGTTTGAAGGGCTGCACCCCTTGCGGCAGGGTAACCCGCAAACCGATCTAATTTATGAGGGGCACCCAAAGGGCTTAACACAAACCAACCAAGCCGTGGCGGAACCCTTGCGCGGCACCTATGAGGGCCTTGCATCTGAACCGCTGCTTGAACACCTCAAGGCGCTTGGGGTGCGGGCGGTTGAACTGTTGCCCGTGCATAGTTTTATGGATGATAGTTTTTTGGTCAAACGGGGCCTGCGCAATTACTGGGGCTATAACTCAATTGGGTTTTTCGCCGCTGAACCGCGCTATTTTGGCCCTAATGGTATTCGCGGCTTTCGCCAAATGGTGCAGCGCTTCCATGATGCCGGAATCGAGGTTATTTTGGATGTGGTGTATAACCACACTGCCGAAGGCGACCAACGCGGCCCGACGCTTTCGTTCAGAGGGCTGGACAATGCGTCTTATTATCGGCTGATCGCGGGCCAGCCACGCTATTATGTCAACGATACAGGCTGCGGGAACACGCTTAATGTTTCGCACCCCTATGTGTTGCGCATGGTGTTGGATAGCCTGCGTTTCTGGGTAGAATGTATGGGGATTGATGGATTTCGGTTTGACCTTGCCACCACATTGGGCCGCGAAAACCATGGGTTTGAGCCGAATGGCGGGTTTTTTGATGCGCTACGCCAAGACCCGGTGCTTTCACAAACGCGGTTGATTGCTGAGCCTTGGGATATTGGCCCCGGCGGTTACCGCTTGGGGGAATTCCCGCATGAGTTTTCTGAATGGAATGACAGTTACCGCGACACTGTGCGCCGCTATTGGCGCGGCGATGCCCATAGCACGCAAGAGCTTGGTGCGCGGCTGCTAGGGTCTGCTGATAAGTTTGATACGGGCGGGCGGCGCAGTTCGGCATCTGTCAATTTTATCGCGTCGCATGATGGGTTTACGCTGGCAGACACCACCCGCTATGCCAAGCGCCATAACGAAGCCAATACCGAGAATAACCGTGACGGGCACCACGGAAATTACAGCGATAATTGCGGTGTTGAAGGGGCAAGTGATGACGCCGAAATTATTGCGCGGCGGACGCGGCGGCAGCGCAATATGTTGGCCACATTGTTCTTATCGCAAGGTACGCCGATGTTGCTGGCGGGGGACGAATTTTCCAACACGCAACACGGCAATAACAACGCCTATTGCCAAGACAATGAGATTGGCTGGTTAAATTGGAACGATGCTGACTTGGAAATGCAGGCTTTTGTGCAAGCTCTTTCAACATTCCGCCAAAACCATATAGCCCTGCGCCAAAGCCGCTTTTTGCATGGCGGGTTGCGCCGCAATGATGGCTTGGCCGATGTGAGTTGGACCAATTTTAAGGGCGACGCGCTGGAGTGGCGCGACCCTGCCTTGGCAAATTTCTGCCTAACATTGCGCTGTTCAGCCGAAGCGCCCGACTTCATGCCTGACAGCGATGTTGTGTTCATTGCGTTCAACCGGCGCAATGAGGCTGAACAGGCTGTCCTACCTATCACCCCCCAAGGCCAGTGCTGGATACGCGCCATTGATACTGACCAAGCTGCACAGCAGGCGCGCGCTGAACATGGAGGCAATCCAATAATCAAAGGACGCTCGCTTGTTGCTTTTGTGCTCACAAATACAACTGATGCAGCATGATTGTTGATCCGGGTTGGAAATGAAGCGAATATGATCAGGCACCAAAATTGGCCGTCAAAATAAGGGAAAACCAGATGGATACCGTGACTATCCCCACCAGCCCGATTGATGGGCAAAAACCCGGAACCTCTGGTTTGCGAAAAAAAACCAGGGTGTTTATGCAGCCCGGTTATTTGGAGAACTTTGTTCAGGCCACGTTTGATGCCATTGGCGGCGGCGAAGGTAAGGTTTTTGTTGTGGGTGGCGATGGGCGCTATTTTAACAAGCAGGCCATTCAAATCATTCTGAAAATGGCGGCTGGCAATGGCGCAGCGCAGGTGATTGTTGGCCAAAACGGCATTCTGTCCACGCCAGCGGCCTCGCATTTGATCCGGTTAAATAAGGCCGATGGCGGGTTCATTCTTTCGGCCAGCCATAACCCCGGCGGCATAGATGAAGATTTTGGTGTTAAGTTTAACGCCGCCAATGGTGGGCCAGCACCCGAGGGGCTAACGGCCAATATTTATGAGGCGACAACCACAATTGTAGCCTACAAAACTGTGACGGCGGATGATTTGAACCTAGGCACAAATGGTGAAACCGCCATTGGCAACATGCGCGTTCGGGTTGTTGATCCGGTTGAAGACTATCAAGCGCTCATGGAAACACTGTTTGATTTTGATGCGATCCGCAGCCTGTTTGCGGGTGGATTTACGATGCAGTTTGACGCGATGCACGCCGTAACTGGCCCCTATGCGACGGCCATTCTTGAAGGCACGCTAGGGGCCGCCAAAGGCACCGTTGTGAACGGTGTGCCGCTTGAGGATTTTGGCCAAGGCCATCCTGACCCGAACCCTATTTGGGCAAAGCCACTGATGGATTTAATGATGTCTGATGCCGCTCCCGATTTGGGTGCAGCATCCGACGGTGACGGTGATCGTAATATGATCGTGGGGCGCGGTGCCTATGTCACCCCGTCTGACAGCCTTGCGATATTGGCCGCGAATGCGCATTTAGCACCGGCCTATAAGGCCGGGCTGGTGGGCATTGCGCGTTCAATGCCCACCAGCGTGGCCAGCGATAGGGTGGCCGAAAAGCTGGGCATTGAGGCTTATGAAACGCCGACCGGTTGGAAGTTTTTTGGTAACCTTTTGGATGCTGGCAAGGTGACGATATGCGGCGAGGAAAGCGCTGGCACAGGATCAGACCATCTGCGTGAAAAAGACGGGCTTTGGGCGGTGTTGTTATGGCTCAATATTTTGGCGGTTCGCAAACAATCGGTCGCTGAAATTGTGCAAGCGCATTGGGCTGAATTTGGTCGCGATTATTATTCGCGCTACGACTATGAAAATGTGCCAACTGAACAGGCCAATGCGCTTATAGGCGGGCTGCGGGCCAAGCTGGATGGGCTGGTAGGGCAGGCCGTGAACGGGCTCAGCGTAACATTGGCGGATGAATTTTCGTATCTTGATCCGGTTGATGGCTCAATCAGCAATAACCAAGGCTTGCGCATTGCGTTTTCCGGTGGCGCCCGCGCAGTGTTTCGGCTTTCGGGAACGGGCACAGAGGGTGCAACGCTGCGGCTATACCTAGAGCAGTATTCGGGGATGGGTGGCGACATAGGCAAAGATACGCAAGCAGCACTGGAACAGGTTCGAAATGCAGCGCAAATGATCTCTGATATGGCCACAAATATCGGACGCATTGAACCGGACGTGATTACATAGGCGCTTCAAGCGATAATTTTGCACATAAAGGTTGTATCAACCATTAGCCATTTTTTTGCGGAAGGCGATGTAAACGCAAATTGGCAATGCCGATTTCTCAATTTGTGGCGCGCGTTTACTTGGGGTTTTCGTAGAAAACTGTGTGAAAACAATCGTTTGGTGCATTTCGGTTGTCATGTTTAACCTTAGGGATGAATAGTAAAATTGGGTCTTTGCCCAAAGTATCAGTACCCAGCGGCGGCGGCGCAATGCGCGCAATCGGCGAGTCGTTTTCGCAAAACGAATTTACCGGCACAGCCGGGCTAAGCATTCCAATTCATGCCACCCCTTGCCGTAGGCATCAGCCCGAACTGGCGCTTTCGTACAGTTCAGGGGCGGCAGTGGCCTGTTCGGGCTGGGCTTTGATGTTTCCATCCCAAAAATTTCACGCCGCACTGAAAAGGGCATTCCGCGCTACGATGGCAATGATCGTTTTGCACTTTGAGAGGCTTTGTTGCACAAATAGTCTGTAGCAGGGATTCATGTTGCGAATCCAACATGGTAGCTGGCGTTCATGAGCAAACCTATCCCCCCGACTTACCGCACGAAGAACTGGCCTGCGTATAACAA
>Ga0105054_10002322_pt1 | contig 30351 bp, 34 predicted proteins | sample BON02_FD_78091 | JGI IMG/M metagenome (GOLD analysis project Ga0105054, IMG submission 78091) | Freshwater microbial communities from Lake Bonney liftoff mats and glacier meltwater in Antarctica - BON-02 (megahit assembly) | ecosystem: Environmental > Aquatic > Freshwater > Ice > Glacier...
AACGGCCACACCCACGGAGGCCGGCCTCGACGGCGACGTGCTCGCCGGCCTGACGTCACAGTTCGAGGCCTGGGAGGAAGCCAACCTCCACGCCGCCCTGATCGTGCGTCACGGCAAGCTGGCCTATGAGCATTACTTCGCCGGGCAGGACGAACGCTGGGGCCGCCCTCTGGGACGTGTCACCCATGACGCCGGCAAACCCCACGACCTGCGCTCGGTGACCAAATCGGTGATCTCGCTGCTGGCCGGCTGCGTCCTGGGGCAGGAAAGCGAAGCGGCGCTGGCCACACCGGTCTTCGACCTCTTTCCCGAACACGCCGATCTGGCGACCGGCGGCAAGGAAACGATGACGCTGGGACATCTGCTGGAGATGTCGACCGGGCTGGTCTGGGACGAGGACCTGCCCTACAGCGATCCCGCCAACAGCGAACGCATGATGACCGTTGCGCCCGACCGGGTGCGTTACGTCCTGGAACAGCCGCTGTGGCAGCGGCCCGGCGCGGCATGGACCTACAACGGCGGCGCCACGGCGCTGATTGCCGAAGCGCTGACCCGACGGACCGGCAAAACCCTGGACGCGCTGGCGCAGGAACATCTCTTCGGCCCGCTCGGCATCGAAGCCGAATGGATCCGCTACGACGACGGCGTCGCAGTCGCTGCCTCGGGCCTGCGGCTGCGACCGCGTGATACCGCCCGGATCGGCCAGATGGTGCTGCAGGGCGGCAGATGGCAGGAGGACCAGGTAGTGCCGGCCGACTGGATCGCGCTGTCGACCGCCCCGCGGCTCAACGGCCCGGGGCTTTTCTTCTTCGGCCTGCAATGGTGGCTGGGTCGGTCGTTGGTGGCGCACGAGGAAATCCGCTGGATCGCCGGTGTCGGCTGGGGCGGCCAGCGCCTGTTCATCGTGCCCGCGCGCGATCTGGTGGTGGTCGTCCACGCCGGGCTCTACGACAACCCGGCCATGCAGCCGATCCCGGCAGAGATTGTGCTGCGCCGTTACGCCCTGGCGGCCTGCCTGTAGGCGCCGATGCCCTTGAGCGCGGCATCGGCGAAACGCTGGCGCCCGTCGGTCATGCGCCTGGCCGACATGTCGGGACGCCCGAGTGTTTCCCAGCCCTGGTCCCAGTCGGTGTAGTCGGCCGGCGCACGCCGCGCCGCGACCAGATCCCACAGGGGCAGGGCGGAAGCATCGATCATGCTCTGCTCGAGGTAATGCCGGGTGAAGGCGTTCATCGCACCCAGGCCCCAGAAGATCGCGATTTCGAGACGGGCGATGGCGAGATCAGCCAAGGGATCACCAATCATGGCGTCTTCCCAGTCGATCGCGGCGACCAGTTCACGCTTGCTCCAGAGCATGTTGCCCGGCCAGAAATCGCCATGGAGCAGCATGGGCGCATTGCACACGACCAGCGGCCGCAGCGTTTCGAGGCCCGCGCGGCTGGCATCCTCCAGCGCATAGGGATGGCCGGGGTCGACCGCCCGGGCCAGGGCATCGAGGGGATGGCCCTGTTGCGCCAGGAAGGAAAGCTCCGGACCGGCGGGGATGGCGTGAATGCGCAGCAGCAGATCGGCCATGGCGCGCGCAGATATCTCGCGGTCGCGCACCGCAAACGCGACCCGGCCCTCGAGCCAGGTCAGCACCAGATAGGCGCCAGGCAGGATCGAACACGTCGTGTCGAGCATCAGCGGCGGCGGCGCCGGGATGCCGCGTTCGGCGAGCAATTCGAGCAGGCGATATTCGTGCGCGGTCGAGTCGGGATCGGCCTTCAGGTTCTCCTCCCCCGGCATGCGCAGGATGACGGTATCGTTGCTGCCGTCGCCGCGTTCCAGGTCGAGCGCGATCATGGTCGCCGAAACGCCGCCGTCGAGTTGGCGATGGTCGAGCAGGCGGGCGGCGGGATCGAGGCGGGCGACGACCGCCGCCAGCGCGTCGGGAGCGGGCAGGGCGATCTTCGCGCTCACAGCCCCTCGGCGAGATAGGCGTAGAGCGCGGCGGTGACCTCCGGCTCGCGCCCGAACCAGGCGGCGAAACCGGGGCGCGCCTGATGCAGCAGCATGCCCAGGCCATCGACGCAGCGCAGGCGGCGCTCAGCAGCGGCCTTCAGCAGGCCGGTCTGCAGGGGAACGTAGACAAGGTCATAGACCACCGCATCGCCCGCCAGAGCATCGAGCGCGATCTCCAGCGGCCGCTGGCCGGCCATGCCGAGCTGGGTGCCGTTGACCAGCAGGCCGGCGCCTTCCAGCGCCGCGGCCCTCTCGTCCCAGGCGACCGGCAGCACAGCCTTGCCGAAGCTGTCGGCCAGCGCCTGTGCCCGCTCCAGGGTGCGGTTGGCGATACGGATCTGCGGCACGCCGGCATCGAGCAGGGCGACGATCACGGCACGGCTGGCCCCGCCCGCGCCCAGCAGCACGGCCGGCCTGTCGGCAGGCCAGCCCGGCGCGCGCGCTTCCAGGTTCTCGATGAAACCGAAGGCGTCGGTATTGGTGACGGCAAGCGATCCGTCGGCGCGCACGACCACCGTGTTGGCGGCCCCGATCCGGCGTGCGAGGTCGTCGGCCTCATCGGCCAGTGCCAGTGTTGCCTCCTTGTGGGGCAGGGTGACGTTGCAGCCACGGAAGCCCAGAGCGGTGAGACCGCGCAGGGCCGCCTCGAACCGCTCAGGCGCGACCGCCAGCGGGACATAGGCGCCGTCGATGCCATAGGCATCCAGCCAGAAGCCGTGCAGGCGGGGCGAGCGCGAATGGGCCACGGGCCAGCCCATGACGCCGGCAAGTGCGGCCTTTCCGGTGATCGTCATGACGGCAGTTCCCCCAGCGCGCGGAGCTGTTCGAGCAGCGCGACCATGGGCAGGCCGACGATGGCGTAGAAATCGCCCTTGATGCTGCTGAAGAGCTGCAGGCCACGGCCCTCGACCTGATAACAGCCGACACTGGAGAGCGCCTGATCGCCGATCACCGCCAGGTAGTCATCGAGAAAACGTTCGGAGAGCGCCCGCACGGTCAGGCGGGCAACGGCAGTGTGATGCCAGATGCGCTCATCGCCACGCACCAGCACGGCGCTGGTCACCAATCTGTGCTCGCGGCCCGAAAGGGCAACGAGCTGGGCGCGCGCCTCGGCCATGGTCTGCGCCTTGTCGAACCAGCGGCCCTCGCATTCCAGCATCGAATCGGCGCCCAGAACGAAGGCATCGGGATGGCGAGGGCTGACGCGGCGGGCCTTGAGTTCGGCCAGGGCTTCGGCGGCACGTTCGACCGGCGCGCCTTCGGCCTTGAGCGCCTCCTTGACGGATTCTTCATCGACGTTGGCGGCATCGGTATCAAACACCAGGCCGGCGTTTTCGAGCATGGCGCGGCGCCCGGAACTCTTGGAAGCCAGGACCAGGGTCATGGCATCGCCCCGTAACGTTCCTGGTAAAGCACCATGATCGCCGCGGCGGTTTCCTCGATCGAGCGGCGGGTCACGTCGATCACCGGCCAGCCGTGTTTTTCATAGAGCCGGCGGGCCTGGGCGATTTCCTGGCGCACGGCTTCGGGTTCGACGTAATCGGTTTCCTCGTTCTGCTTGAGCATGGTCATGCGGTTGCGCCGGACCTGAACCAGCCGGTCCGGGCTCTGATGCAGGGCCACGATCAGCGGCCGGGTCGCCTGGAGCAGTTCCTCGGGCACCGCGACGCCGGGCACGATCGGCACGTTGGCGGCCTTCAGCCCACGGTTGGCGAGGTAGAAACAGGTCGGCGTCTTGGATGTGCGCGAGACACCGACAACGATGACATGGGCCTCGTCGAGGTCGTAGGGCGACTGGCCGTCGTCATGCCGCAGGACGAACTGGATGGCGTCGACCCGCTGGAAGTAATCGGCATCAAGCGCGTGCTGACCGCCGGGCTGGCCCTTTACCGGCAGGCCGAGATAACTCGAAAGCACGCCCAGCACCGGATCGAGCACGGGGACGCAGGGCACGCCCAGGCGCTGGCATCCGGCGGTGAGCTGATCGCGCCGGGCAAGATCGACCATGGTGTAGATGACAACGCCGGGATTGGCCTCGATACCGGCGAGCACACGTTCCATCTGGCGCGGCGCGCGCACCAGGGCCCAGACGTGTTCGATTGCCGCGACGTCCTCGAACTGCGCAACGGCGGCGTGCGCGACCGAGAGAATCGTTTCGCCGGTGGCATCCGACACCAGATGAAAGTGGAAATCCTTGGTCATGGCCCTGTGGATCAGATCGCGGGTGGCGGGGATAACTCGCTGTTTTTGCACAGACCCGCAAGTGTCATCCCATCCGCGCGCTTTCCACACGCGGGCCTTCCCCATGGGGACACAAGAGAGAACCACCCTGTGGACCAGCCTGTGGGAAGCACCACTGCTGACCACTTGTGCACGAGTAGCCCACAGGGCTATCGCGACGCGACTCGCGGGCGCTGCGCGGGTTTCAGGAGATTCACAGAGCGCTGCGCACAATCCTGCCCCCAGGGCGCACAGAGCTGTTTACAGCCGTGTGACAGGATTCCATCCCCGGGTTCAAGCCGACCCACTACCACTACAAGATTCTAGAGATTCTTCTCTTTAAGGTGTGGTTTGGTGTATTTCGCAGGCCATGAGCATCACACCGGAAGTCCCGACCAAACCCCTGCTGGCCGTCCTCGGCGGCGCTCGCCAGCAGCCCGTTCCGCTCTGGCTGATGCGTCAGGCCGGGCGTTACCTGCCCGAATACCGGGCCCTGCGCGCCTCGGCGCCGGACTTCCTGGCCTGTTGCAACAATCCCGACATGGCGGCCGAGATCACCCTGCAGCCGATCAGGCGTTTCGGGCTGGATGCGGCCATCGTCTTTTCCGACATCCTGATCGTGCCCCATGCCATGGGTCAGACCGTGCGTTTTTCCGCAGGCGAGGGACCGCTGCTGGAACCGCTCGATCTGGCCATGCTCGATCGTTTCAGGCCTGAGATGGCCGTCGAAGGCAACCTGCCGCTGTTCATGACCCTGGCCAAGGTCAAGGCAGCACTCGACCCGGCCACGGCGCTGATCGGCTTCGCTGGCGCCCCCTTCACCTTGGCGGCCTACATGATCGACGGGCGCGGCGGCGGTGAGTTCCCGGCGACCCGCGCGCTGATGGTCGAGGAACCACCGATGATGGATCGGCTGATCGGTATCCTGACCGAGGCGGTCGCTGCCCTCCTGATCGCCGAGATCGATGCCGGGGCCGAGGCGGTGCAGCTCTTCGATTCCTGGGCCGGCCTGCTTGATGCTCCGGGGTTTGCCCGCTGGTCGGTTGCCCCGGCCCGCGCCATCGTGGCGAAGATCCACGAGGCCCGCCCCGGCGTACCAGTGATCGGCTTCCCGCGTGGCGCCGGCGCGGGTTACGCCGATTATGCCGAACAGACCGGAGTGGATGTCATGCAGTTCGATCAGGGGACCGACACCAGCGTCATGGCGGGCTTGCAGGCCCATCTGCCGGTGCAGGGCAATCTCGATCCCGAGGCGCTGCTCGAAGGCGGTACGCGTCTGGAGCGTGAGGCCCTGGCCCTGCTCGAGGCGCTCAAGGGTGGTCCGCATGTCTTCAACCTGGGCCATGGCGTGATCAAGGAAACCCCGCCCGAACACGTCTCGCATCTGGTTGAGATCGTGCGCGGGTGGCGGCCGTGAAAACCGCGGTCGTGTTGTTCAACCTGGGCGGCCCAGACCGGCCCGAGGCGATCCAGCCGTTCCTGAAGAACCTGTTCAGCGATCCCGCGATCATCGGCCTGCCCTGGCCCCTGCGCCCGCTCCTGGCCGAACTCATCTCGCGCAGGCGCGAGAAGGAAGCCCGGGTGATCTACGGCAGGATCGGCGGGCGCTCGCCGCTGAACGAGGAAACCGCCGCCCAGGCACGCAAGCTTGAGGCCGGGCTCGGCGACGATCACCGTGTCTTCGTCGCCATGCGCTACTGGCATCCCCTGGTCGAGGACATGGTGCATGAGGTTGCCGCCTGGAAACCCGACCGCATCGTGCTGCTGCCGCTTTATCCGCAGTTTTCGACGACCACGACGGGTTCGTCCTTTGGCGAATGGCGCCGCTGCGCCGCCCGCGCCGGAATCACCGCGCCGACAACGGCGTTGTGCTGCTATCCCGTCGAGGACGGCCTGATTGCCGGTCATGCCGACCTGATCGAGAAGGCGCTGGCTGATGCCGGGGACAAACCCGTGCGGGTGCTGTTTTCAGCCCATGGCCTGCCCGAAAAGATCGTCAAGGCAGGCGATCCCTACCAGTGGCAGGTCGAGCAGACCGCCGCCGCGGTGGTCGCCCGGCTGGGCCGCCCCGAACTCGACTGGCAGGTCTGCTACCAGTCGCGCGTCGGCCCGCTGCAATGGATCGGCCCCTCGACCGACGATGCCATCCGCAAGACCGGCGCCGACGGCAAGGGGGCCGTCGTCGTGCCCATCGCCTTTGTCTCCGAACACTCCGAGACCCTGGTCGAACTCGATCTGGAATACGGTGAACTGGCGCACAAGGCCGGATGTTCGCCCTACATCCGGGTGCCGGCGCTGGGCACCGGCGAGCGTTTCATCGCCGGTCTGATCGGCCAGGTCGAACGGCTTACCGCACCGGGTGCGCCAGCGCTTGCAAGTCCTGACGGCGGCCGTTTCTGCCCGGTCTCCTGGGGAAAGTGCCCCTGTGCCGCGGGTCTCTGAACGGTCCATCGGGATTCCGACGAAAGGCCTAAGCCCTCTGCGTCGTGGCGCGGATGTTCCTGCTGCGCGATAGTTTTCGTGACGGACGATGCGGCTGGGGGCTGCAACCCGGACGGCAGACAACATCGGGCGCGAGGGAGACGGCAGATGCAGACTTCGATTCCCGCTTACCTGCGTGAAGGCATGGCGGCCGGCGATCTGGCCTGCCGGCGCTTCTGGAACCTCTGGCTGCAGGCCAGCGTGGTGGCGACCGCCACCGTGTTTGCCGTGGTCTTTTCGGTGCTGGCCGATCATGTGGTACCGCCGATCGAAGGCTTGCATCCCCGGGTTCTGCTGATCGACACGGCGATCTTCCTGCCCGCCGTGTTCCTGGGTCTGATCGGCGCCATGTGGCCGGCACGGGTCGTGATGACCCGTCTTGGCCTGGGCGATCTGGCCACGACCGTGATCGCTCCGGCGGCGGGCACTGCCATGCTCTGCCTGGCCGCGACGGGGTTCATGATGCTCTGGACCGGTTCGCTGCTCGACGAACTGGTGTCCCATCCCGGCCTGACGCTGCTCGCCATGGTCCTTGCCGGATTGCCGGCGATGGCCCTGGCCCAGGAGATGATCTGGCCCTGGCGCGACCGCACCGCGCCTGCCGCCCCGCCGTGCCTGACCGTCTGCTGAGCACGTCTTCTCAGGCAGCCCTTGAGTCCGCACCGCCGCCGCGTTAGGCAGCGGGGGACAGCACGGCGGATTTCTCCATGGAAGGTTTTCTCGGCGGCGCCTATCTCTGGATCAAGGCGCTCCACATCATCGCGGTTATCGCCTGGATGGCCGGCATGCTCTATCTGCCCCGGCTTTTCGTCTATCACGCCGCCGCCGCGCCGCTTTCGGACCTCGACGAGACGCTGCAGATCATGGAGCGACGCCTGCTGCGCGGCATCATCAACCCTGCGATGATCACTGCCCTGGTGTTCGGTATCCTGCTGTTCATCAACCGTGGCCCGGATATCTGGCAGGAAGGCTGGTGGCTTGTGAAGTTCGTCATGCTGATCGTGATGTTTGCCATCCACGGCTTCCTCTCGCGCTGGCGCCGCGCCTTCGCCGAAGGCCGCAACGCCCATTCGGGGCGCTTCTACCGCTGGATCAACGAAACCCCCGCCGTGCTGATGGTCATCATCGTGCTGATGGCCGTGGCCAAACCGTTCTGATGACCAGTCCCAGCCATCCCGTGCCCGCCCAGGCGCGTTCGCGCGCCCTGATGCTGGCGACCATGCTGAGCCTGCTGGCCTATGTCGCGCCGCTGGCCTTTGCGCCCTATGCGGTGCTGTCGGTCTGGCTGCTGCTGCTGCCGCCGCTCTGCGGCTGGCTTGCCGTCGACGTTGGTCTTCTGGTCCACCGCCTGACCGGTCTGCCGCTGTTTGCCGCGCTGGTCGCGCTGCCGCTGTTGGTCGGGGTCGCGGCAGGCGCACTCGACGGTGCGGTCATGGAGATCGGCGGGACGACGCTGACGCTCTGGGGCGCCTGGACGGGCGCCATCGCGGGGCTGGGCGCTTGGCTGGTGTTGCGCCGCGTGCCCTGACGTTCAGCGCCGGCGCCACAACCAGGGCCCCCAGCGCACGCCGAGCCAGACGGCAAGGGCGAAGGCCGCGCCCACGGACCAGCCTGCCAGCACGTCGGTTGGCCAGTGCACCCCAAGATAGACCCGGCTGACGCCCACGATCAGGGTCAGCGCGATGGCCACGGCCATGACATAGATCTGCGCGCGGGCGCTGCGCTGGGCCTCGGCCAGGAGCACGCCCAGGGTGAGGTAGAGCACCGCCGAGAGCATGGCATGGCCGCTGGGGTAACTCAGCGTCTGGACCTCCACGATATGGGCGACCAGCGTCGGACGCGGCCGGCCCAGGCCGGTCTTGAGCAGGTTGTTGAGCAGCAGGGCGCCGCCCAGGACGACGGGCACCAGAAGCGCGCTGCCCCAGGCGCGGACCAGCAGCAGATAGCCCACCGCAATCAGCGCGATCACGATGACCACGGGGTAGCCGCCCAGCGCCGTGAGATCCTTCATGGTGTATTCGAGCCAGGCAGGGCCGAGCGGATTGTCGGCATCGCCGGCGGTGCGCAGGGCCAGCAGCACGGCTTCGTCGAACGCGTGGGTGTCGCCCTCCAGCACCTCGTCGGTCAGGGCGGCAAAAAGCCAGAGCCCGGCCGCCGCCGCCAGCAGGGCCAACAGGGCGATGGCCTGCGCCCGGTTGAGCCCGCGCGGATCGAGACGGGCCAAAAGCCGCTGCCGCATGGTCCTGGTTTCTTCGCTCATGATGCTCCCTGTTGTCCCGGGTCGTGGAATCGTTGCGCAGTTGTCGTTTGACTCCGGCCCGGGGCGCGCTTATTTCTTAAATCCTCTCACCTAACGCAGGTTCCGGCCATGGCCGGAATTCCCGGACCCTCCGCACAGCGGACCAGGGTCGGTACGCGAAAACCCAACACGACATCTCCGGCGGAACCACTCCCGCATTCCACCGCCCCCAGAAGGTCCCATCATGGCCGCATCCGAAGCAGCAGACGCTCCCCGTCCGATTTCCATTTCGGGCGACAAGCCGCTCAATCTCCAGGAACTGAAAAACAAGAAGCCCGAAGAGCTTCTCGAAATCGGTGAGGAGCTGGGCATCGAGAACGCCAGCGTCCTGCGCAAGCAGGATCTGATGTTCGCCATCCTCAAGGAAATGGCCGACCAGGACGTGCCGATCTTCGGTCAGGGCACCCTCGAGGTGATGCCCGACGGTTTCGGTTTCCTGCGCGCGCCCGAGGCCAATTATCTGGCCGGCCCCGACGACATCTACGTCAGCCCCAGCCAGGTGCGCCGTTTCGCGCTCAAGACCGGCGACACGGTTGAAGGTCAGATCCGCGCGCCCAAGGACAACGAGCGTTACTTCGCGCTGCTCAAGGTCTCCACGATCAACTTCGACGATCCCGACCTGACGCGCCACCGGGTGCCCTTCGACAACCTGACGCCGCTCTACCCGGAAGAAAAGCTCGACCTGGAAATCCAGGATCCCACGCGCAAGGATCTCTCGACCCGCGTGATCGAACTGGTCTCGCCGCTCGGCAAGGGCCAGCGCGCACTGCTTACCTCACCGCCGCGTGCGGGCAAGACCGTGCTGATGCAGAATATCGCGCACGCCATCGAGACCAACCACCCCGACATCTACCTCATCGTGCTGCTGATCGACGAGCGGCCCGAGGAAGTCACCGACATGCAGCGCTCCGTGAAGGGCGAGGTCGTCGCCTCGACGTTCGACGAGCCGGCGACACGCCACGTCGCGGTTTCCGAGATGGTGATCGAGAAGGCCAAGCGCCTGGTCGAGCACAAGCGCGACGTCGTCATCCTGCTCGATTCGATCACACGCCTGGCGCGCGCCTACAACACCGTCGTCCCCAGCTCGGGCAAGGTGCTGACCGGCGGTGTCGACGCCAACGCCCTGCAGCGCCCCAAGCGTTTCTTCGGCGCGGCGCGCAACATCGAGAACGGCGGTTCGCTGACGATCATCGCCACAGCGCTGATCGACACCGGTTCGCGCATGGACGAGGTCATCTTCGAGGAGTTCAAGGGCACCGGTAATTCCGAGATCGTCATGGACCGCAAGATCGCCGACAAGCGCATCTTCCCGGCCATCGACGTCGGCAAGTCCGGCACCCGCAAGGAGGAACTGCTGGTTGACAAGGGCCGCCTCTCCAAGATGTGGGTCCTGCGCCGCATCCTGATGCCCATGGGCCCGGTCGACGCCATGGAGTTCCTCATGGAAAAGCTCAAGCACACCAAGAACAACGACGACTTCTTCCAGTCGATGAACACCTGATGTGCGGGGGGCAGGCCGGTCCTGCCCCCTTCACCCAATCTGGACGGCCCGTGTCGCAAGCGACCGGGCCGTTTGTGTTTCCGGGGTCGGGGAACCGGCCTCAGCGGCAGCGCGCCACGTCGGTTTGCGCAAAGTCCTCGCCCTTGAACAGCAGCGGTTCGCCACACTCCATCGCCAGGGCATAGGCAAAACAGTCGCCGAAGTTGAGTCTGGCGGGGTGGTGTCCTTGGCCGAAGCGCAGGTGGGCCTGCGCCGCGCTGCGCGCCTGTGCGGCGGTGACCGGCACCAGCTCGGTACGCATCAGCCCGAGAAGCTTCTCGAGGTCGTCGATACCCTGCAGGCCCGTCTTGCCGGCGGTGACGATCGATGTTTCGACATAATTGGCTGCCGATAGCAGGCGCACGGCATCGCGCTCGATCCGTTCCGAGAACAACTGCGCCTCCGGCTCCTGTGCCAGAATGGCGATGAGTGCGGATGTGTCGATCACCATCAGGTGGGCAATCCGTGTTCGTCGTAGCCCAGGATTTCGTCAGGCGTCCGCTCGTCGAGGACCGGGAGCGATGCGCAGTGCCGGCCGATTGCCATCAGGCGTTCGGCCAGGCCGTCGTCTGCTTGTCTGCGTGCTTCGTTGCGCAACTGTTCCAGCCGTGCCTCGATCGCCTCGCCGACCGCTTTCGTGATGCTCTTCCCGCTCAGCCGGGCAAGTTCCTTGGCCTTGGCGTGGATGACCTCGTCCTTGATGTTGAGCGGCATGGTTCCTCCATGGAGGAACAAATTTCCTCCTTTCCTCCATATGCTGCGGCAACCGCTCTCCGTCAAGGTGGCGTCAGCGCACGAAGAGTTCGCGCGGTGTCTGCGTCAGGCTGATGCCCTTCTCCTGCCCCACCTCGATGGTCTCGCTGAAGACGTAGGCGTCTTCGGGTTCCCAGATGCCGATGATGAGGTGCGCGGTGAAGCCGGGTTCCAGCAGGGTGTCGTCGTCGCCCTGGAGCGTGAAGCAGAGGTCGCCCCAGTCGAGGCCGATGGAATAGCCGATGCGTGAGGCCTTCTCGATGCCGTGACGGGCAAAGGCGGCCTTGAAGGCGCGGTGCACGTCGCTGCAGCGTGCGCCGGGGTTGAGCACGGCGCGTGCGGCCTCGAAGCCTTCCAGGACTGCGTCGTGGACATAACGCAGCCGGTCGTTTGGCTCACCGATGATGGTCGTGCGCGAGAGGCCGCAGGTGTAGCGGTGCACGGTGGCGCCGATCTCGAAGTCGGTCTGGTCGCCCTTGCGGTAGGGGGCGTCGGTCCATTTCAGATGGGGCGCCTGGGCCACGCCCGGGCCGGTCGGCATGGTGACCGGCTTGTGCGGCCCGCCGCCGCCCTCCGGGGTGCCCGCGACCAGATCGTGGTGGATGACGGCAGCGACATCGCACTGGCGCACGCCTTCGGCCAGCTTGTCGAGCGCGCTGGCAAAGGCCTTGTCGGCGATGCGTCCGGCCTGACGCATGCACGCCAGTTCGGCTTCCGACTTCTTCACCTTGACCCGTTTCATCAGGCCGGTGCCGTCGATCATGGCACGCCCGTCGAGCGCTTTGGCAAGCTGCTGGTAGTCGCCATGGGAGAAGGTCGAGGCGCCCAGTTCGACGCCGATCCGCCCGTCGCCCGCGACCTCCAGAATGCGCGCGCCGATCGCCTCCCAGGGCGAGTGCGCCGGGGTGCCGATCAGGCTTTCGGGGTAGGCGTGGACCAGATCGCGCTCAAGGTAGGAGGTCGGGTAGGCGCAGTAGATGTCCATGGCGCGCAGCATCAGCGAGGCGTCGGCATCGCCGGCGCGCAGGATGGCGCACTGGGGCACGTAGTCCGAGCGCCCGGCGTAACCGGTGAGGAAATCCATGTGCGCCTCGGTCAGCACGACCAGGGTGTCGATGCCGTCGTCTTCCATCTGTGCGCTGAGACGCTGGACGCGGCTGCGGTATTCGGCGGTCTCGAAGGCAGGCATGGCGGTCTCCGTTGCGGCAGGCGGCAACGGTGGCGGTGCATCGGTGGCGCGTCAACGCCCCGTTCGGCTGGTGCTAGATGACGACCGGGAAACGCAGCGTGGCCTGGGTGCCGTCCCGGATCACCACGGTGAGTTCACCGTGGAGCTGGGCCGCCAGCGAGCGCACCAGGCGCTGGCCCAGATGTTTGCCCGCAGCCGGTTCGGGTGGCACGAAACCGCCGCTGGCACCCACGCCATCATCCTTGACGCTCACCACGTAATCCCCGCCGTCGCGGCGGAAACCCACCTCCAGCCGACCGTCCCTGCCATCGGGGAAGGCATGCTTGAGGGCATTGGTCGTCAGTTCGTTGATCACCAGCCCGACGGCCACGGCCTGCTCCTGGTTCAGGTCGTGCTGTTCGGCATGGGCCGACAGGGTGATCGGGCGCAAATCGAGCAGGCTGTTACGCAGGTCGTCGCACAGGCCGGTGATGAAATCCCGCATGTCGATCACGGTGTTGTCACGGGTCCGCCGCAGGCGCTGCTGCACCTCGCCCAGCAGCCGGACGCGGCCACGGGTGGCCGACAGGGCGTTGCGCACGGCGGGCTGTTCGGAGGCACGCATCTGCAGGTCGATCAGCGCGCACAGCATCTGCAGGTCGTTGCGTGTGCGATGGCTCGACTCCCGCAGCAGCAGGTCCTTTTCCGAATCGGAGGATTTCAGGGCGCGGTTGGCGGCATGAAGGTGATGGACCGCGACATGCATGGCCTCCACCACCACCCCGATCACCAGGCAGATCACGACGAAGGAAAGCCAGGGCACGATGTCGGCGGCGATGTCGAAGCTGCCGATGGGCGCAAGGAAGAAGTAATCGGCCAGGGTGGCGCTGATGACCAGGGCCACGATGCTGCTGCCATGGTTGAAGAGCACGCCGCTGGCGATCACCGCGGCGTAGAAAAAGGTGAAGCTGTGGCCGTTCATGTGCGGCCACAGCCATTGCGTGGCCGCCAGGGCGGCCAGCACCAGGAGCAACGTGGCGCCGTAACGCGCCGCGGTGGGCCAGCTGCGCGTGACGAGCGGTTGTTCGAAAAGTTTGTACATTGTCTGGAATGAAACACCGCGCGCGCGATCCGGTTCCATGGCGCACACCGCAGGGGGCCGGTTCGCTCTGTCCTCGCGGACCGGGGAGGACCATCGTATGGTCGCGTTCCGAAACTCATGAGGAGATTGCCGCATGGCAAAGAACGATCGCGCCGCAAGGGGCAAGGAAGTCGCACAGAAGCTGTTTGGTGGTCTGCCCGAGCCGACCCCGATGATGGCCGACATGATGGGCCTGACCAGCGACTACCTGTTCGGCGAGGTCTGGTCGCGCCCCGGCCTGCCGATCAAGGAGCGTTCGCGTATCACCTGCGCGGTGCTGGCCGCCGCGGGCAAGGACACCCAGCTTCGCACCCACATCAAGGGCGCGCTGAACGTCGGCCTGAAGGTCGAGGAGCTCAAGGAAGGCTTCATTCACATCGCCCATTACGCCGGCTGGCCCGCGGGCATGACCGCGCTCAACATCCTCCAGGAAGTCGTCGCCGAACGTCAGGCCGCCCGCAAGAAGGCCGCCAAGAAGGCAGAAGGCGGCTCGGCCAAGAAAGCTGCGCCCGCGAAAAAGGCCGGCGCCTGAGGCACGAACGCTCCCCGTATTCCTGCCGCCCGGGACCTTGCGGTTCGCGCCGTCTGCTGTAGAGACGGGGCGGCAGGAAAGGGATTGCCATGACCGACGTGAAGATCACCCGCGCGCTGCTTTCGGTGTCCGACAAGAGCGGCCTGATCGCTTTCGCCCGCGCGCTCCACGGCCATGGTGTCGAACTGGTCTCGACCGGCGGCACCGCGCGCGCGATTGCCGAGGCCGGACTGCCGGTGAAGGAGGTCGCCGAGCTGACCGGCTTTCCCGAGATGATGGACGGGCGTGTGAAAACGCTGCACCCCACCGTGCACGGCGGCATCCTGGCGCGCCGCGATCTGGCCAGCCACACCGATGCGATGGCGCAGCACGGCATCGGCGCCATCGACCTGGTGGTGGTCAACCTCTACCCCTTCGAGGCCACGGTGGCGCGCGGGGCAGGCTGGGACGAGACGGTGGAGAACATCGACATCGGCGGCCCGGCGATGATCCGCTCGGCGGCCAAGAACCACGCCTTTGTTGCCATCGTCACCGATGTCGAGGACTACGCCATGGTGATCGCCGAGATGGATGAGAAGGGCGGGACGACCAGCCTGGCCCTGCGCACGCGCCTGGCTGCGACCGCCTATGGCCGCACTGGCGCCTATGACAGCGCCATCGCCCGCCGCTTCGCGCAGGAGACCGGCCAGACCTTCCCGCGCCGCATCGGCTTTGCCGGCACCCTGGCCGCGACCCTGCGCTACGGCGAGAACCCGCATCAGGAAGCCGCCTTCTACGCCGACGGCAGCGACCGCCCCGGCATCGCCACGGCGCGCCAGGTGCAGGGCAAGGAGCTGTCGTTCAACAACCTGAACGACACCGATGCCGCCTTCGAGCTGGTCGCCGAATTCAGCGAACCCGCCATCGCCATCATCAAACACGCCAACCCCTGCGGCGTCGCGCTGGGCGCCACGCTCGCCGATGCCCACGCCAGGGCGCTGGCCTGCGATCCCGTCAGTGCCTTTGGTGGCATCGTCGCGGCCAACCGGCCGCTGGATGCCGCCACCGCCGAACAGATCGTCGCGGTCTTCACCGAGGTCGTCATCGCCCCCGGCGCCGACGAGGGCGCTCTGGCCGTCTTCGCCGCCAAGAAGAATCTGCGCCTGCTACTGACCGACGCGATGCCCGATCCGGCGACGCCGGGCTACAACATGCGCAACCTGGCCGGCGGCCTGCTGGTGCAGACCCGCGACACCGGCCATGTTGCTGCCGCCGACCTCACCGTCGCCACGAAACGCGCGCCCAGCGAGAGCGAACTGGCCGACCTGCTGTTTGCCTTCCGCATCGCCAAACATGTGAAGTCCAACGCCATCGTTTACGCGAAGGACCTGGCCACCGTCGGTATCGGTGCCGGCCAGATGAGCCGCCTGGATTCGGCGATCATCGCCCGCGGCAAGGCCGCCCGCGCCGGTCTCTCCATCAAGGGTGCGGTGGTGGCGTCGGACGCCTTCTTCCCCTTCGCCGACGGCCTGCTCGAAGCCGCCCAGGGTGGCGCCGTGGCCGCCATCCAGCCCGGCGGCTCGATGCGCGACGCCGAGGTCATCGCCGCGGCCGATGAACGCGGCATGGCTATGGTCATGACCGGAATGCGCCACTTCCGCCATTGAGGCTGCGACGAGGATTGACGCCTTCGAAAGGGACACCGAAGCTCTCGCCATGAGCGATTTTACGGTGATTGATCTGGAGCCCTGGTTCACCGATTCGGACGAGGAGAAAGGCCGCGTCGTTGATGCCGTGCGCGAAGCCTGCCGCACGATCGGGTTTTTTCTCATCACTGGCCATCGCATCGATCCGGCGCTGGTTGCGACCATGTACGCAACAAGTCGCGCCTTCTTCGACCTGCCCGAAGAAACGAAACGACGCATCCCGGCCGTGGGCCCGGTACCCGGCGGGCTGGAGTACTTCGCCCGGGAGACCGAGCGGCTAGCCGCGACCATGGGACAGGAGACGCCGCCCGACATCAAGGAGACGATGGACTTCGGACCGGGCTTCGGCGGCGTGCCCTGGCCCGACGAGCCGGAAGGTCTGGAAACGGTCTGGCGCGCCTACTACGCGGCGATGGATGGCCTGTGCCGGCAGTTGCGCGGTATCCTGGCCTGCGCCGCCGACCTGCCGGATGATTTCTTTGAGCCGCATTTCGTCGACCATCTCTCGTCGATCCGGGTGATCAACTATCCAGAGCCGGTTGCCGAGCCGCTGCCCGGCCAGCTTCGGGCGGGTGCGCACACCGACTACGGCTTTCTCACCGTCCTGCTGTCGGAGGACCGACCCGGAGGGCTGGAGGTGATGAATCTGGAGGGGCGGTGGGTGGCGCCGCCCGCCCTGCCGGGCAGCTTCGTCGTCAACCTTGCCGACAGCCTGATGCGCTGGACCGATGACCGTTGGCACTCCACGCCCCACCGTGTCGTCAATCCGCCAACCGACCGGCGCGGCGAAAGCAGGCGCCAGTCGATCGCCTATTTTCACAACCCGGCAAGGGACGCGCTGATCGCCACGCTGCCGGGTTTCCTGGCCGATGGAAAGACGGCGAAGTATCCGCCGATTGCCTATGGCGACTATGCCATGGACAGGCAGCGCCGGGCATCGGGCTACCGCGGCCTCTGGGTGGCCTGAGCACCCAGCGTCAGAACCAGGGCGGGTTTTCCCAGAGCGCGGGCGATGGCTGCGCGCACGTCGTGTTCGCCGATGCGGTCGCAGCGCATCAGGGCGTGCACGATCGGGTCGGCCAGCATGTCATCAATGGTCGGCTCGATCCCGGCCCGGCGCCAGTCCTGCACGGGGTTCTCCCTGTTCGCGTTCTTGTTGGGCGCCCGCGCGGGGAGGGTCACCGAAAACAACAACGGCGCGTAGCGCCATGCGTTCGTCGCCGTGGCGCATTATGCCGGAGCGGAGGCGCGTTTCAGAACGAGGAGGTCGAGACGTAGGCGGGCAGGGAGCCGTGGCCGTGGCGTGCGGGGCTGCGCTGGCGCTGGGCGCGCTGGACGATGTCGCGGACGTAGAGTTCGGTGACGCCGTCGCGGCGCATCATGGCGGTGACGATGGGATCGCGCAGGATCTCGTCCAGGCAGGGCTCGCCGTTGCCGCGCATCCAGTCGTTCATCGTCGTTTCCTTTGTGCCATGGCGTGTCATCGCAGGGCGGCCGGCACGGCTCGTGCCTCCGGTTCGCCGCGCATCATGGCGCGGCTTCGTGTCGCCTTGATGATGCGACCGTGTCTTTTTGTTGCACACACCCTGCCGCGTCGCTGGGAAGCGACGGCATGGGCCGTTGGTGTTGTGCGCGATGCCCCGCTGCGTCGCCGCGCGGGGCCGGAGCCTCACCCGGCGGTGAGGTCCTTGACGTAGAAATAGCCCGTTACGAGCTTGCCGTCGATCTTGGCGTAACTGGGCAGTTCACCCCAGCGGGTGAAGCCGTGGTCTTCGTAGACCTCGATGGCGCGCGTCTGGGTGCAGCGGACGTCCAGGCGCAGGTGGCTGTAGCCCTGTTCGAGGCAGAATTCCTCGACCGCCTCGAGCAGGCCGGCGGCCAGGCCGTGGCCGCGCGCCCAGGGGGCGACAAAATGGGTCGTGATCTGCGGGCAATGGGCCTGGGCCTCGTTGAAGCGCGGCGGAAGCTGGAGCTGGGCGCTGGCCGCGACCGAACCGTCCAGGCGGCCGATCCAGAGCAGGCGTTCGGGCACCAGCAGGACGCCCTTCCAGTAACGCTCCATCTGGTCGCGCGGCTGGGGCGTCAGCCAGCCAAAGCCGTTGCCGTCGACAATCGCGGCATCCGTGGCATCGCACAGATCGTCGAGATCGAGACGGTTGAGTTCGTTGACATGTTCAACCGAAACGGTCGTCCGGGTGGTGGGCTCAGAAGCTTCCATGTCGCGCTACATGGACCCCTTCGCGAGGGGCTGCAACCCCTGCGAATGTGATATTTCAGTGGCTCCACCCGGTTGCTCCCCCGCTTCTTCCACAAGGGCCCGGATACCACGCTCCTCGGCTTGCGCCAGCGATGCCGCAGGGACCATGGCGCGCAGGACATAACCGCGCCGGACCAGTTCGAACCGGCGCAGATCGTTGGCGCCAAGCGCCAGCACCAGCGATCCCGCGACCTGCACGGCAAGGCCCGCCATGGGGTCGAGGCCGAGGCTGTCGGCCAGCAGCGAGATGCCCGAACCGGCGACCAGCAGGACGATCGCGGTCAGCCAGACGCCGCGGTAGAGCGCCCAGAGCGCCTGGAACAGGAAGGCGCTCCAGGAGAAGCCGTAGGGCACCACGGCGATCTCGCTTGCCCGGTCGGGATGGCGGTCGCTGGTCAGGATTGCGTAGTCGCGGATGGCTGCCTCCCTTGTCGCGCCGGGGCTTCAGGCTTGACCGGCCAGCACTGGCCCCCACATAGCACGGGTGCCGGTGGCTCGCATCGCAGCCGCCCGGCAGGATTACATTCCGAGCACGTCCATTCCGAGCAAGCGAGTCCCGACCATGTCCGATTCCCAGGCCGACCTCTGGCACGGCACCACCATCCTGGCGGTTCGCCGGGGCGGCAAGGTGGTTGTCGCCGGCGATGGCCAGGTTTCCATGGGCGCCACGGTGGTCAAGGCCAATGCCATCAAGGTCCGCCGCATCGGCAGCGACGGCGAGGTCATCGTCGGTTTTGCCGGCGCCACGGCCGATGCCTTCACGCTGTTCGAGCGGCTTGAGGAGAAGCTGGAGCGCCACAAGGGCCAGCTCGCCCGCGCCTGTGTCGAACTGGCCAAGGACTGGCGCACCGACCGTTACCTGCGCCGCCTGGAAGCCATGATGGCGGTGGCCGACAAGGACGTCTCGCTGATCGTTTCGGGCACCGGCGACGTGCTGGAGCCCAGCGACGGCCTGATCGCCATCGGTTCGGGCGGCAACTATGCCCTGGCCGCCGCGCGCGCCCTGATGACGGTCGATGCACTCTCGGCCGAGGAGGTCGCCCGCCGGGCGCTGGCCATCGCCGCCGAGATCTGCGTCTACACCAATGGCAACGTTACGATCGAAACGCTCGATGCGGCGCGCTGAATCCCAACCCTTCCCGTCATCGTCCGGCCCCGGTTTGACCAGGGGATCAACCGGACGATCCATGCTGTAACCTTGACGCCCTTGCCAACGTTCGAACTTGCTTCTGGGCCTTTCGGTCACAGCATGGGTCCTCCGGTCAAGCCGGAGCACGACAAACCCCCTGGATCCTGCAGCATGACCTCAGCCTTTTCCCCCCGCGAGATCGTTTCCGAACTCGACCGTTTCATCGTCGGCCAGAACGCCGCCAAGCGCGCTGTCGCCGTGGCCCTGCGCAACCGCTGGCGGCGCCAGCAACTGCCCGCGGCGCTGCGCGAGGAGGTGCTGCCCAAGAACATCCTGATGATCGGCCCGACCGGCGTCGGCAAGACCGAGATCGCCCGCCGTCTCGCCAAACTCGCCGATGCGCCCTTCATCAAGGTCGAGGCGACCAAGTTTACCGAGGTCGGTTACGTCGGGCGTGATGTCGAACAGATCGCGCGCGATCTCGTCGAACTCTCCATCGCCATGACGCGCGAGCGCATGAGGAAGGAAGTCACGGCCAAGGCGGAACTTGCCGCAGAGGAACGTGTGCTCGATGCCCTGGTCGGCGACAGCGCCAGCGCCGACACGCGCCAGAAGTTCCGCGTCAAGCTGCGTCAGGGCGAACTCGACGACAAGGAGATCGAACTCAACCTGCGCGATGCCGGCGGTGCCGGCGCACTGCCGACCTTCGACATTCCCGGCATGCCCGGCGCCCAGATGGGCATGCTCAATCTCAACGACATCTTCGGCAAGGCGATGGGCGGCCAGACCAAGCCGCGTCGCCTGAAGGTGTCGGAAAGCTACGAGGCCCTGCTGGCCGAGGAGTCCGACAAGCTGCTGGATGAGGAGAAGGTCATCAAGGCGGCGATCGAGGCGGCCGAACAGAACGGCATCGTCTTCATCGACGAAATCGACAAGATCGCCGCGCGCAGCGAACGCCAGGGTGCGGACGTCTCCCGCGAGGGTGTGCAGCGCGACCTGCTGCCCCTGATCGAGGGCACCTCGGTGGCGACCAAACACGGCACGATGAAGACCGACCACGTGCTCTTCATCTGCTCGGGCGCCTTCCACCTTTCCAAGCCCAGCGACCTGCTGCCCGAACTGCAGGGCCGTCTGCCCAACCGGGTGGAACTCGGCGCGCTCGACCGCAATGACCTGCGCCGCATCCTGACCGAACCCGAGAACAGCCTGATCATCCAGTACACCGCCCTGATGGGCACAGAAGAGGTGACGCTGGAATTCACCGAGGACGCCATCGACGCGCTCGCCGATCTGGCGACCCGGATCAACGAGACGGTCGAGAACATCGGCGCGCGCCGCCTGCACACGGTGATGGAAAAGCTGCTGGAAGAAGTGAGCTTCACCGCGCCCGACCGCGCCGGCGAGACCATCCACATCGACGCCGCCTTCGTTCAGGAGCGTGTCGGCGAACTGGCCAAGGACACGGATCTCTCGCGCTTTATCCTGTAGGCGTTCGGCGACGATCAATTGCCTTGAGCAAAGGCCTCCGGGAATAGCTGCGCCAGGAGCAGGAACCACAACGTCAGAGTGACGATCGAGGCCAGGGTCGATGCCGAGATGGTCATGGCGGCGGTCTTCTGGCCGGCGCCGAACTGCTGCGCCAGGACGTAGACGGTCTTGGCCGTGGGCACCGCCGCGCAGATGGTCGCAGCGACGATCCAGAGCGGCGAGAGGCCCAGTGCGAAGGACGCACCCAGCACAATGGCAGGGAGGATGATCAGCTTGATGGTCGAGAGGGCGATCAGGCGCGGTGCGTCATCGGCCAGATCGCGCAGGCGGATCGAGGCGCCGATGGCAAACAGCGCCGCCGGGGTGAGGCCCTGGCCCAGCGCCTGCAGGTAATCGTGCACGACGCCGGGCAGAGCGACATGGCCGGCTGAGAGGGCAAGCCCCAGCAGGGTCGACCAGACCATGGGATTGGTGACGACCTGGCGGGCGATGGCCAGCGGCGACTGGCGCCCTGTATCTCCCGCGCGCGTAAGTTCGAGCAGGACGATGGCGAGGGGAAACAGCACGCCGGCCACGATCAGGTTGGCGATGGCGGCCGGCGGCACGCCCTTTGCGCCGAAGACGTGATGCAGGATCGGCAGGGCGACAAAACCGGAATTGGTCAGCGCCGCTGCCAGCGCGGCGATGGTCAAGGTCGAGCGGTCCGGTCCGAACCAGCGCCGCCCCAGGGCCATCACGGCAAACAGCACGATCAGCGTGCCGCCGCCGAAGGCCGCCCAGAATGCGGGATCGAGCAGCTCGGCGACCCTGGCCTGCGAGACGATGGTGATCATCAGGGCGGGCAGGCAGATCTTGTAGGCAAAGGCGATCAGCCAGTCGGTGATCGCCTCGCCGACGATGCCGGTCTGCACCGCCACGAAGCCGGTGAGGATGATGGCAAACACCGGCAGGACCAGCAGGAAGGTTTCCATGCCCGGCCTCCTTCGTGTGCGGACCCCGCCAGCCTAATCCATGGGGCCGGGCGCGTCGCCCGGTGGCGCAGGGCGTGTTTGCCTCGGGAGGGACACGGGGTCACTGTAAGGCTGTTGTTACAGAGCCGGGTGGCCGGCGGATCGGGGGATGGGTGAACAGGTGGCAGGCGTTGGGCGCGTCGATCGCGCTGATTCTGGCGGCCGGAGCGGCAAGAGCCGACGATGCCGAGTTATGGCCGGTCGGCACCGCGATTTCCATGTGGAACGAACCCTACATGGTCGGTTCCTACCGGCACTGGGCCGAGATCTATCCCGTGCGTGTGGTCGAGGCCGCCGAAACGGCCGTGCCGCTGCCCTACGGGCCTGCGATCGGGCCGGTTGAATTCTGGGGCAACGCCGACAGGTTCACCCTGGAGAGCTACATCGAACACGCCCGGGTGACCGGCTTGCTGGTCATCAAGGATGGCGAGATCCGCCTGGAGGCCTATGGCAACGGCGCCGACGAGACCTCGCAGATGACCTCCCAGTCGGTCGCCAAGTCGATCACCGCGACTCTGGTCGGCCTTGCGCTGGGTGAGGGCCTGATCGACTCGCTCGACGATCCCATCGACAAGTATGTGCCCGAGCTGGCCGACAGCGCCTATGCCGGCGTGCCGATCGAGGCGATCCTGCAGATGTCCTCGGGCGTGGCCTGGACCGAGGATTACGATTCCGATACCGCCGACAGCGAGACGATGTGGATCGCGGTCGTGCAGAACCGCACCCTCTCGGCCCACGACCACCTGCTCACCCTGCACGAACGCGCCGACGCTCCCTACGAAGCGTTTACCTACAAGGGCGTCGACACCCATGCCCTGGGCTGGCTCGTCGAGCGGGTGGCCGGGATGTCGCTTTCGGCCTATCTCTCGCAGAGGCTGTGGCAGCCCATGGGCATGGAGGCCGATGCCTCATGGGGCCTGGATGGCGAAGGGGACGGGGCCAGCGAGATCGCATCGGCCGCGTTCAATGCGCGCCTGCGCGACTGGGGGCGCCTGGGCCTGCTGATGGCCCAGGACGGCATGTGGCAGGGGCAGCGCCTGCTGCCGCAAGGCTGGGTCGAACGCGCCACCGTTCCGAGCCGGCCCCAGGTGATGCCGGGCAAGCTCTACCGTGGTTATCCGCTGGGTTACCAGTACCAGTGGTGGACCTATCCCGGTAATCGTGGCGCGTTTACCGCCGAGGGGGTCAACGGCCAGTTCATCTATGTCGACCCCTCGCGCGATCTCGTCGTCGTGCAAACCGCGGTCTGGCCAGACTTCTGGGACGACAACCTGGAGCACATCTTCAACGACTTCGTGAAGGAAGTGGCCAGACTGACGGACGAGAGCTGAGACCCTATTCTTCCCAGAGACCGTGTTGCCTGTGCCAGTCCTCGATGGAGAGTTCCGGGTAGCGCGCGAAGTGGAGATTTTCCGCGTCGGGTCCGGCAACCTCGACCCAGTCGGGTTTGAAGTCGAGCATCAGGTGCACGGTCTGGGGTGGCCGGGGCAGGTCGCTGTCGACGGCGCTGGCAAGCGGATGGATCAGCTCGGGCCAGCGCGAATCGTAGAGCCATAACGCCGTGCCGCAGTGTTTGCAGAAGTTGCGTTCGCCGCTGGAGCGCTCGCCCTCGATCATCGCGGAATAGACCGTGAGGTGTTCCCTGCCGGTGACCTGCATGGTTGCGGCATCGGCCGAGAGGTTGATGGCGTAACCGCCGCCGCCGTCCTGCTTGCGGCAGATCGAGCAGTAGCAGCGCATGTAGGGATGGCGGCCGTGGCTCTCCACGGTGAAGGCCACCGCGCCGCAGTGGCAGGAACCTTTCAGTTCGGGCATGGCATACTCCTCTGGCCGGGAAACGACAGTGTAGGGAGGAATGCGCCATGGCGAAGGGATACTGGATCGGTCGCGTCGATGTGAACGACGCCGAGGGCTACAAGGGTTACATCGCCCGCAACGGCGTAGCCTTTGCCAAATACGGCGCGCGTTTCCTGGTGCGCGGCGGTCCCTTCGAAGCGCCCGAAGGCACGGCGCGTTCGCGCAACGTCGTGCTCGAATTCCCCGACTACGCTGCCGCGCTGGCCTGCTACCACTCGCCCGAATACCGCGAGGCGCTGACCCACCGCCTGCCCCACAGCGATGGCGAGATCGTCATCATCGAAGGCTACGACGGACCTCAGCCGGGCGAGGGCTGAGCGGCGCATCTTCGCCTTTCTCCTTCTCACCATCGTCATCCCCGACAAGGCGCGCAGCGCCGCAGATCTGGGATCCATGCTGTGACCTGACCGCTGGCGCCACGGATCGAACGCCAGCCGGATCGAACGTCACAGCATGGATTCCAGATCGGCTTCGCCGTCTGGAATGACAAGAGAAAATTCAGCTGCCGAACAGACCGGGTTCGAGCAGACCCAGCAAAAACAGCCAGGCGGGCAGGGTCAGCACGCTGGCGGCGGTCGTGGCCGAGATGGTCGCCGCGACCGCCTGTTCCTGAGCGCGGTACTGGACGGCCAGGACATAGGCGGTGTTGGCCGTGGGCGAGGCCGCCGCGATCACGGCGCAGGCGGTCAGGAACGGATCGAGCCCCAGCGCCAGCCCTGCGCCCAGCACGACAAGCGGCAGGGCGACCAGCTTGATCACGGTGACCACCAGGATGCGGCTGACCTCGTGGCGCAGGGTGGCGAGGTTGACCGAGGCGCCGATGGCAAAAAGCGCGCAGGGTGTCAGCCCCTGGCCGAGCAGGTCGAGATAGTCCTCGATCATCTGCGGCACCGGCAGTTTCAGCGCGGCGAAACCGAACCCCAGCAGCGCCGGCCAGACCATGGGATTGCGCAAGACCTGCAGCGCCATGCGCCGGGGCGTGGCGCGCGATCCGCCGCTGATGCCGCCGGTGGCTTCCAGCAGCACGACGCCGGCCGGGATCAGCACCGCGGCGATGACGATGTTGGCGATGGCTGCAGAGGGCACGCCGCGATCGCCGAAGATGGCGTAGAGCACGGGCAGGGCGACAAAGCCGGTGTTGGCCATGACGGCGGCCAGCGCGCTGACCGCCTTTGTGCGCCCGTCGCGCCCGAGCAGGCGGCCGCTGGCGTAACGCAGGAGCAGCAGGGCAATGAGCGACCCGGCGCCGAAGAGCAGCCAGAAGTCGAAGGCCAGCAGGCCGTCGAGCGGATAACGCGCGACGATGGAGAACATCAGCGAGGGCACGCAGACAAAGTAGGAGAAGGTGACCAGGCCCGAGGCGATCGAGGCCGGGACCAGCCCGGTGCGCACCGCGATCAGCCCGGTGGCGATGACGGCAAAGACCGGAACGACGATGGCGAGCATGTCCATGGCCGCTGCCTCAGCGGTCCTGGCGTGTGCGCTTCAACAGCACGTAGAAGGCGCCGGCGCCGCCGTGCTGGGGCCGGGCCGGCGCGAAGGCAAGGACGCGCGCCCGGTTGGGGGCATCGTTGAGCCAGCGCGGCAGGGTCGCCTTGAGCACGCCGGTATGGGGTTCCAGCGGACCCTTCTGGCCCTTGCCGGTGACGACGACGATGCAGCGGTCGCCGCGCGACTGGGCCGATGCCAGGAAGCGGTTGAGCGCCTCGTGGGCACGCTCGCGGGTCATGCCGTGGAGATCGAGATGGGCATCGATGGGAAGCTGACCGCGTTTGAAACGCTGGGCCATGCGGTGGTCGATCCCGTGGGCCGTGCCGGCATCGAGTTCATGCAGCGACGGGCTGCGCGGCTTTGCCGGCGCGGCGACGGCGGGCTGGCGTGATTTCCGGGCGGGGGCCTTGCCTTCGACCGGCGCGCCGATGGCGGTCTCCGGTTCGGGCGCGGGCGGCAGCGTCTTGCCCGGAAACGGTGCGACCGTTTCGGCCACCGCACGCCAGATGCGCAGATCCTCGCTCGAGAGGCCCCTGTCCTTGCGCGGCGCCACCCTAGTCCTTCACCACCACGATGTGGACGAACTTGGGACCGTGGACGCCCTTCTGCAGGATCTGCTCGATGTCGCCGGTGCGGCTGGTGCCCGTCACCATGTTGACCGTGCGCGGCAGGGCCTGGCCGATGCCGCGGCCGGCGGCGCGCAGGCGGTCCCAGGCGTCCTCGTAGCCGCCGACGATTTCCGACTGGCGCAGGATGGCGATGTGGGTCTCGGGCAGGAAGTTCATCGTCGCCGGGCTCTGCGGCCCGCTGGCAAAAACCATGGTGCCGGTTTCGGCGACGGCGCAGAACGGACGGTTGATGCCGATGCGGTCGGTAGCTTCGGGGGCGCGGGCGTGCACGGTCATGGTGCTCGCGCTCCAGTCCAGCGCGTCGAGATCGGGATGGGCGGCGATGGCGGCTTCGGCCGGCAGGTTGCGCCCGCGCAGGTAACGCGCGACGGCGTCGGGCACCCCTGCTTCGTCGTCGATGGTCTCGATCGTGGCGTCGACCGCGCCGGCCTTTTCGGCAAACAGGGCGACTAGCGCGTCGTGATCGATGGCGATGCGCGCGGGCATGAGATGGCGTTCGTGGCCGGCCAGACGCGCGGCGACTGCCTTGCGTGCGGCGTCGTCATCGGGCCGTTCGCGGCTTTTCCGCACGCGCGCCAGGATGGTTTCGCGCGCGCTCATGTCCGGCGTGCCCACTGGCTCTGGAAGCTGGCGCCCTGGGGGGCGGGCAGGTCGCGGGTATCGGTCCAGGCCCCGGCCAGCGGCAGCGATGCAAAGCGCCCGCGCTTGCGGCCCAAGGCGCCGAGCACGCTGGTGGTCAGGCTGGTGGCGCGCCGCCACAGGGCGGGGCGCGAGGCCAGCATCGCCCACAGCTTCAGCCCGCGGCGGGCGGCGGCGGGCGCCAGACCCATCTTCATTTCCTCCTCCCGGAAATGCCGCAGCATCTTCGGGATCGGGATGCGCATGGGGCAGACCTCCTCGCAGCGTCCACACAGGCTGGAAGCATTAGGCAGGTGATGGGCTTCCTTCAGGCCGGCCAGCGCGGGAGTCAGGATCGCGCCCATGGGACCGGAGTAGTTCGAGCCGTAGGCGTGGCCGCCGACCTTGCCGTAGACCGGGCAGGCGTTGAGGCAGCAGCCGCAGCGGATGCAGCGCAGGATGTCCTCGGTCTGCCCACCCAGCAGGGCGGAACGGCCGTTGTCGATCAGCACGACATGGAAGGCGGCCGGCCCGTCGGGATCGCCGGGCCGGGCCGGGCCGGCCGAGAAGGTGGTATAGGCCGACATTTCCTGGCCCGTGGCCGAACGCGCCAGGACGCGCATCAAGGTGGTGGCGTCCTCCAGCGTGGGCACGACCTTTTCGATGCCGGTCAGCACGATGTGGGCGCGCGGCAGAAGCTGGGTGAGGTCGCCGTTGCCTTCGTTGGTGACGATGACGGTCTGGCCGGTTTCGGCGATCAGGAAGTTGGCGCCGGTGATGCCGACATCGGCGGCCAGGAAACGCTCGCGCAGCACGGTGCGGGCGTCGACCAGCATCTCGTCGACATCCTCGATGATGCGGCCCTTCAGGTGCGGGTGATGCTGGGCAAAGAGTTTGCCGACCTGTTCGCGGTTCTTGTGGATCGCCGGGGCGATGATGTGGCTGGGCGGCTCGTCGGCAAGCTGGATGATGTATTCGCCCAGATCGGTCTCGACCGGCGTGATGCCATGGGCTTCCAGATACGGATTGATGCCGATTTCCTCGCCGACCATGGTCTTGCCCTTGGTCACGGTGCGGGCGCCCAGATCCTGGCAGATCGCCAGGGTGATGGCGCGGGCCTCCGCGGCATCGGCGGCCCAATGGACCGTGCCGCCGGTGGCGGTGACCGCGGCCTCGAAGGCCTCCAGATATAGATCGAGATGGGCGATCGTGTGTTTCTTGATCGCGATGCCTTCGTCGCGCAGGTCGTCGAATTCGGGCAGCGAGGCCCGCGCATTGGCCCGGCGGGTGAGGAAATTGCCCTTCAGGCGCGCCAGATTGCCCTGCAGCACGGCATCGCCGAGTGCGACATGGGCCTGCTCCTTGAAGCGGGAGCTGGTGACATGGTGGATCGTCATGGATTCGTTTTAGACGAAAGCGCGCGGCCCGTCGCCATGGCCTGCGTCCGGGCGCACCAATCGATGTCGGATTTGCATGCGCCATCCCGAATCGCTGCGCTAAAATGGTGGCGTTCCAGGTGCCCCGCCTTCAACAAGCGGGGAGAATTGGGAAGTCGGTGCAAGACCGACGCTGCCCCCGCAACGGTATCGGAGAAGGGGCGTGGCACAGAGCCACCGGGCGATTCGTCCCGGGAAGGCGCCACGCCGGTCCGCGACAGGACACTCCGGAGCCCGGAAACCAGCCTGGGACGTAACGAGCCGGACGGTCGCGGCGGGCGACATCGGGGCGGATGGGCGATTCGAAGCGATCGTTCCAGATCCACCTCTTCATGTTTCCCCGTGCTGCCGACGGCGCCCACAGACCGTCGACACGGGGTGATGTCATGCCGATTCCTGCCCGAACCAACGCCAGCGGCGAGGATCTCCTGCTCGTCTGGCTGATTGCGCTGCCCGACGACATCGACCGCAGGGCCGCCGCCCGGGCCGAGGCCGAGCGCCAGAGCGGTCTGGCCCAGCGTTGCGCCCGGGCGCGCCGGTTCCGCGATCTGCTGCTGGAGGTCGCGACCCAGCCGGCTGCGGCACCCGTGCGGCGGCGACGGGCCACCACACACTGAGATTGGGCCTGCGGCGGACTGCCACGACCCGATGGGGGAATGTTGGTGGCAGATTCAGGGCATGGAGCGTTGCGATGGTGCAGGTGGATCGGGGAATTTCTCCCGCCACTTGATGCATCTCTGCGCATCGCGTTCTTCAAAGATCCGCATTGCAGCGTCCGGATTGAGTGAGAAACCGTCCTCCCGGTCCTCTGCCAGAGCTGAGATGCGCATGGTGTACCACACCGTCACGCCTCCCCTGGCCGGGGCCTCCAGGGCCGGAAACACCGGATCGCCCCCCGCCTGGGTCGTCCAGACTTCCGCAAGTCGCGGCTCGAGAACCAGCGTGCGAGCCAGACCGACCATGTCGGCCGCGCCACCGGCTACGGCATCCACGGCCTGCTCGCGCCTCTTGAACCCGCCAGAGACCATCAGCGGGATGCGGGTCCTGGTCCTTGCCTGGCGTGCAAAGTCCAGAAAGTAGGGCCCGCTTTCCGATGCGCCATCCGAACTTGCCTTCGCTCCGGGGAAATAGGTTCCGCCACTGATGTCGATCAGGTCGATCGAGGTCTGATCGAGAAGGCCGATTGCTTTGAGGGAATCGGCCTCGGTCAGCCCACCCTCCAGCTTGTCCGTCGCATTGATCCTGATCCCGACAGGAAACGAGGGGCCCACCGCACGCCGTATCCCGTCGATGATCTCGAGCACGATCCGGGTTCGTGCCTCGATCGAACCGCCGTAGCCATCATCCCGGTGGTTGAACAGGGGCGACAGGAACTGGCTGAGCAGGAAACCGTGCCCGGCGTGAATCTGGACGCCGGTGAACCCCGCGGCCTTCGCGCAGGCGGCGGTTTGCGCATACATGCCCGGCAGCGCCTGAATGTTCTCCAGCGACATGCCGGCACAGCGAAGCTGATCGAGATCGAGGGCGGACGGCCCCACCGGTTGGCTGATCGGCAGGTGTGAAAGGGCGCCGGCATGGCCGATCTGCGGCCAGAGATGGGCTCCCTCGATCACGGCGCGGTCGATCAACGTCTTGAGTGCCGCGCGATCGGTGTGCGGGCCCAACACCAGGTTGCCCGTGTTTTCGGGGAAACGGTGATCGCCCTGCACTTCACCGATGACCGAGAGCGCAACGCCACCCTGTGACCACCTCTCGTAGAGGCGAGCCTGTGCCTGGGTGGGGTCCCCGGCGCCATTGCCGAGGGAATCCGACATCGGAGACTTTGCTATCCGGTTTTTCAGGACCGCACCGCAGGGGAGCACCAGCGGCTCTCCAAGGGCATGCCGCGTGTTCGGCAAATTCGGCATCGGGCACCGCCGTGTCACTTGTGGGTTGGTTCCAGCGCCCTTGATACAGGAGGGAGCGACAAAGATAGAGCCATGAGAGCTGTCCTTTCGCAATGCATCGGACATGGCCATGGCGATTCGGGCGGTTGCCCGGCCTTCACGAGGGTCCGTTGCTTCTCATTTCGCTCCTGCAGCATGGCTTGCGAGGTCTTTTTCGCCCGATATGACGGAAATCACGAGGGTGATTGCCGTCACATGTGCGCGGCCAAGGGAATGGTGGGCGCGTTTTGCGCGGCCGTTAACCCATTGATTTCATGAATGAACGACGATTTGAGGAGCGTGTCACCACGTTCTGGGGCTTCTCGCGCCGTCTCCCCGGGGCGGTGTTGTCAGGCTGCGGGGGTGGGCGGACGCGATGAGAGGCAAAGGCTTCGGGAAAGGTCCATCTTCCAGTCATCGAACGGGGCACGACGCCTCGCTCCACCGGATCAACCAGATCGCTCTCAAGGGGACCACCCAATGTTCAAGAAGATCGCCACTGCCGCCACCGTCACCGCCGCCATGTTCGTTGCGGGCAACGCTCATGCCGCCGACACCTCCTCGACCCTGAAGATCAACGGCACGGTCGCCGCGGTCTGCACCGTTTCGATCGAGGACATGAGCCAGACGCTGAACCTGGTGCAGGGCGCCAACAAGACGGTCGTGGGCAAGATCACCGAAACCTGCA
>Ga0105054_10002326_pt1 | contig 30263 bp, 29 predicted proteins | sample BON02_FD_78091 | JGI IMG/M metagenome (GOLD analysis project Ga0105054, IMG submission 78091) | Freshwater microbial communities from Lake Bonney liftoff mats and glacier meltwater in Antarctica - BON-02 (megahit assembly) | ecosystem: Environmental > Aquatic > Freshwater > Ice > Glacier...
AGGCTCTTGCCGTCGAAGCCGAAGGCCCGGCCCTGTCGACACTCCGTCTCGAGCCGGTCGGCGTCGTCGGTGGCGTTGACCACGCCGTCGATGGCCAGCTGGCCGTGGCCGCGCGCGGCGGCGACGACGGCGGCCAGCCACGGCTTCAGCGGGTCGCGGTCGGGGCCCAGCACCAGATTCATCCGCTCGCTGAAATCGTTGATGCCGAGCATCAGGGCCGTGAGCGGGGCACCGGCCCCGGCGATCTGGTCGAGGCGCAGGACAGACAGCGGGGTCTCGACCATGATCCACAGGTTGACCCCGGCGGGCAGAATGGCGGCCACCGCGCCCACGGCCTCGGCGCTCTCGATCTTGGGCGCGACCACGAAATCGGGCCTGAGGTCGGCCAGGGCGACGAGGTCATCCGCGCCCCAGGGGGTGTCCAGACCGTTGACCCGGACGCCGACGCGGGACCGGAAGCCGCCAGCGGTCAGGGCGGCAACCGCTGCGGCTCGCGCCTCGGCCTTGGCGTCGGGGGCGATGGCGTCCTCGAGGTCGAGGATCACCGCATCGGCGTTCAGGTCCCGTGCCTTTTCAATGGCGCGGGGATTGGAGGCCGGCAGGTAGAGGACGGAGCGGGTCAGCTGCATCAGACCTTCCCCGTGACCGGGATCAGGGCTCCGGTGATGGCGCGGCTGTCGGGTGAGGCGAGGAACAGCATGACGCGGGCGAGGTCGGCGGGGGCGACCCATCGGGACGGGTCGGCGTCGGGCATGTCCTTGCGGTTCTGTTCGGTGTCTAGGATTGAGGGCAGGACGGCGTTGACGGTGACGGATGTGTCCTTGAGTTCCTCGGCCAGGCTTTCGGTCAGGCGGTGGACGGCGGCTTTTGAGGCAGCGTAGGCTCCCATGCCCGCCGCGCTCTTTAGTGCCGCATTGGCCCCGACATTGACGATCCGGCCTTCGGACGAGGCCTTGAGCCGGGGCAGGGCGGCGCGGCTGGCGTTCAGGGCGGTGGTCAGATTGAGGGCGAACATCCGGTCCCAGGCCGGATCGGCGTCATCGGTGGTCTGCCAGACGAAGCCACCGGCGATGTTGAGCAGGGCGTCCAGCCGACCGAACCGGGCGACCACGGCGGCGATGGCGGTCTGGGCCGAGGCCGGGTCGGTCAGATCGACGCCACCCAGGACCTGCACGTCCTCGGGAGCAGAGGCACCCGTCGCATGGTCGATGATCGCGACCTTGAGGCCGTCGGCCAGGGCGGCCTCGACGACAGCCCGGCCCAGCACGCCATGGCCACCTGTGATTGCGATCACCCGATCCGACATAGCGTGCCTCCCAAAAATTACCGTCCAAAGAGTCTGAAGACTGCACTCTCCGGGCCTTGGGACGGAAAAAACAGTGCAATGCGTGCACAGAGTGCAGTCCGTACAGTTAGCTGTGACCGAAGACCCGGATTATCAGCCCCTCAAGAGCCTGGGCGTCCACTGCGTCAAACGCGGACGTCTCGGTCGCGTCGATGTCGAACACGGCGATCAGGGTGCCGGCAGGGTCGAACACGGGCACGACGATCTCGCTGGCCGAGCGGCTGTCGCAGGCGATATGGCCCGGGAAGGCGTGGACGTCGTCGACGATCTGTGTGGCCCGGTCCCTTGCCACTGTACCACAGACGCCGCGGCCGAAGGCGATCCTGAGACAGCCCAGCGTGCCCTGGTAGGGGCCGACCACCAGTTCCTCGGGCTTGTCCGGATCGACGACATAGAAGCCGGTCCAGAAAAAGACCGGGAAGGCGTCGGCCAGCATGGAGGCGACGGTGGCCATGCGCGCGGTACGGTTGGGTTCGCCCTCGAGAACTGCCAGAATTTCGGCCTCGACCTCGGCATAGCGCGCGGCCTTGTCGGCAGGTCGATCGTCGCGGGCGGCATAGGCCATCTGGGCGCTCCGAGGGTTCGATGACGCATATAGGAGGCCATCACCCGACTGGCGAGGGCGAGATTTTCCCCTGACGCGCGAGTGACCAACCTGCTGTTTCCCGTGGAAAACCGTCCCTGGGTCACAAATTGGCCGCGATGCGGCAACGCTTTGGCGGAAGCTGGCGTTTACCTTGACAGATGGTTAACGGGGCCGGACTGTCCCAGCCGCGCAAGAACAGGCGCGATGGGCTTGGGGTGGTCCATTTTGGTCGTGCGAGGGGGAGTATGAGCGAGGGTCGATCCAATCCGGAAAGCGGCTCCCGTTTCGGTCGGGGCCGCGCCCCTGTGGCCATCGCTGCGGTCGCCGGGGTGCTGGCCCTCGCAGCCGTGGGCATGGTTTCGTGCGGCAACAACAGCGGCAATGGCGTGCAGTTCTGGCAACGCAGCGACGCAGGATCCAATGCCTGTCCGCGTCCCACCTCCCTGACCGGGTCCGAGTTCAACGCCCAGGAAACCGGCTTGCGGGCCTTGCGCCGGGCCGCCTTCCGCGGCGATTTCTTCGCCCAGCTTGAGCTGGGCAGCCGCTATGCGGCGACGCGGGCGACCGACAAGAATATCGAGGATCCGATCGAAAGCGCCACCTGGTACGCCATGGCGCTGGCCAATGACGGGGGTTATGCCCCGATCAACCGCGTTGACCGTGGCGGCTTCGGTGGCTGGCGACCGCTGTCGAAATACGATGATTGCCGGGCCTTTGAACGGCATACGGCCTATCAGCGGCTCGACCGCCAGCTGGGCCAGATGACCCGGGTAGAGCAGGAGGCGGTGCGCGACCGCGTCATCTATGTACTCTCGACGCAGGACGCCTACGGTTACCGCACCCTGGCGCGGCTGCATGACAGCCTGTACGGCCCGTTCGGCGAGCCCGAGGACAATCGCGAGGCGCGCGAGGCCTGGGGTCGCAACGAAGCCGGCAACAGCCGCGACCGCAACCGTCGCGGCTATTTTTCGGCGACCAATCTGTTCCAGCGCAACGACGTCGATGCCTATCTGTACAACTATCTGGCGGTGCAGACCGGTGACGTCGGGGCCTATGTCCTGCTGCAGGATTTCGAGCGCTCGGCACCCAGTCGCGGCCAGTATCAGAGCCTCGTCGAGACCAAGGCGCGGCAGTGGACGCCGCCGTTCGAATTCTATCCCAATGCTGCGCCGCGCTCGGGTGTGCCCTTCTCGGACGAGAGCCGTCCGCGCGGCGACGCCTATGAATACGCCCTTGGCCGGATGACCGGCGAACTGCCCTTCCTGCACGTCGGTCGGGCCCTGCGCTATCTGGGGATCAGCCAGACCCTCGCCAACCGGCCCGAGGATCTGTCCGGGCAACAGATCGAGACGCTGGAGGCCATGCTGGGCCATCCGATGGAAGGCCGACTGTCCAGTCTGGAACGTGTCCGCGCCATTCAGATGGCCGCCGTCAACGGCTCGTCCGAGGCCCAGCTGGTGCTGGCGGTGATGTATGCCGAGGGTATCGGCCTGCCGGCTGACTATGCCCGCGCCTTCAAATGGTTCGAGGAGGCCGCGCGTCAGGGCAGCCCCGAGGCCAAATTCGCCATGTCGAGCTATTTCGCGCTCGGCGTCGCGGGGGTGGCGGATCAGGACAAGGCCCAGGCCGTGGCCCTGCGTATCGATTCCGCCCTGTCCGGCTTCGGCCCCTCGGCCGGCCGCCTGCAGGCGGTGCTGGCCCAGGTCTCCCGTTCGCAGCAGCGCCGCTAGGAGGGCGGAAGCATGATCACCCACCGCACCTCGTCGGGCCTGATCGGCGGTATCGCCGCCATCGCCGCCGCCGTCAGCGTCTTCGCCCTGGACGATGGGCCCGCCTACGCCCAGACCGCCGCCAGGGTCGAAAGCCAGACGCGCCCGAATTTCGGCGTCCTGCTGGACCCGCCGACGCGCGGCGCGCGCAGTCGCAGTTCGAGCCACAGGCGCTATGATTATGGCCGGTATCGCCCCGACTGGCGGCCTGGCTCCTATCGGCCCGGTGGCGAGGAGATCGTGCTGATCGACTGTGGGGGCAACCCCGGCACCGGGGCCGTCGAGGATGCTGTGCGCCGGGTGCGGCCGGGTGGTACCCTGGTCATCCGCGCCCGCGGCGGTGCCTGCGTCGGCTGGCTGAACATCGACAAGCCCCTGACTATCATCGGCGAGGGCGGTTTTGATCCGCGCGACTGGGCCAGCAATCCGTCTCCGACGCTGATGGCCCCCGACGGCCTGCCCTGTATGACAGTGGCGCAGGGGGTGCGGGTCGAGATCCGCGACATGATGTTCGCTTCGCCGCGCGCGGGCGGTGCCGCCTGTATTGTTGGCTATGGTGCCGAGATCGTCCTGAACCGGGTCGGTTTCCGCCACGCCGGGGATGAGGCCGCCATCTATGCCGACGGCGGCCTGGTCGATATCCGTAACGCCATCATCGATGCCCAGACCATCGCCCCGGCCATCGTCGCGGACGGCGCGGTGTTTACCGCCCATGAGCTGGTGGTCACCGGGGCGCAGTCGGGGCTGGAGCTGGTGCCGGGTGCCGGCCAGACCTCACGCCTGTCGGCGGTCACCCTGAAGGGTACGGGTGCGCCCAATTCCTTCGGGCCGCGTTCGATCGGGATCGTCGTCCGCTCGGGTCGTGAGTATGGTCGGGTCGAGATCGAGAACACGGCCGTTGTCGGCTATGTTGAAGGCGTGGCCATCGAGGGTGCCTCGGTCAACATCAGCAACAGCCGGGTGGGCCGGTCGGACAAGGGCGTGGTCCTCTACAATGGCGAACTGCGCCTGTCCGACAGCCGCATCCGCGCCAGCACAGTCGGCGTTGCCGCCGCCTCGGGCCATGCGGTGGTGGTCAATAACGTCTTCGCCGGGGTGCGCGAAGTGATCTATGCCGAGAACCGGGCCACGGTCGAAGCCGAAGGCAACCGGGTCTGGTCGCAGTCTCTGTGCCGGCCACAGTTCCGTGACCGCTATCGTGGCCGCTACGAACCCTACTGGCGTCCCGGCCAGGGCTGGGAGTGTATGTACGGCTCCTATCCGCAGAACTGGTGGCAAGAGGAGGACGGGCTGCTGGGTCTGCCCTACCAGGACGACGGCTATCAGCTTGACGGCTATCGCGACTATCAGAGTGGCAACGGCTACTACACTCGCGATGGCAGATACGTTCGCGACGACCGCAATCGTGGCGACGACCGCTGGCGCGGTGGACGAGGCCTGTTCAACCGCTGACGGCTCGGGTTCAAGCCGAGGACGGCCCCGGCGCACTGCGTCCGGGGCCGTTTTCGTGAGGTGGTAGGCGCGGAGGGACTCGAACCCCCAACCAGACCGTTATGAGCGGTCGGCTCTAACCATTGAGCTACGCGCCCCCGGGACGACGCTATCCGCCTAGCAGCAGGCCCGGCGGATTGCCAAGCGTCATCGGCGTAGCGCCAGCCTGTCGCCGAATTCACGCCGATGAATGGAACCTGCTGCGGGGGGCGAGGCGTTCATTCAGACGCAAACGGCCAAGGTGCCGCCACGGTCGTCGCCCAGTCTCGGGCGCAACAGGCCACCCGCTTTCAGGAGTTCTGACCCCATGACCCGTTCCTTCGCCGCCGCCGCACCGCCGGCCCTGTCCAATCGCATGTTGATGATGAGCGGGGCCGTGATGGCCGCCGCCGCCCTGTTGGCCGCCGCACCGGCCGCCCGGGCCCAGTCGCAGCCGGACGGCAGCGCACCGATGATGATGCACGCCATGGCCGAGCGGCCGGCGCTGAACCTTTCGGCCTATGGTGAGGTCAAGACCGCGCCGGACATGGCCACCATCAGCTTTGGCGTGGTCACCGAGGCGATAACCGCCGCCGGGGCCATGAGCCAGAACGCCACGCAGATGAATCAGGTGATGGCCGCCCTGCGCCGTGCCGGGATCGAGGCCCGTGATGTGCAGACCTCGGGGCTGAACCTGTCGGCCCAGTATGACTATGTCCAGAACGAGCCGCCCAGGCTGCGCGGCTATCAGGCCACGAACCAGGTGACGGTGATCATCAACGATCTGACCCGGGTCGGCACGACGGCGGACGCCGTGGTCGCGGCCGGGGTCAATCAGATCAACGGCATCGGCTTTGGCCTGAGGGACCCTTCGGCGGCCGAGAACCAGGCCCGGCTGATCGCCGTGCGCAATCTGCAGGCCAAGGCGGCGCTGTACGCCAATGCCCTGGGCGTCGAGCTGGGCGGCATCCGCTCGCTGTCGGAAGGCGGCGGCAACGCGCCGCGCCCGCCGATGCTTTACGCCCGGGCCGAGATGGCCATGGACTCCGGCGGCTCGACCCCGGTCGCGGCGGGCGAGCTGACGGTGCGGATCGATATTTCCGGCGTCTATGACCTGAACCGGTAGGCCGCTTGTCATCCCGGCCGAAGCGAAGCGAAGAGCCGGGACGGCGTGCGTCGAAAGTCAGGAGCCTCCCGGAAATCGCGGCGCGATTGTCCGGGAGACGGGTTACGGTCGCGCCCTGTCCTGACCCGTCTCCCGGATAGCGGCTTACGCCGCTTCCGGGAGGAGACGTTTGCCTGGCCAGGCGTCCCGGATCGCCGCTTTGCGGCGTCCGGGATGACAAGCGCTCAGCCCCGCGAACTGCGCGCCAGCATCATGCCGACGCTGAGGTTCATGGCGTAGCAGATGCCGAGCACGGCCAGGGCGGTGATCGGGCCGTCGTCCATGAACCACAGCGGCAGGCTCCACGGCAGGCCGAGGATTTTCGCGGGCAGGAAGGTCAGCAGGCTGTCAGGCTGGCCCAGCAGCCGCAGGCCGGCGGGGGTGGCGATCAGCAGGGCGACGGCCCCCGCCACCGCATAGAGGGCGAAGAGCAGCCACTGCAGTCCCTGAAGTGTACGCGCCATGTTCGATCTCCCTGCGGGCAGGGGAGCCCCCGAACGGTGTCGGCGTCAAGCCGCGCGTTTGATCGCGTTGTCGTCGCCCAGCAGCACTACGGTCGGAGACCACTGGCGCGCTTCTTCCTCGGGCATCTGGCCGTAGGTGACGATGATGACCTTGTCGTTCTTCTGCACCAGCCGGGCCGCGGCGCCATTGACGCCGATCACGCGCGAGCCGCGCGGGGCCTCGATGGCATAGGTGGTGAAGCGCGCGCCGTTGGTGATGTTCAGCACATCGACCTGTTCGTGCGGAAAGATGCCGGCGGCGTCCAGCAGGTCGGCGTCGATGGCGATCGAGCCTTCATAGTCGAGGTCGGCCTGGGTCACCGTGGCACGGTGCAGCTTGGCCTTCATCAGGGTGACCAGCATGGGGGTGCGGTCCGGATGTGACGCGGGGCGTTCGGCCCCCGCTCGCAGAGGCCTCATATAGGGGTTTCGGGCCCGGCCATCAATCGGTGTCAGTGCGATGCAGCATCGGATGCTGCGGCGCGGCTCGCGCGTTACGGGCAGTTCATTTGACGGCAGGGCCTGTCGCCCTATGGTCAGGATGAGGCCATGCCCCGGCCCGCCGACCGGACCAAGCCCGTCACCATGAAGCAGTTTTTCCTGACCGTGCTCGGCGTCTTCGCCGGAATGTTCCTGTTCCTGGTGGTGGTGCCCTTCATCTTCATCACCATCGCCATCAGTTCGGCCTCGTCGAAAGTGCCGACGCCACGTAATACGGTGCTGGAACTGGACCTGCGCGGCGGGGTGACCGATCAGGCCCCCAATAATCCGTTCGCCGTCTTCGGCGGTTCGGGCCTGTCGACGCTGCAGATCGTCGATACCCTGGCCCAGGCCGGGGACGACAGCCGGGTCAAGGTTCTGCTGATTCGACTGCCGGAGGCCGGAATCGCCCCCGCTGCCGCCGACGAGATTCGCCAGGCCGTTCGCCGCTTCCGCGCCTCGGGGAAGACCGTCATCGCCCACAGTCAGGGCTTCCAGCCCGTCGGGGCCACGGTCTCCAGCTATATGATCGGGGCCTCGGCCTCGGAACTGTGGATGCAGAATACGGCCAGCTTCCAGCTGTCGGGCCTCTCGACCGACAGCCTCTTCCTGGGACGCGCCTTCGACAAATACGGCGTCAACGCCGAGTTCGAGCAGCGCTATGAGTTCAAGAACGCGGTCAATGAATATACCCAGAGCGACTATACCCCGGCCCATCGCGAGGCGATGACGGCGTGGATGACCTCGATCTATACCTCGGCCCTGGCCAATGCGGCCCAGGACCGCAGGGTGACGCCGGCGGCGCTGCGGACGACCATAGAGGCGGGCCCGTATTCGTCGGCCGAGGCGCTGCAACGCAAGCTGATCGACAAGATCGGCCAGGTCGAGGAGGCCGAGGCCGAGGCCAGGCGTCGGGCCGGACGCAATGCCGAAATCATGACGTTCGGCGACTATTCTTCCACCCATGGCCCGCGTGTGGGCTCGGGCCGCAATGCCATCGCCATCATCGGCGGTGAGGGGGCCATCATGACCGGCACGGGCGGCGGTGCCGATCCGTTCGGCGGCGGGTCGTCGATCATGTCCGACGATCTGGCCGAGGCGATCTACGACGCCGTCGCGGATGCCAGCGTCAAGGCCATTGTCTTCCGCGTTTCCTCGCCCGGTGGCTCGCCGGAAGCCTCGGAACAGATTCTGGCGGCGGTGCGGGCGGCCAAGGCGGCCGGCAAGCCGGTGGTCGTGTCGATGGGCGACTATGCGGCCTCCGGCGGCTACTGGATCAGTTCGGAAGCCAACTGGATCGTGGCCCAGCCCTCGACCCTGACTGGTTCGATCGGCGTATATGGTGGCAAATTCGTGCTGGCCGAGGCCTTGGGCCGGTTCGGCGTCGATATCCGCGCCCTGTCGGTCGGCGGCAGCTATGCCGACGCCTTCTCGCCGTCGCAGGATTTTAGCCCGGCGCAGCGGGCGGCCTTTGCGGCCCAGATTGACCGCACCTATGAGGAATTCATCGCCCGCGTCGCGGCCGGTCGTCGCCTGCCGCCCGCCCGGGTGCGCGAGATCGCCCGCGGCCGGGTGTGGACGGGTGCCCAGGCCAGGGAGATCGGTCTGGTAGATCAGTTGGGTGGACTGGAAGAGGCCGTCGCCAAGGCCCGCGAGCTGGCCCGGATCCCCGCCGATGAGTCGGTTCGGTTCAAACGCTATCCGGAAGCGCAGTCGCCGTTCGAGGCCCTGTCGCAGGCCTTTGGCGTCTCGGGCGAGGCGGCGCGGGTACTGGTCGGGATCGGCGGGGTCATGAATGATCCGGCCGCAGAAGCGGCGGTTCGCCGCATCCAGACCGACCGCGCCCGGGCGTCCGGTGCGTCGGTGCTGGCGGAACAGCCCTATTGAGGCCGTCGGCCGGGGCGGAACACTCGCCTGTGAAGGGGCCGGTCATTGACCGTTCACCCGTGGGGACCGACATTGAGGGTTCGGCGCTGTTCACGGCGTCTGAGAAGGTGACTTGATGGCCCAGTCCGACCGTCTGATCTTTGGCCCCGGGCGCGGGGCGGGCGGGCGCCGTCCGTCGAACCGCCTGCTGGCCTCGGTCCTGTGGCTGGGCGGTGTGATCGCGACCCTGGTGGCCATGGCCGTGGGCGCCGTGTTGGCAGTGTTCACCGCGGTCGCCGTGGCCGTCATCGCCCTGTTCGCCGCCGTTCTGGTCTTCTTTGCCGGACTGGCCATGGGCGCGCGCCGCAAGGCCGTGGTCCGCGCCCGCCGTACCGACGATGTCATCGAGGCCCGCAAGGTCGACGGGGCCTGGGTCGCCTATGGCTGGGAGCGGCCGGGGCGGTAGGGCCGTGTGGGTCGTCGAGGACGCGCCATCCCCCAATTTTGACAACCGCCGGGCACCGCCCGACATGCTGGTGCTGCACTATACTGGCATGCGCACCGCCGATGAGGCCGTCGCGCGCCTGAGGGACCCCGAGGCGAAGGTCTCCGCCCACTATGTCGCCGGCGAGGACGGTTCGATCCTGCGGCTGGTGGCCGAGGAACGCCGTGCCTGGCACGCGGGCTGGGGGGTCTGGCAGGCCGAGACCGACTGCAATGCGGCCTCGATCGGCATCGAGATCGTCAATCCGGGGCATGAGTTCGGCTATCGCGACTTTCCCGAGGTCCAGATCGAGGCGGTGATCGGCCTGATCGGCGACATCCGCAGCCGCTGGACCATCCCCGACGCCCGTATCATCGGCCATTCCGACCTGGCCCCAGAGCGGAAACAGGACCCGGGCGAACGGTTCCCGTGGAAACGGTTGGCCGCAATCGGGCATGGCCTGTGGTTCGAGCCGGCGAACGAGCGGATCGCGGCCCTGGGTGTGCCGCTGTCGGTCGGCGATGAGGGGCTGGGCGTGATTGTGTTGCGGGCGGGCCTGCACCGGCTGGGCTATGGGCTGACGCCGGGCGGCGACTATGACGAGGCGACGCGGCTGACCGTCGAGGCGTTCCAGCGCCACTGGCGGCCGGGGCAGGTCGACGGCGTGGCCGACGGCGAGACGCGGGCGACCCTGATGGGGGTGCTGCAACTGGCGACGGCGGAGAGCGTGACGGGGGTGTTGGGTTAGGTTGATGGCCATGCCCAGTCTTGGCCGCGACAGCCAAGCGCAGCCAGCCTAACGGTCCATCCTATGCTGGCCGGGGCCAAAAACGCGCATGACCGTCACCTCCAGTGCTTCCGAATCGATTTTGTAGATGACGGTGTGACCCTCAATCAGCCGCTGCCGTGTTCCCGGCACGGAACCCATGGGCCCGATCCTGCCTGAATTGCAGTTCGGCCAGGGCGCGGCTGATGCGTACAATCCTCAACTGTGCCTTCAGTCCGCTGCCGGGCTGGAGCAGCCATTTCCTGATCGCGTTGAGGTCGCGTCTGGCGCGGGCGGTGAAGGTGACCGAATAGTCGGTCATCAACTGATGGCCGGATCTTCCAGCTCTTCCCCGGCAGCCCAACGGTCGAGCCAGTCGAGGGCTTCCTGACCGCCGATCACCCGTCCGCCGGCGATGTCGTCCTCAGCCTCTGCAATCCGCTCGCGCTCCCACGCCAGACGCGCCTCCCGCTCGGTCGGGGTCTCTGTTGCGTGGTCGACGGGGTATGTCGGAACAGGCTGTGCCATGGGCCGAAGTTACCACGACCTGCCCTCGCTGGCATCATTCGATTGACCCTCGCGCCGCTGCGGCGCACTAACCACGCCGTCAGACGGTCGGGCGGTCGCCCTTCTTTGCTGAAGCTTCGCAGGGCTTGCCCTCTGGAGCCTTGGCGAAAGAGGGAGGAAAGTCCGGGCTCCACGGTGAAAAGGCGGCGGGTAACGCCCGCCCGGGGTGACCCGAGGGATAGCGCCACAGAAAGCAAACCTCCGGACCTGCGGGACCGGTAAGGGTGAAAGGGTGGGGTAAGAGCCCACCGCGTGCCTGGCAACAGGGACGGCATGGCAAGCCCCGCCTGGAGCAAGACCGAATAGGGACGTCGCGCGGGGCTTGCTCCGCAGGGTTCATCGCCCGAGGCGTCCGGGTAGGTCGCGAGAACCGTCCGGTAACGGGCGGTCCAGAGGAATGATCGTCACCATCCTTCGGGGTGGAACAGAACCCGGCTTACAGACCGTCTGACATTCTTTTTTGGAGGCCTGTCGCGAGCCGCGCGGCGGCTCGCTACCTGAGGCCGATTGGGCGCTATCGCGTGCGACGCGGTTGCTCGCTGCTGGAGCGCGGGCGTTAACCTTTCGGCCCGCAATGCGGCGCAGGATTGGTCCACAGTCCGCCAATACTGTCCATGTTCTATGTATGTTCACGTCTATACAGGCCGGTTCGCCGCAATTGAGGTTAACGGCACCCACTAATCCCATTGAGGCCCATTTCATCCCATGCTATCCCATTCGCTTGGCTAGCGTAGTCGTCGCCGCTTGGCGTGCAAGGGATCAGAGGGGCGGGCCGAAGGGTCCGAGTTGGGGCAGGCGTGTTTCTCGGGACCTATGAGAAGCAACTCGACGGCAAGCGGCGCCTGCAGGTGCCGCAGGAGTTCCGTGTCGCCGGCAAGGGCGTCGAGACCGGTGTCTTCTGCCTGCTCTCGCTGGTCGACGATTGCCTGGAGGCCGGCGGGGACGATCTGACGGCGCTCTATGTGCAACGGATCGAGGCCCTGCCGTTCGGCAGTCCGGCCCGGGACGCCCTGGAAGAAGCCTTCTATGGCGGCCAGCGGCACCTGTCCTACGACGGCGGCGGTCGTATCACCCTACCGGAGAGCCTGTGCCAGGAGGCCGGGTTGGGCGAAGACCTGGTCATCGTCGGCAAGGGGGCGCGGTTCCAGATCTGGGACAAGGCCCGGTGGGCGGCGCGCAAGGCACCGGTTCGGGCCCTGGCGCGGGTCGTGTTCACGGGGGAGGGCGGATGACAGCGCCCCACGCCCCCGTGCTGCTCGCTGAAGTCATCGAGGCCCTGGCCCCGGGCACCGGGGATGTGATCATTGACGCCACCTTCGGTGCCGGCGGCTACGCCCGCGCCATCCTTGCGACCGGAGCGACCGTGATCGCCCTCGACCGCGATCCGACGGTCCAGTCCCATGCTGATGCCGTGGCCAACGACTATCCCGGCCGGTTCCGGCTGGTGCGCACGCCCTTCTCGGGTCTGGCCGAGGCCTTTGCCGACAGCGGCGAGGCGCGGCTGGACGGGGTGGTGTTCGACATCGGCGTCTCATCGATGCAGCTGGATCAGGCCGGGCGCGGCTTTTCCTTCATGCGCGACGGGCCGCTGGATATGCGGATGTCCGCCAATGAGGACCATGGGGGCGAGACCGCCGCCGAGATCGTCAACGGCTGGGACCATGGGCCCATGGCCCATATCTTCAAACTGTATGGCGACGAGCGCCAGTCGGGCCGGGTCGCCACCGCCATCCTGCGCCGCCGGGTGGAGAAGACGTTCGAGCGCACGCTGGATCTGGCCGAGGTGGTCGAAAAGGCCCTGGGCGGCCGTCGCGGCGCGCCGATCCATCCTGCCACCCGCGTGTTCCAGGCCCTGCGCATCGCCGTCAACGACGAACTGGGCCAGTTGCGCCGGGGGCTGGAGGCCGCCGAGGCCGCCCTGTCGCCCGGCGGTCGCCTGGCGGTGGTGACCTTCCACTCGCTGGAGGACCGGATCGTCAAGGCCTTCCTGACCGAGCGAACCGGCAATGCGCCCGGCGGTTCACGCCACGCCCCGGTCGCCATCGAGACCCGCAAGCCCAGCTTCACCCTGACGTTCAAGGGCGCACGCGAGGCCGGCGAAGCCGAACGGGCGGACAATCCCCGCGCCCGGTCGGCCAAGCTGCGCGCCGCCGTCCGCACTGACGCCGCGCCCTGGGGTCCCATCGCAGGGAGGATCGCCGCATGAGCCCGGTCCTCGCCACCCTGAACCGGCTTTATGGCTGGAAGATTCGCGGGGTTCGCTGGATCGAGATCGCCGGCGTTCTGCTGGTCGCGGCCATGGTCTTCTCGGTCTATCTGGCCAAGGCGGCCGCGGCCCGCGAGAGCGCCCGCATCTCGGACCTGGAGCGTCAGATCAGCGACAATGGCCAGCGAGTGCGGTTGCTGCGTGCCGAGGTGGCCCGGCTGGAGCAACCCAATCGTCTTGAAGCCCTGTCGCGTGACGCTGGACTGGGTCCGGTCGATGTGCACCGCCAGGCGACGGTCGGGAGCCTGCCTGGCCTGGCCCCGATCCCGGAGCCGCGTCCGGTGGTGATCGCCCCCACCCCCACCCCCAACCCCCGCCCGACCCCGACGCCGGAGGTCGAGCGATGAGCGCGCAAGACCCGCACGCCGGTGCCCGGCCGGCTTCGTCCCGGGATTTGCGTCGGTTCACTCCGTCGTGGCGCTGGTTGACCGAGATGATGTGGTGGGTCGAGCACGCCTTTGGCCGGGCCCGCGCCAATGCCCGCCCCGAGGAAGACGCCCGGGTTCGAATCTTCGTCATCCTGTCGTTCTTCTCGGCGGCCTTCGTCTGCCTGACCCTGGGCGCTATCCATGCCGCCCTGCTGACAGCGACCAGCGGCGGTGGTGTGTCGACCCATCCCAATGCGGTGGTACGGGCCGATATGGTCGACCGTAACGGTGCCCTGCTGGCCACCAATATCGTCCACTACGGCCTCTATATCGATCCAGCCCAGGTCTGGGACCGCCGGGCAGCGGAGACGCAGATCCGGCGTACCCTGCCACGGGTGTCGAAGACCCGGCTGGACGCCGCCCTGTATGGCGAGCGGCGGCTGCTGGTGGTCAACCGCATGACCCCGCGCGAGAAGGTCGCGATCCACAATCTGGCCCTCGGCGGCGTCAGTTTCGAGCCCGAGGATGTGCGCATCTATCCGCTGGGTGAGTCAGCGCGCCATGTGGTCGGCAATGTCGATACCGGCGGGGTCGGCCTGTCCGCCGCTGAACGCGCTTTCAACGATGAAATCCGTGCCGCCGGGGCCCGGGGCGAGAGCTTCCAGATATCCATCGACCTGCGCGTCCAGGGCGTGCTCGAGAACGAACTGGCCGCCGCCGCGACCGCGACCGAGGCCAGGGGCGCGGTCGGTATCATCACCGACGTCCAGACCGGCGAAGTGCTGGGCATGGCGAGCTGGCCGGCGTCAAACTCGCGCAACCTGGCCACCGCCGCCACCTATGAGATGGGGTCGGTGTTCAAGACTTTCACCGTCGCCGCTGCCATCGACACAGGCCGGGCCGATATGAACACCCTGCTGGATGCCTCCGAGGCGCTGCAGATCGGCAGCCGCCGGATCACGGACTTCCACGCCCAGAACAAGGTGATGACGCTGGAGGAGGTCTATCTGCACTCGTCCAACATCGGCACCTCGCGTCTCTCGACCGAGATGGGACCGCGGGTCATGCGCGACTATTTCGAACGCTTCGGCCTGATGTCGCGGGCCCCGTTCGAGATTCCGTCGGAAGCGCCGATCGTGCCTCACGAATGGTCGGACTCGACCCTGGCCTCGTTGTCGTTCGGTTATGGTATCTCGATCACGCCGATGCAGATGGCGGCGGCCATGGGGGCTCTGACCAACGGCGGGCGGTTCATCCCCCTGACCCTGCGAAAGGGCGGTAGGCCGGATGTCCGGGGCCGCCAGATCGTCTCGCCCGAAACCTCCCTGACCATGCTGGACCTGATGCGCCGCAATGTCGTGAGCGGGTCGGGCGGGCGGGCCGAGGCCGCGGGCCTTCGCGTCGGCGGCAAGACCGGCTCGGCCAACAAATCGGTCAACGGCCGCTACAATGCCGCTCATGCGGTCGGCACCTTTGCCGGGGTCTTCCCCGCCGATGGTCCGATCAATGCCCGCCGTTACCAGATCCTCATTCTGATCGACGAGCCCCAGACCTATCCGCGCACCGGCGGCTTTGTTGCCGCTCCGGCGGTGGGGCGTATCGCTGACCGCATCGCCCCCTTCCTCGGCGTCGAGCGTCGCGCCGATCCCTATCGCACCGCCGTCGGTGACCGCATCCCGGCCTTCGAAGACCGGGAAGGGGACGGGCGATGAGCGCACCCCGTCCCGCCCCGATCAAACTGTCCGAACTGCTGCGCCGCGACGTAGTGGCTGATCCGATGATCACGGGCGTCACGGCCGACAGCCGCAAGGTTGGGCCGGGATCGCTGTTCGTGGCCCTGCCCGGCAGCGCCGCTGACGGACGCGCCTTCATTCCCCAGGCCCTGTCGCAGGGGGCCGCCGCCGTGCTGGCACCCAATGACACCGATGTCCGCCTGGCTCCGGTATTGATCACCTCGGGCGATGTGCGCCGTGCCTATGCCATTGCCGCGCGCGGTTTTTACGGATCCCAGCCCGCGACCTGCGTCGCCGTCACGGGCACCAATGGCAAGACCTCGGTCGCGGCCTTCTGCCGTCAGATCTGGGCCGCCCTGGGCCTCCATGCCGCGAGCATGGGCACCCTCGGGGTTTTGGCACAAACGGGTAACGTTAACCGCGCGTTGACGGGGCCCGGCCTGACCAGTCCCGACGCCGCAGACGCCGCACGGATGCTGGCCGATCTGGCCGAAGGCGGTGTCACCCATCTGGCGCTTGAGGCCTCATCGCACGGGATCGACCAGCGCCGGCTGGACGGGGTGACACTGCAGGCTGCGGCCTTCACCAATCTGAGCCAGGACCACCTCGACTATCACGGCGACATGACGGCCTATCGCGACGCCAAGTTGCGCCTGTTCGACACCCTGCTGCCGCGCGGGCGGACAGCGGTGCTGAACGCCGACTCGGACGCCTATTCCAGTTTCGCAGCGGCCTCGATCATGTCGGGTCTCGGCGTCATGGCCGTGGGCGAGCGGGGCCGGGATCTGTCGCTGGTGGCGCGTCAGGCGACGCCGGAAGGTCAGCGCCTGACCATCGACGCCCGCGGGACGTTGTTTGAAGTGCTGCTGCCGTTGGCGGGGGCTTTCCAGGCCTCGAACGCCCTGGTCGCCGCCGGGCTTTGCATCGCCGCCGGAGAGTCGGTTGAACGGGTGCTGGCCGGGCTCGAAAAAATCACCGGGGCCGAGGGCCGACTGCAACGTATTGCGGGCCGTGGTCCGGGAGGGTCGCCGGGCGAGGTCTATGTCGACTATGCCCACACCCCCGACGGGCTGGAGACGGTACTTAAGGCGCTGCGGCCGCATGCGACGGGTCGCCTGATCGTGGTGTTCGGGGCCGGCGGCGACCGCGACAAGGCCAAGCGACCGATGATGGGCGAGATCGCCGGTCGGCTGGCCGATGTCGCCATCGTCACCGACGACAATCCCCGCTCCGAGGATCCCGCCGCCATTCGCCAATCGGTTCGCGCCGGCTGTCCCGCGGCACGCGTGATCGGCGACCGCCGTGCCGCCATCCGTGAGGCCATCGCGCTGATGGGCGACGGAGATGTGGTGGTCATCGCCGGAAAAGGGCATGAACAGGGTCAGATCGTCGGCGGTGTCACCCACCCGTTCGACGACGCCACCGAAGCCGCCGAAGCCCTGCGCCTCCATGCCTGAAGCACCACTCTGGACCTCCGCCGAGATCGTGACCGCCACGGGCGGGGTCCTGTCCGGCCCTGCTTTCGAGGCGACGGGGATCACCTACAACAGCCGAGAGATCGTTCCCGGCGACCTCTTTCTGGCGCTGAAGGACGCGCGGGACGGCCATGATTTCGCGGCCGCTGCCTTCGCAGCCGGTGCGGTCGGGGCGCTTGTCGAACGGGCGGTCGAGGGCGGGTCGCCGGTGGTGGTCGCTGACACCCTGATCGCGCTGGAGGCGCTGGGCATGGCGGCGCGCGACCGGACACCGGCCCGGCGCGGGGCCGTGACCGGCTCGGTCGGCAAGACCAGTGTGACCCAGGCGATCAAGGCCGGGCTGGACCTGGCGGGTCCGTCCCATGCCTCGATCAAGAGCTACAACAACCATATCGGCGTGCCCCTGACCCTGTCGCGGATGCCGCGGACGACCGAGCGTGCCGTGTTCGAGATCGGTATGAATGCGCCCGGTGAAATCGCGCCCCTGTCGCGGATGGTGCGGCCACATGCGGCCTGCGTCACCACTGTCGGTCCAGTGCATATCGAGGCCTTCGCCGACGGCGAGGCCGGGGTAGCGACGGAAAAGGCGGCGATCTTCGAGGGGCTGGCCGTCGACGGCGTGGCCATCTTCAACAATGACGTGGCATTCGCCGGCGTTCTGGACGTGGCTGCCCGCCGTGCCGGCGGGCGTATCGCCACCTTCGGCTCGACCGCCGGCTGTGACGCCCGGTTGATCGATTTCCAGCCGCATGAGACCGGTGCCCGGGTCCGGGCTGAATGGTACGGCAAGCCCCTCGATTTTCCGCTGGCCCAGTCCGGTTTCCACTGGGGGCTGAACAGTCTGTGCGTGCTGCTGATGCTGGACGCCCTCGATGTGCCGCTGGAGACGGGCCTGGTCGCCCTGTCGGAATTCCAGCCGCTGGCCGGGCGTGGGCAGACCACTGTGGTCCATGCGCCGGGCGGTGATTTCACCCTGATCGACGAGAGCTACAACGCCAACCCGCTGTCGATGGCGGCGGGTTTCCGCAGCCTCGGCGCGCGCCCTGTGCCGCCGGGTGGACGCCGGGTCGTGGTGCTGACCGACATGCTGGAGCTGGGCGACCAGTCCGAGGCCCTGCACGAGGGCCTGTCCGGGCCGATCGACGCCGCCGGCCTCGATCTGGTCCATGCCGCCGGGCCGGAGATGAAGCGTCTCTATGACGACCTGCCGACCTCGCGTCAGGGTCTGTGGCGCGAGACCGCCGCCGAACTGGCCGCCGAGGCGGCGATGCTGGTCGGGACCGGGGACATCGTCATGGTCAAGGGTTCGAACGGATCGAAGGCGACGCTGGTGGCCAAGGCCCTGGCGGCGCTCGAAGCCCCCTCAAACAGCGACGCGCCGGGCGCGGAGCGATAGGGAACGCACTATGTTTTATCTGCTCTATCTCCACTACGCCGACATCGCGCAGGACTATCCGCTGCTCAATCTGGTCCAGTACCAGACGGTGCGGGTGGCGCTGGCCATGGCCACAGCCATGATTGTCGCCGTCACCATGGGCAGCCGTTTCATCGCCTGGATGCGGGTCAAACAGGGCAAGGGCCAGCCGATCCGCTCGGACGGGCCGGTTTCGCACCTGTCCAAGGTCGGCACCCCGACCATGGGCGGGTTGATGATCCTGGCCGGGATCGCGGTGGCGGTGTTCCTGTGGGGAGACCTGACCAATCCCTATATCTGGATCGTCTCGGGCGTGACCGCCGCTTTCGGCCTGCTGGGCTTCGTCGATGACTACGCCAAGATATCGAAACAGACCTCGGCCGGGCTGACCTCGAAACAGAAGCTGCTGGCCCAGGTAGTGATCTCGGTCGTGGCCGGTGTTCTGACGGTGCTGTGGATGGAGGCTTCGCCGACCACACCCAATCTCGAGACCTCGATCGCCTTCCCCTTCTTCAAGGCCGTTCTGCTCAATGTCGGCTGGTTCTATGTCCTGTTCGCGGCCTTCACCATGGTGGGGTTCTCCAATGCGGTGAACCTGACCGACGGGCTGGACGGTCTGGCCATCGTGCCGGTGATGATGGCAGCGGGGGCCTTTGGCATCATCAGCTATCTGGTCGGCAATTTCATCTTCTCGGACTATCTGGGCGTCCACCATGTTCCGGGCTCGGGTGAGTTGGCCATCTTCTGCGCCGCCATCATCGGCGGAGGCACAGGCTTCCTCTGGTACAATGCGCCGCCGGCCAAGATCTTCATGGGCGACACCGGGTCCCTGGCCCTGGGCGGCGCGCTGGGGGCCATCGCTGTTGCCACCAAACACGAACTGGTGCTGGGCATCGTTGGCGGCCTGTTCGTGATTGAGGCCGCCTCGGTCATGATCCAGGTCGCCTATTTCAAGGCCACGAAGAAACGCATCTTCCTGATGGCTCCGATCCACCACCATTTCGAGAAGATGGGCTGGCCGGAATCGACGGTTGTGATCCGCTTCTGGATCGTCTCGGCCATGCTGGCGCTGCTGGGCCTTGCCACGCTGAAGCTGCGGTGAGGACGGCGACACCACTCGTCCCTTCTCCCGCTGGGAGAAGGTGGCTCGCATGGCCGGATGAGGGTCAGCTGCTGCCGTCGGCGAAGCCGTCGCTCGGTCGGCGCTGCGGCTCTCGCCGACCCCGTGACCCGACCCTCACCCTTTCGCGCAAGACCAATCGCCCCGAGTGGCTCCCGGGCGCTCAAGCCCTCTCCCGACAGGAGAGGGTAATATGATCCCGGTTCCCGGCTTTGAAGGGCGACGGATCGCGGTGTTCGGCCTGGGACGGTCGGGGCTGACGGCGGCGCGGGCGCTGAAGGCCGGCGGGGCCTTGCCGATCCTCTGGGACGACAGTGTCTCCAGCCGGATGCAGGCCGAGGCCGAGGGGTTCGCGGTCGAGGACCTGACCGTCGCTGACTGGTCGGGGTTTGCGGCGCTGGTGCTGTCGCCCGGTGCCCCCCTGACCCATCCCACGCCGCACTGGACAGTGGACAGGGCGCAGGCCGCGGACGTCGAGGTGATCGGCGACATCGAGCTGTTCGCGCGGGCCATCGCCGCATTGCCGGCAGGTGAACGACCGAAGGTGGTGGCCATCACGGGCACCAACGGCAAGTCGACCACCACGGCCCTGATCGGCTGGGTGCTGAAGCAGGCCGGGCTGACCGTCCATGTCGGCGGCAATATCGGCATCGGGGTGCTGGCTCTGCCGAAGCCGACCCCGGAGGCGGTCTATGTGATCGAGGTGTCGAGCTACCAGCTGGACCTGACGACCCGTTTCGCGCCGGACGTGGCCATCCTGACAAACATCAGCCCTGACCATCTGGACCGACATGGCAGCATGGACGGGTATGTCGCGGCCAAGGCGCGCGTCTTTCAAGCGCAAGGGACGGAGGGGCTGGCGCTCGTGGGCATGGACGAAAGCTGGGGTCGGACGGTAGCGGGGGACCTCAAAGTCGCCGGTCGCCCGGTCATGATGATCAGCCGTTCCCCTTCTCTCCTCGAGGGAGAAGGAATCCGCATTGCTGACGGGGTGCTCAGGGTGGACGGCCTGCCGGATATCGATCTCCGTGCCGCCCGCTCGCTCCCCGGTCGCCACAACGCCCAGAACGCCGCCTTCGCCTTGGCCACCGCCCGCGCGCTCGGTGTCTCGCACGCTGCCGCCGTCGAAGGTCTGCTAAGCTTCCCCGGCCTTGCCCACCGGATGGAGGAGGTCGGCCGCCTCGACCGGGTGCGGTTCATCAATGACTCCAAGGCCACCAATGCCGACGCTGCGCGGCAGGCGCTGGCGTCCTATGAGCGCTGCTTCTGGATCGCCGGTGGTCGCGCCAAGGGCGGCGGCATTGACGATCTGGAGGACCTGTTCCCGCGCGTGGTCGAGGCCTTTCTGATCGGCGAAGCGGCCGGGCCGTTCGCCGCCCGGCTGGGCGAGACGCCACACCGGGTCAGCGGCGATATGACTTCGGCCGTCGCGGTCGCATACGAGGCCGCCACCGCCACGGGCCGCGAGGAGGTGGTGTTACTGTCGCCCGCCGCCGCCAGTTTCGACCAGTATCCCGACTTCGAGGCGCGGGGCGAGGCGTTCCGCGCCGCCGTCCTCGCCCTCGGCGCACGACCCTTTTCGGGCCCCGCGGGCGCATCATGAACCAAGGCTACAGCCCCGCCTTTTCGCGCAATGACCAGAGTGCGATCGCCAAATGGTTCTGGACTATTGACCGGAGTCTGCTGGCCGCGGGCCTGACCCTGATCGGGCTCGGCGTGGCGCTCAGCTTTGCCTCCAGCCCGGCCGCCATTCTCGCCGATGAGTCGATCACGGACCCGTTCCATTATTCCTGGCGGATGATCGTCTGGGCCATGGGCGGCACGGGAGCCATGCTGATCGCCTCCCTGCTGTCGCCGCGCGGGGTGCGCCGGATCGCCTTGCTGGCCCTGCTGGGCGCGATCGTCATCATGGCCGCCCTGCCTTTCATCGGCAATGAGGTGAAGGGGGCGGCGCGCTGGATCAATCTTGGCCCGTTCAGTCTGCAGCCGTCGGAGTTCGCCAAGCCGGGGCTGATCGTCTTTGCCGCATGGATGTTCTCGGAGACGCAGAAGGGGCAGGGGGTGCCCGGTGTCTCCATCGCCTTCGCGACCTGGGCCCTGTGTGTGGGTCTGCTGTTGATCCAGCCCGACATCGGCCAGACCCTGCTGATCACCACCACCTTCATGGCGGTCTTCTTTATGGCCGGGGTGCCGCTGAAATGGGTCGCAGCCCTGGCGGCAGCCGGGGCGGGCGGGATCGTCGGCCTGTATTTCGCCTTCGGTCACATGCGCGACCGTCTGAGCCGTTTCTTCTCGCCCGAGACCGCCGACACCCATCAGATCGACCGCGCCTCGGAAGCCATCCGGGCCGGGGGTCTGGTCGGGCGCGGGGTCGGCGAGGGGGTGATGAAACGCCACGTCCCCGACCTGCACACCGACTTCATCTATTCCGTCGGGGCCGAGGAGTTCGGCCTGGTCCTGTCGCTGGCCATGATCGCCCTCTATGCCTTCATCGTCGTGCGCGGGATGCGGCGGGCCATGAAGCTGACCGATCCGTTCGAACAGACGGCGGCGGCGGGTCTGTTCATGCTGATCGGGCTGCAGGCCTGTATCAATATCGCGGTGAACCTGAACCTGATCCCGACCAAGGGGATGACCCTGCCCTTCATCAGCTATGGCGGTTCGTCGATGCTGGCCATGGGCTTGACCATGGGGCTGGCCCTGGCCCTGACACGTCGCCGACCCGGTGCCTATGAGCCGGGGGGCAGTCTGCCGGATCGTGGACGGATTTTGCCCTAGGGACGGTGCGTCGGCCCGGTGAAAAGTGCTAGTGAGCAACAGATGAGCGGGTTCGCTCCGGCGGCTGCCTCGGTGGCTTACTCCTTGCTCACTGGCACTTTTCACCCAAACAGCCCGAGACCGCGAATGAGCTCCAGAGTCTGCGTCGTCGCCGCCGGAGGAACCGGCGGGCATATGTTCCCGGCTGAGGCGCTGGCGCGCGAGCTGGCGGGGCGCGGCTGGAGCATCGTGCTGGCTACCGATCACCGGGGCGAGAGCTATGCCCAGGGGTTCCCGGCCGAAGAGCGGATCGCGCTGGATGCCGCCACCGGTCGTGGACCTATCGGGATGGCGAAAGCCGGCGTCGCCATCGCGCGCGGCGTGGTCAAGGCCCGGGCGGCGCTGAAACGGCTGGATGCGGCGGTGGTGGTCGGGTTCGGCGGCTATCCTTCGGCCCCGGCCCTGCTGGCGGCCCTGAGCCAGGGCCGGCCGACCCTGCTGCATGAACAGAATGCGGTGCTGGGGCGGACCAATCGCTGGCTAAGCCCATATGTCGGTGCGGTCGCAGCCTCGTTCCCGAACCTGCGGATGGTCCCGTCCGGAGTCGACGCGCGGGTGAGCCTGATCGGCAATCCCGTGCGGTCCGACATCCGGGCCCTGTACGAGCGGGCCTGGACTGGGCCGACGGCGCGTGGCCCGATCCATGTGCTGGTCACCGGCGGCAGCCAGGGCGCGCGCATCCTGTCCGAACTGGTGCCGCAGGCACTCGCCGCCCTGCCGGTGCCCCTGCGCAAACGTCTGCGGGTGCAGCAGCAGTCGCGCGCTGAAATGCTTGAAACCGCTCGTGCCGTCTATCAGGCGGCGGGGATCTTGGCCGAGGTGGCCCCGTTCTTCGGCGACATGGCGCGGCGGCTGGAGACCACCCATCTGGTCATCGGCCGGGCTGGGGCCTCGACCTGTTCGGAACTGGCGGTGGCGGCCCTGCCGTCGCTGCTGATCCCGTTGAAGATCGCCATGGACGATCACCAGCGGTTCAATGCCGCCTCTCTCGCCGGGGCCGGTGGGGCCGAGGTGGTTCTGGAGGATGCGGCGACGGTCGAGCGGCTGACGGCGGCGTTGCTGTCGTTACTGTCCGACCCCGGGCGGCTGGCGGTGATGAGCGCGGGCGCGAAATCGGCGGCTCTGCCGGATGCAACCGCCAGGCTGGCGGACATGGTGGAAGCGGCTGGCCGGTAGATGCCGGCCCGGTAAGAATTCGTGCGCCGTCGTAACCGCCCATTGACCGTGGTGCGCATAGACTGCCGCCATGACGCGATTCATGACCCTCGATTTCGCCGACGGCGACCGGACGCAGATGCTGGGCCGGGTGCTGGGCATGGCGCGCGGGGCCTATGGCTATGTGGTGACGCCCAATGTCGACCATGTGGTCAAGCTGATGGATGGTCGGGTCGGGCGCGCGGTCTATTCCGAGGCCGACCTCAAGATCTGCGACAGTCGGATTCTCAGCCATCTGGCACGGCTGCGGGGCGTGACCCTGCCGGTCTATCCGGGCTCGGACATGACCGCCGACCTTCTGGCCAGCCCGGAGACCGAAGGTCTGACTATTGCCGTCTTCGGCCCGGACCGGGCCGCGTTCGATGAACTGGCCGCCCGTTATCCGCTCCAGACCCTGAAATTCCTTGAGGCCCCGATTCTGGTTCCCGGCACACTGGGCTGGAGGGCGGCTGTCGGACACGCCGCCCGGGCGGAGTGGGACGTGCTGCTGGCCTGTGTCTCCTTTCCGAAACAGGAGCTGTTCGCCCACGCCCTGCGCGCGGCGGGCCGCCAGACGGGCGTCACCCTGTGCGTCGGGGCCTCGGTGGATTTCCTGACCGGTCGCCAGCAGCGGGCGCCGAAGGTGTTCCAGCGCCTGTCGCTGGAGTGGTTGCACCGGTTGCTGAGCCAGCCGAGGCGGATGTTCCGGCGCTATGTCATCGAGGGCCCGGCGATCTTCGGCTGGTTCGTGCGGACGGAATTGCTGAAGGGTTGAAGAGTGTCAGTGAGCCAGAGGTGAGCCGCTGTAGGAAACGCCAGGGTGACCCTTGCTCACCCCTGGCTCACTGACACTCTTCACCCACCTCATCACGCCGCCACGATCTCTTCCGCCTGCCGCAGGTCGACGCTGACCAGCTGGCTCACGCCCCGCTCGGGCATGGTGACGCCGTAGAGACGGTCCATCCGGCTCATGGTCACCGGGTTGTGGGTGATGACGATGAAGCGGGTGTCGGTGCGCTTGCGCATCGCGTCCAGCATGCGGCAGAAACGGTCGACATTGGCGTCGTCCAGCGGGGCATCGACCTCGTCCAGCACACAGACCGGGGCCGGATTGGCCAGGAAGACGGCAAAGATCAGCGCTGCCGCTGTCAGGGCCTGTTCCCCGCCTGACATCAGGCTCATCACCGACAGACGTTTGCCCGGCGGGCAGGCGAAGATCTCCAGACCGGCCTCCAGCGGATCGTCGCTCTCGACCAGTTTCAGCTCGGCCTGACCGCCGTCGAACAGGGTCTCGAACAGGCTTTTGAAATTGTCGTTGATGACGTCGAAGGCCGCCACAAGACGTTCACGTCCCTCGGCGTTGAGCTCGTCGATACCGTCGCGCAGTTTGGCGATGGCGCTGGTCAGGTCGGAGCGTTCGACCTTCATGGTGTTGAGCCGGTCGCCGTATTCGACGGCCTCGTCCTCGGCCAGCAGATTGACGGCCCCCAGGGCCTCACGTTCACGCTCCAGCCCGAACAGCAGGCTCTCGGCCCCGGCGGCGTCGGGCGGACGGGCGATGGCGTCGTCGGTCAGTTTCTGGCCCAGTTCTTCGGGCGACATCCGGGCGGTCTCGCGCAGGTTGGCCTCGGTCTCGGCCCACCGTTCGGTGGCGGCCTCGGCCCGTGCGGCCAGCCCGGCCCGGGCTTCGCGCGCCATGGACGCGGTCGCCTCGGCCGCCCGTGCGACCCGGTCGGCTTCGGTCGCCGCGCCTTCAGCTACGGCCAGGGCGTCGCCTGCAGCCTTGCGTCGGGTCTCGGCTATGGTCAGGGCGTCGAGCAGGGACGATCGCTGGAACGCCAGCCGCTCAGGCGCGTCCGCCGCCGCCTTCGCCCGCGCCGCTGTTTTCTGAGCGTCGATCTCCAGCGCCGAGATGCGCGCCGTGGCCCCCATCGCCCGCGCCGCCCAGCCGTCGCGCTCGCGCGCCAGACCTTCCAGCCGCTCAGCCCGTCCGGCGACGTCGCGGGCCTCGGTGTCGCGCTCGACCCGCGTGGTTGAGGCCGCGCTACGGGCCGTATCCGCCGCCGTCCGCGCCGTTGCCAGTTCGGCGCGCAGGCCATCGAGGGTCTCGGACGGGGCCTCGGTGCCTTGCGTTTCGGCCAGAGCGACCTGCGCCGCCTCGACCTCGGTGGTCAGCCGCGCGGCGGTCTCGTCCAACGCCAGGGCCCGGGTCTCCTTGCGCGCCTGGTCGCGGCCGAGGCTTTCGACCCGGTCACGCGCGGCGGTGACGGCCTTGTCCAGCGGGAAGGGCAGGGCGCGGGCGGTCTTTACCGCCTCTTCGGCAACACGGAAGGCTTCGGTGGCGGCCTTCTGCGCGGCCTGTGCCGCCTCCAGCGCCGGCTTGCCCGCGTCGATCTCGGCTTCCAGTTCGGACAGCCGGCTGCGTTGTGCCAGCCGGACGGCGGCGGGACGCGGGGCCTCGGCGCGCTGGACGAAGCCGTCCCAACGCCACAGGTCGCCCTCGCGGCTGACCAGACGGGCACCGACGGGCAGGGATCGGGCCAGTTTTTCGATTTCGCTCGCCGCTGCGACCCCGCACAGGGCCAGGCGAGCCTTCAACTGGTCGGGGGCCGAGACGTGGTCGGTAAGCGGCGCGATGCCGGCCGGCCACGCCGGGGCAGGGACAGCGGCCCCGGCCCAGTAGGCCGCTGCCCGGGCGTCCAGCGCCGCGTCCAGATCATCGCCCAAGGCCGCCGCCAGCGCCGCCTCATAGCCCTTGTCGGACTGGACGCTGTCCAGTGCCGGGGCGTGTTCGCGCTTGCCGTGGACCAGTAACTGGGCCAAGCCGCGCGCCTCGGTCTGCAGTCGGCCCAGCCGGTCCTCGGCGGCGCGCGCCGCTGTGCGGGCCTCGGCCTCGGCCCGGGCGCGGTCGCCGCGTTCGGCTTCTGCCGCCTCGACCGCCGCGCGCGCCGCCGCCAGATCGGTCAGGGCTGTCTCCAGCGCCGATGTCGCCGCCTCAATCTCGGGGGTCTCCAGTGGCCCCAGGGCTGCGCGTTCGGCCTGGGCCGCAGTCAGCTGCGTCTCAGCCCGGACCAGACGGGCCTCGGCGTCATGCTTGCGGGCGTTCCCGGCATTGACCCGTGCCTCAACCGAAGCGGCGGCTCCGGCGACGCGCTCGACCTCGGCGTCTGCGGCCTTGCGGGCGTCTTCTGCCACGGCAAGGGCGGCGTCCAGTTCGGGTCCGCGCGTGGGGGCTCCGGCGATCCCGGCGGTCAGGGTCTCCAGCGCGCCGGCCAGACGTGCCAGTTCGTCCGCCGCGTCACCGGACATGGCGGTTTCGCGAGCGATGTCGGCAGCGATGCGGGCGGCCTCGGCGGTCAGTCGCTCGACCTCGGCCCGGGCGGCCTGTTCGGCCATGTCCAGCCGGTCGCGTTCTAGTGAGGCGCGGTGCAGCAGGGCCCCGGCGACGGCGGCTTCCTCGCGGGCGGGTTTCAGCGCCTCCTGTGCCGCCAGCGCCGTCGTCTGGGCCCGGCTGGAGGTGGTGGTGGCGTCCCCGACCGCGCGTTCGGCCTCGGCCAGCTCCTGCGCCGCGGCCTCTGCCGCCACCCGGGCGTCGTTCCAGCGCACGAACAGCAGGGCCGCCTGCAAGGCCCGGATCTCGGACGAGATCTTCTTGTAGCGTTCGGCCTGCCGCGCCTCGCGCTTCAGCCGCGTCAAGGCGGTTTCCAGTTCGCGGCCGATGTCGTCGAGACGGTCGAGATTGGTCTCGGCCGCCCGGAGCCTCAGCTCGGCCTCATGCCGTCGGGTATGCAGGCCGGCGACGCCGCCGGCCTCTTCGAGGATGCGGCGACGATTTTGAGGCTTGGCGGCGATCAGCTCGCTGATTTGGCCCTGCCTTACCAGGGCCGGGCTGTTGGCTCCGGTCGAGGCGTCGGCGAACAGCAGTTGCACGTCGCGGGCGCGGACCTCCTTGCCGTTGATGCGATAGGTCGAACCCTGGCCGCGGTCGATGCGGCGCGAGACCTCCAGCATCGGGCTGTCGGTGAAGGGCTGGGGGGCCCGGCGCTGGGCATTGTCGATGGTCAGCTGGACTTCGGCGTGGTTACGCGCTGGCCGGTCGGCGGCCCCGGCGAAGATGACGTCGTCCATGCCCTGACCGCGCATGGCCTTGGCCGAATTGGCCCCCATGACCCAGCGCAGGCCCTCCAGCACATTTGACTTGCCGCAGCCGTTGGGGCCGACCACGCCGGTCAGGCCGGGCTCGATATGCACCTCGGCGGGATCGACGAAGGATTTGAAACCCACGAGCCGGAGGCGCTGGAACTGCATCGGCTCCTACGCGGTCACTGGCCTGCGGCGGCCGCCCGGATCGCGACCTCCAGCACGTCGAGGGTGCTGCCCGTGATGCGCCGACCATTGACGAAGAAGGTCGGGGTATTGGTCACGCCAGCAGCCTGGGCGCTTTCGATGTCGCGACTGATGGCGTCCCGGGTGGCGGCGGTCGTGGCGCAGGCATCAAGCTGGGCCCGGGTCCGACCGCTGACAGCGACCGCCGGAGCGTACCAGGCATCGCGGGTTCCACCGTCGAGGACGGCCTGCTGTCCTGCCATCAGGGCGGAGATTACGTCGAAGAACCGCTCGGGCGCGGCACATCTCGCCAGGGCGGCCCCCGGAAGGGACACTTCCTGGGGACGGGTCGGCAGGTTACGGAACACAAACCTTACCTGACCGGTGTCGATGTAGCGTTGTTTGATGGTCGGATAGACGGTCCCATGCCACGCCGCGCAGTGGCCGCAGGACAAGGACGCATATTCGATGATGGTGACGGGGGCGTTGGCGCGACCGATGCTGCGATCCGTCGCAATCACCGGGGCCGCGGTCTGACGCGCGGCGGCAGAGTCTGTTCCTGAAGCGGCCGCCACAATCAGGGGAGCCAGCAGCGCCAGCGCCAGGATCAACAGGGAATGGGGGCGAATAAGGGTCATTCTGGTCATCAGCTCTTGGCCAGCTCGGCGTCGATGGCGCGCGACAGGTCGGCCATGGTCGGGCCGCTGGCCGAGCCGGGCGAAATGACCTGGACACCGTTGACGAAGAAGGCCGGGGTGCCGTCCACACCGGCGGCCTGGGAGGCGCGGGCACGGGCGTCGGCGGCCTTGATGTTGTCCTCGTCCTTGATACAGGCCTCGATCTGCTGGTTGTTCAGCCCGGCCCCGTTGCCGATGCGGAACAGGGTGTCGCGCGGATTGACGCCCGCCCGCCACTCTTCCTGGCTGGACATGATGTTGTGGACAACGTCGAAATATTTGTCGTCACCCGCACAGCGGGCGATCATGAAGCCGGCCACGGCGACATTGACCGGGCCGGTCGGCAGTTCGCGGAAGACGTAGCGGACCTTGTTCGTGTCGACATAGGCGGCCTTGAACGCATCCCAGTGCTCGTTCTGCCAGGCGGCGCAGATATGACAGGTGACCGAGGCGTATTCGACCACAGTGACCTTGGCCCCCTCGGGGGCACCCAGGGCCATGTCGCCTGTGGCTGCCTCGCCTGCGCCGCCGCCGGAACAGCCGGCCAAGGTCGCCATGGCGGCCAGGGCCGCAGCGGTCATCGCCGCGCGGCGGCTCATGGCGGCATATTGGGTCTGGGCGCTCATGGCATCGTCCTTGAAGAGGGGCGGCATCTGGAACTATCGCGCGATTCCCCGCTGATACGCGCGCTTCAGCATTGTCGAGAACAGAAACGGCGAAGTTTTGTCAACGGCCTGTGTGATCGAGGTCTGTTTCGACTGGGCCGTCCAGCGACTTTCCGGGACCTTCTCGATCTCAGCTTCGCGCAACTCGCGGGGCGCCGGCCCTTGTCGAGAAGGGTTTGGTCTAGCGGCCGGTCGCCGCGCCGCCGGTCTTCCGACAGGCGGTGAAGGCCCAGATGGCGTATCCGACCGTCACCACCATGGCGGCGGCGACTACGACCACGCTGGCCACGTCGGCGAAGGCCAGCGGGGCGAAGGCCCAAAGCCCGGCAAAGGTCAGGCCGGCCAGCGTCAACGACCAACCTCCGACCCTCAGCGCGTCCTGTGCACGGGCCTCGGCGATCGCCGAACCCCGGGCCCGGCCCAGTTGTTTGGGCATCAGATTGGCGTAGCCGGCCAGTATCAGGCCGATCAGGACCTGGATGGTCCGTCTTGCCGCTTCCTCGTCCAGCATCCCCGCGTTCTCGGCGTAGCGGAGGGCGAGGGCGGACCCAAGCATGAGTACGGCGAGGGCGATGGCCCCGGTAATGCGCTTGCTGATCATCTGGATGTTTCCTTCTCGGGTTGGGGAGCGGCGTCCTGCGCCGGGGCGGCGGTGCCGATTCCGAAGGCCTGGCTGAAGCCCAACAGGGCCTCCTCCAGCACGGACAGCTTGAGCCGGTAGGTGATGGTCGTGCCCTGCTTGTGGGCGTCGATCAGGTCGGCCTCGCGCAGCACGCTGAAATGGGCCGACATCGTCGGCTTGGAGACCTTGAAATGTTCGCTCAGTTCGCCCGCCGTCATTGGCCGCTGCCGCAGCAGTTCCAGCACCTTGCGGCGTGTCGGGTCGGCCAGAGCCTTGAAGACCTTGTTCATGAATCCATATTTAGCTAATTATCGAAACAAGGTCAAGCAGTGTTTTGGGTCTTGCCTCTCCCGGGCCAGTCGGCGTTCAGCGTTCGGACCGGTCACGACCCTTCTGAGGATCGCCCAGAACGGCGCGCCCCAGTCGTTCCAGCGGACCCTTCAGCACCTCGGGCGCGGCGTCCACGGCGGCCTTGAGCTCTGCTTCCTCATGGGCGGCCAGGGGTTGGGCGGCGGGACGGCGCTTCGGCGCGGCGGCGATGTCTGATGGCGGCTTGACCGGACCCTGGGCGATCCGCAGGCGATC
>Ga0105054_10002335_pt1 | contig 30228 bp, 26 predicted proteins | sample BON02_FD_78091 | JGI IMG/M metagenome (GOLD analysis project Ga0105054, IMG submission 78091) | Freshwater microbial communities from Lake Bonney liftoff mats and glacier meltwater in Antarctica - BON-02 (megahit assembly) | ecosystem: Environmental > Aquatic > Freshwater > Ice > Glacier...
CGCTTGTAGCGACTGTATTAGCTTGTAGTATATCGGATATTGTAGCATTTGCTTGTCCTGTTAGCAATCCAACTACAGTCGCAACGTTTGCTGTTAGTGTTCTGATAGTTGCAACGTTCGCCGCGGCTGGCGCTACAAAGGTTGTATTAGCATTGAATGTTACAACAGCGCCTACTGTAGTGGCTGCGTTTATAACAAGTGATTGCCCAATAAAGTGTGTGACATTTGAAGTGATGGTAGTATTTGATCCGCCGAGGATATTATTCGACGTTAGTGTAGTAAGTGCACTGTTTGATACAACGTTTGATGTGATGATAAGGGGCGCGGATACTTGAACCGTACCACCCCGTAGCGCGCTGGTCGCCATTACGTTTGAACTTAAGGTACCGATAATTGCAGCATTCCCAGTAGTTTGACCACCAGGCGCTGTAGGTAACGTTGTTACTGCAGTTGTTGAAATCACAAAGGCAATCTGGTTTACACGATCGATAAGACCTGCAAAGTTATCCAACTGTGGATTAGTATTTTGTACCGGTGTTGCCATTTACTGCTGAGTTCCTAGACTATCTTTTGTTAAGTAATATACATAGTTCTTCGACTATTTTTTCAAGAGTAAGTACCCTAGCTTCTAATTGCCTCGTCGCTTCAATAGTTTGTTTCGCAACTAATCGTTTCTGGCGATAAGAGAGTAGACCGTCCCTATCTGTATTTATAAGGGCGGCACTACTCTTATCTCTAGTGAATTTATGATCCTGCATCATATTATACGGATAATGCTATCACTCTTAAGTCTTTCAGGCGTGGTACTAGATGAGTATCTGCAGACTTCAGTCCAATTTTGATTGCAAATGTTTTATAGGTTTCAAAACGACTATTGCTATTGTAGTATGTTACAACTCCGTCATTTTGAACGTTTCTAAACATTGCATTCGGTGTATCGAGTTTTGATATACTAGTGCTTGTTGATGTAGCCGGAGCCGGATCAGCTATCGTTAGTGCTGTATTACTTGTAACTGCACTAACGCGAGTAACAAAAGAATTTGAACCTGTATTGATTTGAATTACTGAACCAACTGCAATTTCTGGAGTAAACAGGGTACCTATTCCCGTTACTGCTACTGCATTATTAGCAACAGAAACTACACCTGTTAGTGCTGTTGTCGGTACCGTATTTCCGAATGAGTATTCAAACTCCCTAAAGTCGTTTCTATTAGATGAGTCGCTTGTTGTATTTGCGGTCGGGATGAGTTTAGTCCAAGTCTTCTCGCGAAGATTATCTGAGTCACCTGCTGATAATGCTCGCACATAAACTTCAATTTCAGTACCGGTCGGTTGATAACCGGTCACAAACGCTTTAATATCTTCTGCATCTAAGCCATCTTTAAGTGTAATGGTTTTAGAGATATACTTAGAAATGAGATTACCGTTAACATTCGCTTCGTTAGTAGAATCGTTGTTGATTTGATTCTCATAGCGTAGTATACTAGTCGATTGCATATCTAAGGTAGGTGAGATATTACGATTTGATGTAGTGAAGTTTAGAGTTAGTCGAACAGATTTACCTACACCAGCCGCTATTTCATTACTCTTAGATCCAATGAATGCTTCAAACGTATTTAAGTAGTTAGTATCATTGAATATAATTGGCTGAGCGGCCTGTATTTGTAACGCTTCATTCGCTAGTTGTATAGTTCCTGTAATATTGGAACCAGACATAGTAGTTTTATATATAAGTGGTTGGAAATAACTAATTACTTTGTCATCGACTGAAGTAATAGTAGTATATCCATTCAGAGTTTCCCCTATTACTACGTCGCCAGCCTCGAACATGAATGCGTTACTCGATGCAGTAGAATTGGTTACTGTCATTTCTCCCTTGAGTGCATCATAGAAGAATACTTCTCCTACAGGTGTACTTAAAGCCTTAACACCTGCACCAGAGAATGTTGGACTTGATTTAAGAGTCATTACTGTATTATTAGTAATGCTTTGAACGGACACAACATCAAAGTTAGATGTAACCGCGGGTGTAGTATTACTACAAAGTACAATTGCCTGTCCTACAGTAAATGCAGTTTGGAAGGAAGTTCCTACCCCTACTACTGCAGTAGAGTTTGTATTAAATGTGACGTTACCTGCAACTGCAGCAGTTAATTTAAATACCTTTTCACCACCGAGGAACGAATTAGTAATCGGTCCAACTGTAAAGAATTCATCATCTTTGTTCGTAAGAGTCATTGAGCCCGTTTCTGTCTTATACTGGGCCCTATGAATATTAAACTTCATATCTTCGTCTTGAATTGACTGCCACGCAGAGTTGTTCGTAGAAGTAAATAGTACGCCTCCACCCCAATCCTGACGAACAGTATAACTCGGATTCGTCAAGTCGGTTTGGCCGCCTTGCGCAGTATAGATCAAATATTCAGGCGAATTGCCATCAGGTATAACTACGAGAGCATATTCTTGATCAGCTTTGAGGAAGATTGGCGTTGGGAATACTACTGGTGTTAGCGCTGAGGCATTCGCTGATACATTAACCTGATTAGATTTTAGGTGAACGGACGCCATCGGTAGTACTGTTGCTGACGGGTATCCGTTATCAGTTAGTCTCAACTGTACAGTAATCCCGAGATTTGCATCTTTACGTTGGAAGAATAGATCGACCATAGATATATGAATACCATCTTGGTTTTCAGACTGATTTCTTGATATGGAGAATGTCTGTGCAATCGGATCAGTATATGTAATCTCTACGCCGCGATCACGGAACCAGGCCCAGTCAATCCTATCATCAACCCAAGGAACAGGTATTTCAGGGCCGCCTCCGCCGCCCCCGACGATTACAGGAGGGGTTCTAGGTGGAGTAATAACTGGAGGTAGTGGAGGAGTCGGAACATCCACGAATACGCTGCGTGTAGTTGAATCACGCGTAGTTGAGGTTGATGACGATGTCGAAGCTCGGTTCATTACTTCAGCGGTTCTTGTAGCAACGACTACGTCGCTCTTCGTTACTGAGAAGTTATAAGCGTGGAAGGCTCCAACTGCTGTTGTAGATGCTGCGGATTCAGAATTTAGATCATTTACATCGAGGAACTTGAGTTCGCGGTCGCCGACGAAGAATGTACCAGCAGGAAGGAAGAACATTCCGTGTAATTCACCAGTTTCATCAGAGATCAAACCGTCGCCGAGAGCGAACTTTTTCTTAAATGAGTTTATAGTAATTAATTCTGGGACAATAACAGCTTGTTGACAATACCCTGTAACCTTTACCTTGTCAAAGAATGCATTTACTGCAGTAGACGGCTTCAGTCCAGTAACTGTAAAGTGTATTACTTGTTCCCGAATATACGGACTGAATGATATATCTGTTATAAAGTCACCTACGCGTTGAACAGTCTCATTGACTTGTCCGATAAGCATATTACGTGTTTCTGTAACTGTAGTATCTCTAACAGTATTAACAGTCTCATCAACCCAATGACTAACAGATGAGTCGCCGCCACGAACAGATGACGTCTGCTCACTTGATGACGTAACTGTTGTTGTAGTGTCTATAGTATTGAGTGCTCGTATGTTATTAAGTTCAGTAAGCAGAGATAGAGTCGAAGCAGCTGTATCTACATCAATAACGAGTGTATTTTCGGGAGACCTTTTAACATCATAGAAGTTATCATAGCTTGGAAATAGCTGGACGCGCCCGGTGAAGTTCCAGAAGTTTTCAGTACAGTTACGAACTCTTGTCGCAAAAGGCTGAACAATAGTTAATACATGGTCGTAATCAAGTGATATAATATCAGAGCCGCTAATTAGCCCTGAGATACTACTTGCGGTGAGGTCAAATTTATTTGAACTGAATCGTGGAATTAGCTCACCAACTGCCTCATCGATTGAAGCGGAGAATTCTCCGTCTAATACGTTGGAGAGGGAGAAGTTTGAATACGGCTCAACAAAAATACCATTTTTGAATCGGTTGAGCATTGGGTCTATCGCAGACGGTATGAGTAGGTCACTCACTTGCTTTTCAAGGAGAGATAGTGCAGTGTAGTATTCTACTCTGTTCAGACGACTATCCAGTTGTCCGATATCTTCCATCGTATATCTACGGTTTTGCTTCGTACTAATCTTTACTGTATAGTCAGGGCGGTTCGCACTTGACCCAGTTTTTGTTGTAAGTGTAGGGAATGGTGGAATACTAACAGTAGCAATATTCATAGCTCCGTGACTCTTAGACGGTGGAGTAGGATTATCTGATGCAATACCGCGCTTGATATCATATTGCCCATATGAGGTCAATGATATAATATCAAAACGTCCTTGATAGTAAATTAAATCTGTTATGAATGTTTTGTTGACAGCCGGTACATACTTCTCATCAGCTGATAGTGCTTCTGTAGTAGTTGGGTTAACTGTAGCGTTCGCAAGTAGTGTAGCGACAGTCGCTGTATTAACAACAACGGGTCTAAAGTCTACAGAGTCACGAAGATCGTATGCCGCTCCGGATACTGGAGACGTAAACATCGGAATATCTTGTGTGCGTATAACGGATGTAGTAATCGGTGTGACGAGATCGTCAACTGGATAGGAATCGACTGAGAAGAAGCCTATGCCGCCGCCTGTATCGGTGTGAGTAAATACATCAACCGTTACTGCAAGGAATGCATCTGCTTCAATTACTAGTTTGCTTGTTGACTTCTTCCGAATATACCCGAGTCCATACATAGTATCCTTTTGCCCGGAATCAACAACGAAATGTTGCGTTACATCTACTGCACCAGTAGTATAGTTAGCATTTGTTGTCTTTGTAACACTAACAAGTTTATGTACATCCGCGAATCCTAATGACCATGGACCACTTACACCTTTAGCTGCAGTAGCAATGTTTAGCTTTACTATTATATTTTTATTGATATTTTTAGTTAGTTGTAGAGTACTTGGACGACGGACATTATAAGTCGCGTTTATGTTAAGACTATTCGATATATCCTCTCCAAGTGCAGCAGTTAACACACTACCAGATACTGTAATAGTTCGCGCTGCTCGTCCAGTAAAGGGAATTACTTCATTCGCTGGGAAGTGCTTACTATGAGCAACTGAAGCGTTTGTGATAGAGTTATTAGCTTCAACAACCATGCTGGTATTATTCGCGACTGAAATTACTCGACGAGCTGTGCCGCCTACTGGTATAAAGTAGTCACCGACAGTAAAGGTATTCAAGAAGGCAGTTCCTGTACCCACGACAGTCGTAGTTGTGGTTGATACGTTTACTGTACCTGCATAATTCGCAGTATTTGCACTATTGCGTGCTGTAAAGATCATGTCACGCTCTTCGATATCGTTTAATACACCCGAGTAAGGAAACACGTCTGTTCCTGAGAGATTTTTTTGAAGTACTCCGTTCGCTGCAAAGCTTACTGAAGTATCGAGTGTGTTGTAGGTGTATATTGTATCGTTGTTATTCGAGCCATCGCGAAGTGTCTTGATAGCTTTTTGTCCGAATCGAAATACTAGCGGGGCAAAAGATGCTTCTTTTATAGTAGCTTTACCACCTTCGAGTACGAGATTTGCGGCACCACGATCAGGGAAACCAGTACCTGCATAAAATACTGCTACTGTGTCAGAGAATGAAGCTCCGCCGACCATTTGTATATCGAATAGGTACACACGGTACGTTCGTACTCCATTTGTCTCGTTGTCAAATACAACGTTGCGAACGCGAGCTGTACCGAGTGAATTCCCCATCGTGGAAGCAGCATCTACATATGCGGCATCGCGTAATGTAACCGTGTCATTTATATTGAAGGGTAGCATTCCTACTAGTTTATTTGCAAAAACGTAATTACCGTAATTTGTAGATACAGAAACACTATCAATCGCTTGAGTATCTATACCCTTACGTAGTGGTACAGAGTACGTATCATGCTGCTCAATTCTAAATCCATTTACGTATGCAGTACCTGCACCTATCCGTGTTTGGAAGTGTGTCGTGTTCGCAGAAATTTCATCTGTAGATATTGTGAATGGATAAAGTACATAGTTGCCAGACTCTTCGGCAGTACGTTTCGCCATTTCTTGTCCGAGTACATTATATTCCGATGTTTGTTTTTGCTTGATAGGCTTACCGTCTTGGAACTCTACCAATGAGAAGAAGTTCGGCGCAGCAGCAGCCTCATCTACTAGTTTCAACGCTAGTTTCGGTGTTAGCTTTAATCTAAATGCACCAGGTGCAGTTTCATTAGGACTGCCTTGAGCGTTATCAAGTAGAGATGTATCAATACTATTATTAACTACAGATTCTACAGTCTCAAAACCTACCTGCACACCTGAAGGGTTCGTGGAATAGCGCGAGATAACTAAGTTTTGCGGCTCTACACGGACGAAATATCCTTTTTGGAAGATTACACCTTCTCCGACACTAAACGAATACCCAGCTCCTGTAGGATAAAAAGCAGTGTTAGCAGTTGTAACAAATGTATTCGCTGCTACAGTAACCTGTCCAACTACGTTGTTAGCAAGGAGGGATACCCCTGTACCATTAGCAGTTCCTCCAATGCTGTTCGCAATTGACATAGTGGGTAGAGATATATAATTAGATCCACCTGTAGTAATAACAATAGTATCAACACGACCAGTATTATCTGTTATTACACGTCCAGCGGCATCGGAGCCTGTAGAACTAGTAAAGACAGCGATATCGTTATTACTATACCCTGTACCTCTATCAACTACATCAACAGCTAGAACTTGATAATCGCGCGTATACGCAGATATAACTTCTGCATTTGCGAATACACCAGATCCGTTAATACCTTTATTGAGATATTTAACATATAGAGTATTAAGATTAGGGTTTTGTGATTCAAGACCATCGATTGTATCCACAACTATAGCTGTTAGATCAGAGCTATTCTTCAAAATTCTGTTACGATATTGAGATATGTTTACCGGTTGCCCGTCAGCTTGTAGATCGAGAACCTTTACATAGGGGTATGGAGAATCAAACGAAAAGTTCGAGCCAGAGATAATAGTACCGTCTTGGAAAATGTTTTGCCCGAAACGCTCAATCTGATTTTGTAAAATAGTTTGAGCTTGCGTTAATTCACGAGCCTGAACAGGTACACCTGCACGGAACAACACCTGGTGAAAGTTCTTATCTTCAGTATAATCGTCCCAGAAAGGCGCTACATTAAAATCTGTATCTAAACTCATAAATCGACATACCTTTTGTGTGTGCTATTTTAGATATTTATGGAAGCAGCTGGCTATTTTGTTCCAAATGTTATGTTAAGTTTTACTGTCTCGCTAGTTGACTGACTTCTTTGAACAGGTTGAATGTTTTCAAGATAGATTATTTCCCCTATATTCTTTTTAAGATCGGGGTATGTTATCGAATTAACATTCGCAGTGGCGCCGTTTGTACCAACAAGAGAATACTCATTAATGAGATCAGTTGCGTTAAACACTCCTCGTATGTTAGTTAATCCTAACACTGTAGTATTCGCACTCTCAATTGTACCAGTCGCTAGTGTAGAGTTCTGCGTAACTATATCATTTTCAACAAAATCAGGAACAGAGGTCTTTGTGATACCAAGTCTTAATCGTTGATCGAAAGTATTAAAGCTCTTGTCGAATCCTGATATATTAACGTCTGACACAATCGCAGAAGTATTAGATGTTACTCCGTGGATTTGCTGGTTAACAACAAGAGGATATTCAACATTAGTTAAGCGTAATAGTGCAGAAAGTTCATCATAGAACGTAACTACACCAACTACCGTATTAGATGTCGGTACTCTTACTGTTTCTCCATCTGCGAATACACCTGCAGTGTTTGCAACCGTTACTTCAACATTTGCAAACATAGGTTTATGTATAATACCGAGTGTTCGGAATTTGTTATCAGTTGGAATAGTTCCAAGCTCCGTGTTCGCGAAATTAACAGAGACTCCTACAGTATTTACAAATAGAGTCTTTGGAACGTCTCCCCCGAACCCGCTTGGAGGACCTAGTATTACTCGTAGTGATGTTTGCTCTATTAAAGCCTCTTCAAGTATACCTGTATTACCTGTTACTCTCGCAGTAGCATATGAGTAGTTCGATCCAGAATTTGTAATCTCAATTACAGAGATTGTATTAGCCGCGGGATTTATTATCGCTCGCGCCTTACAATTTATGCCGTCACCTGTAATTACTACATTCGGTGTAATTTCGTATTTTGAAGCTAGCGAGGGAAAGGTCTCGAATGGCGTATCAATCACAACTCTTCGTTGCCCGCCTGCGATAATGTATTCTAAAATTTCTTTTTGTTGCCCTGCGCCTGGCCCCTCGATAATCTTTAATGCTGATCCGCGATAAAAATCCGTGTTCGCGGATGCAGTCGCCTCTAGCGTAAATATTGTGGAATTTCCGTTAACTGCAACAGCTTGAAAATACCCGTTCGCATAAGATGCATACTTAGAGCCTACAACATCGATTACAATAGTTTCAATTGAACCCGGATTTGTATTAGCGGTAACGTTGACGTTTTCCACGAACGGTACGTATAATGCTGTAGAAAATTTATCATATGTTGCACTATTAACAGTAAACATATACTTCCATTGATAATTATCTGCTGTGAAGTAGAATTCATCATCAGGTGACGTGTCCTCGAATGCTGGAGCATATAACGATTTCGCCCCTTTGTTGTTATCGAGGCATATGAATATATGGTATTCACCAAGAGACTCGACAAGTACATAAAAATCCTTCTTGGAAAGGTTAACGTCGAGATCGTCATATCTTGTATATGCTGTGTTAAATGTCCAGTCAACACGACGAATCATTAATTTAATATCTGCTGGTGCAATACGTTTCCCGAAAACCATAGTGTCAAAGGTATTATATTCAACAAGATTCACACCGTGTGTAACTGCAGGTGGTGATGCTTCAGCTGCCCAAGGTGTAGGCCCCCCAGCGAACACATATGAAATCTCATCTGTTGCTTCTATATTTGATTTGAAAAGCTTTGCTTGTAAGGTTTCAATATTTTTTGTTAGTAACTGCATCTACTCTCTCTATTCTAATTAACGATAGCATCGAGGCCGTCTCGAACTTCACTATCTGTATGTATGTCTACCGCACCGGAAGTAACAAGAATGTATTTACCAAACATCTTCGTTCCGGCAGTGTGTAGCAGCTTCTTGATAATATCCGCGTATCGGTCAAGCGAAACACCTACTTGTATTTCATAAGAATACGCTTGATAGTAATTACCGTCTTGTATATATTTATCTGCGTTCAAGAAGCCGTCTGAGTTTATCCAGTATCCTTCGGCATTTCCTTGTGTATTTACGGAGGCTACGCCAGTAACGGCAAACTGACTATCAGCTGATGTAAGTGTCAAAATATCACTATTATAATACGCGTACCCTGAATCGACAATCTCAACCGTACTTACAATACCGTTAGCAGTTCTTACTTCCACAGTAACGATTGCATTGTTACCCATCGCTTGACTATCGGCATCCGGCGTTGCAAGTGCAATTAATGCAGTTGCATTCGAACGAAGCCCTGTTATAGTTTGTACATTATTAAATGATGTGTTAAAAGACAGTCTACTAATAATTAAGGTATCTTCATTAACTATATGGGCGCGAACACGGCCCTTTGCAGTACCTAGTCTAGTTGTATCAGTTACAGTGTTAATTGTAATGTTTGTGTTGGAAATATTACTTGTGGCAACACCAGCAGTAAAGGGTCCGTTAACTATATTAAACACACGTACAACGCCAGGAGTTCTACTATATACTATACCTGTTGTGGATCCCTTAGTAATGATCTCTCCGTTTTCAAAACCAGGCCCGGAATTAGTAGTGTATGCTAATATTGCAGCAGGATCAATCACGTTCTGCTCTATTATTTCACCTAATGTAAATGCACCAACTGTATCAGTAAGCGACAAAATGATGTCTTTCTTACCGAGTGCTGATATAAACGGCTCTATTACAAGTACAAACGGGTCTTGATTATAATCTTGTCCTGGTGAAATCTGAGATAGTGCTGAGATAGTACCGATAGTAACGGTATTAGTAGTTAGACATTGATTGATTATAGTTAATGATCCACCAGATGGAAACTTAGGAAACCCGTATCCCCATTGCATAGTTGCGGTTAGATTGGCACCAGTTCCACCTGCCACTGTAATAGTTGGAGTACTGAAGAACCCTGCTCCTTGATTTGAAACATTCACTGAAGTTATAACACCGGAGCCGTTTGTCAGTACAGTGGCGATAGCATTTGTTGTAGGGGACGATACTGCTATAAGACTTGCTCCTGTACCTGCAGTATTTGCAACTGTAACAGTTGGAGTCGAACGATAATTGCTGCCAGTGTTTCCGATTGTGGTAGTAATGATAGCTCCGGCTCCGTTCGTAGTTACAATACCTGATGCACCGGCACCAGTTGTACTTGTAAATACTAACCGTTCTCCATTCGCGTAGCCTGTACCGGGCGCGGTAATCGATACACCAGATATACTGGTACCACCGCCGGCGAACACTACCGAGGCGCTGTTCGCATATCCGGTGCCTCCTGACGTTATTATAGCACTATTCACATAACCAACACCTGACCCGGAACCATCTAAGCTTATATCAAGATAGGATACACCTGCAGTGTTGAGATGTGATAATCCATCAGTGTTGATCCAGACTGTTTCTTCTCCAGTAAGTGAACCTATATTAAATCCTGCGCCGAATCCTGTACTTTGCGAACTTATGACACCGGTTGTATTTGAAATATCTCCAGTAATAGAATGACTCAGATAGAATACGTTATTAGTGTTGTATATACCAATCTTTGTAGTGTCAAATCCAACAACGTTTGCAGTAGCAGTCGTATCTTGTACAGTATCAATAATTGCAGATACTGTATTGCCTGACTTAGCGATATAGTCCGCAAAATCAAAATCTGTGTAGTCGTTCAAGTGAACGATTTTTATCGCACCGTTCGCTCCTACTTGAGTTGCAGTAACTACAGTACCGCTCCCTTGAAAGATATCTGTACCTGTAGTATAGCCATTTACAGTATCCCCGACCGTAAACATATTGTTTGCAGATAGAAACGATACATTTGATGACGCCTGTTGAATACCTTCAAGAACAACAAAATTATCTACTATAGGAGATTCAAAGGTGTAAATCCGATCAGATATAGTAGCTTCACCTGCTAATGTATACCCTGAACCACCGTCTTCCAATGTAAAGTTTACGCGGCCTGTACCATTTTCTATTGAAACTACACGAGCCTTCCCGTATTTACCGGCATTAGATACTATCGTAAACTCATCACCTATTTCATTATCTTGCCCACCTTGAATTATATCAATACTATTAAGTGAACCGAGGATTATAGGGGCACCAGCTAGTATGCCATCTGTAGTTATCGCTTCGTTAGCAATAAACTGTCCACGGATATTAGAGATAAACACCACGCTAAAGTAGTTGCCGTTTACTGATTTACGAACTATATTTTCAACAACTGCAGTTGATCCAGATATGGATCCAGTAATACCTTTATCTACATACAATGCTGGATTCGTGATTGGAGTCGTTTCTATATAAACGGGCTTCCGCCACTTACCATCTGATACAACCAATACATCCTTACCTGGGTTATATACAGAAGACTCAAGCTTGTATAGTATACGGAATAATAGTTTAAATGAATCTTCAGTTCCTCGAGCATTATAAAATGCTCCTATATTCTTAGTGAATAGTCGAATACTCTCTGGTGAGAGATTTGGAAAGTTAGGTAGGTACGTCTCCTTAAAGTAAATTAAGAATTCATCAACAGTTTCATCGACATCCGTTAATGCGATTAATTCAATATCATTACCATACTGTGATGCATCTAGCCATTCGTAATACGCTTTAATAAACGCGACAAGAGTCGGTCCCTCTTCTTCCAGGTAGTCTGGGATTTGTATTGCTACAATATCGGAGGTTTTAATATCTAGCATTATCGCTTCTGAGCCTGTGATGTTATTTGTAATTCAGAAAGGTCAATCTGAATTAGGGTGTTTCTACTCGCTTGTATATCGTCATTACTTAGGTTTATAAACACTTTGAGATTAGACGTATATACCTCTTGAATATCGAATGGGGTAATAACGATTACTCCATTCAAGTAGTCGATAGTCCCGACTTGAATTATATTAGCACGGACGCCGTTTAGTATGGTTTCAATAAACAGTTTTCCGCTAGTAGTATCAACTATTCTACATACGGCATTATTATATTTAAAGGTTGTAGAATATATACTAGGGTCGTTGAGGCGGGTACATCTCGCTATTTCATTATATAGTCGTATTGTCTTTGAACGAGTACGTAATTGTGCATGGTCTATTATAGTTGTAAGCTGCAGCGCGGTTTCATTACTATTGATTGATGCGTCGGCACTATCAATTACTCCCGTCAACTTTGACTTCCGTAGAATAGTATTAAAGTTGTTGAGTTGTGAAAGATTATACGCTTGTATAGCTTGTGTTACCTTATTATGTATATCATTTTCTGTAAGTGTAGTTTTAGTAAAGTCGTAATAAACCTTTGCATTAACCTTCACTTGTATTAGTTCAGGATTAATGAAGATGGGAGTGATGATGGTAGGATTCTTCGAGTTAACAAATTTGGTATATTTGTCTTTGAGATTATTACTAATGCCATTGAGGCTATTATCAGTAGTAATAGATAATACAATCTTACCGAATTGTGGTGGATCTAGCGTTTCTCCGCCGAATACATTTATGGCGCGAATTTCAGGGAACGCTTGCCTCAAAAGGATTATATAATCATCCTCAGTAAAGGCTCGGTCTCTTATTTGGTTCGCTAGTGGAGCATACTTGCGGGTTATTTCTGCATTCTCGATTGCGGCGCCGCCAGCTGTTAGAGTTTGTGTTATAACACGCACCCCAGTATAGCCACTTATATTTGCTGAATTTCTAAACTGACCTACATCATTACCAAGGTCTGCTGATGTAACTCTATACCGGATATTAATAACAGACCCAGTAGAGGGGGTAGCACCGACGATATTATCACCAAAGTATATTTCAAATAGCCCTTTGTAGTTAACGGATATATAGAATACTGGAGATGTAGAAGATTGTAGCCCGATAATACTATCTTGCTTTGTAAATATTGTCGTCCCGGTATTATCAGTAACTGTTACTTCTAAGCTTTCTGTATCGACATTGCGGTTATTAATAGTAAATCTGTCTTTTGTAGTAACGGTATACACATCAGTTACATAGAGGCCTTCATATATAACAACATCACCGGTGTATATGCCAGCTGGTGTACGCTCAAGCGTATACGCTTGACTTGTAGAAAACGCCAGAGACCGCGCCCCAGCTGTTCCTGTGAACAGAGTGCCTTTCGGTACTATAACAACACTAGGTTGATTTGGAGTTGTTATTTCAAGAGTTAATGTTGTAGATGCTGACTTCGCACTCCTAGGAACATATGTTAACTCTTTCGCGTGAGAATATATACTATTTGATAGTTGTGATGTACCTAAAAACATCTCTGACGCCAACATATTTTTCATGAAGGCACCCTGATATGTGTTAGTGGCCAACACATCAAGCAAAGCATTGAGGTTCGAACCGTCAAAGTTATAATCTCTAAACTGTACCTGATCTTGTAGGTTTAGTTTCAAACTTTGCTTGATACTAAAGAAATCAGGATTTGCTAGAAGAATTGATGTGTTTGCGGGCATTAGTTAATTCTCTCTAGTGTTATAGTAACAGATTGTGGTGTTACCTGGTTTAAAATAGAAAATACAATTACTATAGTATAATGTTGTTCATTATAATTAGGCTCAACTGTAACGCCAATCAAATCTATACGGCGCTCTTCATTCATAATCGCCTGTATCACATCTTCTTTAATATCGTGCGAGGTTTGAGGTGTCATTTGTTCGAACAAGAATCGACGAACGTTCGAACCTCGTGTCGGTTGATATGGAATCTCTCCTCGATTTGTCATCACAATATTTTTCAAGGCTTGGCGAACGGCACTTTCGTTTACGTTACGTACAAGGTCCTTGTTGATTGGATGCCGTTCGAAATTTATTAAAAAATCCGAATATATGACTTTATCTTGTGTAAGCATATGATTCCTAGTAGTGTAGAGATAATCCGTTTGTGTATCGGTTATTTATCATGGTTGTAAGCTTTCCTCGCTGTGATGATGCAGTTCTATTGTAGCTAATATGTAACCAAAGACGCCGTCCGTGTTCGACAATAAGCTGATCAACAGGTAGATTGCGACTGATCCATTTTGCCATTTCAAACATTTCTCTATTGCTCTTACCTGGCCATTGAAGGTCGACTGCTTGGCCGCGTAGATGTTGCGATCTACCAGCTCCGGCTCGAAGCCCTGAGTTAATGTTAAATCCGGGATATCGAGCACGAACAGGCTCTAGTATATTTTCCGCTACCGCTTTGAGATTACATACTAAATCGTCAGCTGAAATGCCGTTTTGTGCACGTACTGCCGTCTTACTTAATACTGTATTCGTCGTCATTGATCCGAGTGTAAAGTTTCTGGATAGCTTCGTATTGTATAATGGTGAACCACGCGGTATCGAATTACCGGTAATTTGTAGATCTAAGCATGATACTCTACGAGACGGTCTAGCAGTTGCGGCTGTATCACCAGATTCTGACGGAGTATTCGAAACCGGAGGCGATGGAAATTCAGCAAGTAGAGTTGAGTCAACAGATCCACCTTGCGGAATCTCATCATCAAACAATACAAGGATTCCGTTTTGTTGAACATGAGACTGATTTCTTGCAACATCTAAATCAAGCGGTGTATCGAGTTCTAATATTGATATTACGGGAGCCTGTATCTTTATTGCAGTCTCTGACATGGCAGACAACGCACCTTCAACCAGTATATTCGCTTCTCCGCCAACTTGTATGGTAGCGTTCTCTGCAATAACAACTTTCAAGTCGCCCGCGACTGATATTGTTTTGTCCTTCATTACAATATCGAAGGAGTCGCCGGTAGTTCTCGTTACTACAGATCCATCGGGGTTCATCTCATAGTATGATCCGGCTTTGTGATATACATGAATCCGTTCAGCTCCAGGGGTATCATCTACTTCAATGACATGGCCACCTTCTGTCGTCGTTGTTTTGTTATATGGGTAAGCAGCAGCATATTGTGAAGCAGGCTCAAGATGCCCAGTACCTTTGTCGAGTGATGATGTTCCATATGCAATAGGATTTACGTCAGATATTCCTCCAATAGATCCGTTGATAATAGGCATTTGTTTATTTTGCCCGTCTAGAAAGAATCCCCATACTTGAGTGCCGACTAGAACACCTACCGGGGCCGAACCAACTCCTTGTGTTGCTGCAGATGTGATAGGCTGACTTACAAGAGCCCACGGCAACATATCGTCTCCGATGTTGTCTCCATGTACACCTATAATACGTACCTTTAATCGCCCGGCATTTTCAGGATCGACACGATCCACTACATTACCAAACCAAACAACGCTACCTATATTCTCAATCGGCATTATGTACTCTCTTCCGCTGTAGTTATTAAGCTTTCGCCGAATCCAAATCGATATGCTTCTATAGTATCATACATTGCACCATCTAACAATCCGTGTTTGAGACTTCCGATGATATAGTTACCTGTTATCTGCTTATCGGGTTCAGGCGATTCAGCACGAGCGGGGCCGATGAACTTTATTATGTCTCCAGCTTGTAGACTTGAATCTCCATGTACGGTAAACCCAATACAGGTTGATCCGACCGCCGATGCGAATAGCTGTTTCGCTCCAGCCGCTTCTTGTGATAAGTAGTTTTCATTCGTAGTGTCAACCGCTAATGTTGTTCGTATTGTAGGAGTGCTTATGTTGTTTGCAAAAGACTCAGAGTGTTCAGGGTGAAATCCATCAACAAGAGGTTTTTTAATTAGTGTACTTAAATCTGTATAACTATACGCAGATGTTTTCGAAGTTCGTGTAAATGGATCATACGTAGTTACTTGTGAGCTGAGGCCTCCGTTTTGTAGTTGTGTTATAGCATTTGCACGGGTTATAACCTCAAATTGAGTAACATTCCTAATTTGGTTTTCCAAAACTGTAATACGGTCGGCGCCTTCACCTGCCCCAGGTTTAAAGCTTTCATTAACAAATACGAGCGTCTCGGCTTTCTCTTGTCGCTGCTCAATAAGCTTTTCATAAGATAGGAAGTGATATCCGTCTTGATTCTCAAAAAACAAGAACGGAGAGATGTATTCAGATGATACAGCACGCTTTCGTAGATACTCTATAGATTCCCATATACTCCAATTAGGTATAATAATATGCTCAACACCATTAGTGTTTTCTATATTCGCGTCCGCTTCTGTTTGTAAGTTCTCTGTTAGAATACTCTGCACCAACTCATGTATATTCTTCCGATCGCCTCTGTTGATTGTAGTAGCAGTCGCTTTAAAATTGTCGATAGATGCAAGCTTCAACGTAAAGGAAATCGCGGCGCCGTTGTCGTTGTATTCTTGGTTTTCAATACCGTATACGTGAAATATTCTAGCGAACTCTTCCCTGTTTGGGGATTTAAAAACTAGCTCTAAGATTTCCTCACCTAATATCGGAAGATTTTGTACCATGCCCGTCGCGTCTATTACACGAACTCGAGCTGTTGTTACTGGAGTGAAAATCGAACAAAAGACATCTATGTTACGTACAAGCGCTTTTATATCAATACGTTTGCGACTCGCCGCGGATGTTAACGTGACGGTTTTTAACTCTACCTTTTCATGACCCTGAAAGATATTACCTGTCATTTACAGCTTTCCTTAGAGCATCCTCTAGTGTGCCTTTATATTGGCGATCGATGAGTTTGATTACTCGTTTTTGTTCATTACGTTCAAACTCATAGTCATAGTGTGTATGAGGTGTCCAATATATCCGTTCACGTACAGTTAACGCAGCATATGAAGCAGGTGTTAATTCGACATACATATTAGTGATATCGTATACTTGAGTATTGTTATTCCAAACCCAATACTTCCGCATGTCGTCTGGAATATTATCAAATTGTTCCTGCGCCAGACTAGGAATGTTTTGTTTCAAATTATAGTGTCGTACTTGACTAGCTCCTGAAAACCCATCATACTTACGTTCAATAAAGGTAGTTAATTGTGAGGCGGTTAACGGCCACTGATTGTTTAAGTCTACGTAATTATTCGCTAGATATATTAACCAATCAGCCTCAGGGTCGTCGTAATATAGATTTGCTACTGTGTCTGGTCTATCGCCTTCCGCTATAACAAATGGATGATATATTTGACTCGATTGTAATACGTTATATGCTAACCGTATAGAAGCGAGGATATTAGGGGCATATCGGTCACGATATTTTATAGATGGAAAGTTAGTAAAATAGCTGGCCATTAGTTTCTACGCTGACTGAGGAATGGATTAGTTGCAACAGCGGCTTCTCTAGCAGCCGTTGCAACAGCGGCTGGTGCTTGAGCTGTCTGTGCTGGAGTAGGAGGAGCAACTGGAGGATTCTCTGATGATAGGGGCGGTGCGCCTTGTTCATCGTATTGTATAGAACCAGCGCGCATCAAGTCTGCAGTGTTAAGCCCATCGTACCCGTATTCAAGTGTATTGTCAAAGGATTCACGTGTATAGTATGAAGTCTCTTTAAAGGTCATAGATATTTCTACGACCGTAACATTATATCCATCTCCTTGGTGAAGAGATAATCCGCCATTCGGTGCATAGTTTATACTGAAATCCACTAATACACAAGGCCTCATTGGATATAGAAAATCTTTTGCGTTTGGACTAGCTGATACAAACATTAGTAGACATTCTGAAGGATATCTAAGAATCGTAGTTGATTCAGACGCAAATTGTGATGCGTGTTTCGCCCGTTTGACTATACCAATAATCTTTTTGATGTTGTTAGACTCTTCAACAGTTTTAGGTGCTAGTCTCCATTTAAATTGGTGTGATTTAAGAGTCGGCCCTCTAAATGCAACCGTGAGGTTTTGATTAACAGCTGTACCTGTCGCAAGATCGAATATGTTACCGATCGTCGTCTCATTAATCAACTGACGACCTATTCCTTGAGCAGTTCCTCTAAGGGCGGCTAATATAATTCCAGATGCTCCACCGGCCTCGCCTTCTTCTCCAGATCCACCACCAGCATTTTCATTCAGACCACCGGCGTTAATTAAGGCACCAGTCGTCGCGTATATATCAGAAGCAATACCTGCGAATCCCCCAAGCTCAATATCTTCCCATTGTGTTCGGTAATTGTCTGATAGATTCGCAGGTATAGGTAGTTTAATCTTTGCGAATGAACTCTTTTTAATTTGATTATCTACACTCGTGCGATCAGCATTAAACAGGCGACGAACAGGGCTTATGTTGTTCGCTGAGTTATGTGGTGATGCCGTCTGACCAAAGGCTGCTCTATAGTCATAGAAATCCATCGATAAGAAGAAAGGGCCCAAGTCAGACGGATGCTGAACCATTTGAAGGCCGGCTTGAGCTCGGTTATTTTCAACTACATTTTGTGCTTGTGTCATGTAATCCTGATAAATAGTTAGTATTGAATTAACTATTTATGGCAAGACATGGCAGGATATAAACAAGGATACTTTAAACCTAAGCATCCTGAGAAATATAAAGGGCGTGTAGCAGATATAGTGTACCGCTCATCACTAGAACTTAAAGTACTAATGTACCTCGATAATCATCCACAGGTTGTGCGATATGCTTCTGAGGAGTCGTTTATGATTGTATCCTATGTTAATCCGATTACCGGAAGATCTCATAGATATTTTCCCGATATATGGTTCGAACGTAAAGACGCATCTGGAAAAATATTAACATTTCTTGTAGAAATTAAACCACATTCACAAACGCTTCCGCCTCCGAAGGATAAGAATGGGAAAATCTCAAAAAAGTATCTTCGAATGGCTGCTACATATGGAATTAATATGAAAAAGTGGGAGGCGGCTAGAGTCAGTTGTGATAAAAAAGGCTGGATTTTTAAATTGATTTCGGAACGCCACATAAATTGATGTTCAGTTACTTTACTTCTAGTAGATCACGATAAATAACATATGGCTAAGATACCCTATCATAAACAATCGGCTATTGTGGATAACGTATTTACTACGTTGCTTGAACGTGGGCTACGGGCTGGTATGCTCGCCGCACGAACTGCAGAGGCTCGTAATTGGTTCCGTAATAAAGCTAAAGGTGTAGTATCAGTAGAAGAAACGGAGTTGATGAAATCAGATCATCGTCGGTTTCGTTCAGCAGTTGTTCCTGGTCGGATGTATATGTTTTATTACGATCCGAAGACAAAAGACAAAATGCCCTACTACGATATCTTTCCGCTAGTATTTGTAATCGATGTACAGGGTCCATATTTCACAGGAATCAATCTCCATTATCTCCCGCCGTCGCATAGAGCTAAGTTAATGGATGCATTATATACTCTCATTAATAATACTCGATATGATGAATCAACAAAGTTGCGGCTAACTTATCAGATTCTAAAAAATACAGCAAGGTTTAGGTTCTTTAGACCTGCATTTAAGAAGTATCTCAAGAACCACGTTAGATCTCGTTTCGTCTCGGTCGCTCCAATTGAATGGGATATCGCATTAATGCTACCTACAGAAAGATTCCAGAAAGCACCAGTTACGAAGGTCTGGACTGACTCTAAAAACGCAATTAGGTTTAAAAGATGACAGACGTAACAGCTCCAGAAGAACTATCAGACGTTGTTGTTACCACTCAGCGAAACCCATTTTCTATATCAACGTTCATTAAAGAAATTGAAGACCGCAACGGACTACTTAACCCGAACCTCTTTACAATATCAATAACAGATAGAGGAGGGGGCGGCAATATAAACACTACAAAGACGCTCTCAATTCTATGTGATTCTGCTCAAATGCCAGGACTTACATTAGGTACAGACGACACTATTCAACGTTTCGGGTATGGACCAACACACAGAGCAGTCTGGGGAGTGGTCTTCACACCGCTTACGCTTGAATTTATAGTGGACGGCCAAGGAGCTACACATAAAGCTATAACAGAGTGGTTTAACAACATTGTATACTATAACGATGAAACACACGAGGCGCAGCCTGGTGCAGAAGGTATGCCGTTCTTTGTAAACTACCAAAGTACTTATGCGAGAACTATAGTTGTATATAATCACGAGGCTAAAGGCCGTAAAGCTGTTAGTAATACATTCCTGGAGGCGTTTCCAATTAGAATGTCAGAAGTGTTACTTAATAATAATACCCGCAATGGGTTAATTAGAATTACTGTATCATTTTCATATGTCCGACATATTACAGCATATTTGACACTTGAAGAGATTCAATATGCTGATCTTGAAAGTCAAAGTCAAACAGCTCGTTCCGCTCTTAGAAACTCCAGGCAGTTAGAACCAAGTGCTATGCTCGCAAATGATCTCAACCAGAGATTCGCTAGTTACTTTGTACCTGTCACATCCGCTGATACCTCTCTGGATCGAACCGATATATTATTCCGCGCCACGAACGGAATATTCACTAACCCAATTCCACGACCAGTCGACCTAAGCTTCGAGCCCGCGTCGTTATTTAACTAGGAGTAAATTATGTTACCTAAAATTGACACAGCAACCTTTAATACATTTCTTCCGATAGCAAAACAAAAGATTATGTATCGTCCCTATACAATTAAAGAGGAAAAGATTCTTCTAATTGCGTTAAAATCAGAAGACACTGAGGATATGGTCCGTGCAGTGAAGCAGGTAGTTAATAACTGCGTACTCACAAAAACTTTTGACATTGAAGTCCTACACACATTTGATCTTGAGTTTCTATTGGTACATCTACGAATAGTATCTGTATCTAATGAACTGGAACTTTCATTCAAGGATGAAGAAGATGAAAGAATGTATGGGATAAAACTAGACCTTCCTACAATACTAGAAGAGATGGTTAATGCAATAGATATTCCTGATAGCGTCGTTATGTTAAACGATACAGTTGGGGTTGAAATGAAAGACATTACTATCGACATGCTATTGAATAATGACCTAGATGGAATAAATGACCCTCTACGCATCTATAAGGTTCTGCCGCAATTAATGAAGCATGTATTCGATAAAGATAAAATTTACAAGTTTGATGACGCGGCTGAAGAAGAGATTGAAGAGTTCTTTGATTCATTTGACAAAACAGCGACAAAGCGACTGAGTGCATACTTTGAAAAAGTGCCGAGGTTGTCGTATACTGTAAATTATACAAATAGTAAGGGGACGGTTCGTACTATCGAACTCAATGGGTTATCTGATTTTTTTCAGTTAGCCTAAACTATATAACGTTATTAGGCCACTACAGTTCTACACTTGAACTAACAAATATTAATTATGACCACCCTCTAAATATCAGAGATATTGAGAATCTCTACCCGTTTGAGCGTGATATCTATACGAGTCTATTAGTTAATTATTTGGAAGAGAAGAAGGAAGAACAAGCAGATGCTGAACGACGCACCTAAATTCCCCCGCATGTCTTTCGATAGATACGAAGATGTAACAAACCCCGGTGGAACTCCGAAGGTTAAAAATGTTGCGGCTAAAGCGTTGTTCCGAACATTTATGCAACCAGCACTTGATACAATATCATGGAAAGCTCGTCAGTTTACTCCAAAGCAAATGGCATTCAATCTGCTATCAGCATCACCACTCGGTAATAAAATACTTGACTTTAAGGGGAACTATGACTATATCAAAGACCCTAATGCGGGAGGGTTCTCTGATAATAGATTTGACGGCAACGGTACAAATCCATCTACAAACAATGCAAATGAAGGTACGTCCGGTCTTAAAATTATCGTAGCTGCTATGCAATCCACTATGGCAGGAATGACGGATGAGCTGCGCAATATACGTAGGTCTGTAGAATCTTTGAATAGAACTACAAGTAGTGTAAATGCTGAACAAGCTCAAACAACAGGAAATACCTCGGAGCTTGTTTCACTCTATAAGGCACAAATGCGTGGAGATAAATCACACGAGAAGGCTGAAAGAATGGGGACCGAGACTAATGAGAGTCTGTTAGAAGGTACCCCAACAAGTAAGAGTGGTATTTTGTCTATGCTAATGACTCTCGCACGTGGATTCATAGGTAAGTTCAAAGGATTCTTTACTCGAGGACTTGCTTTGTTGGGGCCTGCCATTGCTCTTCAATTTGGTAAGCTGATGGGTATGATAACTGGTATGTTTAAGGGAATTAAACTACCTAAGATGCCAAGGATACCAGGGCTTGATAGATTAGGCTCCTCGTTCGCAAAAATCGGAGCAGGGCTCGGAAAAGCGCTCGGACCATTAGGCGGCATCATCAAAGGATTTGGTCGAATTATCGGAAGATTCGCAATCGTGACAACTGTTATAATGGCAGTTATAGACGGCGTCATGGGGTTCTTTAAAGGGTGGGGAAGTACTGACGGACCTATTTGGAAGAAGCTCGCGGGCGGCCTTGATGGCGCTATGCAAGGTATTCTAAAAGGCTTACTCGAAATACCTAAAATGATATTACAACTTCTAAAAGGAGCCGCGACAGGTATTCTTGAGCTATTAGGATTCCAGAAACTTGCTGAAACTCTGAGAGATTTTAATCTTGGGAAGTGGTGGGATAAGACGATCGGGGGAATGGTTGATAAGTTCGACCCTGTAAAGAGTATGGCAAACCTCGGAGAGATGCTAGCAAAAACATTCTTTGATATCTGCGCATTCGTTGTTAAAAATCTTACAGGTGTATCTATACCGGATATATTTAATCGAGATGCACCTTCAGCTCGCCCTAGTGTCGCCGCCGGAGCGGCAGCTCCTTCAGCTCAACATATCAGCGGGCCAGCGGCTCCTTCAGCTGGATTAAACCCCGGACAAGCAGCCGCAGGCCGTGCACGACAACAAGGAGCGAATGCAGTTCAAGCAGCTGGTATTCAAGGACTTACTCCGGAGCTTATCAACGCAGTTATACACGTTGAGAGTAGAGGTAACACTAATGCAGTTTCTCCGAAGGGTGCCCGGGGTCGAATGCAAGTTATGGATGCAACGAATCGTGATCCCGGATACGGTGTTAGACCAGCTAGAGATAATAGTCACGCTGAGCGTGAACGTGTCGGGCGTGACTACTTAACAGCTCTCTTCCGTAAGTATAATGGAGACATTCGAAAAACACTCGCAGCTTATAACGGTGGCCCTGGCCGTGTCGACTCAGCAATACAAAGAGCTGGACGTCAGGGTGGCGACTGGCTATCGTATATGCCTGCTGAGTCGCGTGCATATGTTCCTGCAGTACTACGTGCAGTGGCGCCTAATCAATCACAGCAACCAGCAAGCCCAGCCGCAAGACCTATTGCACCAGCTAGTACAGCGCGTGTTGACGCTAACACAGCGGCTCTGCGTCGTTCAGCTGCAAATATGGCTCCGCCCCCTGTACAACCTGCAGTGGTGACACATGCTCCAATGGCAGTTAACCACACTATTAATAATCAGAATAATACGATTGCACGTGCTCGGCCACCTGCTGCAGATCCTGGAGCTACTCCTACTGGTGTTAGAGTATAAAAAAGCCCGCTTTCGCGGGCTTTTTCTTAATCAGCGTTACCTAGCTCTTTGAGCCACTTATCGAGATCTTCTTCTTCAGCATCGTCTGCTGGGTTGCGGACTAGATCTGCAGTGGACTTCGTGAAATCTGGAATCTCATTGTCGTCTACTATAGACTTCGGTGTTGATACACCCTCAGAAGGCCTAAGGCCGAGTACATCGTTCATACGCTTCTGAAGCTCTTCATATGATTTAAACGATTCCTTATCTGTTAGGAACGCTAGCTCATGTGAGGTACGCCATAGGCGCTCAATCTCATCGTCTTCGGTTGCGATTGGTGACGGAGCATCAAACTTTGACTTGTCGTAGTTTGGATATTCATCTACCATTGCGACGCGAAGTCTGAAGTTCGCACCATCCCACATATCGAAGGGGTTAAACTTCGTCTCATCGTCAAGATCATCTGTCTTTTGCATAACGTCCGTTAGCTTTTCCAGAATCTTCTTACCGAAGGAGAATAAGAATACTTTCCCCTCGTTATCTGTATTGCTTGGATCCTTTATTACGAGGATGTTCGCGTGATACTTGACACGACGCTTTTGGCGACGGACTTGATCTTTTTGTCCTTCACTCCACAGGCGTGTGTTTAACTCACTACATTTATGTTCGAGATATATCGCTAGTATATCCCCGGAAATTACTCCAGCTTATAGTTTCCTATAAGATCAGACTATATCACGATCCAATTTTGTGTTGGATCCATTGTACTTCCACTCCCAATCGCGTTTAGAGTGTACTCTGATTCCTCAGATAGTCGTTGAACCTTCCCTTTACTTTTTGGGGCTTGGCTGCTGATTAACATATTAAAGAACTCATTTATCTCTTTAAGATCATTTGACAAAAAGGCTCGGGGTGTGTTGTCATTGATCTTTTTCGTTAGGGTTTTAACTATAATAAATATGCAGTTATAACCCATTGCGTGAACGCATTTTTGTTTATCCAAGAGATTAGATATACCATCACAATTATATGTCCAATTACTCTTAATATCAACTATTAAATTATATTCTGGCAAATAAAAGTCGGGAACAAAAAGTCCACTTTTAACACTTGGTCTAATTATAGTAGGCATATCATCACCTAATACAAATTCGATTTGTTTTTCTACACAGTACAGCAAAAAGGCATCTTCAAACCCCTGAACCGTATACGAGCTATTGTTAATAATAATATTTTTGTTTCGACCGTTACATAATCTATGTTGTAGGGTGCCGTTTTTTCGTCGGGTTTCAACTCCTTTGGCGTATGTGGCCTTTCGTTTTTCTATATCTGCACTTTGCCATAATATATTGGCGCGTTTAGCCAAATGATTAAAATAATCTTCTCCGTATTTAACACGCAAAGTATTAACTCTTTTATCGTGTATCCTTTTTTTGTCTGTTTCTGATAAAGAAATAAGCCATTTTCTACGAGTTTTGCGAAAGTTTTCTAACACTTCGGGCGAGTTATTAAATTTCGCTGAAACAATTGCTCTGTGTTTATCTGATTTTAAATAGCATTTATCAGAACACCATTTAAGATATCCGACAACTATGTTGGAAAACTTAGTTTCATTTTGACATCCCATACAATACCCCTCTTCAGGTGTCTTATAATATGTGTCATATATTTGACGCACTGTAAATCCTGTATGTCGAATACCGTTTCTATAGCCTCCTAGCGTGTTGTATGTTTTATTATTCAAGATACAATAAAACTCTCCTCGTTTGATGTTCCCTTTCTTAGTCTTTATAGTTTCTAATACTTTAAAGTGTTTATGTTTATTAGTGTACTGCATTTTCCACACCCCTGTGTTTATGTCAGTACTATTTAGAGTTCTTTAACTTAGTCTTCCCAGCAATTCACAATGTTTTTCGAAATAGGTTACCCTATTAAGCCGCTAGTGTGTGGTTAACGGGATCGGATAGTCCGATAGTGTTGAGAGAATTTTCGATATAGTATTTACCAGTCTTGGGGTCCTGGAACCCGTGATCATATGTAACTACATATGGCTCAGTACCATCTGGCGATGTTGGAAGAAAGCGAATAATAGCGGATCCGTTACCTGCAGCGTCTCGCGTCACAGTCCAATATCGTGCATCTTTTTGTTTGTTGTTGTTGCCGGAAGCAAGCTTCTGAGTCAATGAATCGAAGCTTTTTTGACGGTCTTTTTTTAGTGTTGAGAAATCAACCATGTGTATTTTCCTTTTAATTTATCCACGGAAATACATAATATAACGATTAGTGTTCACCTCTAGGGCATATTATTTAGTGTGACCATCGCTTTTCAAAGATGGCTTTTACTCGGTTTACATCTATTTGTACAAATGATCTATATTTGCGCAACTTAAGTAAATGTTTTTCAACAAGAGGATGTGACTGTTCGTCAACCCTATCAAGTATTTTTGTTACAGAGTCGATTAATACAATAGACTCTGCAGTGATCTCGTCAGAGATATACTTGTTAATTATAGGCGGAAGATCGTCTATATTCAACAGTTCTTTTATAGACTCGAATATTAATAAGTCTTGTTCGAGTCTATAGTATCTTGATGCAGCTCTTGCTACTAACGCTTCATATCGAGCGATCCCCTCATCTTCTATTACATCAGTAACGAAGCATTTAGGGTTGTGTAGCATATTAGCTACTAGTAGTAGTTCTGGATTTTTGTGGCGGCCAAGCTTACCGAAGAAGTACCGTTGCTTATTATAGGAGAACTTTTGCTTGGCCGCAATAGAGTCTCCGGATACTTTCCCGTGATATTTTATATAATCATACTTCTCAGAAGTAAAATGTAACTTTACAGCTTTAAATAGTAAAGAGGCGCCGAACGGGTCAAGATCAGACATCAACTAGTTTGATAATATTTAATTCGACAGCGCGCTGTTGTATAAGCGCTTTAAGAGGTCCGTCTGAATTTACTAGTTTCGCAACCGTCTGTGCATCTACACCATATCGATTTGATACATCCAGTATTGCATCGAATGCACAGGTATCTGTTGTGTTGATAAGTGCCCAAACAGCCTTTAAGAATTCTTGTTTACTTGTTGCCATATATTACCATTGTATTAAACGTATTTTGTTACTATCGTCTATATCGTATATTGTTAATAATCTCTTCACAGAAGAACCATGCATATATTAAACTCATACATCCGATGTAAATTAATACACCTATAACCCCTATGCATATTATCACACCGAGAATTATAATCGTACAGAAATATACGCAAATAACTTCAATAATAGATATAATCGACTCTTTGAGTGTCCATGGAAATCCAAACTTAAAATACGGCATTTGATATCTCCAGAAAAATGGTGGTAGTTTGTTTCTGTTGCTAAGTACAAACTTCCAAAAACTCCGACTACCTTTTGTTAAGCAGCTAGAGCTAGGCTCTGGCGTGCGTACACTACTTGGTTGTCATTGGCTGCATTTAAGTTGCCAGTTAGTAGAATGAACATTTACGGTGTATCTAACCGTTCCCTAGATTTTGTTTTTGCCACCTGTCGATGCTATTTCGCCCCCATCAAAGTCGGATACGGTTATCCTACCACTATCACCTTGGGCCGAGATTCTACGGCGCTGATATCCGACTTTGGTGGAGGCGCCGGACGTCGCAGTCCGGGTCCAGAATAGTTATTCAAAATCCTCGTATTCAATAGGCGGAAAATTCCTATTGATAACCTATTATACTATACTTTCCGTATATGTTCAAGTGCAATTATTGCATCTGTTAAAGAAAAGTCTTGTTCCTGACGATGTATATCTTCAGTTGGTAATATCGGCACTACGCGTTCTAAAATTTGAAGAGTCTTAATTAGATAGGTCGAACATTCTAATAGTTTTTCTCCTACATCCTTCAGTTCAGCTGTTTGTGCTACGTGTGCATCCTCAAGCATCTGCATACGCTCTGTTAATTTTACAACTTGAGTATTAGTGTAGAAATCCATATATGTTATTTCCAATGAACCGGTGGGTTACAAAACCCAGGATCAGCTGGGAACGGATTTGGTACCGCAACTATTGGCTTCTGCCAATCAACCACAATACCAATGCTATTTAGGCCTTTTACATCACTATAGTATAATGCTTCTGTAAGAGCAGGCCTGTTAGATGCTCTCTCGAAGTTTGTCTTTTGTGTTTGAAAATTAACCGCCTTGCCGAAATTTGTCCCGAGAGAAGCTGTGTTTGTTCCATCTGTAGCAGCGTTAGTGACTGATGTTGCTGAGATGCTAGCGTTCAAGGTAGCAGTTCTAGGGGCTGCTGCTGAACCGCTCACAGTCATGGTATTTTGTGCATACCCACCCATAAGTGTAGAATGCGGGTGACCGTAATAGGGAAGATTAGGGTTAGTGGTTAGTGGTACTATCCTCGGTTGATTATAAACCCAATCACTTATGTCTGGAAACTTGTTTTCGTAATTACACTTCTCTGTAAATACCATCAATCCGATAACACCAATATTATCTGGTTCACCTACAGATGCAGCATAAGACCCACGACTAGCTCCAAACTCAAATGAAGCTGCCCTGTATAGGTCAACAGACCAACCCGGTACTTCAACGGTCCCAAACGCATCGACTATATATCCTGTACTATCTATTCCGGCTGGTTTTCCATCATTAATTGATAGCCCATCAACAGACACAACAAAAAGTGCCCGAGCTGTTGAATTATTACGTAGTCTGATAGTATATTGTGATTTAGCTCGACCTTCGATCCATTTAGCAGATGTCTCGGGAGCTGTGTATTTCGTAACTGGTTTGCTTTTGATGCATATATCCAGCGTATATCGTGGTGTTACTTGTATCATAGTATTTTCCTTCTAACTTGGCAATCTCGCCATACTTCTATTTATCGTAGTTGATTGTAAAAATCAGCTTCAATAGTCTTTTCTACTCCGAATCTAATTAAACATTCCCCACCTCCTTCGTCTCCGATAATAAACGAGTGGGTGCGATCAAGATCTTTCACTACTAACATAACATTAACGTTAGGTTCCGTATCGAGATGATACCGATACAGTAAAACTTTCGAATTTGGAAAGATGTTAAGATGTTCAGGCGCTTTAAATCGCCATGAATGACCGTCGTTGTATACTCCTACCATAACATTATCAGTAGAAATAGAAAGAACTGTCCCTGTTTTTAGTAGGAACAGTTCTTCGTTTTGGTCGTTCGGCTTCTTTTTTACGGTAGGTTTCAAATCTTATGCTCGCGCTGATCTGAAACAATCACGTATGGGTGACCATCACCTTTTAGGACTTCTTTGACCGTTGCTTTGAACGTCTGATGATGCTTCGCGATCAGAGTCTCGGGGCGCCACCCACGAGTCTTCAGTTTGTCATCATACATACGGTCGATTACAACGTATCGCGCCAGTACACCCTTAGGCAGTTGATCCAGCACAGCTGTACGATCCTTTTTACGAAGGTTCGTTGCATCCAGTACTGTAAACACACCGTGATCGAGACGAGCTTTTACCAGGCTGTGCACGTACGACCAAGTACGAGCCAGTTCATCTGGAGCATGTCCGCGTCCATCAGTGTGTGCACCAAACAGTTGATCGCGAACTGCATCTGACGATACGACATCAGATAGCTTGTAGTTCTTTTCAATGTAGGTAGACTTACCAGAACCTGAAGGCCCAACCATAATATCCAGCAGAACCTTACCTTGGTTGTCTTTTGCATACCGTGATGTTTTGTTCTTATCGAAGTCTCCATCGTTTACCTGTAAAACAGGCAGACCATAGTCGCGGAATGCGCGGACAACCCCGTCGCGATCATCCAGCGCGAACTGGATGTCCCATCCGTCTTCAAGCATTTGCTCCAGCAGTTCAACCTTTACGTTCGAGTCTTTACGGTAGTCTCCGCCCGCGCACATATAGATAGCATCGAAGGGGATGTCGTGACGACGTAGCCACTCAATCGTAGCAGCCTTGTAGCCGTTTTCATCAGGGCGCGCGGTACCAATGACAATCGCATAGCCTGCAGCTGACATAGCTCGCAGAACTTGCTCTGTATGCTCAATGATAGTATCATCTCCCATGCCGCCGAAAAACAGGTCCCATCGATTGCCGTCTAGGTGATGGCGACGATGCTCGCAGTTACACAGCGTACCATCCAGGTCGCAGTAAATCGCTTTTTGTTTCGTGTTCATTATTAAATTTCCGTAATACAAGCGCGCGTGACAGAATAATCGAGCTCGCCCTTTGCAATATTGATAAAGACGTCGTCGATAAACTTAGACGCGTCTCGCTTTGATGTAAATTTACACATCATATAATCCATAAGCGGAATACCCTCCAGGTTTCCTCGCTCAAACACTATATCGAAATGAACCTGGTGTGTATATTGCATAACTTCTCCTGTGGTATACTTATACGCTATCTTACGAAGTTAGGCAACTACTTTCGCGGCTCGAGGCTTCTTAACAGGCTTTGCGGTCGCAATTCCCAATTCAACTAGAATGCGTTCGCGGCCTACTTCAGATTCTTTAACGATTTCTGGAACTAACGCTTCGATTTTCTTAGCAA